>ODAI012454341.1_pt1 | contig 16376 bp, 13 predicted proteins | sample 1539321 | NCBI WGS metagenome assembly ODAI01 (sample SAMN02144231, study PRJEB22623) | gut metagenome | biome: sheep rumen | host: Ovis aries | place: New Zealand
GTCACGCATCACCGTCTCATGAACGCTCCCGACGGCAGCGGAGTGGTGGTAGATCCTTCGGCAAAACTCGAAGAAGAGTTGATAGTGCGTCCCACTTCCGAGACCATCATCTGGAACACATACAAAAACTGGATCACATCATGGAGGGATCTCCCTCTGCTGTGCAACCAGTGGTGCAATGTAGTGCGCTGGGAGATGCGCACCAGGCTTTTCCTGCGCACAGCAGAATTCCTGTGGCAGGAGGGACACACCGCCCACGCCACAGCCGAAGAGGCCCAGGCCAAAGCGGAAGAGATGGTGCATGTGTATGCCGATTTTGCCCGTAACGTGATGGCCCTGCCGGTGATCATCGGGCACAAGAGTCCCAACGAGCGCTTCGCAGGGGCCATTGACACGCTCACGATTGAAGCCATGATGCAGGACGGAAAGGCACTGCAGGCCGGCACGTCCCACTTCCTGGGCCAGAATTTCGCAAAGAGTTTCGACGTTCAGTTCACCAACAAAGAAGGAAAGCAGGAGTATGTATGGGCCACATCCTGGGGCGTGAGTACCCGTCTGATGGGCGCCCTGATCATGGCTCACGGCGACGACAACGGCCTGGTACTGCCTCCCGCACTCGCTCCTATACAGGTTGTCATGGTGCCCATCTACCGCACCGACGAGGAGCTCTCTGCAGTGATGGCCGAATTCGAAAAAATCAAGGCCAGTCTGGAGGCCCTTGGCGTGAGCGTCAAGATCGACTCCCGCGACACCCTGCGTCCCGGCTTCAAATTTGCTGAATGGGAGCTCAAAGGTGTTCCCGTGCGCCTTGCCATGGGCGCCCGCGACCTTGCCTCAGGCACCGTGGAAGTTGCACGCCGCGACACGCTTACGAAAGAGACCATGCAGCTGGAGGGCATAGAATCTCACATCAAGAGCCTGCTCGACGACATCCAGCAGAGCATCTACAACAAGGCACTTGCCTTCCGCGACGCCAACGTGGAAAAGTGCGACGACTGGGAGGAGTTCAAGGTCAAGATCCAGCAGGGCAAGTTCCTGCTCTGCCACTGGGACGGCACCACCGAGACCGAACAGGCCATAAAGGACGCCACCAAGGCAACGATACGTTGTATCCCCGTGGACAGCTATGTATGCAAGGAAGAAGGGAAGGATATTTTCTCCGGAAAACCTTCCTCTCAAAGGGTAGTATTTGCAATTTCTTATTGATATGAAGAAGTTTGTTATTATAGCGGGACTGCTTGTCCTGAGTGCCTGGGCATACGCCCAGGACGATGCCCAGAAAGCCGCCGCCGAGGCTGCGGCAGCATTGGTCGGAGCACCCAAGGAAGAGGCCCCCGTGGCCAAGCCCAAGTACTGGACCACATCTTCCGTATTCGACCTCGGCCTCAACCAGACCTCCCTTACCAACTGGGCGGCGGGAGGATTCAACACTGTGACTCTCAGCGCCGGAATCGACGCCAAGGCCGGATACGCTAAGGAACTGTTGAGCTGGAACAACCGGCTTCAGCTGCAGTACGGATTCATCTGGTCCCAGGACAAGGCGAACGTGCTCCAGAAGAGCAACGATCGTATCTACCTTGAAAGTAAGCTGGCGTACAAAACCGGCAAGGACAGCAAGTGGAACTATACCGCCAGCTATGACTTCCGTTCCCAGTTTACCAACACGTTCGGCAAATATATAGAGAAAGAAAGCGGCTCAGGCCAGTGGGAGGCCACAAATCTTAAATCCGGATGGGTTTCACCCGCCTACAACAATATCGCAATAGGTATGGAGTGGAAGCCCAACGAGTGGTTCGACGTGAACATTTCGCCTCTCACCGGGAGCTTGACCATTTGTAACATTCCCGAGCTCCGCAAGGGATACGGTATGCCTCTGATAGACGGAACCGAAGCCGACTACCGCAACCTGCTGTTCCAGTTCGGTGCTTCCGTGAAGGCCAATGCCAAGTTCGCCATCAACGACGTTTTCACCTATGAAACTCAGTTGGTTCTCTTCACCGACTACCTCAATAAGCCTTTCCTTCAGAACAGGGTCAACTGGGACAACAAGATCAGCTGGCAGATTGCCAAGTTCTTCAAGATCGGATTCAACACCTGGCTGATCTACGACCCTATCGTGCAAATAGACGGAGTGGCGAGTAAGGTCCAGTTCAAGGACTTCCTTGCTTTCAACTTCACCTACACCCTGGGCGGCAAGAAATGAGAGTACTTCTTGCAGTCAGCGGCGGCATAGATTCAATGTATATGTTGCATAGGGCCCCCGAGCTTTTCCCGGGGGCTTCTTTTGCTGTCGCTCACTGCAATTTCTGCCTTCGCGGGGCTGAATCCGACGGAGATGAAGCCTTCGTTCGGGAGCAGTGCCGCGAACTCGGGTTTAAGTGCCTGGTTAAACGGTTTGACACAAGATCACACGCTGCCGCCAATGGGATTTCCATTGAGATGGCGGCCCGCGAGCTCCGCTATGCCTGGTTCAGGGAATTGTGCCTTTCCGAAGGTTTTGAGGCCCTGGCCACGGCCCACAACGCCAACGACAATGCCGAAACGCTCATTCTCAACCTACTGAGGGGCACCGGCACCAAGGGGCTCCGGGGAATTCCTGACGCTCTCTCAGGGGAGGCCATGACGGTGCTACGGCCACTGCTAGGAACCGGCAGGGATGATATTCAGCAATGGATGAAAGCCCATGGGCACAGCTGGCGCGAAGACAGCACCAACGCAGAGAATGACGCACGGCGGAATAAGATCCGCAATCAGGTCTTTCCTGTCTTCAAAGAAATTAATCCGTCATTCATAAAGACGCTCGGAGAAGACATGGCCAGAATTCGCCAGACAGACGACATTGCAGAAGATTACTTTCGGCAGGCAGCGGAAACGATTGTCAAAGAAAACGGCAAGACGCTGGAAATCAGCGTAGTTCCTCTCATCGGCCTAAAACACTGGCGCTACGTACTATGGCGCATCCTCGAAGACTGCGCCTTCAGTGCAGAGACCTTCGGCAAGCTCTGCGCCCTTCTGGAGCGCTACCGCACCGAACCCCTTGGCACCGTCACGCTGAGCGGAAAGACCTTTCAGTCTCCGGATTACATTCTCAAAGGCCGCAGGAAGCTCCTCGTCCTTGAAAAAAGAGATATATAATTATGATTAATAAGATCTGCAGAATCATGCTGTTCACAGTCTGCCTCGCGTGTCTCTTTTCTTCTTGCGACCCGGTAGCTCCCAGTAAACAGCTCGACCGAATCAAGTCACTCATTGATGAGCATCCCGACAGCGCACTCGCCGCACTGCGATCCTTAGATACACTTCAATTTTCATCTGCCTGTTCACAGGCAAAGTATGCATTATTGTCTGCCATTGCTTTTGACAAGAATTATATTGATACGACTAATATCCGGGTCATAGAGCCTGCCCTAAAGTATTACTCTCAGGTTAATGACAAAGAGCACTTGGCCAAAGCTTATTATTACAAAGGAAAGATGCTCGAAGTGGCTGGAGACAGGGACATGGCCGCAAACTGTTATTCTTTTGCTTACGATCTGGCCGAATCTACTAATAATTACAATATCAAAGGCTTAGTATGCGCCGCTTTATCCCGCATATACTCATATAATAGGAACTCCAAACAGGAGTTATTGTTTGCCCAAAAAGCAGAGGAATGCTTCCGTCTGAATGGTGACGAGAAGAATGCCTGGATCATGCAAAGCATTATCCCAATGTGCTACGCCAATACTTACCAATGGGAGATTTCAGACAGTCTCTACAATGTTTTCTTTGAACAGGAAATACTTGACACAACAATATTCGCAAACGCCTTGTTCAAAGCCGGTAAGACCAAAGTAAGGAAGGGTAGGCCGGAGCCCGACGTTGCTTGCGAATTGTTCGAGAAGGCGATTAAAATGGGCAAGAGTCCGACAGTAGACGACTTCTCCGTTTATGTTTATGCTTTGGAACTGACCGGCAACAAAGATGGCGTGAATTCTTACCTTCCTGCACTCGAGCAACTGAAACACAACCCCAAGAACGCCGGGACTGTAAATTTATGGGAATACAGATTATTCAAGCACAGAAAAGAATTCGAAAATGCCCTGTCGTGTTTCGAATGGAGTATCGCAGCACAAGATTCTATGCTGATAGCAATTCTCGGTCATTCTCTTGAAAAGGTTCAAAAAGACTACTACGCCGAAAAATCGTCCAGATTAAGTGCTGAAAACAAAACCCAGAGAGTAACAATCATTTTGTTCATTATCATTGGCGCTCTTATATCGTCATTACTCATATGGATGATTTACAGAAGCCGTAACAAGTGGATAGAGAAAGCTGAGGAAGCGGCAAGCCTGAAGAATGATTTGGCTTTAATGGCGGCCGACAATGCAGAATCTAACAGTTCTTTGGCAAAACTCCGAAAAGATTATATTCAAACATTCAAAGAACAGTTTACTATATTTGACGACCTGAGTTCAGCATATTGGTCCCCATCTAAACGGCACACTAAGGAAAGAACATTGAAAGTGGCTGTCAATGCCTTGGCTAAATTTTCAGAAGCCGGAAAGCTTGAACATATTATAAATTCCCACTTCGACAATGTCATGTCTAAGATTAGAGCCGATTTGCCAAATTTAAGCGAAAACTCATACAGAATCACTTGCTACTTGATTATCGGCTTCAGTCCCAAGACCATCGCAATTCTCATGAACATGAGCGTCGGATCTATCTATACAGCGAAGAATCGCATTAAAATCAGATTTGAGAACCTGAGTTCTTTCAATAAAGCTCAGTATCTTGAGCTAATCTAAAAAGCAACCTTCTAACAATCAATACATTATTAGCGCCGTGTTAAGAACTATTCGGCGCTTGCCGTTCTATCATATTGATTATCAGCGCATTATATTTTAGAGTGTTAAAACAGTTTTGCTGGCTTTATCAAAATCTCTGCAATAACTTTGCACAAAAACGTATGATGAAAAGATTATTTTTATTTGCATTGCTTTTGTGCGCGTGTTACACTGCTGCCGCACAGCAACAGATCAATGTTCCAATTACAGAGCAAAGTGAACAAGATCATACCGTAGGTCCCCGTTCACCAGCAATCATTCCAATTAAGTGCTATTACTATCCCGAAGCAGGAGAATTCTGCCTGGATTATTTATTTGACATGGGAATTGTTGAGGTCACTGTAATTAATTTGACAGAGATGACGGAAGTGACATACCATGAAGATTCTTCCGATGGTGTTATATATTATCCGATTGAAGAAGGACTAATAAGAGTCAGCATTAGAGACCATTTTGGGCGAATGTATACTGGCTGCTTCTATGCTTATTACACAGATTAAATATCTTAATGTTTATATATTATGAAACTCAATCATTTCTTCTTTTCGCTTCTGTTGCCTTTATCCTTCATAACTGCTTGCGATAAGCAGGACACAATGGTGGATTGTTGCTCACTGAATAATGATGTGTTCATGACTCGCTCCAATTGTTCGGAAGATAGTGAATAATATTGACTATGTGTAAATTTTGCTCTTGGAGATGCAACTTTTAAATAGTAAAAAGCATCTACTAATTGTGATGTCTAATTAGCAAGCTTTTGTTATGAATCGTTTTGGACTTATAAAGATATTTTTTATAATAATCAGCTCAAGTTCTGTATTGTGCTCTTGTGACTACGAGTCCTACCGTTTTGAGAAATTCTCCAGGGAATCATTAGCTAATTCCGTATGGAGCGCAGGAGAATCTAAATGCGACTGTACAATTGACGGAGAAAGCGTAAAACTTGCCACTTTCGAAGTTCTGCAAGGTAATGACGGAGAGCATGTCATACTCTCACTTACCATCTTTGATACTAACAAGCCGTTTTGTTTCCCCGCTGCAGGAGAGTGGGTACTCTCCGCGCAGGACATTGCACTGAGTGGAGCCATTTATGACGTTTCCTTTGAGCAGAGTACTTCCCTGAATTTTGCGGACCGCAGCGGGTCTGCTGAATCCTATAGCGAAAACGCCAAGGTGTCGGGTAACTTAAAGAACCTCACATTCACCAAGTTCTCTCCTTCGCCCATTATTGTCGGGAACATCAGCTATGAATGGACAAAGGACAACAAGGCGCACAAAATACTTGTCAGCCTAAAAGACCCAAGGTAGGGCTACACTGGGATATAACAGCTACAACACGCCGTATTTACGGCCATAGTCGAGCATCTGCCCAAGGTAGTCGTCGGTGTAGCGGATCTCGTAATCGGTGATCACGCCACCTTTCTCGACAGGGACTATTTCGGGATTGATGAAACCGCCGTAGGGCTTGAGGTTAAGGGCCGCATAGCGCTCTCGCACCTCGCGGTGAAGCGCCGGATTTATATTCACGGCATACTCCTCCACCAAAGCCTTCCCGGCTTCGTAGTCCCCTTCTGACTTGATTCTCTGAATTTCGGCCAACAAGCGGGCAAACAAGCCACGCAAAGCCTCGTAATCCGTAATTACGAAGTAAGTCTTGCCGTCACGGGTGCGTTTTTCAATGACACCGTTCCCATGACGGAAGCACCACTCTGATATGAGCTTACGGTCCTGCATGTGGGCCTCAGTATTAGGACGCCCGAGCTCTACGCGGTTGAACTGAACCATCAGGCCATTGCGAATAAAGGCATCGTATTCAGCCTTGTAGGCCTCTTCATCGGGCATAATACCCAGTTCGACAAGCTTAGGGTCGGCAGAATAATAGAGCCCGAACAAATCGGCACGTGCTTCCTCCAGAGTAGACGAAAACTCACCCATGGCCGTGCTCGAAACGCCTTTGAGCAGTTGGCCGGAGCCATGCCCGAGACACTCGTGCAGGTCTGTGTGTATTTCGCTGGCATAGGAGCCGTATTTCTTTGCACGGGCAACCTCGGCTTCGTCCCATGCAAACTCGGTGAGTACACTCTGGGGCTGCTCGTCCGCGGAATAATCATAAGCACGTGAGATGTTGGAAATGGTCACGCTCTTGGACCCGTAATCTCGGCGAATCCAATCTGCGTTAGGAAGATTTATTCCAATCGGGGTAGCCGGATAGGCATCTCCGGCAAGGCATACAGCATTAATGACTTTCGCGCTTATACCCTTAACTTTGGTCTTCTTGAAGCGTGGATCGACAGGGGAATTGTCTTCGAACCACTGAGCATTGGCGCTCAGAATGGACGAACGTTCAGACGCCTTGGCATCTTTGATGTTCACGTGGCCTTCCCACGAACCTTTGCGGCCCAGGGGATCGTTGTAATCTTCCACGAAACCGTTAACGAAGTCAACTGTCCCCAAAGTATCTTTGACCCACTCGATATTGAATTCATCCCACTTGCGCAGGTCGCCAGTCTTGTAATACTCTATCAGCAAGCCAAGAGCATTCTTCTGGATGTCATTCTCAGCAACTTTGCGGGCCAGTTCCAGCTCGGCGCATATCTTCTCGATGGCGGGGCCGTAAATACCGCCCACTTTCCATGCCTTTTCCACAACTTCGCCATTTTCCTTGACCACCTTGGTGTTCAAGCCATAAGATATAGGGCAGCGGTCAGAAGGATCCTCTATGGAGGCATAATACGCCTCTACCTCTTCGCGGGTGACCCCTTCATAAAAATTGACCGCAGACTGGGCCACAATGTCCCCTTCCTTGGAAGTACTGCGACGCTGCGGGCACTGTTCAGGATCATATACATACCCAAGCAGCTCCCCCGCTTCGGCAGAATGCCCGACGGCATCGAGCAGTTTTTCGAAATATGCCGGTTCACAGTCAGGGAAGAATTTATCTTCCGCATAATGATGATGAATTCCGTTGCTGAAGAACAGCCTCTTGGCATACTCCGTAAAGGCCTCGAATTCGCTGCACTTCCTGTCGCCGGCGTAGTTCTCGAGTATATCCTCGACAGCATGTCTGAGCTGGATATTGCCACGGCTGTTCTGGTCCCAAAGTATGTCACGGCCCCACTTGGCAGCCTCGGACAGATGGTATGCATATTCCTTCTGTTGCAGGCTCAACTCGTCCCATCCGGGCACCTGGTACCTGATGACCTTTACGTCGGCAAACTGATCTACTGTGTATTTAAAATTGGAATTCTTTTCAGCGCATCCAGCCGTAAGCAAAGCGGCCGAAACATACATCGACATCTTCAAATAATTCATATCATTGAAAACAGTTTTTTCAAGCTTTCATCGCTGCCGGAAGCATACAGCTCAACTCCCGGGTCAGAATCGGAAAGGTCTGTGCCATTTTGTGACAAGACATCTTTCAGACGCCTTGCCACAGCAGGCGCAGGGTCTATGAAGTTCACGCCGGAAGGGGCCATGCGCTTCATCAGAGGGAGCAAAAAAGGATAGTGAGTACAGCCGAGCACTATTGTGTCCGCTCCTGCCGCCAGAAGCGGCTCAAGGCTGGAGCGCACCACCGCCTCTGCGTGCGGACCCTCAAGTTCCAGGTTCTCCACAAGTTCGACGAAACCCCGTCCCACCTGCTCTTCGATACGTATGTGGCTCCCATACTTGCCTCTGGTATCCAGATACTTAGGCGCCTTCAGAGTACCGGCGGTGGCCAGAACACCCACCACTCCGGACTTGGTGCCCGTAGCAGCAGGCTTCACTGCAGGTTCCATTCCAACAAAAGGAATGCTGTATTCAGCCCTGAGCGTAGAAATGGCAGCGGCAGTAGCCGTATTGCACGCCACCACCACCGCACTCACGCCTTTGGACAGCATAAAATCGCTTATGACCCTGGCACGGTCTATAATGTATTGCGGAGACTTTTCTCCATAGGGACAATGTGCATTGTCGGACCAGTAAATATAACGTTCATCAGGGAGAATCTTCCGAATCTCCCTGAGAACTGAAAGTCCGCCCGAACCCGAGTCGAATATCCCTATACGAGCCATCCGTTATGAGATCAACTGACCTAGCACCTCAAAGCATGCAGTGCCTTCGGCGCTGATTGTCATGCGATAGACGGTATCGTCAACTTTGTAGTAGGTATTGCCGCCAAGCTCGATGATTTCGAAATCTTCGGGCAGTCTGTCCACTATGGCTCCGGCAGGAGGGACAATAACCGTGTACTGTCCGCCGGCACCCTTGGTGTAGAACACGCCGTCGTTGTAGAAATATTCGAGGCCAGCATCGGCATAGCTCTGCACGAGCCCGAGGCTCTGCGCCAGCGAACTTGATGCCGCTGCCATGTTGGCATTCATCGCAATGGTCTGGTTCTGCTGGGCAATCAGGGCATTGTTAGCGGCAATGGTGCTGTTCTGCTCCTGGATTGTGCGTGCATTGTCGTTAATCGTATTGTAGTAATACAGATTATCGAAATAGTATGCAAAGCGGCAGGCGGTATAGACTGCATCGGCAAGAGGAGTGAAGATGTAGCCGAAAGGAGGACGGCACACCCAGTATCTGCCAGAGTAATACCTATACCAGATATCGTTGTAGAAGTAGTAGTCGCGGCCCCAGAAGTGGCGAAGCTCGTAGTGAGGAGGAGGCGCGGGCAGATAGTGCCCGTAGTGATGATGTCCTGCCATGTGGAAGTGAGCGGGGTTGCCTCTGAGGGCCATGGGCTCACGATGATGGTGATACATCGCACGGCCGGGGTGAGGATTCACATGGACACGTCCTGCGCCGGGAACCACTCCGGTATGACGTCCGGGCGAAGGCCTTACGGCGCTGTGGCTACGGGGACGGTCGGAACGGGTGCCGTACACACCGTCAGCATAGCTGCGGGTGGACGGGCGTACCGCCGAACGTCTGGCACCGTCAAGGTTGCTGCCGGAACGAACAGCACTGCCAGAACGGACAGCACTGCCGGAACGAACAGCACTGCCGGAACGGACCGGGGCGCCGGATGCCACATGTGCACCGGATGCTACACGTGCGCCGGAATTAACGGCGCTGCCGGAACGGACGGCGCTGCCGGAACGAACAGGAGCGCCGGACGAGACGCGTGCGCCGCGGTCACGGACGTCGCTCATGCGGGTAGAACCGCCGCTCACGCTGCCGCCATTGCGGTAGTTGCCTCCGGAATAGCTGCTGCTGGCACGGCTGCTTACATGACTGCCGCCGGATGCCGACGAACGGACTCCTGCGCTGGGTCTGCTGACGCTGCTGCTACCACTGTAGCTGCCGCTGGAACGGCTGCTTATGTGACTTCCGCCTGAAGGGCGGCTATAAGAACCTGAAGAACGGCTGAAAGATCCACCGCTGCTGCGGCTTGATCCGCCGTGATATGAAGAACCGCTGCTGTGCGAATGTGATCCGCCGCTGCGGGATTGGCCACAAACCTGGGCACCGGGAAGGAAAGCGAAGATGGCGGCTGCCGTCATCATTGCTGCAAATCTTGTCAAGTGTTTCATAAGGCAAGTGGTATTAATTGTAAATCCAATACTTTTGAGCCAGTGACCTGAAGGCCGGGATGTCTGCGTTCCAATAAGGAAGGATATCATCAACCTTGAATCGCTTGCTGAATTCCTTACTGACAAAATCCGTTCCACAAACTTTGTTGAACATCCCGACACGTCCCTCAGACAGCTCAAAGGGATTTTTTTTGTACAATTCATACACCGCCTGCATCACGTAGAACTGAATCAAAGTGAGCGGCGCCGCCTCGTAATCAGTGAAATAATACTGCACCCCATGTATGAGCTTCTTGGCGCTGCTGCCATAGAAGGGTGTGTAATGCACCGCCCTCCATGCCACGCCGGGCACGCGGTAGCTGTCAAGACGCTCTTTAAGGGCCTCTGCATCAATCCATTCGGCAGCAAATGCGTCGAAGGGTATGGTGTATCCTATTCCAATATTCAGGTAATTGTTGAATTCTCCCACCAGACCGGCGCAGGGATAGCATATCGCACTGCGCGGATAAGGGATGTTCGGCGAAGGCATGACCCATGGAAGCCCCGTCTGCTCGTAAGTCATGCTGCGGTGCCACCCCTCCATGGGGATGACTATCAGATTGCACTTTAGAGGCAGCTGGTCTCCCTTCTGCCCGCAGTTTAGCCCCTCTTCGTTGATCATCACCGCCAGCTCGCCGACCGTGAGGCCGTATATATACGGAATCCGGTACTGGCTCACATACGAATGGAAGCCTTTGCGCACCAGGTTGCCTTCCATCTTAAGGCCGCCGAGCGGGTTGGGCCGGTCGAGCACCATGACAGTGATGCCAAGGGACGCGCAAGTGCGCATGGCAAGGCCCAGGCAGCTTATGAAAGTATAGGACCTGGAGCCCACGTCTTGAATGTCGTACACAAGTACATCTATCCCCTTCATCATCTCGGGAGTGGCCTGCCTCGTGGCTCCGTAGAGTGAGTGCACCGGAAGACCGGTAGCATCGTCTTTGCCAGACTCCACCTTGCCGCCGGCCCAGATGTCGCCGCGTACCCCATGTTCCGGTGCGAACAAAGCCACCAGGTTGACGTTTTCACGGAGTATGTCTATGGTGGAGCGCATCTGGGAATCAACGCCGCTGGGATTGGTGAGAAGCCCCACGCGCTTCCCTTTCAGGCCTTCAAAATCCCGCTCGCGCAGAACTTCTATTCCCGGTTTGACACGTGCAAAAGTTGCAACGCTTATTGCAAGCGCCGCCGCACAAAGAAAGTAACGAAGAAGGTTGCGAGACAGCATAGCATTACAAGTATGAAAAATCCAACATATCCCAAAGCCTCCTGCAAGTATCCGGCCACAAGTCCGGGAAGCATCATGGACAGTGCCATGAAAGCCGTGCAAATGGCATAGTGGGAGGTCTTGAGGGGCCCCTCCGAGAAATGCATCATATAGAGCATGTAGGCCGAGAATCCATAGCCGTAGCCGAACTGGTCAAGCACCACGCACGCTCCGACAATCCATATATTCGAAGGCTGGAAAATGCTCATGAACAGATAGACAGAGCACGGCAATGCCAGCGACAAAGCCATGGGCCACAGGCACTTGCGAAGGCCGCTCCGGGCCACTGACAGTCCACCCAGGATGCCCCCGGCCAGCAGGGCGATGACACCGAAAGTGCCATAGACCAGGCCGAACATGTCGGTACTCAGGCCCAGCCCCCCAGCCTCGACCGGGTCTTTGAAGAAGGGGAAGAGCATCTTCACGGAGAAGGCCTCCGGGAGCCTGTAGAGAAGCATGAATGCTATGGCAAGCCAGACACCCTTTTTGAGGAAGAACGAACTGAACGCCGCTCCGAACTCACGTGCGACATCGGCGGCATTGCGCACCTCGCCAGCACTTCTGTCATCATCCGGCTTGGGCAGGATAAAAGCGTGATACAGGGCAAGCAGCAGCAATATTCCGGCAGATACCAACATAGTCACGGACCAGGCCGAAGGGATATTGCCCATACGTTTTTCCAGAATTCCGGCCATGACCACCAGCACCCCTTGTCCGAACACTGAAGCGATTCTGTAGAAGGTGCTTCTGATGCCCACAAATGCCGACTGACGCTTCGCATCAAGTGCCAGCATGTAGAATCCATCCGCTGCGATATCGTGTGTCGCCGAAGCGAAAGCGGCAATGATGAACAGTATCAGGGTGACGGTAAACGTGGTCATCTGCACCGAAGCAGCCACAAGACCTATGGCCGCAAGCATGATGAACTGCATGGTCACAATCCACCAGCGTTTGCTGCGAAATATATCTACGAACGGACTCCAGAGGGGCTTAACGACCCATGGAATGCTTATGAGGCTGGTGAGGAGAGCAAGGGTTCCGTTGTCCATGCCCATATCTTTGAACATGATCAAGGATATGGTATTCACTATAAAATACGGGATGCCCTCTACGAAATAAAGCGTAGGAACCCAAAGCCACGGAGTTTTATTCTGAGATTTCTGCACCTCTGTAATAGAAATTTAAGATTTGTTTGTAGTCAAAGCCCTTCTCGGCCATCACAGCGGCGCCAATCTGGCACAGTCCCACGCCGTGGCCCCATCCGCGCCCTCGAAGGACAAAATCTCCATGGTCCATGGCGACTTCGAAGTTGGAACTCTTTAGGTGCGAACTGCTGAGAGCGCGCCTTATCGCAAGCTCTTTGCCTATCGTGCGGGACTGCTTGGACCCGGTGATTTTCAGATACTTGATCCTTCCGGAGGCCCCACGTTCGACTGGTTCCAGAGATTCAATCAGGCCAAAATCTACACCTGTACGTTCTTTGACCAGCTCAGACAACGCATCGGGAGTGTAGCGCTGTTCCCACTCGTAGAAATCTTCAGTCTCCAGGTCGTAATCATTGAGCACTTTGGCGAGCAGGGATTTGTCGCTGCAATTGCAATACGGATCTTCGACACTCTGCAGGTAAGGATAGTCGCGGTCTTCCCAGCAAGTGCTGAAAAGCTCGGTGCGCCCTCCGCAGCATTTGGAGAAACGGGTGTCGCATATCTTGCCGCCGAAGCGCAGCACCTGCCCCCATGTCTGGTCTATCGCTTTGCGGACGGTCTCCCCCACCGCAAGCGTAAGCCCTTGGTAGCGCTGGCAATGGTCGTCGGCGCAAACGTCATAATTGCTGTGCGGAACTGCAGACTCCGCCAGTTCCGGGTGGCGGCGTCCTTCCATCCGGGCCAGAGCCCAGCTGCGGGATATCACCGCATGGGCTTTGAGGAATTCCAGCGACGCCCCGGCGCTCATCTCCGAAGAAATGACGCTCAGCAGATAGTCTTCGAGCCCCAAGCGGTTGATTGCAGTCACGTTGTCGCCTTCGGCGATGAACTTCAGGGATCCGGCAAACTTTTGATTCTGAGTTCTTTGCCAGTGGAAGTCGATGCCGATGGGAACGTTGTACAAAATAAAGGTGGGCTCGGCGAACAGCGTGGACCTGGTGATGGAGTCGAAATACAGTTCATCGTACAGGGTGCCGTTGTAGTTTATTCGCCCGTCTTTGACGCTTACCTGCTGGGGGCCCGCGCCGTCCGAAATGATCTCAAACTCAATCTGCGGGGCCGAGAGTATTCCGATTTCAATTTCCGGCTGCCGCCTGGTGAGCCTGAAATGAATCATCTTTTCATCTTCTTCGCTGATACTGACCTCGGAGAGCATCTCTTCCAGCATAGACGGGGTGGCTTTCTCGTAGTCCTCTTGCCTGGGTGCCACAAACACTCCGGCCATCTCGGCTGCGCCGGGACCTATGGTCAGGTGATCGGGACCGTCGGAATAATAATGATGCGAACGCAATTCGCTGCGCATCACAACCATAAGCCTATATTCCTTCTCCGCCGCCCTGTACCATGCATACAGATTGAAACGAGGCTCAAGACCCGGATCCTTCACGGGGCAGCAGTCCAGGAACTGATAGAACAGTTTGGCCAGCGACTTGGTGGTCTGCGCCTTTATGCAATATACTCCGCGTGTAAAATGAGGATAATGGTACAGCTTGGCATCTTTCACCTCTGAAAGGGCAGCATCGGGAGCGTCAAGGAACTGATCTACAGCGACTTCAAGCGGCAGTGACTTGCGCGGGACAGCCTGGAAATGAAGGTGGTCGGGAGCAGAGGCGCCGCTTTTGGGACCATTGTAATAAACTGTATAGGTCTGGTACTTGAAAGCAAAATCGAGCATATCCGGCAGATGATGCCAGATAGCTTGCGGCAGATGCTCCTCGCGGGCTATTACCAGGTGTTTGCGGAAAATAGGGAAAGGATTGATCTGTATATTGTACTTGCGGCCTTTGCGTCCCTCGAATTTCAAATGGAACTGCTCCGGCGGCCGGTTTTCCACACACAGGAAGCAAGGGCGCGCGGCAAGTGCCGCTTCGTCTATGTTGGCGGTGCTGGAGGCTATGCGCTCAGGGTTGAACTGTATTTTGGACTGCAGTCCGCCTATATTCAACGAACGGCTCTGCATGGTCTTGAGAGCCCTGAAATTCGCAGCAGCCAGAGGCCACACGGACAACTGGTCTTGAATGAATTTGTTCAGTTCATCCATATCAAAGAAGAGCTAACAAACTTTGTTTGATTTTCGAGAACTCGTATTCGAAGTTTGGGGTGAGCACGTCCTTCCCATAGGCGTCTTCGATTTCTTTCAGGCTCCACCACTTGCCATCGCACACCTCGTTCCCGTCGGGTTTGAGATCGAAGTTCCCCACCGTTCCAAAAGTGTTCACGAGTTCTTTTTCCGTGGTTGATTCATAAATATATGTTGCCAGCAGGACAGGATTGAAGTCATAGAACCCCAATTCTTCTCCGGCTTCCCGGAAAAGAGCCTCCTGCAGGTATTCTCCGTAAGTCACATGTCCGCCGACTGCCGTATCCCAGTATAAAGGAAGGAGTGTTTTCGATGCTGCACGCCTCTGCAGATATACCCGCCCGTACCGGTCGATGATATGCAGGTGCACCACCGGATGGAGCAATTTGGTTCCGGAATGGCAGGATGATCTGGACGCCCTCCCGATGACCGTCCCCATAGGTTCAACCACAGGGACCATTTCCCGGGAGCCTTTGTCGCTAGAAGCCAGCGGGGCTATATTAACGGGGTAAACTAAGTCCATCTTCAGGGTAGTTGATTATTGCAATTTCTTCCTGGTTGTAGAGTATCCGGTCTGTTGAGCCGGGAGCAAGCCGCGACACAAGCACAAATGCCAGCAGCAGTGCGAACAAGGCTCCTGCGGCGCCTGCCGTCCAGGCCAGGGCCCTGTTCTTGCGGCGCTTCGGGGCGGCAGTTTCGGCCGGCTGGGGAACTTCGGCTGGTTTTGTCGGTTCTGTCGTCTCTGGCGTTGGCGTCGTTTCGACAGTTTCGGTTGCTTCGGCAGTCGTATTGGCAGTGGCGGCCTCCATGGAAGGTCCGGCAGACAAAATATCCGGCAGAGAAATATGAACGTGAGACTTCAGCGAAACGGGAGCCAACCCGCACGCCTCCGGAGAAATATCCAAATCTTCATCGGCGACGAAAAAGAGATAGTTCTCCTTTGTGGCCCTCAAACGTCCCAGTCCCGGAAGCTCGAGCACTTTTTCTCGGCGAAGAGTGTCCGCCAAATCGCTCAAGTATGCACTGATAATGGCATCGGCCTGGCCCTCCTCAATCTGAGGATTACTGCCTGCATAAAGAGCGGCGAGAAGCCCGTCGCTGGTCTCAGTGCCGGTAAACGTGAGCCTCCTGTAAGGCGGATTAATAGTATATCCACGGTCGGAAAAAGATGCCGGCATATCCTCGGCCACAAAGGTCCCCAGCCCCGGAAGGGCCAAGGAATCATGGTCAAGGATAAGTTCCTTAATCATTCCGGACAAAATAGACACATCCATAACAAGGCAAATTTAACAATAATCTACGATACCCACAAATCAAAAAAAACAACAAAAAAATTTGCATTTCCAAAAATTCAGAGTAACTTTGCAATCCCGTTAGGAATAACGGCACAAATATTCCTCCTTAGCTCAGTTGGTTAGAGCACCTGACTGTTAATCA
>ODAI010189228.1_pt1 | contig 16375 bp, 12 predicted proteins | sample 1539321 | NCBI WGS metagenome assembly ODAI01 (sample SAMN02144231, study PRJEB22623) | gut metagenome | biome: sheep rumen | host: Ovis aries | place: New Zealand
TCTTCTCCGCTTCCGCCGCCTGGGCATTGGGTCCGCCTACGCCGCAGGAAGGCAGCGCCTTAAAGGCCTCTCCATAGGCCAGCACGTAGGGACGGGCTACGCCGTCGAACATCTTCCGCCGCTCCTCCAGGCGCAGGTTGTCGATATCTTCCACACCGCACAGCAAGGCCGTGTCGGCGATATAGCTGTACATGCGCAGCGCGCCGGCACCGATGCATACGACGCGGCTATAGCTGCCCGGAACGATCTCCATTTCCCGGCCGATCAGGTCGGTGACCGTCACAACATCTTCCGTGACCGGTACGCCCGGATCCTCCCCCGGGTCTTCGGTCTGCGCTTCCTGCTGCGTGCAGGCAGCCGCTGCAAATATCATAGCCAGCGCCAACAGCAGCGCCAGGATCTTCTTACTCTTCATAAAAACCTCCGTTGATAACGATTCTCTTTCCTTCTATTTCTGCAATACGGACATCTGCTTCAAATATATCCTGCAAAACAGATTCCGAAATCAGTTCCGGTCCGCCCGCATAGCGGACCTTTCCCTCCTTCAGGAAGAAAAACCGATCTCCGAGATCGATCGCCTGATTGATGTCGTGCAGCGAAGTGAGGATGCCGATCCCCTTTTCCTTCGCCAGTCTCCTCGCCTCCCGGACGATCAGCTGTTCGTTGGCGATGTCCAGATTGCCCGTGGGCTCGTCGAACACCAGCAGCTTCGGTTCCTGCGCCAGCGCTCTTGCAATGGCGATCTTCTGGCGTTCTCCGCCGGAAAGCTCCGCAACGTTCCGCATCGCGAACGCTTCCAGATCCATGTCTGCGAGGATGCGCTCCACAGCGCTCTCGTCCTCCCGGCCTGCCTTCAGGCCGAAATAGGACATGCGCCCCGCCAGCACCGTGTCGAAGACACTCAGGTCTCCGAACTGGATGTCCTGGGGCACATAAGCGACGATCCTTGCCCGCTCTCTGCGGGTCATCGACAGCAGGTCGCGCCCGTCGAACAGGATCTGTCCGCCGCAGGGCTTTTCGATGCCCAGGATGCTCTTGAACAGCGTCGTCTTGCCTGCGCCGTTGCGCCCCATCAGAACGCCGATCTCGCCGTCGCTGAGGGAAAGATCGACCCCGTCCAGCACGAGGGGGCCCCGCTTGCCGTAGCGGAATCTCAGGTCCAGGATCTGCAGCATCAGCGTCCGCCTCCTTTCCGCGAGAAGAGGATGGCAAGGAAGAACGGCGCGCCGAGCAGCGAGGTGATGGCGCCCACCGGCAGCGCAGAGCCCTGGCCAATGCTACGGGCGAACGTGTCCGCGAGGAGAAGCAGAATGCTTCCTGTTAATGCCGACGCTGGGAGGGTCACCCGGTGATCCTGCCCCAAAAGCCGCTTTACGACGTGGGGGCAGATGATCCCCACAAAGCCGATCATGCCCAGGAACGATACGCAGACCGCCGTAATGAGGGATGCCGCCAGCATGGAGAAGAAGCGCAGCCGCTCCACGGAAACGCCCATGCTCTTCGCCGCGGCGTCTCCCGAGAGCAACGCATTCAGCCGCCAGGAAGCCAGCGCGAAATAGACGAGCCCCGCCAGCACCACGGCTGCCATGATCGCATCCGTGCGGTACGTGGCCCGTCCCAGATCGCCGAAGGTCCAGATGATCGCAGCGGACAGCCCCACGTCCGTCGCGTAGAACTGCAGGATGGTGGTGAGCGCCGTCCACATCGAACCGATGGCGACGCCGGCCAGCACCACGACCCCCGGCGCAAAGCTGCGCAGACGGCAGAGACCCAGGATGAGCAGGATCGATACCGCCGCGAACGCGAACGCCAGCAGCGAGGTAGCGTAGGGGTTGGCCCCTGTCGCGTAATTCGCCACGTTGCGTCCCGTGTCCAGGAAACCGCCCGCGAAGGCGATGATGGACAGGTTGGCGCCGAACACCGCCGCGTTGGAGACGCCCAGGGTGGAGGGCGACGCCATGGGGTTGTTCAGGTTCGTCTGCATCACGAGACCGGAGACAGAGAGCCCGGCACCAGCGACAACAGCGGCCAGCACCCGCGGAATGCGGATGTTCCACAGAATGCGCACCTGCGCGGAGCTGCCCCGCTTCAGCAGGGCGTCCAGGCTTTCCGAAACGCTCATGCGCGACGGGCCGGCAAACAGGCACGCAAACGCCAGCAGCATCGCGAGTACCGCCAGGGCTATTACGATCCTGCGGTTCTTTGTTCTGTTTTTGCGCAGCGCGTCCGCCATCCGGACCTCCTTCTTCGGAATAAAAAAGCCGCCAAGGCATGCCAAAAGAATTTGAGCAGCCTTCGTGGCTCGTTTTTTCGCTCCGTTACCTTCGTGGTAACGTTGTAATTATACAGTAATTTAGGTAAAATTCAAGTATCCGCAGAAGCAGAAAGGACAACGCACCATGAAAGTACTCGTCATCGACGGCCAGGGCGGCAAGATGGGCCGCGCGCTGGTCGAAAACATCCTAAAGCAGAACATTCCCTGCGAACTCGTGGCCATCGGCACGAACGCGCTTGCGACGGAGGCCATGCTCAAAGGCGGTGCGACCGCTGCCGCCACCGGCGAAAACCCGGTCGTCGTCAACGCAAAGGACGCGGACGTCATCGCGGGACCCATGGGCATCATCGCCGCCAACGCGCTTTTGGGCGAGGTGACCCCTTCCATGGCGCTCGCAGTCTCCGAGAGCAGGGCGCTCAAGGTGCTCATCCCGGTCAACCGCTGCGGCATCTTCGCTGCCGGTACCGAGGACAAAACGCCCGCCCAGTACATCGAATCCGCCGTGCGGAAGATCGCGGAGGTCTGCCGTTAGACCAGCCCGTTCTTTACCGCCCACAGCGCGGCGTTATAATCCTTGCTTACAGCGCCCCGTACCGGGGTCTCTTTCAGAGTGCGCTCCGCACTCTGTTTTTTGATGGTGTCGCACAGCCCGAGAAACACCGTCTGCCGGGAGTGGTCGCCCAAATTTTCGAGGCCGACCTTGACCGCCTTCCAGCTGACGCCCTTCTCCCACAGTTTCTTCAGGTCGCTCTGCAGCTTCTGCCCGTCCTGCAAGCGCCGCGTCTCCTCGATCGCAGCCAGCAGCGCCTGCCGGTAGGACTGCTTCGAATACAGCACACCGGAGTCCAGATCGAAGATCTCGCCGGCCCGCTCCGCGGCGGCGAGGCTGCGCTGATCCATGGAGCCCTTCAGGAACGTAAAGGAGTGGCCGTCGAAGGCGCCATAGATCTTCAGAGTGTCCAGGTAGCCCAGGCGCATGATGCGGCGGGTGTTGGCCGGGTCAAACACCACGATATTGCCCAGTTCCGCCGACGGTTCGATCATCGTCAGGCGGCTGCCCGCCTTTTCGATGTCTTCGCCCTGCACCCAGCCCACGGCCTCCAGATTGACGGCGATGATGCGGTCCGCGCCGGCTTCCAGCGCCATGCGGACGGGGATGTAGTCGTAGAACCCGCCATCCAGGTATTTCGTGCCGTCGATGTCGTAGGGTTTTACGACCGGATAGCAGGAACAACTGGCCAGCACGTAGTCCATCATCTTCCCGTCCGGGATGTCTTTCTTCCAGAGGTACAGCGGCGTCCAGGTCTTGGGATCCATGGAGGCTTCTTCGTTCAGACGGACGGTGCACAGGCCGAAGTCCGTCTTCGAAGCGCGCACCTCCTCCTCAGGGAAGTCCTTCGCCAGGATATCCCGGATGCCGGTAAAGCTGCCGGCGCCCTCCTGCAGCACGCGGTCGAAATCGAACACCTCTTCGGTCTTCATGTCCAGCCACATGTCCCGGGCTTTTTCGTAAGAGCCGAGCGCGACGATGTAGGCGTTCATGGCGCCGATGGACGTGCCGCAGACCATGTCGATCGTTATGCCCAGTTCCCGCAGCGCCTGCCAGACGCCCATCTCGTAGGCGCCTCTCGACGCGCCGCCGGACAGCACCAGCGCCGTCTTCTCCCTCTTGGCGGGCATCTCCGCCCTTTCTTTGGCCTTCTGGCCCGCTTTTTTGACGATCTGAGAGCTTTTTCTCGCCTCGTCGAGCATCTTTCCTATTCTATGTTCAGGCATTCTCCTAAGACCTCTCCGATAGGATCGTGGATGACGAGATCGGCGCGGTCGTCCGCCGCCGTCTCGGATTTGTTGAGGATCACCAGCTTGTCGCCCTTGAAATAGTGAACGAAGCCAGCCGCCGGATACACGACCAGCGACGTACCGCCGATGATCAGGACATCCGCCTTCGAGATCGCGGTTACCGCCCCGCGGATGCAGTCGTCGTCCAGCATCTCGCCGTAGAGCACGACATCGGGCTTGATGGTGCCGCCGCAGCTGCACTTGGGCACGCCCTTCTCGCAGTTCGCCTCGTCCAGGATATAGTCGAGGCCGTATTTTTTGCGGCAGCGCAGGCAGGTGTTGCGGTGAACGCTTCCATGGAGCTCGTAGACTTTCTTGCTGCCGGCCAGCTGGTGCAGGCCGTCGATGTTCTGTGTGACCACGCCGATCAGCTTGCCCTGCTCTTCCAGCTTGGCAAGGGCCTTATGGGCCCGGTTGGGCTTGGCCCAGGTGGCGATGAGGTTGTTCTTGTAATAGTCGAAGAACGTTACCGGATCGCTCTCGAAGAAATCGATGGACAGCATCTCTTCGGGGCTTCTGCCGTAGTTGTGCTGCGCGTGATACAGGCCGTTTTCGCTGCGGAAATCCGGCACACCGCTCTCGGTGGATACGCCGGCGCCGCCGAAAAAGACGATGCGCTGCGCTTTGTCCAATATCTCTTTCAGTTCTTCGTACATGGTTGCTCCTTTCGTAATTACTTCCAGTCTGTAAGGGGCGAGGAAAGTCGGCCTCGGACACGCTCCCGCTAACGGGGGTACCCCCACGCAGCGGTGCCTCGCCGGAGCCTGTAGTCTCCGGCTCGTGCTAAGCTCTGGCTTCGCCGTTGGCTCGCCAATCGCTAAGCACCGGCGGCCCCCGATTGTCCTCGGCCGCCTTTCCTCCGCCCCTTAGACTGCTAATTGCAATTGCTTAAATAGAAAGTGGAATACGACGGGTTTTGCGTATATTCCTGAGGGTGCCGAAGGAATATACCAAAACCCTCATCAATCTCATTCGCAAGACTTTCGCGTAAAGCAAAAGCGGCCTCGAAAGGCCGCTTTTCCCGGATGTGTGTATCTTTATTGTATAGAAGGAAAACTATCGGGAGGCTCGCCTCCCACTCTTTGCTGCTTGCTACACCTAAAGAATACTGGCCTTTTGTGTGTTTCCTGTGAAGCCCCTGTGGGATTTGTCTTCACTTTATCTCATTATTGCCCCATTTTTTCGCATATTCTTCAGTCGAGAATGTTTTTCCGGTAAGTCGCATACAGTTTTTCCAGTTTTTCGATACTGGCCTGCGCCGCCAGCTGCATGTCGGATGCGGTGTCGAAATCGCCCGCATCCAGCGCGTCTTCCAGCCGGGACAGGAAGCACTTGTGATGCAGTCCATCCTGGATCAGGTCTTTGCGGAGCTGGCAGATCTCCGTCCAGCGCTGTTCATCCAGCTGCTTGCAGTTGTCGCTGTCGTGCACCTTTTTCAGTTCGTGCACCCGGTCCGCCATCTGCGGCACGATGCGGTCGCGCAGCGACAGGGCCCACTGCTCCACGACGGAAGCCTCGAAGGATTCCAGATCGATAGGCGCAAACGCGTTGCCGCGCAGCAGCACCTTGCACTTCTCCGGATATTCCTTGAAGGAGCACAGGTTCTCCCAGACGGTGCCCGGGCACTTGCCGAACAGCTTTACGCGCTCTTCCTGCGTATAGTCCTCGAAGATGTTGTTCTCTGCCCGATAGACTCTGTCCTTCTCCAGATAGAAGTCCTCCTCGCCGTACTGCTTGGAGATGGACGCGCAGAGCTCCTCCGGCGTCTTCTTCGCCTTCAGCACCGCCTCCACACCGTCCAGCATGGCGAGATATCCGGCCGCCAGCACCAGATAGGTGTTGCTCTTGGGGTTGGGGGCGCGCATCTCGAAGCGGGTCGCCAGCGGGCTGTTGATGTCGCGGATGAGCCCCAGCAGCACCGTACGGTTGCGGGAGGGCTTCTCCACACTGTGACCCAGCGCCGTACAGATGGAGACCGGCGCCTCGAAACCGGGCTTTAATCTCTGGAACGCGTTGTTGCGGCAGTTGGCGATGGGCGAAATGACCTCGTAGTTCTTCAGAATGCCCATCAGCGCGCCGTAGCCCAGGGGGCTGAGGTAGTCCTTGGATGGGTCAAGCGCCGTAAACAGGTTGACGGTACGGCCGTCCTTCAGCTTCGCAGCCACGCCGAAATGGGTGTGCTTGCCGCTGCCCGCGACGCCTTCCACCGGCTTGGACATAAAGGTAACGTCCAGCCCGTTCCTGCGGAATTCGTCCTTGATCATGTAGCGGACGAAATAGTCGTTGTCCGCCGCCTGCAGCGCTGTGGAGTACTTAAAGTCGATCTCCAGCTGCTCCATGATGTGCTCGTAGCCGCCCTTGTGCAGCTCCGGCTTTACGCCGCCCACCTCTTTATGGCCCATCTCGATGTCCAGGCCGTAGTGGTCGAGCAGCAGCAGCGCCTTTTCCATGGCGGTGCGCACGGGACCGATGGTGCGCTTCCAGTACTGTTCTTTCAGCTCCTGGGACACCTGCAGGCGGTCTCTGTCCGCCACGTCGTGGGGCGTCTTTACGTAGAATTCGATCTCCGTGGCCGAGGTCAGGGAGAGGTCCTCGATGTCGTCGACGCTGTCGAACGGCAGATATTCGAAGACGTAAGGATTTTCGCGCAGCATGCGCAGGATCTCCGATTTAAAAACATCCACCGCGTCGCGCAGGATGACCCGCGAGCCGACGTCCCGGGAATTGTTGTGCTTCAGGAAGGCGGGAATACGCAGGCTTCCCACGGGAAGCCCGGTCTCGTCGTCGATGTGCCCGAAGTTATAGTCCACGTACCAGTTGACGTCGCGGTCGGGGATCAGGTCGACCTTGGCGTCGGAGATGTCCGCGATCTTCGGCAGCAGTACGGAAGAACCGTCGGTCTGCTGGCCTTCTTCCAGGAACTTGTCCACATCCTTGAGCATGATGCGGATGGGGATCTTCTCGTCGGTGTCGTTGCCGAAGATGTCCGCGGCTGCCAGGCTCACGAAACGGATCTCGGGGTGTTCGGAAAGCAGCGCTCTTACAGCCTCTGCGTCGTGTTTATCTTTCGGGATGGTAAAAAGCATTTTGTCGAGCATAACTAGTTGTCCTCTTCGATGGTCAGGTCCTGTTCCTCCGGCTGCGGCTCTTCGGACGCGCCGCCGGCGAGATCCAGGGATTCCTTCATCTGCTGCAGATATTCCATTGCCTTTTCATAGGCTTCTCCTGCCAGCTCCAGGTAGTCGGGAGCTGCATCTTCGCCCGGGTCAGCCGTGTCGCTGCCGGGCTCCGTCTGCGGCGGTTTCGAAGGATCGACCTCGCCCTTTTCGATGGCCTCCGCCATCAGGCGTCCTTCCTCGATGGGATAGGCAGTCGTGAGGGGCGTTCCGGCGCCTTTGCCGAACAGCTGGTCCAGGCATTCCGCCAGCGTGGGTTCGTAAGCCACCTTGTCGCCGTAGTACATGATGACCCGCTTCACCTCCGGCAGGCTGCCGCTGGAAGCCTCCAGATAGATGGGTTCCGCGTAGAGGAGTGACCCTTCCACGGGCAGCACGTACAGATTGCCCCGGCTGTAGGTGGAGCCGGAGTTGTTCCACAGGGAGAACTCCTTGGAGATCTCCGCATCCTGGTTGATCTGCGCCTCGATCTGCGCCGGGCCGTAGATGATGCGGTCCTTGGGCAGCCGGTACAGGATGATCTCGCCGTAATTCTCGCCGTCGGAACGGGCGGTGAGGATGCCGGTCATGTTGTTCTTGCCGCTGGGCGTATAGGGGATGGAACTTACAAATTCCACGTTCTCCTCGCCGGGCAGCTTCATGATGAAGTAGTTCGGGGTCATCTCGACCTCGGTCTGGCCGTAGCTTTCCCGGGCGATGTCCCACAGGTCTTCGTTCTGGTAGAAGACCGCCACATCCGTCATGTGGTACTTCTGGAAGACGTCCGCCTGGATGCCGAACATGGCGTTGGGGTACTGCACGTGTTCCTTGAGGGCGTCCGGCATGTACTCGAAGCTCTGGAACAGTTTCGGATAGATCTTCTGCAGGGTCTGCACCACAGGATCGCTTCCGTCGCAGATGTAGAAGTCCGTGTCGCCGTTATAGGCGTCCACCACGATCTTGACGGAGTTGCGGATGTAATTGATAGCAGAATCCTTCGCGTAGGGCTCGGAATACGGATAGTATTCGCTGCCGGTGTAGGCGTTGATCATCCAATAGACCTTGCCGTCCGCGACGACCACATAAGGATCGTCGTCCAGCATCAGGAACGGCGCGATCTTGGAGACTCTCTCCGTGATGTTGCGGTAGATGAGGATCTTCGAATCCGATTTGATGTTCGTGGAGACGAGCATCTTGAGGGAGCGTTCCCGGATGGCGAACAGGATGCGGTTGAAGAAATTGAGCGGAATGCCGCCTGTCCCTTCGTACTCGCAGTACACGTTGGATTCGCCGCTGGGATAGTCGAACTCCGTTTCGGACGTGTTCGTAATGACGTAATCGTTCGTGGATTCGCCGAAATAGATCTCGGGCCGGTCGATCGAGATCTCGGGCACTTCGGACACCGGCGGAATGCTGTCGATGAGCATGTCCGGCTGGCCGGAGGCCGTCACCTTGTCGACACGCGACAGCGTAATGCCGTAGCCGTGGGTGTACTTCAGGTGGCGGATGAGCCACTGATCCTCGATCCGGGCCTGGTTGATCTCTCTGGCGGACAGGAAGACCTGGGTGTATTCGCCGTTCACGTTGTAGCGGTCCACGTCCACGTCGTTGAATTCGTAGTACGTACGGATGGACTGGGTCTGATTATAGAACTGCTGGGCAGGCTCGAAATCGTTGATCCGGATGTTGGAGAACGTGCCCATGTTGAGCAGCACGTCCTTCATGGACAGGTTGTTCTGGGGCACGAAATCCCGCACCGCGATGTCCTGCAGATCGTAGGCCATGCGGGTGTAATCGATGTTGTTCTGCAGATAGGTGCGCTCTTTGTTGATCTCATCCGGCGCCACGACGAGGTTCTGCACAGCGGTGCCGGCAAGCGTGCCTGCGCCGAACACGACCGCCATTAGGATGGGGGCAGCCACGCCGAGCTTAATGCTGCGCTTCTTTAGCGCTGCGACGAAGCAGACCGCGGAGACGACCGCAAGGGCCATGCAGATGCGGTAGACGTTGAGCGTAACGTTGATGTCGGTGTACCCGGCGCCGTAGGCCACGCCCGTGCCGGAATACAGCAGGTCGTAGCGGGCGAGGGCAAAGCGGGCAGCCAGCAGCAGGAAGCCGAGAAATCCCAGAATCGCGATCTGGGTGCCGGCGACCCGCAGGATGGCGTGTCCGGTCTGCTTTAAATTCTTGCCTTCTCTGGGCTGTTCCTCCCTGGAAAAGCCCCGCTTCGTAAACAGATCGATGATCTTTTTGGCGGGGTCATCCCGGCCGGGGCTGTCCTCGCCGGGAATGTCGTAATCGTAGGTATCCGCCTCGGTCTCCTGCGCCGTGCCGTCTGGCTCCACCAGGTTGATGAGCATCACGTAGTAGATGACGGTGGCCAGGAGCAGGAAGCCCACGATGCTGAGGGCGGAAGCGCTCAGGGATTCGAGGAATTCGAGTTTGAACACGTAAAAACCGACGTCGTTGCCGAACAGCGGGTCTGCGACGTTGAATTCCGTTGCGTGCAGGAACTGCAGGATCTGCCACCAGAGGCGGGAGATGATGCCTGCGGAAGAGATGACGCTGAAGAGGACGCTCAGCAGGATGCCTGCTTTGCGCAGTTTTTTCGCGTCCGCGTCCTCCAGCTTATAGCCGCCCTTGCTCAGAAACGCTTTCTTCAGGGCGGAAAGGAAGGCCCACATGAGGAGCGCCACGACGATGACCACGGGGATGCCCACCTTGATCTTCGTAAGCAGCTCTGTAAAGAACACCGACACGTAGCCGGTCTCCCGGAACCACAGCAGGTCCGTCAAAAAACCCGTAAGGGCGTAGATGAGTACGGCCAGCAAGACCAGTACGCCGAGCGCGATGCGTAGCTTTGCGCCTCTCCTGTGTTTTTCCTTCTCCATGCGGGGTCCTTTCTAAATGTTTAGTTCGTGATGTTGTAGTAGTCCTTGATCTTGAGTTCTTCGCCTACGGGCACGAGCTCGTAGACCATAAAACCGGAGGACTGAGCTGTCGCTTCGTCCTGGGTGACCTCGATGGTCTCTCCGGCGAAGGCAAAGTATGCGTCTTCGGTCTTGCGGATCTCGCCGATCTCCAGCTTCTTGAACACTTCCGTGATCTGTCCGATCTTGTCGAACGTAACGGCGCTGCGGTAGGCGGTGCCGTCGGCTTTCAGGAAGTTGAGGCAGTCCTGGCTCGTTCCGTTGATGAAGTCGATCCAGGCGCTGTTGTATCCGATGAGGGTCTTGCAGACCGCGGTCTTCTCCGCCGTATCCGTTACGAGCTGGGAGGCAGCAAGTCCGGGCACGTCGTAGGAGCGCTGGGAATCGTAGCCGATGGCCAGATTCTCCACGACTTCCTCGATGTTCTTGTTGTTCTCCGCGATCAGGTCGGAAAGCACGAAAGCGGGACCTTCTTCACCCTGCGGTTCGCCTTCCGGCACGGTCTCTTCCGGCTCGTCCTTCTGGAACTTCGCCTTGATCTGATCGAAGCTGCTCTGTACGAACTGGATGACGTTCTGCTCGATGCCCGTCGTGATGATGGACGCCGGCGAATCGGGCGCATAGTGGCGCAGGGCGATCGTGCCGCCCTCCGCAGCACCGGCTACGATGAGGAGCGCCAACAGGAACTTCAGGAACCAGTGACTGTGTTCGCGCTTCTCCTTCTTTTCGGTCTCCTCTTCCACATCGTCCAGGATCTCTCCGAGGACTTCGGTCTTATCCCGTTCGGGCTGCGCCTTGACGGGAATTTCCTTCGTATCTTCCTTGGGTTCTTCTGCCGGACTTTCCACAGGTGTTTTTTCCGGTTTTTCTTCCGGCTCTTCGGCAGTTTCCGGCTGGCGGGAGACCACTTCGTCCAGCGCGTCCAGACCCAGTTCCTTCTCCTGAGCTTCCTGCGCGGCCTTCATCTCGGCTTTCGCCTGCTCGATGGCTGCGGCGCGTTCCGCGGCTTCCCGCTCTGCGGCCTTCTTCGCCTCTTCCGCCTTTTCGGCGGCGATCTGCTCCGCCGTCTTTTCGGGAACGGCCTCTCTTACGAACGGCTCGTGGGAGATGCGGGCTTCCTTCTCCAGCTGTGCCTTGAATTCCGCGTCCTTTACGGCCTTCATCTCGGCTGTCATGGTGCGAAGGCTTGCAAAATAGGCTTCTCTGGCCTTCGCCATGGCCTCCATGCGCTTCCTGTGCTCGCTCTTGGCGGCCTCTTCCGGCGTCTGCGGCACCGGTTCGGGTTCCGGTTCCGCGGCAGGCGCGGGTGCGGGCGCTTCGCCTAAGGGATGCGTATCGCCGGCCTTCGTGGGCAGCGGATCGATCAGCTCTTCCGCGGACAGGGCTGCGCCTTTGATGCGGTCACGGTTGATCGCCAGGGTCTCGTCCCCTTCCGCGTCCTTCGTGCTCTCCATCAGCATCTTCTCGAATTCGCTCAGATCGGTGCTGATGTCGTTGTTATGGAAAAAGTCCTGCGCCGGGGTGGGCTGGAACGTGTCTTTCCGGTAGATGGATGTGCGGCTGAGATCGTCGAGATCTCCGCCGTGGAGGTTCCGCAGGCGCTCGTATTCCTGGTTGAGCAGCTGCTGGAACTCCTCGTTCTTCTTATTGAACGTGAAGAACCGCTCCGGAAGCCGTCCGTTCTCGTCCGGTTCCAGATCCGTCTGCGTCTCCGCGAAGATCGAAGTCTCCAGCGGTGATTCGTATTTGGGGACCTCCTCTGAGGGCTCCTCCGTCGTTGCGACGATGTGTTCTTCCAGGACGCGTTCCTTCGGTTCCGCTTTGGGTTCTTCCTTCGGCTCTTCCTTTATCTCGACTTTCGGCTCTTCGACCGGAGCGGGTGCAGGAGCCGGAGCCGGTGCAGGTTCTGGCTGCGCCACAGGTGCGGGTTCGGGAACGGGCGCCGGGGCAGGTGCAGGCTGAACCGGAGCAGGAGCTGGTGCCGGTGCTGGTGCAGGCTGCTGCGGATATGGCGGGGTCACCGCCTGGTAGACGGGCACCACCGGAGGCTGCGGCTGGATATAGACGGGCTGAGCCGGCTGGGTGACGTATACCTGCTGACCGGGCTGCGGCTGGGGCGGGATCGTCCATGCCGTCTGCGGCTGGGTATACTGAGCCTGGCTGTACTGCGGCCCGTACTGCTGCGTAAAGCTGGTGGGTGCGTAAGCCGGAGAGATCGGCGGGATCTGCACCTGGGGTTGGGGCGGCGTCTGCACGCCGTAGGGCGTCCAGGTGGGCTCGGGCTGCATCGGCGGCATCTGCCAGGCGCCCTGCGTAAAGGGAGGCGTCTGGAACGTCTGCTGCGGCTGCGGCGTCTGGACCTGAGGCGCTGCCGGCTGAGGTGCCGGTGCGGGTTCGGGCTGCGGCGGAGCAGCCTGGGGTGCCGGAGCCGTAAAGGACGGCGCTTCCGGTACGGGCTGCGCAGCTTTCGGGAAATCCTGCTGCACCGAGGCCCAGGGATCGGGCATGGGTGTTTCCGGTTTCGGCGTCTCCCGGACCGGTGTGCGGACGAATCCCTCCGTCGCGTCCTGTTTCATCGCCGATACCGCGCCATCCGCTCTGGGGTTGAGGCTCGGCCAATGCATCTCTATATCTTCCAGCTTCTTCGGTTTGGGGAAATCGTAGGTATTCCACGACATTTCCTCTTCTTCTTTTCGCCGTGTCTCTGCGGGGATCTTGCTCCCGCACATGGGACAGTATTCGCGATTCGAATCAAACTCGTATCCGCATACTTTACACTTCATAGATTGCTCCTCCCAATGTGAGAATATACCTCATTAGATTATATTACATTTAGGGAGCGTAGGCAAATAAAACGGACCCCCTTTCCGGGGGTCCGTCGCGTGTGTTTTCCTATGTTCCGATCAGGCCAGTTCCGCCAGCGTAATGCCGTCCAGATAGCCGTTGATCATCAGATTGAGTTTGTCCCAGACCGGGAGCGTCTTGCACTCTCCCGCATATTCGCAGGGCTTCGCGCCGTGCTCCAGGCAGGCGACAGGAGCCAGGTCTCCCTCGGTGACCCGGAGGATCTCTCCGACGGTATAATCCTTCGCGTCCCGGTTCAGCCGGTAGCCGCCTCCCTTGCCGTGGACGGCGTCAACCAGTCCCGCCTTCGACAGGCTGGCCATGATGGCTTCGATGTATTTTTTCGAGATGCGCTGCCGCTCGGCGACTTCCTTTAAGGGCGTATAGGTCTCTCTGCCCTGCTCCGCCAGGTCGATCATCACCCGGAGCGCGTATCTTCCTCTTGTCGAGATCATAGATCCTCCTTCTGCCCCCTGGCAAACTGCGGTCTACGCCTGCAGTTTACCCGCCAGCTTTTTATTCTGGTAATCTTCCAGGGCTGCCTGGATGGCTTCTTCGGCCAGAACGCTGCAGTGCATCTTGTGGGCGGGCAGGCCGTCCAGCGCCTCTGCCACGGCTTTATTGGTAAGCTCCATGGCTTCGGAGATGGGTTTTCCCTTGATGAGCTCCGTCGCCATGGAACTGGAAGCAATAGCGCTGCCGCAGCCGAAGGTCTCGAACTTGACGTCTTCGATGATGCCGTCGTCGCTCACCTTCAGGTAGATCTTCATGATGTCGCCGCACATGGTGTTGCCGACTTCTCCGATGCCGTCTGCGTCCTCGATGACGCCCACGTTTCTGGGATTGCGGAAATGGTCCATTACTTTGTCGCTATAGAGTGCCATATATGTTTCCTCCTACTTGAGTACGTATTCTCTCTTGCCTTCCTGCAGGTCTCTCCAGACGGGAGACATGTTCCGCAGGTACGTTACCACGTCGGTGACCGCCTCGATCATGTAGTCGATCTCCTCTTCCGTGATGTCTTCTCCCAGGCTCAGCCGCAGGCTTCCGTGGGCCACGTCGTGCACCCGGCCGATGGCCAGCAGCACGTGGCTGGGATCGAGAGACCCGGACGTGCAGGCGGAACCGGACGAAGCGCAGATGCCCTTGTCGTCCAGCAGGAGCAGCAGGCTTTCGCCTTCGATGCCTTCGAAGCAGAAGTTGACGTTGCTGGGAAGACGGTTCGTGCGATCCCCGTTCAGGATGGAATGGGGGATCGCCTCCAGCCCCGCGATCAGCTTATCGCGCAGCGGGATCAGATGCGCCGCATTCTTATCGATGTTCGCGCAGGCTTCTTCCAGGGCTGCTGTCATGGACATGATGCCCGCGATGTTCTCCGTGCCGCCGCGCTTGCCCCTTTCCTGCGCGCCGCCTTCGATGATGTTCGTCAGGGCGATGCCCTTCTTTGCGTACAGCACGCCCACGCCTTTCGGCCCGTGGAACTTGTGCGCCGACAGCGAGAGCATGTCGATGTTCTGCGCCTGTACATCGATGTGGAGATGGCCCGCCGCCTGTACGGCGTCTGTATGGAACAATACCCCTTTTTCCCGGCAGACCGCGCCGATCTCGGGGATGGGCTGGATGCTGCCGATCTCGTTGTTGGCATACATGATGGTGACGAGGCAGGTATCCGGCCGGATGGCTGCCGCCACTTCCTCCGGCGTAACGATGCCGTTTTCATGCACGTCCAAAAGCGTTACTTCGAAGCCCTCCTTCTCCAGCTTCGCCAGCGTATGCAGCACCGCGTGGTGCTCGAAGGCGGTGGAGATGATATGCTTCTTGCCCTTCTTTTCGCCGATCCGGGCGGCGGATATGATGGCCTGGTTGTCCGCTTCGCTGCCGCCGGACGTAAACAGGATCTCCCGGGCGCTGCAGTTGAAGATCTTTGCGACGCGCTCCCTTGCGCTCTGCAGGGCTTCGTTCGCCTTCTGCCCAACGGTGTGCAAACTGGACGGGTTGCCGTAGATCTCGCCCATGTAGGGGATCATGGCGTCGATGGCCGTCTTGCTCATCCTTGTGGTCGCCGCATTATCTGCGTATATGTTCATGTGCTTTCCTCCTTTTGCGGTCCTATGTTCTTGCAAAAGGAGTATAAGCCTATTTACCCACTGTGTCAATAGGTTATTATTCTTCCGGCTTGTTCTCCTGCTCCGCAGCGGAACCCGCAACCCCGGGCTTCCAGTGCAGTTCCATATTCTTTAAGTCCCGTTTCGCGTACTTGGGCGCCACTTTTGCGTTGAATTCCGCCGCATCGTCCCTTTTGATCCGGTCGAAGAAGCCCTTCTTTCTCAGGACGAGCAGCACCGCGACGTAGACCGCGTCGATGATCAGGGTCACAACGAGGTCCAGGGTGCTCACCTCGGAGCCGATGGCCCCCAGGCCGAGCCCGTCCGCATAGAACGCGACCATGTTGTTGACGATGTGGATCGCAGACGACGCCTCGATGCCCCGGGAGATCCAGGCCATCAGGCCCATCATGCAGCCCGTCGCCAGGATCGTAAGTTTGCCGGTGAGATTATACGGATGCATGGCCATGAAGATGAGGGCCTGCAGCACCACCGCGATCACCGGGATGCGGAACCAGCCGCCGAAGGCCTGCATGAGCAACCCCCGGAACATGTACTCCTCCGCGATGCACTGCAGCGGCCCCATCACGGTAAGCAGCAGGAAGGTGGCGATGGTAAACTGGTTGTTCAGCGGCCCGTGATCCAGCAGGATCCAGACCAGATTCGGCACGCCGCAGACGAGCAGCGCCAGCAGCATCATCCGGCCGAATACGCTCCAGTCCCAGCCGCCCCGGGCGGAGGAATAGGAGGAGAATGGCCGGTCGCGCACGATGAGGGCGGTGAGCGCCAGCAGGGGGATGGCGACCGCCAGTGACCCCAGATTCAGCAGGATGCCGGGGCCGCTCGACACGTCCATGGTGTCGTAGCTGCCGGCGATCTTCATGACGCTCTCCAGCCCTCCCTGGTTCAGCGCACCCAGGAGAACGATGGCGACGGTCGAGCCAAGATAGAGCACGGCAAACAGCAGGCCCGCCAGGAGGGGTTTAAACCAGCGGTAGGAGATGAACCGCCGGGGGTAGGTCGGATATTCGTGTTCGGGTACGGGTTTCATAAAAATGTCCTTTCTGATCGTTTTTCATCCTATTTTACACCGCCGCGGGCGGAGCATCGAAAAGTTGTTTAAAAGTTGTTAGAGAGTTGCTTAAATTTAGTCTCATTTCAGACACCCTGATTCCTCAAAATACGTGTGAAAATCAGGGTGTCTGTTTTTATTTCACAGAAAATGAA
>ODAI014009838.1_pt1 | contig 16373 bp, 16 predicted proteins | sample 1539321 | NCBI WGS metagenome assembly ODAI01 (sample SAMN02144231, study PRJEB22623) | gut metagenome | biome: sheep rumen | host: Ovis aries | place: New Zealand
CTTCTGTTTTCTGGGTTTTGCTGCCAGAGCCTGCCGGTTTTTCTCCAACGTGTCATATGTAGTCTCATGACTGGCGTTTGCCGCCCGCTGATTACCCCGCACCGTAGACAGCGCCTGCAAAAAGCGCTCCCTGGTGATACCGTACTCCTTGAATATCTGGGCAATCTCCTTGTTGGGCTCCTTGATCATAGACAAAAACAGATGCTCCACGGAGACATACTCGTCCCCCAGCTGCTTTGCCTCATTCTCCGCATCCACCAGCACGCGGTTCAGATACTGTCCGATAAAGACCTGTCCGCCCTGTACCTTGACGCGCTTATTCAACGCCTGCTCCACCCGGTTCAGAAAATGATCCTTGTCAATCCCCATCTTCTCGATCAGCTTCAGGATCAGACTGTCCTCCACGGACAACAGACTCTTTAACAAATGCTCCTGCTCGATCTCCTGGTTGCCGTATTCATACGCCAGCTTCTCGCATCCGTTCACGGCTTCCATGGATTTCTGCGTAAATTTCTGTATGTTCATAATCACTCCCCCTTTCGCAATCTCAAAGACTGCGGCAGTAAAACCAAAAGAAAATGCCTGCATGCTACAGGTTCCTTTGTTTCTAAGAACAATATAGCACGCAGACACTGAAATTCAATAAAAAATATATAAAGTTTCCGTAAAACTATTGTTTTATCTTTTCTACGATTTTTTGAGCTTTCTCATATTCTTCCACCGTTGTATCAAGCACCTCACATGCGACCTTCAGATCAACCCCCATATTTTTTATGATTTTCGCAACATCCTCTATCAACTTCCGGCTCGCACCATACCGATCGCCTACATCATATCCCTCACCGTATCCTTCGCCATATCCTTCGCCGTACCCCTCATCAAATCCCTCGTCATGACTGATCTGCTTAATCTCCCAACTCTGCATATACCTCACCCCAATCTCCGAATTCTCTTTGATCTTCTCCACCATTTTCTGAATCGTTTCAAGATTAGAATTCGTCACATTCCGCTGTCTGCTGTCCGCCATGTAACGTAACAGTTCCACGAGTTCTTTGTTCTCTGCGCCTTTCTTGCCGTAGGTATACAAAAATATCGTTCTGACGCCGTCATCATACTCCAGATCCGGTTCTTCTTCGCAGGTATTCCGAAACGTATACATCATCCGATCCCGACCAAAAGGGTCATAGTTCGAAATCATGATCAGTGTCACGTTCTTCATATCCTTATACTTCACACCTGCTGTGAGCAGTTTTGAGTCGATCAGCGCACGGTAATACCGCATGCGCCTCTCTTCACTGTCCGAATGATAGGTATTCGGCTCAATGTCAAATACCTCCGGCTTGATCGGGACGATCATCATCTCCACATCTTCTCCTTCACCCACACAAGCCTCCACATAACTGTCCATCTGAACCCCATGCTGTCCGGGATTCCTTCCCTGCTCTGCAAACTGTGAAAAAAGTCGGATCTTCGTAACTTTCTTCTGCAAGATTGTTTCTAAGAGGATTCTCACAAATTCCTTCGCACGCTCTGTATCCTCCTGCATCTCTAACTCATTAAACAAAAAGTTATCGATCACGTTCAGATCCTCAAATTTCTTTTGTACACTGCCTAATTCTGTTTTCGCCATATGCTACCTCCATTATAATCGTATTGCCTCGAATGCGCAAGTCTGAACATGATTTGATATATTGTTGATTTATGATGATTTGATATCTCCGATTGTTCTTAGAAATATTACATGTCTTATTGTTGCTTTAAAATTTTCATAAATTTTTACAAATGAAAAGGTGACCGAACCGGCCTATCATCGACGTTCAGACATATTCACATAGAGTTATGATTTTAAAGTGTAGCATTTATTATTTTCATTGTCAATACACTATTTTGCTTTTTCTAAAAAGGATACTATTCACTATATATTTTGTACATAATGCAATACAATAAAAATGGAGGTGTTGAGATGGCATTTCAAATTAAACCGGATCAAAAAGAAACTGAAAATAAAACAATTCGTTTTCCTGTACTGTTAATCCAACAGATAGAAGCCGCAATCCAAGGCAAGGAAACTACATTCAGCGGTTTTGTTATACAAGCCTGCGAATATGCTTTACAAAATATGGATCCCAACAACAAATAAAGAAACTTGTATACCACTCCAACATCACGGTATACAAGTTTCTCTATTAACAGATTAGATATACGAGGCGTTTCTTTCTTACGCGATCTGCGTCACTTCATACCCAGCATCCACGATGACTGCCTTCAACGCGTCGTCCGCCACATCACCGGAAAGTTCCACTGTCGCGGTCTTGTCCTCCAGACTCATGGTGACGCTCGTCACCCCCTCCACACCTTCCAGTGCCTTCTGAACTCTGCCGGTACAATGCTGACACATCATTCCTTCCACTGTGATCACTTTTTTCATGTTTGTTCCTCCTTGTATGTTATTATTTGTTATCATTTCCTTTTCCGTCTCCGGCACTGTTTTTTGTCCGGTCTGCCCAAACGCACTTCTGAAACGCCTGAGCCGCAACGCATTGGTTACCACGAAGATGCTGCTCATGCTCATGGCAGCGGCGCCGAACATGGGGGTCAGCCGGAGACCAAACGCCGGATACAAAAGCCCTGCTGCCAGAGGGATTCCGATACAATTGTAGAAAAAGGCCCAGAACAGATTCTGCTTGATATTGCGGATCACCGCCCGACTGAGCTGCATGGCGGTCACCGCATCCCGCAGATCACTCTTCATCAGCACAATATCCGCGCTCTCAATCGCCACATCCGTCCCTGCACCGATTGCAATTCCCACATCTGCAGCCACCAGTGCCGGCGCGTCATTGATTCCGTCACCCACCATCGCCACTTTACGACCTGCCGCCTGAAGTTTTCGGATCTCCTGCTCTTTGTCCTGGGGCAGCACCTCTGCAATCACCTGTGACAGGCCCAGCCGTCTGCGCACAGCCTCCGCCGTACGCTTGTTGTCCCCGGTGAGCATGACCACGGATATTCCCATTTTATGCCACGCCTGGATTGCCGCCAGCGAACTGCCTCTGACGCCATCCGCCACTCCGATGATACCCAGTACCTGTTTTGCATCCGCCAACAGAAGCGGCGTCTGCCCTTCATCCGCCAACCCATTCAGTGCCTGTGTGATCTGCTCTGAATCTGCATTTTCTATGTGTTTTTCCTTCAGGTAAGCCTGATTACCCACATAGATCCTGGTGCCTGCCCGGATACATTGCACCTCCGGCATCTTTATTTTTTGCTGTCCGGAGACATGATCCGGATTTACTGTCGCCACAGGACCGTCTGTCAGATTCGGATCTGCAACGCATACATCCTGTGCGATCACACCTTCCACGCCTCTGCCAAACACCGCCAGAAAATCATTCACTGCAATCTTCGGGCAGCCCTGTTTCTCAGCCTCTTTTACCACAGCTTCCGCCAGCGGATGTTCACTCTTTTGTTCCAATGCCGCTGCCACGGTGAGAAGTGTCGCAAGGCTCAACCCCGGCACATAGCTTCCCTGACTCATCACTTTCAGCTTTCCCTCGGTGATGGTACCTGTCTTATCCAGCACCACCGTATCCACATTCCGCGCCGTCTGCAGCGCTTCACCGGATTTGATGAGAATACCGTGGTTCGCTCCCACACCCGTGCCTACCATGATTGCTACAGGCGTGGCCAGTCCCAACGCACAGGGACAGGAGATCACCAGCACCGCAATGGCAGTGGAGATAGCAAACTCCGCATCCGCCCCGGCGATCAGCCAGCCGATCAGTGTCATGAGGGAAATTCCCATGACCACGGGCACAAACACGCCTGCCACTTTGTCCGCAAGCTGTGCGATCGGTGCTTTGCTTCCCGAAGCCTCCTCCACCAGGCGGATGATCTGTGCCAGAGTCGTGTCATCCCCCACGCGCTCGGCAAGGCATTTTAAGAAACCTGCTTTATTCATGGTCGCGGAAACCACTTTGTCTCCCGTCCGCTTCTCCACAGGGACGCTCTCCCCCGTGATCGCAGCTTCATCCACACTGGAATTGCCCTCCAACACGACACCGTCCACAGGGATCAGGCTCCCCGGCTTCACCAGGAAAATATCTCCCGCCGCCAGCGCTTCCGTGGGTACTTCCTCCTCCGTGCCGTCTGCCTTCAGGCGGATCGCCGTCTTGGGCGAAAGGTCCATCAGCTTCGTGATAGCCTCACTGGTTTTGCCCTTGGAACGACTCTCCAGATATTTTCCCACCGTGATCAATGTTAAGATCATGCCCGCCGACTCAAAATACAGGTCATGAGCGTAATGCTCCACCACATCCATAGCGCTATGCCCCAGTCCATATGCGATCCGATACATGGCAAAGATGCCGTATCCCATGGACGCGGAAGCTCCCACCGCGATCAGGCTGTCCATATTCGGCGACAGATGGGCAAGGGTCCGAAAACCCACTGTAAAAAATTTGCGATTCATATATAAGATGGGCAGCACCAGCAAAAACTGCGTCATGGCAAAGATCATGGCGTTTTCATTGCCGTGCAGATAATCCGTCACAAACGCCGGTACGGGAATTCCCGTCCATTCATGAATCATATGGTGCATGGACACATACATGAGCGGGATCAGAAATCCGATGGACATTCCCAACCGCCGCTTCATGGCTCTGCTCTCCTCCTGCGCTTTGCGCAACAGCTCCTCCTTGCCCGATGCCGCGTTTTTCCTGCATCCGAAGGATGCAGGTCCAAAGGATGCATATCCGAAGGCTGCATCTCCGCCGGACGCACCACTGCCGGCTGCTCCGCCGGACGCCCCTCCGCTCATTTTTTCCGCGCCATATCCGGCCTTTACCACCGCCTGCACGATGTCCGCTTCCCGCAATAGATTCTCGTCATAGGTGATATCCATGGTTTCCGTCAACAGATTGACGGATGCCTTTTCTACCCCGTCCAATTTACTTGCCGCCTTCTCCACATGGGAAGAACAGGCTGAGCAGGTCATCCCCGAAATATGATACCGCTCCTTCATTTCCACATCTCCTGACAATCTTTATTTAAGTTTTTTGATCAGTTCAACGGTCTCATCCACAACTTCCAGATTACCGTTTTGAATCTCTTCCGTAACACAGGTTTCCATATGCGTCTTTAACACCATATATCCGAAAGCCTGCAGCGCACTCTCCACCGCCGCCACCTGCGTCAAAATGTCCCCGCAGTACCGGTTCTCATCCAACATTTTAGAAATTCCGTTTAACTGCCCTGTCATGCGGCTCAGACGGTTCTTCAGCTGTTTCAATTCCTTCTCCGATCTGGGTTTTGACTTCTGATGATGTCCGCAACAGCCCTTTTCTTCCATATGTGTTCCTCCCATGTATTTCATCTAAAAATACCCCGCAGGGGTATTCTGTTCTTTTATCAGAATATACCCCCACTGGGTATTTGTCAAGTACGGATATTTTGAAATCTCTCATCAAAATCTCTCATATTGCTTCAAAGACAAAATATTCCACAGCGACGGTTCCACCGCCATCTCCTTCCTTGATTGCAAACAGTCCTGCTTTTGCCCCTACCCAGCGTCCGGGCGTGGCCGCTTCTGTTTTGCCCACAGGATAAAACGTACTTCCGTCCGCACTAACTGCGAAAGAAATCTCTTTCGCGTCTTTCACCTGCATGCGCAGATAAATCTTACAAGACGGCAGGCTCTCATCTCCCGATGTACTGTCCTTTGCCGTCTCGGGCATCTCGATAGCAACCTGTGTTTCGTCTTCTTTCTCCCAGTTTCCGGTACGCTGCCAGAGTCTGATCCGACCGTTCTCTTTCCCCACCGTCAACGCCGTATAATGCAGACACTGGGATATCAGTCCGGCCGCATCGCCCTCCTGCATTCCTTCCAGATGCAGGCAGGTCGTGATCCGGAATTCCGGCGCCGGCCACTTCTGTAACAACAGATTCGGCACATCGCACAGCTGCGGAGGACGTACCTCCTCCTGCTGCCCACACGGTATACGCTGCGCGCACTCCGCATGCAATACCAAACAACCGTCTTTCAGTTCATACCAGGACGGTTTGGGATTGGCATTCCATTGCCACTGTAACCCCAACTTCTCCCCGTCAAAGAAATCGCTGTCCTCCGGCGCATCAATGGGGTAGGAACCGCCCACATTCGGCTTGCAATAGTGCATCACAGGCTCCCCACAGCCATCCGCATCGTTCCCACCGATCACCGGCCAGTCATTCTCCCAGCGCATCGGCTGCAAATGGATGATCCGGCCTGCATTGCCCACATCCTGAAAATGGATAAACCAATTCTCCCCGGTCGGGGTATCCACCCAGGCGCCCTGATGCGGGCCGTTCACAGGCGAATTACCCTGCCGCAGCACGATTTTTTCCTCATAGGGACCGTAAATATTTTCTGACCGCAGCACCGTCTGCCAGCCGGTCCCCACCCCGCCTGCCGGCGCAAATATGTAATAATAGCCGTTTCTTTTGTAAAGCTTGGGACCTTCAATGATTGGCTGCGTATCGTGCCCGTCAAACACAAACTGCCCGTCCCCCAGCACACCGGAGCAGTCCGGTTCCATGGGTGATACATAGAGATAGCTGTTGAAGCCGATCCTGCTTCTGGCAAACGCTGTCACCATATATGCTTTCCCATCATCATCCCAGAACGGGCAGGGATCGATCCAGCCCGTCACCTGTTTTACAAAAGCGGGCTCACTCCATTCGCCCCAGGGATCATTCGTCTGGCACATCATGATCCCCTCATCCGGAAATGGTACAAACACATAATATACGCCATCGTGAAACCGGATGGACGGCGCCCATGCACCGCAGCCATGCACCGGTCTGTCATACCGCGCAAAGGGAAGCATCTGCATCACATAATTGATCACCTTCCAGTTTACCAGATCCTTTGAATGCAGGAGCGGCACCGAAGGCGCATTGCAAAAGCTGGAAGCAACCATAAAATAATCCTCTCCCACCCGGATCACATCCGGATCGGAGTAATCCGTGTAAAGGATGGGATTTGTGTACGTTCCGTCCCCCTGATCGGCGATCCACATTTTATGACAAACTGTCTGATCCATATCTTCTCTCCGTTTCCTCTGTATTTTCAACATACTTTTGATCCTATTATACTATAGGGGCTGCTTTTTTACCAGAAGAGTTCCATTTCCCCTCTGTTCTCCAACAATTCGCCTTCCACCTGGAGTCTGCCCCCGCGAGCCACATAGATCAACGGCTCCCCGACCTTCATATGGGCCAGCTCGGTCACCGCCATCTGTTCAAACGCTTCCGCGTTCTGCACGCTGACCATCACCTCGGGATTTGCACCGCCCGCAGCAATACCTTTGGGATCATATTCCATGATCAGTGCTCCCTTTCGCACATACTCATGCTCCATTACCCGACATCTGTAACAGTCACTGTACATATCGTCCACATGCTCTCCCACCTTCAACAGTACCTTCGCGCCAAACTCCGTCTCCAGCAGCATCGCGCTGCCCATGGGATAGAGTTTTTGGATTTTTCCCGCCGCAGGCGCATAGATTTTCCCCTGCTCCGGCATAATATGCATTTCCTTTTTTCCGTTTTCCTCCGTTACCCTGACCTCACCGGTCACCGGTGAAACGATCTCATTGCCTTTCAGGATTTTCTTGGTCTTGTATGCCTCCTCGTCCTCCACCAGATTCCACTGTAAACTCCTGCCGATCCAGAATCCTGTCATTGCCGACAGAATGCCTACTGCTGCCAATACAAACGTGTCCATTTTTTTGCTCCTGTCACTTTTATTTGACTTCCTGTTTTTATCCATAATTTCTGCAAAAATATTTAAAATATACTTGACATTTCGATAAAATCAATGCTACAATGTCTTTGTATTCTAAATGAAAGTCATTGAACTCACATATTTTTGTAAGTCATTGTTACTTATATTTCCATGCGAGTCATAATGGTTTACAAAAATATGTGATTTTTTTGTCCTACGTTTTAGAATCGCCAATAATTATTATTTGGGAGATCCCCAAAAGAAGGAGGTACCAACATGAACAACGGTACAGTTAAATGGTTTAACGCTCAGAAGGGTTATGGTTTCATCACAAACGATGCAACCGGCGAGGAAGTATTCGTACATTTCTCCGCTATCAACGCAGAGGGCTTCAAGTCTCTTGAGGAAGGTCAGAAAGTTACTTTCGATACTGAGACCGATCCTCAGAACAGCAGCAAGGTTCGTGCTACCAACGTTACTGTAGTAGCTTAATTACCTGAAGAAAACCGGATAGAAAGGCTGACTGATAAAGAGTCAGCCTTTTTTCTTGTCAATTCAGCTGCATCCTGCATATAATATGTTGTAGTATCAAGGAGATTTTTATGAGTTTATTCAGCCTGTTTCTGATTGCCGTAGGACTCTCCATGGATGCCTTTGCCGTATCGATCTGCAAGGGTCTGGCGATGAAAAAGCTTTCCCTGCAAAAAGCCTGCATCGTCGGTCTATGGTTTGGCTCTTTTCAGGCGATTATGCCCGGAGTCGGCTATCTGCTCGGCAGTCAATTCGAAAAGTACATCACTGCGATCGATCACTGGATCGCTTTTGTCCTCCTGCTGCTGATCGGCATTTCCATGATCCGGGAAGCCATCTACGAAAAAGAGGAAGAAACCAATGATTCCCTGGATGGGAAGACCATGTTCCTGCTTGCCGTTGCCACCAGCATAGACGCTCTGGCCGTCGGTGTTACCTTCGCTTTTCTGCAGGTTTCCATCCTTCCGGCGATCACTTTTATCGGCAGTATCACCTTTCTCCTCTCCTGCATCGGTGTAAAGGTTGGGCATGTCTTCGGCACCAAATATAAAGCTAAGGCAGAGATTACAGGAGGCATCATCCTGATCCTGATCGGCGTCAAAATACTGTTAGAACATCTCGGTATCGTTCAATTTCCGATCTGAAACCGCAAAATGGCTAAAAAAGGCAGCTGCCCCATAACGCAGCTGCCTTTTCTATATTTGTAAAACCTTCTCTCCACTTTTAAAACTCAATCATCCAACCGGCGCAGCTCCGTGTAAGCCAGAAGCAACGGTCCCACACCCTTTGCGTCATCTTCTACAATGGGCTCGGACATGTAGTACTCAAAAGTACCGTTTCTGCGTGTGTTCTTCTCCGGTCCCAATCCGGCAACCAGACAAATACCGCCCAGGCTCAAATGGCCATCCTTCTCCTTCAGATATCTGTCACAGATTCCCTGGAACGCTTTCAGACCATACTGTCTGTAGCTCTCCGGCAGGAATCCGAGACGCACACCCTTTAACAGGGAATATGCCATGATCGCACTACCGCTGGTCTCCAGATAATTCGGCTCCTCACCGCCTCTTGCAGGAAGCTGGTACCACATACCGCTCTCATCCTGGAATTTCAACATGGAATCCATCAGATCCACAAAAACCTTCTGCAGATTATTGTACTGTTCTTTCCATTCCTCTCCCGGATCGCACTTATCCAATGTATCCAGAAGCGCCATGGAATACCAGCCAAGCGCTCTCAGCCAGAAGTTCTGGGAAAGTCCGGTCTCCTTGTCTGCCCAGAAAATGGACTTGGAGGAATCATAACCGTGATAATACAGACCGGTCTTGTCGTCTCTCATGTATTTTACGACATTTGCAAATTGGTCAAAAATATCTTTATAGTGCTCCTTATTGTTAAACTTGGTCTCATACTCCATGTAGAAGGGTTGTCCCATGTACATACCGTCCAGCCATACCTGTTCCGGATAAATCTGCTTATGCCAGAAATTTCCCTCTGCAGTACGGGGCTGTGTCCGCACCTGACTATAGATCAGATCGATGGCTTTTCTGTACTTCTCCTTACCATTCAATGCATACAATGCGAACAAGGTCTTGCCTGCGTTTACATTGTCGATATTGTACTCCTCCACGGAATACCCATCGATGGTACCGTCCTCATGTACTCTGTGATCGATATATGCATCCGCAAAATCATAATACTTCTTCTCGCCGGTCGCACTATAAATCTCCAAAAGCGCCAGGATCATACATCCGTCAATATAATTCCACCCTGAAATCTTTCCGCTTCGGGCTTTCTCAATGTTCCATGCAGGAACGTCCAAAGTACTCTTTTCAATCAATTCGTCGATATACTTCTCAAAAATTTCCATCTGCATAGGGCCAACCTCCATTGTCTTTTCATTCAGCTAATATCTAGTTTACATGACTTTGCACAAATAGTCAACGAAAACATGCCCTATTCATCATAAATTTTACCAATACAGTCAAATTTACAATGCAGAATACTGTGCAATTTGCAATATAACGCAGGTCAGATAGAGCAAAATCAAGTGAATTGGATAAAAACCGTAGAACAATGCCTTACAGGAAAATCCTTTTTTCCCTCTGTATAATGCCAGCAGCAGGAAAGCCGGTAACGCCTCCCATTCCCAGAGAATCATACCGAATGTCAGATACCCCAGCACCAGCTGCAGCCATTTTCTGCTCCGCGTAAAATAAAACACCAGAATACATACCACGCCCATCCAACTGTAATCCGTCCGGAACAGATATGCAAGCCCCATCCCCATGGCAGCGATCCCCAGCACGATCAAGCGAAGCAATGTCTCTGCCACCACAGGCGACAGATCAGGGAACCATACGCCCCGCTTATTTTCTACCTCTTCTATCAGAATGATGGACAACAGACCAAAAAACAAGGTGAAAAACACATTCTGATAGCCCAATTCCAGAATCTGACTTTGAAATGCGAGATCAAACGGGATTTCGCTTACCAGTGCAAATATCCCTAACCGGGCAAGATATTTCCACTTATTTCTGGTATATTTCATCCCCTCCACAAGCATAAAACAGTAGATAACAAACGCGATCCGCCCAATACTGCGCATGGCGGTATACACCGGTATATATTGCCGGTATTGTCCCGCCATAAACAATCGCACCATTACCGCAGCCGCAATGTGATCGATCAGCATGGAGATCATCGCAATCACTTTCAGGGTACTGTTGCTGAGCCCTGGTGCTGTTTTTATTTTCGTTTCCATTAACTTTTTTGTTTCACTTCCTTTATCCGACTTTATAACCGCTTCCCCACACCACTTTCAGATATTGTGGATCTTTGGGATTATCCTCGATCTTTTGGCGAATGTGCCGGATATGTACCGCAATCGTATTATCCACATCGTACGCCTGCATATGCCAGATAGACTCGTAAATCTGATCGATCGAGAGCACTTTTCCCTTCTCCTTCACCAACAGCTTTAAGATCTCATATTCGCTGGGGGTCAGCTTCACCTCTCTGCCGTCCACCTTCACATTCCGATACAGGTCATCCACCTCAAGCCCGTCCACCTTGTAGATATGTCCCACTGCGTATCTTGTCTGCATCAGCTGACAGTACCGTCTTATCTGGCTTTTGATCCGTGCCAGCAGTTCCAGCGGATTGCAGTCCGCAGTCACATAATCGTCCGCTCCGGCGTTCAGTGCCATGATCTTCGCGGACTCCTGCTTTTGTGCGGATACGACAATGATCGAAATGTTGCTGCGCTTCCGGATATCTGCGAGCAGTTCCACTCCATTATACCAGTCCATACCATTTAATTCCACATCAAAAAGCAAAAGCTGCATTTTATTTTTGTTTAAAAGCCGGAACAGCTCTTTCCTGTCCTCCACAATCGTGATATTTATATTTTCTCCCCGCAGAAGGGGCGTTACCTTGCCGGAAATACCTGTATTGTCATTATAGAGCATTATATTACTTTCCATTTTATTCACCCTCCTATGTACACTGTATCAGAGCAATGCATCTTTTTTGCAAAGATATTCTTAATATTTGCTTAATACACAAAAAAAGCCTCTCAATATATTAGACGTATTTGAGAGGCAAAATGTTTCACAATCCTGTTACTTTATTTTATTTTTAGAAATTTCCAAATAGATTTCTATGAAAAAAAGATCTCCACCAGCGTCAAACCCTTGGCGGGCATCAGCGGGCCTGCCAATTCTCTGTTTTTCGCATCCAACAATTCCGGGATACTCTCCGGACTCCGTTCCCCTTTTCCCACTTCCAGCAATGTTCCCATCAGGATTCGGATCATATGATGCAAAAAACCGTTCCCCTGAAAAGAAAAGGTAAGCAGTATATCCTCCTGCATGATCTCAATGGAATCAATCCTGCGGACCGTAGATTTCTTCCCTTTTTTGGCGGACGTAAAGCTTTTAAAATCGTGCTCTCCGCACAGATAAGCCGCCGCCTTTCGCATGGCGTCCAGATCCAGCTTCTCCGGCACCCGGATCGCATATCTTCTCAGGAAAACATCCGGTATCCCGCTGTTGATGACGCGATAGATATAATGCTTTCCGCTGGCATTCAGACGGCTGTGAAACCGCGGCCCCGCTTCCGTGACCTGAAGCACCGCGATGTCCTCCGGCAGATAAGTATTCATATATGTCTGCATCTCCTCTACCGTCATTTCTGAGTTGGTGTGAAAATTTGCCACCTGCCCCAGTGCGTGTACTCCCGCGTCCGTTCTTCCGCTTCCCTGAATCTCAATCGTTTCCTTGCACATTTTCGATAAGAGCGTTTCCAGTTTTCCCTGGATCGTATGATCGGTAGACTGCTGGCGCTGCCATCCCTGATACTTTGTTCCTTCATATTGTAACAAGAGTCTGATATTACGCATGCGGCTCCTTTCCTTCATCCGAATCTACGCCCCGCAGATCCTCCTGATTCAGTCTGCGAAAACGGTTCACACCGTTCACCAGGATCTTCACGCTGTTCTTGGTGGTATCAAATACTCCTTCCTCATACATGCCGAACAGGATCAATCCGATCGGAACCGCCAGGATCATTCCGACCACACTCCCCAGACGATATCCCACATACAGTAAGAAAAGTGTCGGAATCGGCGCAATACCCACGGATTCTCCCACGATCCTGGGCTGGATCAATTGCCGGACCAACTGCCCCACGCCCCAGATGATCAACAGTCCGATGGCTAATGTATAATCGGAGCTCAGGAATTTGATCACCGCCCAGGGCACCAGAACCGTGCCTGTGCCAAATAATGGGATAAAGTCCAAAATCGCAATTCCCAGTGCGATCAGCAGCGCATAATCAATATGCAAAACACTCAGCCCGATGACCAGCAACAGATACATCCACAACTCAATCCTGATCTGTGCTTTGAAATATCCGCCCACCGCCTTTACCAGACTGCGGCGTACGATCCTGTATTTGTCCTGAATACTCCTCGGCGTCACTCTCGCAAACCATACAAGGATCCGATCATGTTCCGCCACAAACAAATAAGCTGACAGCAGCGCCATGATGATCCCGATCAGCACATTGGGAACCTGCTTTGCAATATTTCCGACCGCTTCAATTGTGGGCACACTGATGTTTCCCACAAAATTACCCAAATAAGTGGTTATCTCATTGCCGACGTCCGTGAAGCGCACCTGCAGATCCCGGGGCAGCTTCGTGTACAGAATATCCATCTTTTGCGCGATCGCATCCAGATCCCGCTCTGTACTGGTCCAGATCTGAGGCAGTGCACCGATCAGGCCCACTCCCTCCTTCACCAGTTTGCTGCCCAGCAGATAAAGCACCAGCACCACCAACGCGATTACCAGCACAATCACCACCGCGCTTCCCGCTTTCCGCCTGATCTTTAATTTTGTCTCAAAAAAACGAACGAGCGGACTGGCAATCCATGCCACAATCCACCCGGCAACAAAAGGCGCAAAAAACACAAGCAGTCTGGGAACCAAGAAGATCACCATCAGACATGTGATCAGCGCAACCGCAAGATTTGTTAAAGCTTTCCAATATTTTTTCAATCGACTTCCCCGCCTTCCGACGCCAAAACAGAATCCAGAATCTCATAAATCGTATCCCTACCCTGTTTAGTTTCCGCTGAAAACGGTACAATAACCGTATCTTTGCCTGCTTTCAGTGTCGTCCGTATCAGTTTTACCTGTTTTTCAATCTGACTCCTGTTGATCTTATCCAGTTTGGTCGCTATGATGATCGGCTCATATCCGTGTTTTTTGATCCAGTCATACATCAGAATATCATTTTTCCCCGGCTCATGGCGGATATCGATCAACAGAAACACCTGTCTGAGTTTCTTGGATCTGTATAAATAATCCTCGATCATTTTCCCCCACTGCGCTTTGACTTTCTCATTTGCCTTGGCGTATCCGTATCCGGGAAGATCCACAAAATACAATTCATCATTGATATTGTAAAAATTAATGGTCTGCGTCTTGCCGGGCTGCGCGCTGGTACGCGCCAGAGATTTGCGATTCATCAGCGCATTGATCAGAGAAGATTTCCCCACGTTACTTTTGCCCGCGAATGCCACCTCAGGGTGGACATTCTCGGGCAATTTACTGGTGATACCACATACAGTTTCCAAGCTTACATTACGAATGATCATGCGGGCTTTCTGCGGATCGTGGTAGGTTGACCGCCATCCACAGCCTCCTTTGTGATGATACAGGTCTCTATGCTGTCATCTGACGGAATCTCATACATGATATCCATCATGATACTTTCCATGATGGAGCGAAGACCTCTGGCGCCTGTCTTTTTCTCAAATGCCTGCTCCGCAATCGCCTCGATGGCGTCCTCTTCGAATTCGAGCTCCACGTCATCCATATCGAACAGTTTCTGATACTGCTTGATCAAGGCGTTCTTGGGCTCTTTCAGGATACGCACAAGCGCTTCCTTATCCAAGCCCTCCAGGGACACGCAGATGGGTACACGGCCCACAAACTCAGGGATCAGACCAAATTTTACCAGATCCTGCGTCGTCACCTCTTTGAGAATGGCATCCGTCTCCTTCTGTACCTTAGTCGTAAGCTCCGTGTTAAAACCGATGGACTTTCTGTCCAATCTGGTCTCGATGATCTTATCCAATCCGTCAAATGCACCGCCGCAAATAAAGAGAATATTGGACGTATCAATCTGGATCAGTTCCTGATGAGGATGCTTTCTGCCTCCCTGGGGCGGAACACTGGCCACCGTACCCTCAATGATCTTTAAGAGCGCCTGCTGCACGCCCTCACCGGACACATCTCTGGTAATGGAGACATTCTCCCCCTTCTTGGTGATCTTATCGATCTCATCGATATAAATAATGCCGTACTGTGCACGGTCCACATCATAATCCGCCGCCTGAATGAGCTTTAGCAGAATATTTTCCACATCCTCACCCACATATCCGGCTTCCGTCAGAGTCGTTGCATCTGCGATTGCAAACGGAACATTGATGATCTTGGCCAGCGTCTGTGCCAAATAAGTCTTTCCGGAACCGGTAGGACCCACCATAATGATATTGCTCTTCTGCAGTTCCACATCATCCAGATCTTTCGGCGCAGTCACCCTTTTGTAATGATTATATACTGCCACGGAAAGTGCACGCTTTGCCGCCTCCTGACCAATCACATACTCATCCAGAAAGCTCTTGATTTCTTTCGGTTTCAGCACGTTGATCTCTGTGTGCAGCGCCTCATCGTCTTCCTCGTCCTCCAGTTCTTCCTCCAGGATATCCGCACAGATATCAATACATTCATCACAGATATATACGCCCGCGGGACCCGCGATCAGCTTGCGCACCTGTCCCTGCGCCTTATTGCAAAAGGAACATCTGATGCTGTTGTCAATATTTTTTCCTGCCATTGTTTACTCCTGTCCGCAGTTATTTTATTTCTCTTCCTGCGCTGTATGGAAAGTGATCACCTTATCCACCAGACCATATTCTTTCGCTTCCTCAGCGGTCTTCCAGTTATCACGCTCCGTGTCAGCACAGATCTGCTCGTAATCCCTGCCGGTATTCTCCGAAAGGATACGGTTCAACTTCTCTTTCGTACGCAGGATATGCTTTGCTGCGATCTCAATCTCGGTTGCCTGTCCCTGCGTTCCGCCAAGGGGCTGGTGGATCATAATCTCTGCGTTGGGAAGCGCATAACGCTTGCCCTTTGCACCGCCTGCCAGAAGGAATGCGCCCATGCTTGCCGCCATACCGATACAAACCGTGGAGACATCACACTTGATATACTGCATGGTATCATAGATTGCCATACCTGCAGTTACACTTCCGCCGGGGCTGTTGATATAAAGATGTATATCCTTCTCAGGATCTTCCGCCTCCAGGAAAAGCAGCTCCGCTACAATAATGCCGGCCGTGGTCTCATTCACTTCCTCGCCGAGGATGATGATCCTGTCTTTTAAAAGTCTGGAATAAATATCGTAAGAACGCTCACCTTTGCTGGTCTGCTCGATGACGTAAGGTATTAAAGCCATAGTAATTCCTCCTGTTCTCAATCCATTTTACAATTTTTACCATCTTATC
>ODAI014405619.1_pt1 | contig 16373 bp, 19 predicted proteins | sample 1539321 | NCBI WGS metagenome assembly ODAI01 (sample SAMN02144231, study PRJEB22623) | gut metagenome | biome: sheep rumen | host: Ovis aries | place: New Zealand
CAAGCTCTTCCGGGCTCTGCTTAAGAAACATCTCCTGCTTTCCCGCTTCTTTGTAAATTGCGGCAATAAGTCCCAGAAGTTCTGAATCCCATTTATTATCTTTGATCAGCGAATATCTGAATTCTCTCATTTTCTTCCCCTGCTTTCTTAGCTTTCCCTTAAATTATATCAAATATTAATGGAATTGTCAAGCATTTAAGGGAATATTCCCTTAATAATATGCACCGTTTAATGGAATTTACTCACAAACTATTATCAGTTTTTTTATTCGCCTGTCTGTGTACCGTGCTTAAGATAATCCGCAAGCTTGTCATCAGTCAGCACCATGTATTGTTCTACCGTCGTGCCGTAATCAACAACAAGTCTGCCATTTATGTGAGTATAGGAAAAGCCGTTTTTCTTTTCGGTATCTTCTTTCAAATAGAGGTTCTTTCGGTCGTATGTGTACTCCGTTCGTTCCCCGTCAAGCTCAAAGTAAGCTGTCCAGTCCTCGTTCAGCACCAGATAGCCCTTTTTCTCAATATCCCTCAATTCCAGCATTTCATCGTATGTCTCGTCGTCTTTTGTAATACTGTATCGCTTATAGTACCCGACCGGCTGTTCGTCCGGGTAATAAGTCCATGACGCAGTAGTTGTGCCTGTTTCTTCCGTATTGCCATTGTTACCGCAGGAAGCAATTCCGAGACATATAACAAGTGCCATAATTGACGACAAAACAACTCTTTTCACATTCATAATCCAATCCGGTTTTTACTCCCAATAAGAATTGCAGATCTCACATACAGTGCCTATTCTATTACAGATTTTACCCACTCGATCAACCCGTCAGACTCATAAACAACAAGCTCCTGCCAGATACCGCTGTAATACAAACCCTCACGTTTTGCGGAGTTCTTCCGCTTTCCGTATGTATGCTCCGGTCGCAGGAACGGCAGGTCATTCCAAGTCCCTCTGCTTTTACCTTCCATTGTAAGTACACGGTCTTTTCTGTAATCAAGAGTTCCGTATCCTCTCAATTTCGGAAGTAATGACAGCGTTTCGGTCGGAGTGTATATTGCATTGTTCACGACATTTCTTTCAACAAATGCAGAGTGTGGGTGCCACGAGTATTTGGTTAAATCATCACCGTTTGATAACATATCACCAATCTGCATATACCCGTATATTATGTGCATATCGGCATGATCGTAAAATCCGCCGTTTTTCCTGCTTACAAAGCGATAACTGCCGTTATGTTTTTCAACCTGTCTGAACCAGCCAAAGAACAGGAATATGTCTCCCTTTTCGACTTTGGCATTTGAAAGCAATCCCTGCGCCGCTTCACATTGTCCAAAAGCAGGCTTCCAACCGACAATTGCCGCTTTTCTGTTGTTATCTCTTATATCGGGATCATCGTGACAGTTCAAAAATGGTTCGCGGGGATTCGGCTTTACCTGTTTCAGAATATCGGAATACGTTTCGCCATTATAACACAGATCATCATAGCTTTCGGCATCATTCGACGGTATAGGCATAGACAGCAGAGTTCCGTCCGGAAGGATCGGGCTCGGGCAGCCGCCATTCGACGAATCAAAACCTTTGCGGGAAAGTATTATTTTCATTTGTGGCAGCCTCCGCATTTTGCGCCGAGCGGCTTCGTCGGTTTGTGTTTTTTCTTGTCGTCGGCTTGTTTGCACACATCAATTATATGTTTTGCCTCTTCGCCCGAATATATCTTTGTTTCTCTGAATTTCGGATAATATTCCTCAATAGATTTAATAGCAACAGCATCACCGCCAAGATAAATGAAATCATCAGACAACAGCACATACTCTCCTGCAATATCCCTTTTATCTTCACCCGATGATTTAGTATGTATGTTCTTTAATTTATTGTTGCGTTCGAGCTTTCCATTAACAACTCTGTATAGATCGTCCGTTCTGCCATTAGACTTTTCCCGATAATACTCTGTCATAGGCATTACTGCCGTAACCTGTGCAAGATACAGCATTTTGCTTTTATATATTCCGAGAATATACACATCGTCTTTTTCGTAATCGCTTTCTCGTTTACTTCCGATACGATAGCGCAGTCCTGTCTTTATTGGCTTTCCGTTTCGCACCTGCCCGCCTTTACAGCAAGCGAGCGAAAGCAATCCGTTATCAATGCACGGAGCCAAGCCCTTATCGGATGTCATTCGGTAAATAAACAGTTTTGTCATTTTTCTCATTCCTACTTATTAATAACACTCTGATACACCTCATAAGTCCCCTTATCAAAACAACTCATGATCACGCTCATTCCATAATCCTCATTCTCGCCGAACCAGTCATTTATCGCTTTCAGCGCGATCTCCGTAGCCTCCGCTTTCGGGTAACCGTACACACCCGTCGATATTGCGGGAAACGCAATGCTGTGAACGCCGTTGTTCTTTGCAAGTTCAAGCGAGTTGCGATAGCAGGAATACAGCAGCTTCGCGTCGTCGGGGCTGCCGCTGTAGATCGGTCCGACGGTGTGGATAATATAGCGCGCTTTCAGCCTGTATCCCTTCGTTATCTTCGCTTCACCTGTCCTGCACCCGCCAAGAGTGCGGCATTCCGCGAGAAGTTCCGGTCCCGCAGCGCGATGAATCGCTCCATCAACTCCCCCGCCGCCGAGCAACGAACTGTTAGCCGCGTTAACTATCGCGTCAACGTCAAGGCGAGTGATGTCGCCTATGTCAAATGTTATGTTATTCTGTAAAGCCATAATTTACCTCATTCCACATCAAGCGGCATCTCTCTGTCGGGTGCCGGAAACTCGTTTTCTATCATTTGCAGTTCATCGTCCGTCAGCTCGATATTTGCCGCCGCTGCATTTTCAAGTGTGTGTTCTTTTGTAGAACTTTTCGGTATCGCAATCGTGTTTCCGTCTCGTATCGCCCATGCCAGCATTATCTGCTGGACTGTTGCGTTATGTGCAGCCGCGATATTCTGTAATACCGCATTTGCCCATATCCCCTGCCGGAGCGTTCCGTTCATTGCAAGCGGGCAGTACGCCATAAACGCGATATTGTTTTTTCGCAGATACGGCAGTAAGTTGTATTCCACGCCGCGCGAGCCGACATGATACAAGTCCTGCACGACAGCGCAATTGCAGCTGTGTTTCAGCCGAGATAATTCGTGCATATCGGAGTTGTCGAAATTCGATACTCCCCACTCGCGGACAAGTCCGGCATCTTTCAATTCCTGTAAACAATTCACGGTCTCTGAAAGCGGTATCGAGCCGCGCCAATGGTACAGATACAGGTCGAGGTAATCTGTTCCGAGCCTTTTCAGACTTTCTTCGCACGAACGACGCATATCACGTTTCCCTGCGTTCTGCGGCAACACCTTTGACACGACGAACAGCTTTTCGCGGTCATAAGGCTTTATCGCATCTCCGACCACAAGCTCGCTCTTACCGTATCCGTACATCTCGGCTGTGTCGATCAGCGTCATGCCGTTCTCAATTCCGGTGCGAAGCGCTTCGACCTCACGGTCGTGCAGCTTCGGATCGTCTCCGATATGCCATGTCCCCTGCCCTATCGCGGGAACGGTTTTGCCGTTTATATTGACTTGTTTCATAAAGTGCTCCTTAATACTCCGTAATGCAATTTGACTTTATATGTGTCATCACACGGTATCTATCAATCGTGCGATCATTTCTCTGTATCCGTCACCAATAGGCAATTCATAATCAGCAAACACAGCTCGTCTTTCCGTTACAGTCTCTTCTTTTGTTATCGGATTAAAACCTGTTTTTTGAATATCCTTGAAATACAAACCTATACCTCGTTTCTGCCATGTCGGCAGATCGTTGTAATTTATGCCTTTTTGAAACAACAACTCGTTTTTGAACGCTACGCTTTTTCCTTCAAGCTCATCTGTTGCTTCATTTTGTGATTTCCTCTCTTTTCGCAAAGCCCAATAGCAATGCGCGTTCAGAGAATTCCGGTGAGAGTCCTCCTGTCGCCATAAAAAATAGTCAATTACTTTTCCGATGTTTGGCAGTGGACATACCCGACAATCAAAAGATGCCGCACGACCGAGCTGTAAAGAAAAATATGCACTTGCTTCTCCGGCAAGTGTTGTATTGATTTTTCGTACCTTTCGGGCAAATGTGTTATCTTCCGGGTGAAACAGCAACGATATTTCATCGCTTTCAGTATAACCGTAGATAATGCGAAAGCCGGAATCCGTCATAAGCATCTTGACCGTATTGACCATAAGATCACGGAATTTTTCATCAAACGGCGCTTCAAATTTACATATCTCCTTTGTCAATCGGGTAAACGAACGCCCGTCCAACCTTGCCGCTATGTACATATCCGGCAGCACATACTGATCGAGCGACTGCTCATATATTCGCATACTTGCGTCAAAATCATCAAAGTTCATAGCGTCCTCCTACTTGCTTGTATCCCAATCCTCAATAATAAACTTACGTTTTTCTATATGTACATAATGCAGTTCATCAAAGCCTTCATCATAATCCGGCAACTCCAACTTATTTAATGTGTTTGCAATCGCTGCTTCCGGAACAAAAGCTTTCCCTGTCCGTTTTGAATTACGCTTAATGCTTTCGGATATGGAAGATCGTAAATAATAACCGATAATACGATAACCGTGCTCTTTCGCCAATGTAATGTATTTAGCACGGTTTTCTCTTGTAGGATTGGTATTGTCAACAACAAACGACTTTTCCTGATTAACACATTCCTTCAATAGTATATCTTCCTTGTTTCGCGTATGCAATGTATCAAGATTTATGTGTACATAATCGCTGAAATACTTTTTGTAGAAAGTTGTTTTACCGCTTGCTTGTATTCCGATGAATATTATCGCCAGTTTATCCATTACAATTTACCTGTTGAAATTAAATTACGCTGCTATATCCTTATACCTTGTATATAGGTATTCATAGATCTTTCTGCGATATTCCGACATGCTTATCTCATCATAGCTTTCTGGAAGTTCAGCCCACAACGTATCACGAATAAGATTGTCAATTGCCGCTTTTGTTTCCTGCTTATCTGTCCAATGATCCAATTCTGCTATTTTGGCTTTTGCCTTTTGCAATAAATCAACAGCGACCGCTTTTATCTTCTTGATATCACTGGCAGACAGATCAGCTTTGAACAAAAGGTCATACATAGAGAGTTCCTCATCGCTGCTGAAACCTTCACGAACATACCGCTTTTCTTCTTCATCGAGACTGTTTGCAAGATTCATGAGATCCATAAAAGTCTTTTCGATTGAAGCACTGTCCTGTTCACTGTTATATCCGGAAATAATCTCATTATAACGGTCATAATAATTTATCCTGTTAGGATTTGAAAACAGCATACTTTCCAGTTTCAGAGCGATAGCCTCTTCCAGATCGCGTAAAACGAGATTCTTATGTTTTTTCTTTGCAAACTCACGTCTCAGCAGATCAAAATCTATCTTGCTTATATCAAAACGCTTTGATTCGGATATACCGTTTGTTGTCGGAATATCAATATCAACATACTGGTTTATGATATTATTGATCTCTACCATAAGATCGGTAGTGTCAACGTGCTTACGTTTCTTCTGTAACTCACCGTAAATCGCCAGTATCGCATCGCAATCCTTACGCTCATCTCCGGTAACATCATCACGATCGATGTATCTGAATACTCTCCAGATGTCGGATGCATAAGTGTTAAATGTCTTTTTATTTTCAATCGTCTCACTGATAATATTCGCAGCATCTTTCAGCAGCGGTATCTTACCGAAGCCTGTTGCGTCAACCAGACTTTGCAGTTCAAATCCGTGCGAGCTTAAGAAAGTCTTTGTCTTTTCGGCGGTCTCAATGACGTGCTTTATCATTTCTTCCTTGTCAATAGTAGGATCAGTGACCTGTTTGCCGCCCTTATTTGCGGTATAGTCGGCAAGAGCCTTTCGTAAAGCCTTTACAATACCAATGTAGTCGATTATAAGTCCGTTGCTCTTTCCTGCATTTACACGGTTGGCACGAGCTATGGTCTGCATAAGAGTATGTGCTTTAAGAGGCTTATCCAGATACAGGCATGATAAGCACTTTACATCAAATCCGGTAAGCCACATTGCGCATACGAAAACAACACGCAGCGGATTATCCTGATCCTTGAATTCCTTATCAAGCTCCCGCTTTTCCATTTTTGCGCGGTGGTACTTTATATCAAGTCCCCATTTTTCAAAAGTCTTGATCTCGTTCTGCTCCTGACTGATAACAACAGCCATTTCCGTTTTCTGCATCCAGTCAAGTTTTCTTTCGAGTTCCATTGTTTCCTGCTGTGTTGCAGTCTTTATGCGCGTTTTTATATCATCTATCTCATTCTGCCAGTATTCCTGTACAAAATTGTACATTCTCACACAGGTGACCTTATTCAGGCAAACGAACATTGCTTTGCCGCTTTCCCACAGATCAGAATAATGTCTGACAAAATCTCTTGCTATGCTGCGAAGTCTCGGTTCGGCAGTAAGCAGATGTATCTCCTTAGCAAATTCGGCTTCCAGCTTCTCCTGCTGATCGGGATCAATGTCCGCATTTTCGATAGCGTCAAGTATCCTGTCGGATATTTCGGGATTCCGGAGATCCTTGATCTTTTCTCCTCTGTTTTCATAGTACAGCGGAACCGTCGCGCCGTCCTCGACCGCTCTCTTGAAATCGTAAATAGATATGTAACCGCCAAATGTACGCGCCGTAATGTTATCATCTGACAGCAGCGGCGTACCGGTAAAACCTATTCTCGAAGCAGTCGGCAGCATCTTCACCATATTGTCGGCGAAAATACCGTTTTGACTTCTGTGTGCTTCATCAGACATAATGATAATGTCATGATCGGGATAATACGGCTCCGGATCGGATTTGTTGAATTTCTGTATCAGCGTGAACACAAAGCTCCGGTTGCTTTTCAGCTTACTGATAAGATCGGCGCCGCTTGACGCTATAAACTGCGACGCTTTGACCTTTCCGAGCAATCCGCAGTTTTCAAATGTGTCGCTTATCTGTCGGTGGAGCTCATCACGGTCTGTAAGTATGACAATTGTTGGCGAGCCTATGAATTTCCGCCTGATCTTCTGCGCAAGGAACAGCATGGAATAACTCTTGCCGCTGCCCTGTGTATGCCAGAACACACCCAGCTTTCCCTCACGGAGCTGTCTGTTCTCATACGCCTTTACAGCCTCGTTTACTCCGAGATACTGATGATTGCGTGCAAGTATTTTTGCGATATGCCCGCCGGAATGATCGAAAAGAATAAAATTCTCAAGCAGATCAAGAAATGTTTCCTTGCGGCAGATACCGCGCAGCATCGTTTCAAGCGCAACATTTCCCTCGTCGTCTTCCGCGAGACGCTTCCACTCATGGAAGAATTCATACTTACTGCCAAGAGTTCCGACTTTTGCTTCTACTCCGTTCGAGAGGATAAGAAAAGCGTTATAATAGAACAGGTGCGGTATCGTATCCAGATAATCGGTATAATTGCAGTTATACGCATCGCTTACATCAACATTCGTGTTTTTAAGCTCAATAAACATCAGCGGAATACCGTTGACAAATCCTACAATATCAGTACGGCGGCGGTGCAGTTCCCCGTGTATTTTCATTTCCTGCACGGCAAGAAAAGAGTTTTTATCCGGCTCCTGAAAGTTTATGACCATAGCGCGTTTTGTCTCGGTCTTTCCGTCGGGGCGCTTTACTGTCACCGGAATTCCGTCACGTATCATCTCATACTTTTCTTCGTTTATCTGAATAAGCGTCGAGGTCGATAAGTGCCGCTCAAACGTCTGTATTGCCTCGTTTATCTGCTTTTCATCTATCCACGGATTCAGCTCTTTCAGCGCAGCGGAAAGGTAACGCTTCAACAGTATCTCGTGATAATCTGTACGTCCGAGAGTACCGTCCGCGCCGAGCTTTTCTTTATCATAAGCATATACAACATTCCAGCCGAGTTCTTTTTCAAGAAGGTCAGCGGAGCTCTGCTGTATCATTATGTTTTCGGAGTAATCGTAGCTCATGCTTCATTCTCCTTATAATTATTATATTAGTTATTTGCCATATTCAAAATCCGGAATAGCATAATCACATTTCTGTGCATTTGCGTGCGCCAACATCATTCCAACAGATGTAATTTTAAAGCCATATGGTATACTATCATACCATTTTTTAATTTTCGCCAACGATTCAAACGAATCCCACTTTTCAAAAAAATTATGGCGAACTTTTTCCTTTAAATTATTATCGACCTCGTACAAGTTCCAAATTTCTTCCAATGCATTGATTTGAGTAGTACTTAGCGACACCCAATCACGACCAAAATTGGGGGAGTATTTGCGTGTCTTAATCTGTTCTTTATTCGGAACAGGAATGCGAAAATAATCTTCTAATAAATCATGAGGCACTAGAAATCCCAAAGGAAGATAATTACATTTTAATATATCAACAGCTTTCGCTAATTGTTCCGAATCCTTTTTCAGACCAGTACATACATATCCGCCCAATTTATTGTAATATAGCTCAACTATTTCTGTTAATCTGCTAAATTGTGATGACCTTATGGCTCCTAATTCTTCTAAATGGCCTAACCAGAGCATATTTGAAGGTAATTCAATATAGCTTATTTTTTCAAACAACGAGTTTAATACTGACAATCCATCATTGATACCTCCGGTATCAGGGGTCAAGTAATTTATACAATGGCAAACAGTCAAAGCACATAATGCATCATCGTCTATTTGATCAACAATCTCTACTGCCTTTGATATACTTGTAGCTATTTTCCTATCTTCTCTATTTTCAATTCTATGTGCTAACAATTCCGACAGAATTTTGTAATCACCCCCACGTTCGGTACATGCAGCTGTAATTTGCGACTTTTTCATCAACACTTGAAATGCAGGATCAGCAAAAGCGTCTAATCCGTGCTCAATTCTCTCTATTCTTGGAACAAGCATATCCGTAAGAGCATTTATTCTTTCTTGCGCAATAGTATTTGCCTCTATTGTATATTGTTCTATCGCTAGTTTCGACACTTCATTTGCTATTTCTCTTGCTTTCTTTTCGTCTATTCCTACAACTGTATTATAATTAATGGTATCAGCTTGTATTAACTGTGAATTATTACCTGCTCTTTGGTCTTGTCTATCGCTCATTTCTTCTCCTTTTTATCATCCATAAATGCTACAGAAACATTACCTACTTGAACTTGATTTGAGTTGTTTCCGGCTTTCTGTTTTTGTTTAATTTTGTTTTTTGACCCAATCCTATATCCTATTACACCTCCACCAGCTCCACCTAATAATAAGCCTATGATAATACCAACTATTTGTGTTCCAATTCCATCAAATATCCAAGATATTATTTCCATGATGTCCTCCTATACTATTATTAATTTTTAGTAATATGGTAAGTTGCCTAAAACTGATAATTCACAAAAAATACGTTATAAGTGCTTTTTCCAAATCATATTCTCATGTATTATTGCAGTCGCTTATTTATAGATAATAAACATATAAGGCACTTCTTTATTTTATTCAAAGAAACTATCTCTTGATTTATTGATTTCTTCTATACTAAATGTCCGAGCATCAGCTTGGGCTTTATCCTTTTTCCATTCAAAACGCTTAGGATAAACAGATTCCATTACTTTTAAAAAACCATCTATCGCTTTACATCTTACTTCAGCATCAGAGATCATTTTATTAATTGTTTTGCCTACAAGCGGATCCATATATACAGGCATATATGATGCATTGTTTTTATCCAGTTTTGTTTGAAGTATTGCAATACGTAGATAGTTTATACCATTATTTACATGATTAATAATAGGATACATCTCTTCTAATTTCAAACCTTTTACTTGTTTTGAAATTATATTATTATTTATTGTACAATAATCTGTGTTTCCAACGCCATTACACAGTGATATGATCAATTGTGCATTAGTTGAATATAGATTTTCAGGCACTGGTTCTGACTTATTAGTAGAGTATAACTTAGAAAACTGTATTTCGTTTTTTAACAATTGATAAATCAAAGATAAATTCTGATATATAAAATCTTCAAATGCTTTTTTATTCAAATTATACTTAACAATTTCTGATATTAACACTACACAAAAGCTTGCAAATATACCACCAAATGCAACAAATAAAAAATCACTTGACATAAAGCCACAATCAAATTTTACAACACTAAACAAATATGTAAGTGCTAGAAATATACCTGTTATTATCGAAAACCACTTAATATTTTTTATATTCGTACTCATAATTACCCCTCTTTAATATCTCCAAGTTTTTTCTTCAATTCCAATATTTCATTTTTATGATCTTTTTTATCAAGTAACATAAAAGCAATTAGCGACATATCATAAGTATAATCATACCACTCTTCTAATTCTTCTTCACTTATATTCTGTATTTTATCTTCATTATTATGGCGAATATTAAGGTTGTTAAACAAATAAAACAAATCACTTTTAATCTGCTTATCTATACTCTCTAAATCATCTTTCTGTGGTTCAAGCTGGTCAGCCAAAGCCTTTAGTATCTCCGCCTTACCTTTCAAATTGCCTTTTAAAGAATGATGATTATATTCAATCAATTTGTATGAAAGTCCTTTTGGTAATATTGTAGCAACTTCCATTGCTGGAGCGTTTTTCGGCACAAAAATAGATAAATCACTTTCTTCATCAACATATTCCTCATATCCTATTGATTCAATTACCATTAATATTTGATCCATAAAATTCTCACATGCTTTATCAGCTCCCTTAAAATCATACAAGTTCTCACAGCTCAACTCATATATCAGATTATAACAATACTCACAAAATGTCACAAGAAAGTCAACATCAATATGACCTGGGTTTTCAACAAAATTAAAATGATATGTCTCATTAAAATCATCAAGTGATAGACATCTTCCTCTAATACGTAAACTCAAAAAAAAGCCATCGCACAATTTATCGAAACGTACATTCTTAGTAAAATCGTATACTGCTACAGTATCTTTATAAAACCATTTATACAATCTATTATATTCGCGTTTAATATCAACATTAGCCTCTTTTAATATCTCCGCAAAGTTTCTCCTTGCCATATCACACCTCCACCTCTCCGCTCATAAGTCGCGGCAACAACATATCGCGGGATTTAGCTGTTAATTCTATTTGTTTATTTAGATAGTATATCATCTTAAAATAAGAAGATATACTATCTTCAAAAACGTTCAACAATACATCATCAGGTACACACAAATAAATTCCACTAAGTATATTTACCGTCATACTCGGCACAGCTGCACCAATGTTATATGAATACATATCAAGCGTTTTCAAAAATAAATACACTAATTTTGATATTGATTCGAGTTTTGGAACAGAATAAAACATTGTGTCTATTGTCCAAAAATCACCGGAAACATACATTATATTGTTCAATGAGCCTTTTCGTGGTATTAAGACAGATTCACCCGAATATAACAGTTTATTAACTTTTCTCATAACTCCACCAGAACCATAAACTGGTATATCGCCATTCTCAAGTTTTTTGTGATCTTTTCCATATTTTATATCCAACAAATCTGTAACTGATACTTTCCTCCACCCCTCCGGCACACCGTCAACGATCTTTGTATTCTCATACCCCGGAAACCGAAGATCAACGAACCACTCCTTGTAGAGCCTTTGTGCCGCTTCTTCAAGAAGCTTTATTTGTTTTTGGTTGTTTTCTATCAGTTTATCGTAATTAGAAATTATTTCAACGATTTTATTTTGCGTGCTCAAATCTGGCAATTCAACGGGCACATCACCTATTATTGAAGTATTCAGATTAAGCATCGTCGCGCCTACTGCGTGCTTTTCAATCCACCCGATCGTTTCTTCCTTTTGTAATTGATAAAAAACAAATTTTGGATTTGTTAAATTAGAGTTTATTCTTACACGAATACAACCAGTTCCGCAAATCCAGCCACTTTCCTTTTCGGTTACAAAAGCACATCTTCCAACATCGCCTCTTCTTGCAAAAACAATATCATCGGTCTTTACAAGATGTCGATTTAAGCGCTCTGCATGACATGGTTCGACTAATGCTATTGTATTTGTTGATATGTGCCCGTTTAACAAGTCTTTAGGCATAATAACAGGAATACCATAATCTGAATAATCTGATTGGTGAAGCTGAGAACCAAAAGGCCCTGTTTGAATATCATCAGCTATATCTTTAAGCAAAACCTTTTTACATGTCATAACCCCATTTCCTCCATATTCTTTGAAATGGCTTCCATAAGGTCGTTGGATTCGGCTTGAAGCGAAATCAGTTCTCTATGTATTTCTTTCATTCTTTCCGTAAAATCAATTCCGTCATCACATGGTTTCTCTACTCCAACATAAGCTCCCGGCGTTAGTGAAAATCCATTATTTTCAATTTCATCTAAATCTGCTAATTTGCACAAGCCTTCAATATCATTGTATATTCCATCGCCAAATCGTTCGTAGAGCCACCTTGCATCTTGTGCAAGATTCAATAAATTGCCAAGTTTAGAAATACGATCATCATATTTTGCCCTAATAATCTTTTTGTCTCGCTTGTCAGCTTCTTCTACTGCTACTTTTGCTTCTTTTTCCAAAGTTTCCAAGCTTTCAATAATCTCCTTGACATTATCGACAAACGGGCGGTCATTACCGAGCGCGGCATGATACTCGTCAAGCAGTTTCATGTATTTGTCGGTCTCCCCGCGATGCAGCCACACGATAGCATTGAGGTTTTTGAGCTGCCACTCGCTCCACTCGTTGAGAGTACGGTCAACCACAGTGTAATAATTTCTTGCGTCGATGAACAGCACTTTGTTTTTGAGCTCGTCCGGCTTCCCCTTATCGAAAAACCACAGCGAGCAGGGCAGCGATTTGGTGTAGAAGAAATTGTTTGCAACACTTATGATAACATCGACATGACCGGTGCGGACAAGATTTTCGCGTATCAGCTTGTCGTTGCGCTGGCTGTCGGTCGCGGAGGACGCCATAACAAAGCCCGCCCTGCCGTGTTCATTGAGGTAGGCATAGAAATAGGATATCCACAGGTAGTTGGCATTGCCGAATTCTTTGGACTTGTTTATGCTCGGCAGACCGAACGGGAGTCTTCCCGCGCTGATGCAGGATTCGGACTTGACCTTATCGACATTGAACGGCGGATTTGCCATGACATAGTCACAGCAGCCGACAAGATTGTGCGCGTCATGGTAGAATGTGTTTGCTTCATCGCCGGAAACGATCTTACCGCTAAGTCCATGCACTGCCATATTCATAAGGCAGAGCTGAGCGTTGTACAGCACCTTTTCCTGCCCGTAGAACGTCATAGCGTTGTTGGCATTCATGCCCGCCGCGTTGACGAAGTCGCCGCTCTGCACGAACATACCGCCGCTTCCGCAGGCAGGGTCGAGAAGTATGCCGCTTTTCGGCTCCAGAATGTTCACGATCATTTTTACAAGGGATTTAGGCGTGAAGAAAACACCGTCGTCGGACGCGATATTCTTTGCGAACTTATTGAGGAAGTATTCGTATATGCGACCGATGATATCGCCGCCGATCTCGTCGAGCGCGCTGTTGTTGAATATGCGGAGAAGCTCCGAGAGCAGGCTGTCGGAGAACATCTTGTTATAGTCTTTCGGGAGCACTCCGGAAAGCTGTTCGCTCTGTTCCTCCACAAGCATCATTGCGTTATCGACAACTGCGCCCAGACTTGTCAGAGTGTTTCCGTCGCGGTCTTTTATGTTTGCGGACGGGAGATTTTCGGGCAGCTCAACAAGATATTTGTATTGAGCCTGTTCCGGCAGGAAAAGCGCGCTCTTTTCGGCAAAGTCACTCGCTTCAACGGGCAGGACTCTCCCGCCGCGCTTTGGACGGTCTTTGAGTATCTCCGCCTCCACGAGCTTGAACCTGCTGTATGCATAGCGCAGGAAAATCAGTCCCAGCACCGGCATACAGTATTCATTTGAGGTAAGTTTCGATCCTGAGCGCAGAAGATCAGCGGATTCCCAGAGTTCAGCTTCAAGTTTTCTTATGTTTATCATAAATCGAGCCTCCGAATTATTCCTATAATCCTTTACATTATACCATATTATAACAAATTTTGCAAGCATTTCAGGTTCAGATTTAGCCAATTGTGCCAAAATCCACCCACCTAACATAGATTTATAACATCGATCCCCTCCTCCCGTGCCATACGCACGGTCTGCCCCGTCCCGCTTCTCGGATTGGTGCAATAACAGATACAACAGTCCGCGAGCTCTACAAGCCGCTTGTTGCGCAGTTTCATGCAATCATTGGTGTAGTGCCCGGACAGCACGGCCACGCTGTCTGCCGCTTGCAGTATATTGTTATATCGCTTAACCTGAGCCTTATTCCAACCCTTGACCTGTTCCTCCGGCGGACATGGCAGGAGTAGATTTAGCTTTATGTCACTGTACTCCGCTTTCAGCGCTATGACCGTTTCGGCACAGAGCATATCAAAGCCGATCGCGCCGCCGTCATAAAAGTCATTCACGCCCTGTTCAATCAGCTCTATTATAGTATCTTTCAGCCGCTGAACAAGTTCAGGGGTTATTTTTATTATCCGATGTCCGGTAAAACAGCAAGTTTTTACACATTTCACTCCTCACATATTTTGTAACATATATTATAACATATAAATATTTACATGGTCAAGTTATAATATATGTTAAGAGGGTGATTATATGTCTGACAAACTTAAAATCTCAAAACGCTCAAATATCAAGGGCGATGACGGCTATAAAGTCTTTTCAATCCGTATTAAAGAAGAAATCGTGAATAAGCTCGATGAATTGTCTAAAGAAACCAACCGATCACGAAACGAGCTTATAAACATAATGCTTGAATACGGCATAAACAACTGTGAAATAACAGACAAAGAATAAGCATATCCCCGTTCAGCTTCACAGCCGAACGGGGATATTTCATTCTTTCTCAGAATCAAATCTCAGCCTATAATCGCAACACTCTGCGCCTTCGGAAACGGCGGTCGTGCGTTCATACCGGATATGATGAAAACTTTTCATGTACTCTTTGTCCATGCTGCAAATGCACAGCACAGCTTTTTCGCAGCCGAGCTCCTTGCAAACCTCGTGAAAGGGGCAGGACAGAATATCCACACCGTACATTTCCGGAGGCTCACTCACGATCCTGCGCTTGTAACCTTTTTTCTCGCTGCTCGCATCGTCCATGATCTTTTCGATATTCGCCCAAAGCTTACGGTCAACATTCGGCAGTGACGTGATCTTATGTACAAACTTGCCGACCTTCCTGCCCATATATGTGCCGTAACGTTTCAGCGTTTCCTCAGCTTTTATCCCGTGAGCCTTTAATGTTCGATACAGCGCAACTGCCGGGATCGCCATTGCACCCTTGTGTTTCATTAATGCCGGATTTTGGCGCAGGATACGGTCATACTCCGCCGCCGCATCATTCCAGATCTCAATGCCTTTTGCCTCGCCAAGCTTCCACACAAGTATCTTTTTAAGCTTTCTGAAAAATATCTGTTTATCAAGAGAGTTCATAATTATTTCTCCAATCAGTCCCTGCACCTTATGCTTTATATACCTCGATCTCATTTTCTATCTCGATCATATCATCATCTTGCAGCGGACCATGAACAATATCAACATTTGATTCAAGAATACTTTCAAGCCGGTTTTTGATTTTTGAAATAGTAATAAGCGTTACCGGCGCGTTAAATTCCATTATCAGATCAACATCGCTTTCAGGCGTGGATGTGCCATTTGCCCGTGAACCGAAAAGTACTGCGCGAGATATAGGAAATTCGACAGCTACATCTTTAACTGCATTTTTAATATCGTCAATTGTCATAGATCGTTCCTCTATAGGTATCAGGGCTGCGGGTCCCCTGATACAAAAATCGTTAGTTGCAGCCTGACGATCTCCGGAAAGAATGTGCAAAAGTCGGTAACCCCCTGACTTGGAATGCACTTCTTTCCTTGCTTGCTATACTTTGTTTTCTTAAAAGTATGCACCACTTTTTTTGACAAGAGATTTCTGGGGTACGCATTTATGTAAATGTGTAATCTATTACCGACATCTCCAAATTCAAAGATTTGGTACGTTCCACAATCTTCTCAATTTTTTCAGCGACAGTACCGGTATAATATTTCTCGCCGCACTGATCACATTCAAGGCACGGAACATTCTTGATAATAATGATACTGCCTTTATAGTCAACGGAATGCGTTGTCGTCGATTCAACAACTGTACCGCTTTTGCAATACATACACATTATTATCCCTCCAGCCTATACGTCCTTATGTACGAATTAACATCATACCCCGCGTCTATG
>ODAI010429570.1_pt1 | contig 16370 bp, 13 predicted proteins | sample 1539321 | NCBI WGS metagenome assembly ODAI01 (sample SAMN02144231, study PRJEB22623) | gut metagenome | biome: sheep rumen | host: Ovis aries | place: New Zealand
AACCTGCAGGAGGTGATCAAGGGCCCCCTGACCAAGGATGCCCCCAGCGGCATCTATCACATGGGTGATGATGAAGCGCTATCCACCAACGAACTGATAGAGGTGATATGCAGTGCCCTGGGCAAGAAAGCGCATATCTGGAACATTCCCCGTGGCCTGATGAACGGCTTTGCCAAGATTGGTGACGTGCTCCACCTGCCCCTGAACACCCAGCGCATGCAGAAGCTGACGGAGAACTACGTGGTGTCCAACGCCAAGATCAAGGATGCTCTGGGTATGAAGGAGATGCCGGTGAGAGCTAAGGATGGACTGAGGGAGACTATTAAGAGTTTTGCTGGGAAATAGTTTACTGCTTACTGTTTACGGTTTTGGGTTATGACAACTTAGGGTTCACGGTTCATGATTAACGGTTCTTGGACGAGCCAAGCGACAAAGTCGATTACATGGTTATGACTGATACGACAATGATTGATAGGCTTAAGCAGTTTGTTGAGAGCGAAATGCGCTTATGCTCAATGGATATAGGAGGCATTACACCACTATACGTTTACAGGATGTGGGGAGGAAGCGTACTCGATTACTGTCATCGAGTATGGAATTATGGAATTACTGAATATTTTTTATAATAGGTATATGAAGAAGAGTAGGTGGCTATATTATACAGTAGGAGTTGCAGCACTCCCAATAGTTGTAAGGATAATAGTATTTATCCTGATGGCTCATAGGGATTGGTCAGTTTTAGTCAATGCTATTGATTTTGTGTTTTTTGGATTAACTCTTAATCTTTCAAATATGAATGAGTTGAACAGTATGAGATTAAAAGGACGTAAAAAAGTGATTAGCGATAATGAAAGAGAAAAACTGTCTGGATGGTCTATATATGCGATTGTAGTATTGTGTGTCATCTTGGGCTTTTTGTATGTCCCCTACGGAGGACCGACAGTGTTTAATCCGATAGCCATACTTATTGCTTCAATCTCGTTGGCAATAGCATCTTTTTTTCTTAGTTTTAAAGTAATAAACAAAATAAATACTATAGAGGTATGAGTACAATAGATATTCTGCTTGTTGTAGGTGTAATAGTCTTTTGCTTCTACGGCATTTATATTGGAATCAGAACAATTCATGACATACGTCAGAAAAGCATTGATAAATTTATGGAAAGACGAAACGAAATAAGAAAGGGGTTTGAACATGGAAAATAAGATAAAGTCGTTTATCTATCTGGATAATGATAAAATGTATTCCATATCGTCACAGTTGTTTGAGGGGCTGACGGAATATATTTTGAAGGACAGTAAAGTAACAGCTACTGAAGATGATCAACAGAAAATGCATACCTTCAGCGGTAGTATTATACGAGAACTTTTTCAACACGAAAAGGGCTCCTCGGAGAAGAGATATTTCCACGACTATGCATACAGTTTATTTGAAAAGGAACTAACGGAGCGCGGTCTACTGAGCACTATTGAAGACTGTGTGGATTTGGGTGATATGACAGGTAAACAATTCGTAAAGGTAAGCGGCAAGGCATATTTCAACGATTATAAGGCCTTGAAGGAAACCTTTGGAAGATTTAATGAAATAGGTACTGCCTTAGGCTATATCCAGTGCTATGGGCCAATGGGAGAGGCTCTGACTAAGATAGATGAGGTAATAAAACAAATTAATGATAGAAACCAAAAGGCTAAAGTATCACAGAAAAAGAATGCAATAGATAGTGTTTTTAAGAGATATCTTCAGGAACAAGGGCTCATTGTTAATGAGAAGTTCGCAGAGAATTTGGTAAAACTGTATGATTTCGGTTATAAGGATATGTTTGCGGTACATATTCCTTACCGATTTAGCAATAATGTTTTTGCATCTATACTAAATAGGGAGTTTCTAAAAGAAAATGAAGAAAGTCTGATAGCCAAATATTCACGAAGGACAGAGGTCGAGTTTTCTATTGTAGGACTATTGACTCAATGTGGCGGAGAGAAAGCGATGATTGATTCAGATGCCCCTGAAGAATCTATAAAAAAAGCCAGTTTAAATTTTACAAGTATTATCAGCAATCTTGAAGATACTTTTAATGGCAGACTGGGGAATGAGTATATAATTGATCCGATTGCCATATATAGAGAAATATAAACAGGTGTCAGAAGGATTGGAAGAACTGGCGGTTCATGATTAACGCTTTGATAAGAAGGCAGATAGTCGATAGGAGTGTTATCGTTGATGGATATGATGCGTGAATATCATGTTGTTCGAGATGAAAGGAGAAAATTGAGATGGAATGGACTTGGTTAAATCTTGTAGCTTATATTTTAATACCCATCTTAACGGCAGGAATAGGTGGATGGGTTGGAGCGTATTTTGGAGATAAATATCGAAAGGACAAAGAGTCTAAGGAGAAAGAAATTGTACGTGATATCGCTGTCAAAGCGTTGAATATATTGAAATCTTATGCCAGGAAGTCGTATAGAGAGGCTGAAGGAGAATTTAATAAAGCGATGTCGATTGCGGAGAAAAGGACAGTTATAGTTGCTTTGCACAAATTGGGCATTCCGTTTGGCGTCCCATCAAATGAATCATTCAATATAAGAAAGATTCATTTTGTTGACACGATAGTCAATGAGGATGATATTGATGGTATTTTGATTCAAATATCTAAGGGTTATTGTGATAATTTGTTCTATCTTGATCCTGATTCTTATTTCTCTTCGAATTTCACATTGTTTGCCATGAGAAATGCAGGAAAGAAGTATGTGACGGAAATATTGGCTAAAAGTAAGGTAAATCCAGACACAAAGATGATGACTGAACCGATTGAACTTGGGTCGATTTTCACGCTTGGCGAGTTTAAAGCAATTCAAGTCCTGAGAGAACAAGTGAGGGATCAGATGTATTTTGACAAGAATGGTGAACCTGTTAAAGATAAAATTGACACGTTGTTGAAAGATATAGATTTAGGGTTGTGGGATTCTTATCTGATGTGGAACTATGAGAATTATCAAAGCGTCAAAGCTCAAGTCCAGATGAGGCAGATAATTTGCAACCCACAACCGCTGATTAATCCAATGCCAGTGTCCATTTCAGGAAAAAAAGATGAAAAAGAGGTGAAAGAAAAAACTGCCATGAATTTGGATGATATGGCGTGATGTGTGATTTGATGCATGATGTTGAGGTGTCCACGATTCAGGGTCAATGGTTCAGGGTTCAAGGTTCATGATTTAAGATGAGTCGGACGGTGAGCGAGAAATATTGCGAGTTGAAACAAATATAGATAAAAACAATGTTTGACATAACAAGCATAGTAGTTTATGAAGAATGTCAGTATCGGAAGAATCTGGATGCCGGGAAGTATTACTTTGGGAAAACTGGTCTTAAGGATTATTTCGGGACGGATGTGACTCTACATACCATAGTAGGAAGAAACGGCAGTGGGAAGTCTTCTCTTCTTGACATTATGTTCCGTTTGGTGAATAATGTCGGTGCTGTGATGTGCAAACAAGAAAGCAGGGATGCCTCTGCTAAAGTGCGTTATGTAAGGCGGGTATATGCAGATCTGGAATATGAGAAGTCTTTTCCTGGTGTGGCTGCAGAGAATGTTGAGAGTGGCATGACAAGAATACATCACTGTAAATTGTGTTGTCGTGACACGTCCTTATGGTTGGAATATGACTCGAAAGCATATTGGCTAAGTGACGACGAACTGAGAAACTTTTCTGAAAAGAAGAATATATTCTATGAGCGGATTAAGGCTGAATATGGGGAAGGCTTCTCTGACCTCTGTGATATGCGGTCATCCACTAATAAAGAGTTGTTAGGACAACTGCTATTCTATACAGTGGCTACAAACTATTCTATGCTTGGATTTCAGTCATTGGATTATGATGATGAGGAATCATTGGAATGGGATGATAGCATTTACCTGGCTGATAATGACGGTGCCCTGTTGGTCGACAGTGATGGTGCATTTCTGACCACAAGTGGCTGGATCAAGAAAAAGAACTGGATTAAGGGCGTCTTTCATAAGAATGACGGTTATATGTGTCCAATAGTACTGAACCCATTTAGGGATGGCGGTAAAATCAATATGGACACAGAGGCCGCACTGACCGTGAATAGATTGTCTGCTCTGCTCATCAGCGAAAGGATGGATGAGAGACCTCTGATTGATGACTACTATCTGGACTATATCAGTTACGACAGAAATAAAGATTTCTATTTGAGGTTTAAACCCATATATGACAAGGGCGATAAGGATGATCCAGAGCGTAAAAACCTGTTGGCAGAGGGTGGTGATTTGATATACTTCAAGAGATCCAGCATGAGAAAATATACTGTATCTTGGACTGTTCTTGATGAGATGGGATTTCCAATGACGGAGGAATTGAGTGATATCGAAGGCTATGCCAGACTATATTTGGTTTACAAGATATTGAATATTGCAGCTACGTATCCTTTTTATGAAGGCTATCGTAGATTTGGAGATATTAATATGGTTTTTGGAATCTCTCAAAGGAAGAGAGGTTTCAGGGATTTGTTGAGGCAGTTGGTTCGAAGGGTACATTTAAGAGAAACCCACATAGAGCAAAAGGTTCATCAGACACTGCGCTTTATAGGTAAAATTGAAAATGCAAAAAGAAATGTTCTGTTGTATGATACAAGTTGGCTGGAAAGGAGTTTTACTTTTGATGAATACCGCAATAATCTAAATGTTCCAAATTGTTTTTCGAGCGTTGAAGAATGCTTAAAGGAGCTCCCACCCAATCTATTCTGGCAAACCATCTATCTGAAAAGAAAAGATCAAAAATCGGATAATTGGGAAAGGAATATCCCCTTTAAACGGATGTCGTCTGGACAAAAGCAGATGCTTTATCAGTTGTCAACGCTGATGTATCATTTGCTGAATCTGAAATCAGTACCAAGGAAGCAAGTACACTATTATCATGTAAGTATTGTTCTGGATGAAATTGAAGTGTGTTTCCATCCTGAATATCAACGGATGTTTATTAGCAGACTGTTGGACTTACTTGGTAACAAACTGCATCTAAACGAAGATTTCGGTATTCATATCTTGATGACTACCCATAGTCCGTTTATCCTCAGTGATATTCCGAATGAATTGGTTTCGTATATGGAAAACGGACATCAATTGACAAGGACGGAATTGGCAGAACGTGAGATACGTCATCCTATGGCAGGAAACATCAGTGAGTTGCTGCATCAGAGCTTCTTTCTTCATGATGGCTTTATAGGGGAGTATGCCAGGCAAAAGATTCTTTCTTTGGTAAGGTATCTCAAAGATGGAGTGAGCGAGGCAGACCTTTGGGACGAAGAACAGGCCAAATTATTTATAGACGGAATCAGTGAGCCGTTTATCCATAAACAGTTGATGTCGTTATATGAAAACCGGTCATGAGAAGGATTCTGATAGATGCCGCTGTTGAGGCCAGGGCAAAGGAGTTTGCCAAGGCGATGAAAGGCGAACTACCTGAAAAGCTTGATTGGGGGAAGGGAAAAACTCCATTGGAAAAGTTGAAGGTGTTTTATCGTGAGTTGAGAAAGGAGCCCGCGCATTTTAAGCATGCTTTGTATGTGTACAATATCATTGTGCTTTACAATAATCTTCTCATTTTGGAGCCACGGCAATTTATGGGTGTTTATGAATCTTATTTTAAGCAATGGGATGACATTCCGAATGATGTGATAGAGTATAATGGTAAGAAGAAGTTCTATGAACATATCATTGACTGCATGGGCTATGCAAAAATCCGCTCAGGATTGATGCGCGAGTATATGAAAGACCAAAGGATAAAAACCTGTGTATACTGTAACGCCCAATATGCGATAACCACGGAAGAATTCAAGGAAGATGGAAAGATAAAAAGGATAGGCACATATCAGTTCGACCATAACTGGCCGGAGTCTAAATATCCATTCCTTTGTACATCCTACTTTAATCTGCTGCCTAGTTGTCCAACATGTAATCAAACCAAGTTACAAAGAAAAGCAAGTTTTAATCTTTATGCGACAGACACTACTGAGTTGGATATCTTCAGGTTTGAACTAACTCCGGATAAGGCTGTTAGTGCATACGTATCAGACGATATGGACAAATTAGAGGTGAACCTGAAATGCGACAGCAATCCAGAGTTGTTAAAGAATCATCAGGAACTATTCCACATTGATTTGATTTATGCAGAACACATTGATCTTGTGGAGCGTGTAATTGTAGTGCTCAGAGCAAACGGAGATTATTATAGGAAATCTTTGCAAGACGGATTGGATGAATTGTTCCCTAACGGGGTGGAGGATCCTGGCTTTTTCTTTTTCGGTTATTACATGAAAAAAGAAAATGTCCATCTGCTGCCATTATCGAAAATGGTTCAGGATGTTGTTAGCCAGATAGAAAGTGCTTAGAATGTATGTTAAAAAAAGCAAATAATCCCTTAAAAAGCGGAAAAAGTTGTACTTTTGCAAAATAATTTGGGGTAATAGGCCCTTATGAACAGATATGGAAGTAAAGGTTTTAGATAGTTTGCACCGTCCTTTTCACAGACCGCTATGGATTGTGAAATGGGTGTGTTATTACTTTACTTTAAAGCATAAAAATACGAAAGGATACATCTACAGTAAAGATAAAACAGTAGATTTCTATTTTTCGCTTTTGGAATGGCTTCATAGTGGTTATCCTCAGGATGCCGACGGAATACCATCACAGGAATCGATAGAGGATGTATGGCAATTCTTCTTGGAGTCAGACAAAAGTGAAAAGGAAACCAGGTTGCGTGAGGTGCTGACAAAGAAACGTGAAAAAGGGGTAGAGACCAAGATATACAGCACATATAAGGCTGCCAGTTACTATCTGAATCTGGCTGATGATAAACTTCACTTTGTGAAGGATAAGGAAGTGGTGACGGATTGGGGGTGCAGTCAACTGTCAAAGGCTGTGCTCAAAAGTAGAATTTCCGCAAAAGACAGAAAGGTATACATTCAACATATCCTTATGTATGACTGCCATTTCTTCTTGTCAATGTGTTTGCTTCAAAAGCCAGCACGCAAATATGGATTGACTGTAGAAGCGGAGATATTCAAGTTTATGCAGAAATACTATCCCGTGGCTAATTTTGACTATACAAAGCAAAGCCATAACAATTACTATGTGGTCAGAAAGCGTTGGGTGGAATTGTTGCATGCTGTGGGTGAGAATGGTTCCTTAAACCAGACTATCAAGAATTGCATAAGGCAAGATAGCGAGACACAGGCTATTTTCAATGAGATTGAAACCCATGTTAAGGACTACACCTCAGACTTGAGACAACGAAGTAGTTTCATTGAACAGAAGAATGCTTTTGTGACAATCTATCAGAGTGCGGCAAAGACCAACAAAGACAAAAGTGGCTTCGTGAATTTGTATGATATCAGCAAAGAAATGAGGATGAACTACGGAAGGTTTCAGGTTTTCCTTACGCAGTTCTATCAGGAAGAAAGACTGACAAGAAATATATTCTTTATCAATATAGTATCAACAATAGAACAGCGGAAGCGTTTTTACATCGGGAACGTGCCTGTGATAAAAATAAAAATGACCAAGAACTATGGAGTATAACGGATTATGGGAAAAGCAGTCAATAGATGAGCGGAAGATGGACACCATCAGGCGAGACTGGACAGAGGGAAAAGTGCCAGACCTTCCTTTCGTTATTGTTGACCAAACGGATCTAAAACAACACATAGAAAAGAAACTGCGAGTAATTGATGGAGATAGGATGAACACCACCGTCATCAGGGCACAGTATGGTGATGGTAAGACCAATGTACTGAAATACCTCAGCCTGTTTTTTGAAAGCCATCGTGATTTGGGGGTACATTTGCTATATTGTCGCGCTGATGTTGATCAGACAGATATATTCATTTTCCTGCTACAGCATTTGCAAGATAACAGCATAAAAGAACTTGTGGATGGTATTAAGTCATTACGCGAAAGAGATGGGTTTGCGCCGGAAACACTTGTTAATGACTACAGGGAAGACTTTTCTCATATACGCGATTATACGGAAAAACTGTTTGAAAAAGGTCTGGACGATGATGTCATCAGAAACTTAGTGTATCTAGGAACAGGGAGGCTCTACTCCATCGGGGCATTCCAGAAATATGGTTTAGCAAAACTGACGGATTTCAACCGTCGTGAGGTGTTAGCCCTGTTCCTGAACATACTTGCTGAGATTGGATATAGGGTCGTGTTTGCTGTGGATGAGTTGGAGAAGATACACGATAAGTCCAGCCGCAGAATGGCCTATTTCTTCAATTCTTACCGCGAGTTGGTAGATTTGTTCAATAAAATTCATGGTCACTATCTAATAACAACACTTACGCAGGCGGTGGACATAGCACAATTAAGTCAGCCTTTGTGGGGGAGGATAGAGAATGACATTGTGGAAGTGAGTAGAATCAGCAAGAAAGAAGACTTGGCAGAATTGGTTAGACTGATGGCAGACTTGCTGCAACAGCAAGTGGATGATGCCAAGGTGGATGAGGTCGTATCCTCTATATCTCGTAAGACGTTGGATAGTAACAGGTTTGCAATACGGGCGATTGCTGAAGCCCTTAGAAACAGGCCATCCTTGAATTTTGAGGAAGAGTTGAAAAAGGATGGACAGGTAGAACAATTGTATTGGAATGCATTTGAAAATGCTCAGCAGACCCACGGATTCAAGAATCTGTCGCGTATGTTGTTTGATCCACTGCAGTATTATCTTGAGGCATTGCATTATGAGAATGTCAATGACAACTTATATCGGAGGGATTATCAATCCTTTGTGGATCCGGTGTCAAAACGTGCCTTCTTTTTCCTATTTAGCGACGATACTAAAGTGCGTGGCAGGATACAAGAGTTTAAGGATGAGCGTGACATTAGGCGCTTTGTGGTATTTGTTCCAAAAGAGTTGACGGTGAATTATGCGTTACTAAACATCAAAGATACTGAAGTGAGACTAATTGACTATGAGCCTAAGCAACTCTTTGTTCTATTGGATATCTATCGTTCGAATTTCGACAAACAGGATCAAATATTTCGACTGATAGGAATAGTAACCCAGAATGTATTTGAATAGGCGTATGAAGTGGGAGTGCAAAAGCACGTTATCTGTATATACGTACAATATTGATATAGACGCATTGCTAACACCCATTTATCACTTGGTGGTAGATGTGGTGAATGGAATGTATGCAGGTCGCCCGTTCAATGAGTGGGCAGGCGATGTGTTCGATGTGAAAACCGTTACTGGGCAAGATGGTCTTGATGAAACAATGACTGATGAATTGTTTTTGATAGAGATTGCTAGTTATCTAAAGGAACAACTATATATTCATCAGAGTGAGTTGAACAATACAGACATTCATCTGTTATATGAACCCAAGAAGTTGTTGATTGCTCCAGCAAAGACAAAACCGGCTCAGACACTCATATCTTGGATAAGGCATATCGGTCTGATGAAGACATTCCTTGATTTGGTAAAATATGAACCGATTGTAAAATCAAAGGAAACACTTTCAAAACTGCTGAATGATCAGTTTTTTGGTGCGGCAGTAAAAGCGACAGAAATTACCACGTTGAAGGCTACCTTTATCACAATGAATGCATTGAAAGGCTTTGAAATGCAGCCCATTGACCCAGAATCGATATGGATTAACAAACAATGGTGCGAAGTTTTGGGCGTGAATAATGATACTGAGTATGGTGAGGTGAAATTTCCGGATGTTGATGGGATTAGCCTAATGGTCGGTGACTTACTTGTTCCGTTAACGGGAATTGACTCCTACGTAAAGGAGGAATACCAGCAGGATTGTTTTTGGGCAATGCTGAATGATGTATATGCAAATCGAAAGAAAAGTGTCAGTATATACAGAGAGCAGTGTAGTGGTTTTAAAACAGCACTTAAAACAAGCGAGTTCGCACAACTGATGTCTAAACTGCAATATAACTTGTATATTAAGAAAGACGGTCAAATAATTCCGGAAGATTATCGTCAGTATTTCGAGGAAGTATATAATATTGAGGAGTTTGTCAAGAGAAACAACCAGGTTTTATTTACTGGGACGCATCTGGAAGAACAATTGCAAAACAAGCAGACCATGGTTGGCATATACAACACTGAGAAAGACGGCACGGACTATAATCTTAGTGCTTGGGTGAATGTGGAAACTGCTGAAAAGCAGAAAAAGACCGAAGCCGGTGGTGTGCAAGATGTCAACATCAAGACTGTATATGCGCTCAAACCACAGTACAGTTACTACTTCAGCAGTACATTTTTTGAGGATGTGTTTCAGGAAATGTTGCAGGAATTGGGTTTGACCATGCTTCACGATGTGGAGTTGAGCCTTAGTGAGAACCCTGGTACACCTTATATTGAAGTAGATAATTTTGTAAGGAAACAAGACGGAACCATCGTATTCATAGAAAACAAGACCACACTGAACCGATACAATATTGAGGAGACAGTAGGCAAGATAACAAAGTTTCATCAGGTGATGAAGGATAATTACCCCGCTGTGAATATGGAGTATCTGATAGTGGCCCCTTATAGGAATAACACCGTAGAAGAAGCGTATTCTTATTTTACGAATATGGATGGATGTTCTTTGTCGGATTTTTTCCTACCTATAGCCAGATTTAATGGAGTAAGATTGCACTGTGTGGTTGAGCCAGAATATGAAAAGCTTAAGGCCACTATGACAGAACTGCTGAAATGAAATTGCCCGTTACAAGATATTATGGCTCGAAGCGCAGACTTGTTGAGAAGATAGGTGCGGCTCTGGAGCAGCACCATATAGAGTATAACTCAGTGGTGGACTTGTTTGGCGGAACAGGAATTGTATCTTATTATATGGCACGGAATGGCAAGGCTGTGGTGTATAATGATATTCTGTCGTTCAACTGTGAAATAGCCGGAGCACTAATGCAATCGCCACGAGGAGTGTTTACAGAAACTCAGGCGTTGCGATTATTGAAAAGGGACGCAGGACGCGAGTACCAGTCGATAATAGAAGACACTTTTGACGGAATCTATTATCCACGGGAAGAAAATCGCGTGATAGACACGGTGGTTCAGAATATTATGACCTTGGAAGATGAGAAGAAGGCGAGTGCCTACTATGTTTTGTTTCAGAGTTGTATGATAAAACGCCCGTTCAACATCTTTCACCGGCGGAACCTTAATCTGAGAACTGGTTTTACGATAGCCAAATTTGGTAACAAGACTACTTGGGAACAGTCGTTTGAAAGTCTCTTTGTGAAGTTTGCACGGGAACTAAATGAATTCCAGTTTGAGACGCTTCCACAAGTGGAAGTGACCAACTTTTCTGCATTGAATTGTGACAGAGATGCCGATTTGGTTTACATTGACACTCCCTATTTCAGAGAAAAACAGAGTGCAGCAATAACTTATCATAATAGATATCATTTCCTTGAGGGCTTAATGCACTATGAGGACATTCCCAGACTGATTAACCATGAGAAAACTAACCGAGAAATCATGGTTGGAGATTATCCTGAATTTGAGCGTCGGAATCATTATCTACAAGATTTGAATGAATTGTTGGCGAGGCATCGGGAGTCTATCATTGCACTTTCTTATACTTCATCTGGATTCCCTTCTATTGATAGTCTATGTGACGTTATTGGTCGGTATAAAGCTGAGGTTGTGGTCTGCGATCTAGGAAATCATCCCTTTGCTCTGAACAGGAACAATGAGAATAGGCAAGAAGTTTTGATAATAGGTAGGTAGTAATTAAGAAAGTCGTATATATGGTAAAAAGAGTCCCATCGAACGATGAAACTCTTTTCACGGAGAACGGATAATGGCTTCCATAACTCACGGCAGGTTGCTAAGTGTCCTGCGAATCTGATTGGATACCCTATTGAAAGAGAATATGATATGACTATAGAAGAGACTACTTGTGGTTCATGATTAATGATATACGGTTAATGATTAGAAGATGGAGAATAATCAATTTTTACCTGTAGAAGAGACGGGCGAAATCGTGCTGTACCAACCAGATGATAATGTGCGTCTGGAGGTAAGGTTACAGGATGATACCGTGTGGCTGACTCAGCAGCAGATGACGGAATTGTTTAAGACTACCAAGCAGAACGTAAGTCTGCATATCAACAATATTTTCCGAGAGGGCGAGTTGATGTCGGATTCAGTTGTCAAGGAATCCTTGACTACTGCCGGGGACGGAAAGAATTATCGTACAAAGTACTATAATCTCGACGTTATAATATCTGTCGGATACAGAGTTAAAAGTCCTATTGGAACTCGTTTCCGTCAATGGGCGAATGCCGTTTTGAAGGATTATTTGCTTCGGGGATACGCTGTCCATCAGCAGGTAATGGCTCTACAACAGATAAATCTGCGTATTGATGCTCAAAACGACAGAATAGCACGGATTGAGGGTGCGCTAGATCAGCAACAACAGCAGCTGGACTTTGTAGTTCGTGCTAATGAGAAGCCTGAAGAACTGTTAATCCCTACGGGTTGTGTTTGGGATGCGTATATGTTTGTTTGTGGCTTGATAAGGAGTGCTGAGAAGAGAATCATCTTGGTTGATAATTTTGTGGATGAGCGTGTGTTGACAATTCTGGACAAACGAAACAAAGGCGTCTCAGCAGAAGTACATACTCGCTATCACGAGCAGACGAAATTGGATTTTGAGAAGCACAACCAACAGTATGAGCCTATCAGTTATGTACAACTGCCACATGCAGTACATGACCGCTATTTGATAGTTGACGATGATGTGTGGCTGTTGGGCACTTCAGTGAAGGACATGGGGAGGGGCTTGTGTACTATTATCAAAGTGGGATTTACTCCCGAAGAAGTGATTGAGAAACTTAAGTAGGAAGGCCCAGCGGAGTACAGGCAGAATGAGTTTATGGTGTATGCTACCATTAGGCAGCATGGGGATGCAGTGACTACGGAAAAGACTACGGAAAAAGTTGACGAATTCAATCTGAGCGGCAAGGAGCCGGCAAGGAGTTGGCAAGGAGTTAGGCGTGGACTTCAATATTCTAAAGGATATCGCAGATTTCTGCGTTGAGGCTCATTCCTTGTCAGAGATTGCAGAGCATCTTGGCTTATCTGACCGATATAAGATGAAGAAGAAGTATATAGATCCTTTGCTCGGGAAATGTTTTGATATGACAATCCCGACCTCTCCGAACAATCCTGGTCAGAAGTATTACCTGACGGAGATGGGGAAGGCTTTGCTGAATAATAAATAATCTTCTGTCAAATGGCGAATTAAATGGCGGATTAAATGGCGGATTAAATGGTCAATTAAATGGTCAATTAAGTGGCACATTAAACGGCACATTAAGTGGCACATTAAATGAGAGGCAGAAGAGTGTATTAGATTTTATTGCTGCCACTCCAGGTGTTCAGGCTCAGGTTCTCATAGATAAGCTTTTGATACCTCGTGATACGTTGAATAAAATTATAAAAACACTGACGGATAGAGGATTGATAGAGCGTCGTGGTAGTAAGAAGACAGGTGGATATTACGTAAAGAAATAAAACTATGAATATGTGGTTGACATACGGATTGATAGCAGTGATTCTGGTCATTGCTGAACTGATTTACTTCCGCATTGCGGATAAGTGCAATATCATTGACAAGCCCAACGAGAGAAGCAGCCACTCGACCATCGTGTTGAGGGGAGGCGGAGTGATATTTGCAATTTCAATGATAGTGTGGAGCCTCACCCCCTTCCCCTCTCCTCAAGGCGAGGGGAGTACTTTTGCTCTGCTCGAGTATTTGCCATTCATGATTGGACTCGTCATGATCTGCACGGTGAGCTTTTGGGATGATGTGAGGTCATTACCGGACTCAGTGCGACTGGTGGTGCAGTTCACGGCAATGGGACTGATGCTTTACCAATTGATAATTGATAATGGACAATTGAACATTGAACATTGGTGGGGATGGGTGTTGCTTCTTTTAGCAGCACTAATCGTGTGCGTGGGGGCTACGAACATCATCAACTTCATGGATGGCATTAATGGGATTACGGCAGGGTATGCGTTAGCGGTTATTCTACCGCTGCTGATGTTAGATGTAAGATGGAAGATGGACGATGTGTCTGGGTTTATCGAACCATCGTACCTGATTGTGGCGATGATTGGCGTGCTGGTGTTCTGCATCTTCAACTTCCGTCCTAAGGGCAAGGCGAAGTGCTTTGCTGGGGATGTTGGAAGCATTGGCATTGCTTTCATCATGCTGTTCGCCATCGGTAAGCTGATTCTTGCAACAAAAGATGTTACGTGGCTGATTTTCCTGTTGGTCTATGGTATAGACGGGTGCTGCACGATTATTCATCGCATCATGCTCCACGAGAATCTGGGTGAGGCGCATCGTAAACATGCGTTCCAGCTGATGGCGAATGAGCTTAAGATGGGCCATGTGACTGTAAGCCTCATTTATATGGTGATGCAGCTTGTTATATCGTTAGGGTTTATCTATCTGTGTCCTAATACGGTGCTGGCGCATTGGATTTATCTGGTGGTGGCAGGCTTTGTGCTGGTTGGTGCGTATGTGCTGTTCATGAGAAAGTATTATCATCTGCATGAGGAGTATTTGGCTTCGCTGAAGAAGTGTGATTGCGAAAACTTCTAAAAGGACAAAAACCTCGAAAACTCCTTCTGACGTTTGTGACTCCTATAGAGTCTTTGTGCTAAGTGTTTTGGATCTGCCTTTAAGAACAAGTTCTTACGTCAATTCCAAACCTCTTACCACATAACTATCGTTATTCCAAACCTCTGAAGGAAAAACCCCGATTCGTTGAACCTGAAAAAATAAGAACTAAGAAGGAAGAAGGATGAAGGGTAACCTGTAAAGGTTAAAGGTTCTTGCACGCTTTAGCGACAAGGCGCGCTTTTTATGCGCGGAAAAAGGTTAACGGTTATAGAGTGGGGCTGACTGGCAGGGATGCTGGTCGGCCCTTTTTTTTGTGGGTGATAAAAATGGCGTTTGTTTTTGTGGAGAATAGTGCGTTTTGAGTGGGGGATTATAGTAAAATAATGCGTTTTAAAAATTTATTTTTGGTAAAATAATGCGTTTTGAATATTTTTTCGTACTTTTGCAGCGTGAGACACATGAAAGATTTTGAGAAAATAAACGTTTCTTGCTGATATATAAACACTTATGTTGTATTTTTGCATCGCGGAAATGTGTATAAAATAGTTTGTGAAACTCTTAGGAAACGTGATTATGAGGCGTAAGATATATGACAGGTTGCTTCAATGGAAGCAGGAAAAGGACGGCACGACGGCCTTGATGATTGAGGGTGCCAGACGTGTGGGAAAGAGTTATATCGCTGAGGAGTTTGCCCGCAACGAGTATGACTCGTATATTCTCATCGACTTCAGTAAGGCGCCTAAGCGGGTGAAGGATTGGTTTGACGATTATTTGGAGGATGTGGACACGCTGCTGCAGAACATCCAGCTGCACTACAAGCGACAGTTGACACCGAGGCGCTCGCTCATCATCTTTGACGAGGTACAGAAATGCCCTCGGGCGCGTGAGGCTGTCAAGTCGCTGGTGGCAGGCCACAGGTTTGACTACCTGGAGACGGGCTCGCTGATTTCGATCAAAAAGAACGTGGACGGCATCCTGATTCCCTCGGAGGAGGATGGTGTGGATATGTACCCTATGGACTTTGAGGAGTTCCTGTGGGCGATGGGCAACGAGGTGATGATGCCGTATATCCGTGAGCGGTTTGATAAGCGGCAGCCAATGGGTGAGTTCCACAGGGAGGCACTGCACTATTTCCGCCAATACCTGATTGTGGGCGGTATGCCTCAAGCGGTGGCGGAATATGCCGCATCGCGCGACTTTACGAAGGTGGATGCCGTGAAGCGTCAAATTCTGCGCCTGTACAAGAACGACATCAAGAAGTATGCGGGCGGGGCTACGGCTCGTGTGAGTGCCATCTACGATGCTATCCCAGGGCAGCTGCAGAAGAAGGAGAAGAAGTTTATGCTGTCGGCCCTGAAGGACGAGGCGAGGATGCGGGAATACGACGGCGCGTTCTTTTGGTTGGAGGATTCGAAAGTGGTGAATATCAGCTACAATACCACGGCCCCGAACATCGGTCTGCAACTGAACGAGGATCGCACAACGCTGAAATGCTATTACTGCGATACGGGTCTGCTGATTTCGCTAGCGTTCAGTGCACGGGGCATCGTGACGAACGAGATTTACCAGAAACTGATGTTCGACAAGCTTGAGATTGACGAGGGGATGCTGGTGGAGAACATCGTGGCGCAGATGCTGAAGGCGGCCGGGCATGAGTTGTTCTTCTACTCGAACTACGACAA
>ODAI011795038.1_pt1 | contig 16369 bp, 15 predicted proteins | sample 1539321 | NCBI WGS metagenome assembly ODAI01 (sample SAMN02144231, study PRJEB22623) | gut metagenome | biome: sheep rumen | host: Ovis aries | place: New Zealand
GAGCGCAAGGATGCGCTTTTGAAAGCGGCATAAGAATTATACTCATTTTCTCTATTCAAAGCGGTTTTTAGAGGTACCCTAAAGATTTGGAAAGGAATAAGGTCCGCACAGAGGACCGATACGGATAAAATGCAGATCAAGATCAACGATGCCGAATTTAACCGCCTTGTTTCGTTCGTACACGACAACTATGGCATAGATCTTCATCAGAAGCGTGTACTTATAGAGGGCAGACTCAGCAACGAGCTCAACGCAAGAGGATTTACCGATTACAGCGGATTTCTGGATATGGTATTTGCTGATACAAGCGGAACTGAAGTAGTAAATCTGCTAAATAAGCTTACCACGAACCATACATATTTCAGACGTGAGCCGGAGCATTATCAGTTTATGAAAGACGTGTTCCTTCCTGAGATAAAGCAGAAGGCGGCAGCTACAAAGACTATATATATCTGGAGCGCGGCTTGTTCGAGCGGTGAAGAGCCGTACACAAACGAAATAGAGATGATGGAATACTTCGGAGTTGATGCCGCAAACTGGGACACAAAGATACTTGCAACTGATATTTCAAGAAAGGTGCTTGCAAAAGCCCAGCAGGGAGTTTATCATCAGGACAGTATGAAAAACCTTGATCCCAAGGTGGTGAAGAAATACTTCGTGCCGCTGGAAAACAACTGCTACAGAGTGAATGACGAGCTTAAAAAGCGCGTAGTGTTCAAGGTGTTCAATCTTATGGATCCGATACCTTACAAAAAGCACCCATTCGATCTTATTTTCTGCCGTAACGTTATGATCTATTTTGATGCCGAGACAAAGAACGCGCTCGTAAACAGATTCTATGATGTGCTTGCCCCCGGCGGATACCTGTTTATCGGTCATGCGGAGAGCATACCGAGAGACGCTACAAATTATGAATATGTAAAGCCGGCTATATACAGAAAGCCTATGAAGTAATAGAACAGCCGGATATGACTTTCCGCTTGGAAAGTTCCTGCGCCGGAGCGCATAACAGAGAAAGGAGTACGATCATAATGGCTATAAGAGTTCTTACAGTTGATGATTCCATTCTTTTCAGAACGGTTATAAAGAACGAATTTGCAAAGATCGATGACATAGAGATTATTGATACCGCTGCCAATGCGGCAGAGGCGGAAGAAAAGATAATGAGACTCAACCCCGATGTCGTTACAATGGATGTCGAGATGCCGGGCATGAACGGTATAGATTTTATCAAATCGTTTATCCCGAAAAAGAGAGTCCCTTTTATAGTCATAACATCTTCGCCTGCCCGTGCATTTGACGCTATAAGCGCCGGTGCGGTGGAATTTATGAAGAAACCGCTGGTTCAGAACAGTGCCGATATGGCATCGTTCTGCTCAAAGCTGGCGGCTGCCATAAGATTTTCGACTAAAGCGAGGATAAAAACTCCGATCCCGACGCACGCTGCACCTGCGGTCCAGCCGGCGCTGACGCTTGCTTCATCTCGCCCGAACGCGGTGATCGCGCTCGGTGCAAGTACCGGAGGAACAGATGCTCTTATCGAAGTGGTAAAGAGATTGCCTAAAAATTCTCCGCCTGTGGTAATAGTTCAGCATATGCCGGCGGGATTCACGAAAATGTATGCAGAGCGTCTTGACCGAATATGCGCAATGAGCGCGAAAGAAGCCGAGGACGGTGACAGGCTGCGCAACGGACTTATCATAGTCGGCGCCGGTGAATATCATCTCAGGCTCCAGAAGGACGCAAGAGGATATTATGTAAGCAGCAAGAAGGGCGAAAAGGTATCGGGCCACTGTCCTTCGGTAGATGTGCTTTTTGAGAGCGTGGCTGAAACTGCCGGTCCTCACGCGGTAGGTGCGATACTTACCGGAATGGGCGCCGACGGAGCGGAAGGTCTGCTGAAAATGCGCAAGTCCGGCGCTTATACGATCGGACAGAACGAGGCAACCTGCGTGGTTTACGGAATGCCCGGAGTCGCATACAAGATAGGCGCTGTAATGAAGCAGCTGCCCCTTGATAAGATCGCGGAAGAGATAATTTCAAAAGTAAAATAACCGCACAGAAAACTAAATTTTCCGGAAATGCTAAACTTCCGCAGAAATTTGACGATATTAAAAGTGAAGAAAGTTGTTCTCTGAGATCCATTCACGCAGAGATCGGATCATGAGAGTGCTTGTGTTTCCCGGTTTGATCGGAAGGAGTTGATCTTTATGTTAAGTGTAGGAAGAGTCATGGAGCAGTCCGCTTTGACCAACGCGACAGCTCCGAAATCCAGCGAGCAGGTATCCGAGAAGAAGGATACCACTTTGGCTGCGGACAGTACCGATAAATTTGTAAAATCCGGAGTTTCTTTCACCCCGGCATATACCAAGGCGACTGTTACAGACAACAGAAGCGGTACCGCAAACAGCAGCACAATGCCTGACAGCAAGGCTGCGCAGGAGACTGCAAAGAAGGCTGAAGAAGAAAAAGAGCAGAAGACGAGAGTTGCTGAGAATAACAATGTTCCTCAGTTCAGAAGCACCGTTCAGGCGAAGAATGATCTGATGAAGGATATGGTTAAGCAGATGCTTACCGGTCAGGTAGATGATTCACGCAAAACAGGCGCAATGAAGGAACTTGAAGAGATACTCAGTTCGTATTCGGACGAAGAGGAGCATGATGAGGATTACTGGGGCGCAGAAGCTACCGCGAACCGTATCCTTGATTTTGCAAAACAGCTCGCAGGCGATGACGATGAGGCGTTCGATACTTTGAAAAACGCGTTTGAGACAGCGTTCGGAGAGAGCGAAAAACTTCTCGGCGGCAAGGGTAATCTTCCCTCGGTCAGCTATGATACATACGACCGCGTACAGAAAGGATTTGATGACTGGGCTAAGGCTATAGAAGAGAAGAAGCAGGTGGCTCAGGCTCAGACAACATCTGCTGAACAGACAGAGACAGTCGCAACACAGGCGTGACGGCTGGATCACGGTCAGGGTCATAATCAAATATTGTTCTGACAGGCATGGACCCGGAAAGTCCGTGCCTGTTGTCTTTCCGGGGATATTTAGAGGTACCCTTTAGTGAAAAAAGCTATTTGTCTGTTTTTCTATAAAATACCGTTGCATTTTTTGTCGGATTGTGATATAATTAGACTGTTGTGATTTTTTATGATGATAGACCGGTGGTGATCGGATGAACAACTCCTTCGGCGGATACAGCACGATAAATGCCTATGTAAAGGCTAAGATCGAGCGGTTTGCATCTATGGAATGCAGTTTTGCTTCTCTTTTTGAGGTATCATTTCAGGACAAGGAGAATATTCTGTTTGAGGAGAGCAAGGGACTTCGGATAATACGCACGACCTACGGTGAGGCTTATGACCGCGTGCTGCGGTATGCGGGAGCTTTCAGACGCATCACGAAGGATCTTCCGGATAATTCGGTGATAGGGCTCAGCATGGACAACGGCATAGACTGGATAATCGCATTCTGGATGATACTGCTTTCCGGTCACAGACCGCTGCTGATAAATCTCAGACTTCCCGCATCAGCTCTTGAGGATATACTTTCGGGTTCTCATACCGCTCTTGTCGTGTCGGACAGCCGTGAATACACAGTAAACACATTGATGTTCGGTGATATCGCACCGGATAATGAGCCGGAAAAACTTTCTGCAAGCGGCAGCGAGCTGTTTGTTATGTCATCCGGCACTTCTTCGCACGTTAAACTCTGCGCATACACCGCGGAGGAGTTTTTCTGTCAGATAAAGGACAGTTACTACATAATCACAAAATGCAAAGAGATCAAAAAGCACTATGAGGGAAGTCTCAAACTGCTGACATTTCTGCCGTTCTACCATATTTTCGGACTGGCTGCAATGCTGATGTGGTTCTCATTCTTTGCACGAACATTCGTTGCACTTCCGGATATGGCTCCGACAACTATTGTGAACACTGTCCGGCGGCATAAGGTGACACACATATTTGCTGTTCCGCTTTTCTGGGAAAAGGTCTATGAACAGGCGATAAAAGGCATAAAAGAACGCGGTGCGGCAACCTGGAACAAGTTCTGCAAGGGTATGAAGCTTGCAAAGGCGATCGGTGATGTTCCCGTTGTCGGTGATCTGTTCTGCCGCTCTGCATTCAGAGAAGTAAGGGAGAATATCTTCGGCGAAAGTATCTGTTTCATGATAACAGGCGGCAGCCGCATATCCTCCGAGGTGCTGACATTCTTCAATTCGATAGGCTATCATCTTGCCGACGGCTACGGAATGTCAGAGATCGGCATTACATCGGTGGAGCTTTCTTCACGTAAGAAGATACTGAACTCACAGTCGATAGGCGAACCGCTGCCGTCGGTGGAATACAGGACAGGCGAGGACGGCGGACTGCTGGTAAAGGGTAAGTCGATCGCACGCTATATAATCGAGGACGGTCAGGTGCGTCCGAGGGAAGAATGGTTCGCGACCCGTGATCTTGCGGTATGCGATGACGGAAAGCACTGGCGCATTACCGGCAGACAGGACGAACTTATCGTCGATGCGAGCGGTGAGAATCTCAACCCTAATCTGATCGAGCCGTTTCTGCACCATGACCTTCTTAAAGGCGTATGCATCGTAGGTTCAGAGCGCAACGGAAAAGTTATTTCCGTGCTGGTGGCATCTGTTGACAGACATATAACGTCCGGACAGCTCTCTGACCTGAAAAAATCGCTTCGTGAGCAGCTTGATTCGCTTGACGCGGTGACAAGGATAGGCGAGATATGCTTCGTTACTGACAACCTTATAAAAGATCAGGAATTCAAGCTGAACCGCGTCCGGATAGCTGACGATCTTGCAAACGGCAGGTTCCGCATTGCAGATCCGGAGGCGATCTCGGCGCAGATGTCCGACAAGACCGAATTTGCGGATACAGAACTTCTTGAAACGCTCAGACAGCTCTTTGCAGCTGCTCTCGGCAAAGAGATAAACGACCCGGACGCAGATTTCTTCGTTGACGAGGGCGGTACAAGTCTCGATTATTTTGCGCTTACCGCAAAGCTTCAGGAAAATTACGGGATTTCATTCCCGAATGAAGCCGGAAGCAGCCTGAGCACTATCAGGGGACTTTACTATTATATTGAGGAGCGGCTTAAATGATCCGTTACGCAATATTCAACTGGTTCACAAAGATAACCGGCTGGATACCGCAGTTCGTGTGCTTCCGCACAAAGATATACTATGAGGATCCGGCTGTGCAGAAGCGGCACATCAGAGGACCCGCGATAATCGTTTCAAACCACACATCTGTGTTTGATTACGCGGTTTATCTGTTTGTATTCTTTTCGCGTACACTGCGTTTCCAGATGGCTGAGGTGCTGTTCAGAAAGAAGCCGCTGGGAACACTTCTCCGTCTTCTCGGCGGTATATATGTGAACAGGGACACCCATAATTTCGGATTCATCTCCGAGTCGGAGGATATTCTCCGTAAGGGTGGTGTTGTAGGTATATTCCCTGAAGCGAGACTGCCGCTGAAGGACGAACAGCGCCCGCTGCCGTTCAAACCGAGCGCTGCGTATCTTGCGCTTTCATCTGCTGTACCGGTCATACCTGTTTTCACGAACGGTTCTTATTTCAACCGCAGGCGTGCAAGGGTCATAATCGGAAAGCCCGTTGATGTTTCGGAGTTCTGTAAAGAGGGAAATTCGGACAAAGAAAACATTGAAGCTGTGAGCGAGGGAATGAGAAGCAGGATTATTGAGCTGGAGAGATCGCTGAATGAAAGAACAAAAGCATAGCGTCTTCGGACTGAAATACTGGCTGTATGATTTTGCGAAGATAACGGCTGCTCCGCCTTGTCTTATCGCATTTCGCCCGAAGTACATATATGAGAGCGGACAGGCGAAGAAAAAAATACGCGGAGGCGCTATATTAATTGCAAATCATACCGGCTTTTTTGACCCGATATATGTGATGCTGGCGGTATGGTACAGACGGCATCGCTTTGTCTGCATACAGGAGCTGTTTGAAGGGAAGAGAGGGTTCTTCTTCCGGCACTTTCTGTGTATCCCGATAGACCGTGAGAACTTCGGGCTTGACAAGCTCAACGAAATAACGGGGCATCTCGATAACGGCTGTCTGGTAAGTATGTTCCCGGAGGGCAGGATAAATGAGCAGCAGGGTATCGCCTCATTCAAATCGGGTATGATACTTATGTCACTGCGGAGCGGCAAGCCTGTGGTCCCGATATACATACTAAAGCGTTCACATTGGTACGAACGGCTGCATATCGTTATCGGAGAGCCGTTCGATGTGAAAAGAATGTATGGTGACAGACCCACGCTTGCACAGATCGAAAGCGCTGCAAAGGCGCTTCATGATAAAGAATATGAGCTTTCAAAGCTCGCTTGAGGAGGAAACAATGAAGATCGAGAACAACGAACGATTCCGCAGGTACACATCACCTGCTGTGTTTGAAAAAATCAGGGAATACCCCTCGGTCAGTGCGATGTGGGAAAACTGTCTTTCAGAATATCCGGACGTTCCGGCGATCGCAGATGACGGAAAGACCTATACATTCGCAGAGACTGAATCGCATACGGCTGCATTCAGAAGCGTTCTTTCAGCTAAGGGAGTTTCGGGGCGTGTAGGGATCATAATGCAGAATTCGTTTGATTTTGCAAAAGTTTTTCTTGCGGTAGTGACTTCCGGCAGCACCGCTGTAATACTTCCTCCCCAGCTCGATGCAAAGACTGTATTCGGCTGCACCATGAAATTCGGACTGAGCGCCCTTGTCTATCAGCCCGGAATGGAAGAAAAGACTTCTGTTATCGCATCTCAGGATCCGTCGTTCACTCTTGTATCAGCCGATGAAACCGGAGCTGACAGACTTCCTCTCACAGAGACTGACGCAAAAACTCCCTGTGTGATAATGTTTACCGGCGGCACTACCGGAAAAAGCAAAGGCGCTCTTCTCTCAAACGGTGCCGTAATGCAGGGCGTAGTGAACGGCTGCTACGGATATTCTGACGTTTTCGGTCAGCGTTATCTGCTCGTGCTGCCGCTTTCACACGTATTCGGGCTCGTCCGCAATCTTCTCTCGTCTCTCTATACCGGAAGCACTCTGTTCATCTGCCGTGATGCAAAGGATATGTTCAGAGATATCGCAGTATTCAGACCTACGATACTTGTGCTTGTGCCGGCGCTTGCGGAAATGGCTCTGTCACTTTCGAGAAAGTTCGGAAAGAATATGCTCGGCGGTGATATGAAGTATATAATCTGCGGAGCTGCGGCTGTATCGCCTTATCTTGTTGCGGAATATGACAAGCTGGGGATCGTGCTGTTTCCGGGATACGGGCTTACTGAATCTGCAAATCTTGTTTCCGGAAATCCCGAACCTGTGAGAAAACCCGAATCTGTCGGATTGCCTTATCCTCATCAGGAACTGAAGATCGCTGACGGAGAGCTCTGGTTCAGGGGCAGTAATATGATGGAATCGTACATCGGCGAGGAGAACAGCGGCATAGATGAAGAAGGCTGGTTCCACACAGGTGATCTTGCGCGTATAGATGATGAAGGATTTCTGTATATTACCGGAAGGATAAAAGAACTGATCGTTCTTGCGAACGGCGAGAACGTATCGCCTGCGGAGGTGGAGGCTCACTTCAACGAGATATCTCTTGTGCAGGATTCGCAGGTATTTGAGGATATAAACGAGAACGGTACGCATATACTTGCTCTTGAGGTAGTGCCGAGAGCGTCCGAAATGGCAGCGCTCGGAGCAGAAGATCCGAACGCTGTGCTGATGTCGGAACTGCGCCGCGTGAATCAGTCGCTGCCTTCATTCCAGAGAGTGAACCGCATCGAGATACGTGACAAGGACTTCGAGCGTACACCGAGTATGAAGATAGTGAGGTATCACAGATGCAGCTGACACGCGATGAGATAATGGAACGTCTCAAAGATATAATGATAAGCGCCGGCGGCGGTAACGAGCAGATCTACAGGGAATGCACCGAGGACTCTGATCTGTCGGCAGATCTCGGACTGTCGTCTATCGGTATGCTGTATATCGTGATCGCGGTCGAAGAGACATTTCGTATAAGATTCACGGGTGTGGGAATGTCTGACTTCCGCACGGTGAAGGACGTTATAGATTATATCGAGGAACATCAGGAATGAAGTGGTGGCCTTCAGAACCAAGGCGCGGTGATATGATCCGCGTACTTCTCGGTTCGGTGTATCATTATGGCATCTTTATCGACGAGGATACAGTGGTGCAGTTCGGACCTCCGCCCGGGACCGAGGAATACGGCAAGGGCAAGGATCTGAAAGTCTGCATCACGTCGGCGGATTTTTTTTCCTGTGGGAAGATCATTGAGACTGCCGTTCTCGATAAGAAAGAAGCCAGAAAAAGGATCTCACCCGAAAAGACGGCGGAGACAGCGCTCTCACGAGTCGGTGAGGGTGGATATGACCTTATCCATAATAACTGTGAGCACTTTGCATACGAATGTGTATTCGGCGTAAAGCGAAGCACACAGGAGGAGGACGCAAGAAAACGCTGGAACAGCAGACCTGTGCTGGACTGCTATTTCGCGGTGATCTCCGACAGAGTCGATGTCGGGCACGTTATTCCTCCGGCGCGTGACGAACTGATAGCAGCGACCGCAAACGAAAGGCTCCGTGCTGAGAGATATTTTGTGTGGGAATTGCTGGGAGCCGCATTTTCGCGTTCGTTCGGCTACCGTATGGATGAGCTTGATCTGAAGCTCACCTCCTGCGGCAAATGGGTATGCAGTAAGGCGGAATTTTCACTTACGCATACCGACGGGCTTGCGGCAGTTGCCGTATCAAATGCGCCGGTGGGGATAGATGCGGAATGTACCCGCTCGTTCAGCGAAAAACACGGCGGAGACATCGCCGCGCTTGCTGATAAGATGCTCACGCGAAGAGAACGCCGTGAATATGACGGTTCAGACCCCGAAGCGCTTCTCACATACTGGACGCGAAAAGAGAGCATTTTCAAAAGTCTCGTAAAGCCGTCCTTCCGTCCCGAGCGCACTGAGTCGGATACGAAGAATACGGTTTCTCTGAAACTTCCGGATATTCCGGGATATATAATGTCGGTGCACGGCTCTGAGATCGGCGCGCTCAGATGCTATACCTACAGAGACGGAAAAACGGCAGCCGCTGATTTTGAGAAGATCGGGGCGGGTGTCGGATAGTATGCAGATATTATTATATGTTCTTGCCGCCGTTCTGGGGATCTATATATTATTTGTGCTGGCTCCGTCGGTCGTGATGTTCCTGTTTGTTTTCGGGAGAAAACAATGCTCCGCCGATCATTCAAAAGTGGATAACGGAAGATATGAGAAAGAACAGCTTGAAGCGGAGGAATTTTTCGTCACAGTGCCGTCTGAGGATATCACGCTGAAAACCGCTGACGGTATCACGCTCAGAGCGAGGCTGTACAAGAACGATACACGAATGACAGCGATAATGATGCACGGTTATATCGCATCGCCCATGCTGAATTTCAGCATACTTGCGCGTGATCTGTACAGGCTTGGTTTCAGTATTCTCATGCCGTACCAGAGGGCTCACGGAGAGAGCGGAGGAAAGCACTGCTGTTTAGGGCTTACTGAGCAGTACGACCTTATCGGCTGGACTGATATGATGCTCGGACGTGGGGATGAACAGATCCTGCTGTGCGGGGTATCAATGGGCTGCGCAACAGCAGCTTATGCTTCCGACAAGATCACCGACAGCAGAGTAAGGGGCATGATACTGGACTGCGGATTTCTTTCGCCGTATGAACAGCTCAGGAATGACGGTGCAAGGCGTCATCTTCCGTGGCAGCTGATATTGCCGCATCTTACGCTTTTCGGAAAGCTTTTCCTGAAAGTGGATATACACAGTCAGACAGGAGATTCCCTGGAAAAGACGCATATACCTGCATTTTTCATGCACGGAACTGCGGATCTGACCGTTCCGGCTGAGGATACTCTGAAAAACGCGGGAAGATGTTCTTCTGAGCATGAGCTGCTTATAGCAGAGGGAGCAGGGCATACAACCGCATACTACGCCGAAGGGTCGGAAGCTAAGGAGCGCATAAAAAAGTTTATCGTTAAATATTTCAATATAAAGGAGTAAAAAACATCATGGCTAAATTTGTCATTGTCGCAGATTCGACCTGCGACCTGAACGAGGAGTTCTGCGAAAAGTATGATATCAAGGTGATCCCCGGACACATTGTTATCCCCGGAAAGGGAGAGATGCTTGCTTTCCGTAAATGGGAAGAGATCTCACGCGAGGAATTCTATAAGAACCTCAAAAACGAACCAGACAAATATTCTACCTCACCTCCGAACATAACCGAGTTTGAAAAGACTTTTGAGACGTATGCCGCAGAAGGCTGCGATATACTCGCAATGACAATTTCCTCTGCTATAAGCGGTGCTTATGATTTTTCTGTCTCCGCAAGAGAAAATGTGCTCGCAAAATACCCCGGCATAAAAATAAGATGCATAGATTCACGCCGCTTCGGACCCGGATTCGGACTTATGGCTGTTCATGCAGCAATGCTTCGCGAAGAGGGTAAGAGCATGGAAGAAGTCGCAGATGAGATAGAAGAGCGTAAAAACACCTTCCACCAGGCAGGCTGGCTCGACGATCTCTCGTTTGTTGCGAAGAAGGGAAGAATGACGCACGGAAAAGCTTTCCTCGGAACTCTCGTTGGTATCAAGCCTATCGGAGAGTTCGACTATAACGGACTTACCACCGTTATCGGAAAGGCAAAGGGTGCAAAGACCGCTTATGCCGCTCTGCTGACATATATAGAAAAGACAGCGATAGATCCCGGTAATCAGATATTCTTTATTGCACAGACCAACCGCTATGAACAGGCAGTAAAATATAAGCAGATGATCGAAGAACGCTTCCACCCGAAGGCTGTATATATTAACGATGTGTTCCCGGTCTGCGGCATCAATGTGGGCCCCGGACTCATGGCCGCATATTATACCGGAAAGCCTATCAGTAAGGATCTTTCTGAAGAAAAGAAGATCATAGAAGAGGCGATAGGCGAATAAATCAGGGTCTACGGGAACCATGCAGGAGGTAAAATGAGAAAACTGCGGAAAAAATCACAGATGGTGCTGTATGCATTATCCGGCATGGGCGTAAATATGCTCAATCTTATGTTCAATTCATATCTTTGCAGCGCACTGCTCATAGGCGGCTTCGGAGAAAATGCGATACCTTATCAGACTTTTGCACAGAAAGATCTGATAGTTGCGGGCGTGTGGGCTGTATTTGCCCTTGTGGCAAAACTGATAGACGGAATAATAGATATACCTATGGCGGCTTTTTCAGACGGGCTGAAAACACGCTGGGGACGCAGACGTCCTGCGCTGGTGATAGGATTTATCCCTATGGTGGCTGCGTATCTGCTGTTTCTCGTGATACCTGACCCGTCAGGTGCTTCGATGCTCAATACTGTGTATTATGGAGTCCTGCTCTGCATTTTCTATACGTCATATACCCTTACTATGGTAACTTACTATGCTACCTACACCGAGATCGTGGATAATATGGAGCAGCGCAATTTCATGTCAAACGCAAAGTCTGTCTGCGACATCATCTACTTTATCCTCGGATATGTTGTGGTAAGTATGCTGCTTAAAGGATTAAATATCCGTATAGTGGCACTTATCGTTCTGCCGCTCTCACTGACTATGATAATACCGCTTTTTATGATAAAAGAACCTTCAAACAGGAACGGCAGCGAGGGCGCGGAAAAAACAAAAGCTCCCGGACTTGTGAAGTCGCTTGCATGCGCATTCCGCAACAAGTCGTTCATTATGTGGATGATCGTATATGCTTTCATGACATTCGGCGTTCAGCTGTTTCTCGGCGGTATCAATGAGTTTTTCTCTTATGTGGGAATGAGCATGATCTATGTTATGGCAGCATCATTCGCACCGGTGCCGCTGACGCTGCTGCTGTTCAACCATATACAGAAAAAACGCAGCTTCGGATTTGCATTCAGGTATGTGCTTATAACATATAGCGTAGGAATGCTTTCGGTGTACTTTGTAGGTCTTCTTGAAGCCGGAACGCTGAAATCCGTACTGTCCGTATGTGCCGGACTTATCTGCTCGCTGGCTGTGGGTGCAATGTTCTCGGTGGCGTATTCGGTACCTGCTCAGCTTGCGGCCGAGGAAGAAGAACGCACCGGAGTTTCTAATTCAGCCATGTATTTCGCGGTGCAGGGATTGTTTGCCGCGGTAGCTTCGGGCATTGCTACAGGCTTGGTGCTTACATTCCTCAAGGTGACAGACGGAATGATGACATATATGACAGTCATCGCGGCAGCCGGAACTCTCATATCATTCCTGCTGTCATTTGCCCTCCCGAAGTCGATAGTTAAACTTGGGGCAAAAGAAATATCAGATAAAGAACAGGGATAGGATAAATATGAAAACAAAACGTATTGACGGCGAACTGATGGATAAAATGTTCAGAAACGGGCTTGCTGCGCTCATATCAGCCGAAAAGCAGCTCAACGACCTGAACGTTTTTCCTGTCGCCGACGGTGATACCGGAACAAATATGCGTCTTACGCTCGAAAACGGACTGCGGTATGCGAAGCCCGAAAAAGAGGCAGGAGCCTATCTGAAGGGTTTCAGTGAAGGCGCACTTCTCGGTGCACGCGGTAATTCCGGCGTGATCCTTTCACAGATCTTCAAAGGAATATACACTCATCTTGCAAGGTGCGCAGCCGCAAATGTGGGAGATCTCCGAAATGCTTTTATTGTAGGCTATAAAACGGCATATTCGGCTGTCGTACATCCGGCTGAGGGAACTATCCTCACCGTCAGCCGTGAGGGAATTGAGCATATCAGAAATCAGATAGACCGTAACACCTCTATCGAGGAGATGCTCTCGATGTATGTTGCCGAAATGAAAAAAACGCTCTCATATACGCCTGAGATGCTTGATGTGCTTAAAGAAGCCGGAGTCGTTGACAGCGGCGCCGCCGGATATATCACAATAGTTGAGGGAATGCTTCGCTATCTTTACGGCGAGACTCTGTATGACAGCAGCGAGACTGCAATAAAGCCGGCAGCAGATGCGGCACCGTCAGCGGCTCCCGACCTCTCAGCCTTCAATGAAGACACGCTGTTCGAGGACGGATACTGCATGGAGTTCATACTCCAGCTCATGCGTACACCCGGCTATGACCAGAACTTCCGGCTTAACATCTTTATTTCTGAGCTTCAGCTCTGCGGAAACTCTCTTGTCGCAGTACAGGACGGCAAACGTGTGAAAGTGCATATACATACAAAGCACCCCGATAAGATCATAGCCATGAGCCAGCGGTTCGGTGAATTCCTGACTTTCAAGCTTGAGAATATGCAGCTCCAGCATAATGAGCATATACGAATGAAGCAGTCTCAGCCAACAAAGAAAAAGCTTGCGGTGATCGCGGTCACAGGCAGCGAAAAAATGCAGAAGCTTTTCGTGGGACTTGGCTGCGGAAATGCAATAAACGGCGGGAATGCAATGAACGTTTCTGTGGAGCAGCTCGTTGAGGCCGCCGCTTCCGCAAACGCCGGGACAGTAGTGATACTTCCGAACAACAAAAACGTTCTTCAGGCGGCTCTTCAGGCTGAAAAAGTGATAGAGGGAACTGCTGTCAGAGTGATTCCCACAAAAACAGAAGCAGAAGGTTATTTCGCACTCGGAATGGATATCACCGACAGCGAAGATACGGAATACCGCATAAAGCAGATGGCACTCGGCTACCGCGATGTTGTCACGGTATCGGTAACGGCAGCTTCAAAGCCATATTCCTCCGGCAAATTCAGCTGTGATACCGGCGATATGGTGGCAGTAAGCGATGATGAGCTGCTGGCTGTCGGTGAGGATTCTATTGGAGCGCTTATTAACGGTCTTTCGGCAGTGCCTGACATAGAAGACCGCGAAACTGCGGTGATATTCCGCGGATCGGGCGAATCGGCTTCCCGTGAGGAAAAGCTGATAAAAATACTTGGCGAGACTTATCCTGACATTGAAGTAAACTTTATCGACGGCGGCTCGGGACTTTATAACTGGATAGTCGGTCTGATGTGAGGGATCGTTATGAATATTGCAGTTCTTATACTGCTGATAGTTCTCGGAGCGCTGCTGATCTTCGGTGTATTGCCCGTGTTTGTGCTGTCATACTATCTGTATTCGGTACTTCTTGTGCGCAATAAGCCCGGAAAGTGGGGCAGAGAATGCAGCGCCCCGGACGATGATGAGATCGTTCGTATGTTCAATATCGGAATGGAGTGGGATAAGCTCTACGCCGGATATAAGCACGATGTTTCGGTAACAAGCGATGGATTCAGGCTGGTCGGAGAATATTTTGATTTCGGTAATAAAAAAGCGGCAATAATAATTCCGGGACGTATGGAATCGCTTCTGTACTCGTACTATTTTGCCGAGCCTTACCGAAAAGCCGGTTATAATATACTTGTTATCGACAACCGTGCTCATGGGCTTTCTGAGGGAAAATATTCCTGTCTCGGCTACAGAGAATACCGCGATATAATTGAATGGAGCAAGTATCTGCACGATACCGAACACGCCGAAAGCATCGTTCTTCACGGTATATGCATAGGCTCGTCGGTCGCACTGTTCACGCTTACGGCACCTGAGTGTCCGGAATATATCAGAGCTATGACGGCAGAGGGAATGTACACCTGCTTTGCCGAATCTTTCAAGAATCATATCATTGAAATGAAAAAGCCGCTTTTTCCGATATATCAGTGCAGCCTTCTGATGATGCGTATTTTTTCGCACGCTGATGTGGTGCATGACGGTCCGATCTACCGCATAGGGCGCTTGAATAAACCGATACTTTTCTTACATAGCCGTGAGGATATCTATTCTATGCCGGATAAGGCGGAAGAACTTGAAGCGGCTTGCACAGCTCCGAAACGCATGGTTTGGTTTCCGACCGGAGCACATTCGCGCATAAGGATAAATCATACCGAAAAATACGACTCCGCCATAGAAGATTTTCTCGCTGAATTTGTAAAGGAACCTCTAAACAGCCGTGAAAAAGAGACAGTCTGATCTCCGGGCAGATGACCAAAACTATGTTAAAATCTGAAACTGACATTTCCTACAGAAATAAAAGGCGCTTGCTGAAAAAGCGCCTTCTCGTTTTTCTTATCATCGTGCTTGTGTATGCTGTGCTGTCAACTGCGGCTGCCGCCGTTTCATTCGGCGTGATATTCCGCAGAGCAGCTGACAACAGCCTTTTTCGCTATGACTATTACAGCGAGGATACAGATGCATATCCGAGAACACCGGTTGAGTTTATGTCATGCGGCAACACTCTGCGAGGGTATATTTACGATACCGAAAATGAAAAGGGAATGATCCTTCTTTGCAGCGGAATGCATGAAAATTCTGAAAGTCACCTCCCTGTTGTGTTCAGGCTGATCGACAACGGATATGATGTAATGACATTTGATCTTACCGGTCACGGCAGCAGCGGCGGTGACGGACTCGGAAGTCTCTGCCAGCCGAGACGTGACGCTGATGCGGCTGTCGGGTATATACGTACACTTCCGCAGTATGAGGGTACTCCGCTGATACTGTTCGGCTACAGTGCAGGGGGATACGGGGCTGCGGCTGCGGCTGCCGACGATCCTGAGACAGCGGGGGTGGTGTGCATCTCGGCTTATGACAGACCGCTCGGTGCAATGTACGCACTTGCCGAAAAGTATGCGGGACCGGCTGCTGCGGCGGGGTATCCTTTTTTGTGGCTTTACAGCAGGTTGATGTTCGGCGCGGAGCACGATTCAGGAGCAGCCGGACTGATAGGAGGAGCATCTGTTCCGGCTCTGATAATACACGGGACAGATGATGAGATAATACCGCTGGGGTACAGTCTGTATTCGGCGGCGGAGAGCATCGGTTCACCGGAGATCAGGACACTGCTTGTATCAGGATCCGGACGCAGCGGTCACATTACGGCGCTTTTGTCTGCCGAATCTGCCGGAGAGATCAACGGAGGTCCTGAGATACGGACAGAAGATATATCCCTTGACGCTGAGACAATGGAAACGGTCATCACTTTTATTGATGATTGTGCCAATAATAAGATATCCTGAACACGCAGAAATGATCTGATCTGAATGCGAAGCGAGTGAAGATTTTGGGGGAAAAGTTTCCCCCAGTCTCAAGGGCAGCGACCTCACATACCTCCCGGTATGTGAGTTTTTTTATAGGCAATACCGCACAAATAGACGCACAGCGCTTGCTTGCAGATTATTCCGTCATCTTGCACAGAAATTCCTTGACTTGCGCCAGCAAGCCTGCGTCATTTCTGTACAATCTGACGAAA
>ODAI011134890.1_pt1 | contig 16368 bp, 19 predicted proteins | sample 1539321 | NCBI WGS metagenome assembly ODAI01 (sample SAMN02144231, study PRJEB22623) | gut metagenome | biome: sheep rumen | host: Ovis aries | place: New Zealand
AAGGGGTAGTCCACGTTGAGGTGTATCTGGAACAGCGGCTCCTCGAAGTTCATGGGGAACAGCTCGTGGTAGAATTTCTTATAGTCTTCGTCGGTGAGCGACGAGGGCGATTTCTTCCACGCCGGGTCGGGGTCGTTGATGATGCGGGGCTGCTTTTTCTCCACGCGCTTGGGCTTGCCGTCTTTATCACAATCCGTCTCGCTGTCCACCCACACAGTCTCCTCGCCGAAGCGGATGGCCACGGGCATGAAGCGGCAGTACTTCTTCAGCAGCTGCAGGATGGTGCCCTCCTCGAGGAACTCCTTGCAGTCGTCGGCTATGTGCAGCACGATGTCGGTGCCGCGGTCGGTGTGCTTCTTGTCCTCCTCCATGGTGAACTCCGGGTTGCCCTCGCAGCTCCAATGTTGTGCCGGCTCGTCTTTCCACGACTTGGTGAATATCTCCACCTTGTCGCTGACCATGAAGGCGCTGTAGAAGCCGAGGCCGAAGTGGCCGATGAGGGGCTCGTGGCTGTCTTTGTACTTCTCCATGAAGTCTGTGACGCCGCTGAAGGCTATCTGGTTGATGTATTTCTCCACCTCGTCGGCGGTCATGCCGATGCCGCGGTCGCTGACGGTGAGAGTCTTCTTCTTGGGGTCGAGCTTCACGTCGATGGTCAGGTCGCCCAGCTCGCCCTTGAAGTCGCCGCGGGTGCTTAAAGTCTTGAGTTTCTGCGTGGCGTCGACGGCATTGCTGATGAGCTCGCGCAGGAAAATCTCATGGTCCGAATAGAGGAACTTCTTGATGACCGGAAAGATGTTCTCGGTCTGTACGTTCAATTTGCCTTGCATAATATCTTTTTTTTGTTTCAATCAAAACGAAAAGAACTAAAAGAATTCAGATTGTTCTGATAGTTCTGATTGAGATAAGACAACATCCGTGCCAAATGGCAGATGGCTGACAAAATGGCAGTCGCTGGGAAGTGGTTCCGGATTGTTGGTACTAGGTTACACTTAGGTTACACTTAGGTTACTCCTAAGTTAGAACTAGGTTAGAGCTTGGTTAAAGTTTGATTATGGTTTGGATGGAGCCAAGTCTCATGGTTGATTGGTTTCTCAGTGTATCAAAGAACTCTTGTTGAGGGATGGAGAGACTCTTCCCGAGTGCAAAGATACGACTATGGGGATGCGCTCTAAGAATGGCAGCAGAGAAAATGTTTTCCGTTGTCAGGGGGGGGCTTTGAGGGTGCTGTTATACTGTGTTTTGTGGATTGTCTTCCGCAGATATGGAAATGTTTCGTATCTTTGCAACTTCAAAACACAAACGAGAAAAGGTTATAACAAGATAACGAGCAAAAAAAGATATTTATGAAGAAGATTGTCATTATCGACGGAGGGCCGCGGAGGAATTTCAATACGGCCGCTATGCTGCAGAAATTTGCCGATGGGGCAATGTCTGTGGGCGATGGGATTGAAGTGAAGATGGTGCGTCTCTACGATCTCGACTACAAAGGGTGTATGTCCTGCATGGCGTGCAAAATCAAAGGTAAAGCCTCGAATGTGTGCCGTTTCAAGGATGCGTTGACTCCCATACTGGAGGAGATTGCGCAAGCCGACGGCTTGGTGCTGGGGTCGCCGATCTACTTCGGCGATGTGACGGGACAGATGCGTACCTTCCTCGAGCGGCTGGCGTTCCCGTGGCTCTCGTACAACGACTACAGCCTTACGGCTCCGAAGCGGATGCCTGTGGTGCTGGTGGAGACGATGAACGGCCTGCCCGAGCGGAACAACAGCAACGGCTACGGCTCGATGGAGCATTGCCTGGCCGGAGCCCTCGGTCAGCCGCAACGCCTGGTTGCCTACAACACTTATCAGGTGAAGGACTACAGCCGCTTCGAACTTGCCGGCTTCTCGGAAGAGGCCAAGCGCCAGTATCGCGACGAGCATTGGGAGAAGGACCTGCAGCGGGCCTTCGAGGCGGGAAGGAAGATGGCGGAAGGGGTTATAACACAATGATGGTGTGACGGGAAAAATGACGGAAGTGTGAAATCTTTGAAAGAAATATTTGGATATCTGCTGGGCGCGTTGCTTTTCGTGGTGCTGATGCCGGCGGTGATGTGGCTGGCATCGGGAATGCCGCCAATAGTGCACATCGGAGCCTTGAAGGCGGTGATTACGGGAGTGCTTATGGTTGGCGGTTTGTCGCTGAGCATCTGGACGATCGTCTATATGAAACGTCGCGGCAAGGGCAACCCGATGGACGCCTTCGGCCACGAGGTGGCGCCGCGCACGCAGCACCTGATGACCGACGGTCCCTATCGCCTCAACCGCAACCCGATGCTCACCGGCACGCTGACCTTCCTGGCTGGGTGCGTGGTGTGGCTGTGGACCTGGCAGGCGGCACTGGTGTGGGTGGCCTTCTTCGCCATCATGCTGGTGCAGGTTATCAGCGAGGAACGGCGTCTGCAACGTGACTTTGGCGTCGAATACAAGGAATATTGTCGTCGCACACGCAGGTTTTAAGTTAAGAAATTGATATGATCAGGGTCTTCTATTTCAGCCCTGCGGGAGGCACGTGGCAGGTAGCGCAGCACCTGGGCGACCGGCTGGGTGCGCTGCTGAGTGCCGAGGTGGAATACCATTCCTACACCTTGCCGCGTGAGCGCGAGACGCTGCCACAGGTGGAGGCGGGTGATGTCGTCGTGTGGGCGACGCCCGTCTATGCGGGACGCATACCCAATAAGACGCTCGACTACGTGCGTCGTGCACTCCATGCCGACGGCAATCCGGCTGTGGCGCTCGTCACCTTTGGCAACCGCGCCTACGACAACGCGCTGGCCGAGTTGGTGGGCCTGATGGAGGAGGGCGGCATGCATCCCGTCGGCGCCGCCGCTATGGTGACGCGCCATGCTTTCAGCGACACCTTGGGTGCAGGACGACCAAACGAGGAGGACATTGCGGGGCTTGACCGTTTCGCCGCGCAGGTGGTAGATAAACTTTCAACTTTCGACTCTCAACTTTCAACTATAGACGTTCCTGGTGAGGCGCATCCCGAAAAATACTATGCTCCCTTGAATGCCAACAACGCCCCTGCGGGATTCCTCAAGGCCAAGCCCTCGTGCAACAACGAGTTGTGCACGCGCTGCGGCGAGTGTTTGGAGGTGTGCCCTATGGGGAGTATCGGAGCGAAAGATGGAATGCCGACTTTCGACGGCATCTGCATCAAATGCCAGGCATGCCGCCGTCGTTGCCCGAGCGGTGCCATCGTCTTCACCGACCCTGAATATCTCTCGCATGTGGCCATGATTGAGCGCACCTTCGCTGCCCCGAAGCGGGCAGAGTTCTTTGTGGCAGAAACGATAAAACAACAGATAGATGGATATAACGCTCCTCTTGGAATATGATGACCGCGCGGCGTTGCGCCGCTGGTTGTTTGAACACCACCAATCGGAGCGCGAGGTGTGGGTGGCCACCTATCGCGGCAAGCAATCGATGGCCGATGCGCTGCCGTATGTGGAGGTCGTTGAGGAGGCGCTCTGCTATGGATGGATTGACTCCACCTGCAAGCGGCTGCCCGACGGACGGCTGGCACAGCGCCTCTCGCCGCGAAGGAAGAACAGCCACTGGACAGAGCGCAACCGGGAGCGGTGCCGGGAACTGGAGCAGCGGGGATTGATGACGGAGGCGGGAAAAATGAAATTGAATCCTATTTGAAGATGACAATTGATACAACCAATATGTGCTCGCATCTGCAGCGGAAGCTGTTCGACGAGAATGGCGAATACCATCGCCTATGGCTGGCGATGCAGGATGACCCGGAGTTGACGGCCGTGGTGCGCTCGCGGCAGTTGCATGTCTACCGTAATGGTAAAAAAATCCTAGTGCTGGCCGGAAAGGCGACGCCGAAGGTCATAAGGGAAGACAAACTATGTGAAATGGTCAAGAATTAGTGGTTATGGAAGAATAATCCATTTCTGTCTGACGAGAGCCTATTTTGAATTGTCGTCAGGGGTATTCCGCTCCTCCTCACCTTTTCTGAAGGTCTTCTTGATAAAGGGTTCAAGACTCTTCAATCCCCAGTTGATGAGGATGATGACTCCGACGGCGATGGCTGCTTCGGTCCAAAAGCCGAATCCGCAGATGCAACCCACGGCGGCGGAGCACCATATTGTCGCTGCCGACGAGAGGCCGTGAATGGTCAATCCGTCTTTCATGATGACGCCGGCACCGAGGAAGCCGATGCCGGTGACTACTTGGCTCAGAACGCGCAGGTTGTCGTTGTTTACGGGGCCGCCTGTGGCGATGGCGTGCATGATGACGCTCTCGCTGAGGAGGATGAAAAGGCAGGCACCGACGGATACCAGCGAGTTAGTGGTGAGACCGGCTTGGCGCTGCTTGAGTTCACGTTGGGTGCCGATGATGATGCCAGCGACAAGGGCGCAGGCGAGGCGGAAGATGAATGTTGTGATGGGCACGATTCAGTTATGAGTTAAGTGTCATTGTTTGCCGGAGAGGATGACGACTATTTCGCCTTTGACTTCTTTTTCTTTGAAGTGGGCAAGGACCTCGGCGAGGGTTCCTCGGGCGGTTTCAGCGTGGAGTTTACTTATCTCGCGGCTGACGCTCACTTGGCGGTCTTCGCCCAACACGGCGACGAGTTCTTCCAATAGTTTTACGAGGCGGTAGGGGCTCTCGTAGATGATTATCGTGCGCTGCTCGTCGGTGAGGGCGTGGATGGCCGTCTGGCGTCCTTTCTTGTGTGGCAGGAAGCCGAGGAAGACGAATCGGTCGCACGGCAGGCCGCTGTCGATAAGTGCCGGCACGAAGGCTGTGGCACCCGGCAGGCATTCCACGTCGATGCCTTCTTTTACCGCTTCTCGCACCAGCAGGAACCCGGGGTCGCTGATGCCAGGGGTGCCGGCATCGGTAATCACAGCGATGGTTGTTCCCGCCTTCAGACGTTCCACCAGCCCCGCTACCGTCTGGTGCTCGTTGAAGATGTGGTAGCTCTGGAGTGGCGTCTCGATGCCGTAATGCTGCAGGAGCACACGACTGGTGCGCGTGTCCTCGGCCAGGATGAGATCGACAGAGCGGAGAACCTCGACTCCACGATAAGTCATGTCGCCGAGGTTCCCAACAGGTGTCGGTACTAAAAACAATTTCGACATTATTCCTCTTCGAAGTCGTCGGGGATCTCCATGTCGTGATAGACATTGGTGACGTCCTCGTCCTCCTCAAGGATATTGATGATTTTCATTACCTTGCGGATGGTTTCGGTATCGACCTGACGCAGGGTGTTGGGGATGCGCTGCAGTTCGGCGCTCTCACATTCGATGCCTTTCTGCTCCAGCATCTTCACCATGTTGCCGAAGTCCTCGTAGGCGGTGTAAAGGGTCAGGTATTCGTCGTCGGCCTCCATCTCTTCAAGACCGCCGTCGATGAGCTCCATTTCCAACTCTTCGATGTCCATTTCGGGTTTGCGGGGCACCACAAAGACACCCTTGCGCGTGAAGAGGAAGGCGAGGCTGCCGTTGGTTTCCAGCGTGCCGCCGTTCTTGTTCATGATGCTCTTCACGTTGGCCACGGTACGGTTGTTGTTGTCCGAGAGGGCCTCGATGAAGAGGGCGATGCCGTGATTGACGTGGCACTCGAAGGTGAGCTCCAGCATCTGGGCGGCATCCTTGTCGTTGGCTTTGTTGATGGAACGCTGCAGGGTGTCCTTGGGCATGTTGCAGCCACGGGCGTTCTGGATGAGCAGACGCAGGCGGGGGTTGCTGTCGGGGGCGGGACCACCTTCGCGCACGGCGATGGTGACCTGCTTCAGAATGTTGCTCCACTGTTTCGAGCGCTTGGCATCGGCTGCTCCTTTGGCTCTCTTAATCTTAGACCATTTGTTGTGTCCTGACATAATGATGATTGTTTTATTTGTTTGTTATTGTTTTATGTTAATTGTTTCTCCACTTGATGTAGGTGATGGGTTTGCCTTCGGCGAGGAACATGCGCTCGTAGAAGGTTTGGGTGAGCTTGGCCTCACCCTCATAATTGCTGTTGTAGAGGTCGTTGGTGCTGGCGAGTATCTCCACGTCGCGTGTCGGAAGCACCTCGTTGAGGGTGTAGTCGTAGAGATCCTGGCTGTCGGTTTTGAGGTGCATGATGCTTTGCGGCGCGAGGAAGCGGATGTAGGTGTCGAGGAAGCGTGGCGCCGTGAGTCGTTTGTTGGGCTTCTTGAGCTGCGGGTCGCAGAAGGTGATCCATATCTCGCTCACCTCGCCCTCGGAGAAAAAGCGGTCGATTAGCTCTATTCGTGTGCGGATAAATGCCACGTTGAGCAGAGGCTCTTCGATGGCCGTCTTGGCTCCGCGCCACAGGCGTGCGCCCTTGATATCGACACCGATGTAGTTGCGCTCGGGGTGTATGCGGGCCAAGGCCAGCGTATAGTCGCCTTTGCCGCATCCCAACTCGAGGGTGATGGGATTTGTATTGCCGAAATGCTCCTGCCATTTACCCTTCAGGGCAAATCCTTCCTGTTCCAATTGCTCAAAGCCTACCTGGAACAGGTTGTCGAACGTCAGGTTCTCAGCGAATCGCTGTAACTTGTGGTGCCCCATCAACTAATCGCTTTACACTCAATTACCATTGTTTGATGGCTACATCACCGTCGTACCAGCCCTTGATGTGCTTGAACAAGGCTTCGGCTGCGGTGCGGTTCTTGGCGCTGCCCATGCTGACATAGTACATGTTGTTCTTCTCGATGATGTAGGCATCGCTTCCCAGTTCATGCAGACGTGAGGTGAGGCGTGCCGCGGAGGCGCGGTCGAGATAGAAGCCGGCGATGATGTCAAACCCCTGACGGCTGTCCTGCTCCACATTCACTTTCACGGGAGCGGGCTCTTCTTTGGGCTTGCGGTTTTCAATGGCTTTGCGCTCTTCGGTCTTCACCTGCTGCACCTGCTCGGCGGTGCGGGGTGCTCCTGCGTCGGGTTCCAACCCCAATTCGGTGACCACACGGTCAAGGATGCTGTCGAGGACACGCATGTCGAGCAGCTCTTTCTGCACCGTGAGACGTTGGCGTGCAGCAAAGCCCTGCTTCAGCCAGGGTTCCTGGTAGTTGTAGATGTAGTCGTTGTGGGGGAAAAAGCGCTGAATGGCGTAACGGTCGGCCATCAGGACGCCGAGGCGGTCGCCGACATATTGGCGCACGCGGTCGATCATCGGCACGCGGGCTCCGGTGAAGTGGCGGTAGGCGAGGTAATTGTCTATGTAGTCGGCCATGTAGCGGCACACCTGGTCACGGTTCTGCTCGATGTCGCGGTTGTTGTATTCCAGCAGGTCGGTATTGTAGGTCAGGTCATTGGCTGCAGGTATGTTGCCCAGATGCGTGTTCGGGGTCTCCGCGACGGCGGCCTCAGGTTCTGTGACGCCGCGCATGTTCATGTAGTAATAGGCGCCACCGGCGAGCAGAAGCAGCAGTAGCAGGAGCAGCAGTATCCACCACGGGAATCGCCGTTCTTTCTTCTCTTTTTTCGCAGGCTTCTTGGGCATTTCATCCAGTTTCTTCAGGGTGTCGTCCATCTCGGGTTGCTTCTCTGCGACGATAGGAACGGGTTCGGGTTCCGGTTCGTTTGGCGTGTTTGCGGGGCTTTCCACAGGAGTGGGTTCCGGCTCCGGTTCAGGTTCGGGAGTGGGTTCAGGTTCGGGAGCAGGTTCTGGCTCCGGCTCGTTCGAAGGGCTTACGGGATTTGGTGCGGGAACGGGTTCCGGTTCCGCGACGGGGTCGGGTTTCGGCTCGACATGGGCCCCGGTTTTGTTGGCAACGCCTTCGGCATAGAAGCGGGCGAAGGGGTCGTCTTCGTTGTCGTGGGCATATATCTTGACGTTCTCGATGGGTTTCTCGTCTCCCACGCTGAGCATCAACCCTTCGGCCGGCTCGAATCGGAAGTTGCCGTCGTTGTGCTGCAGGGTACCCAGTTCGCCGAAGGGATGGCTGCCCGTCTGGCGCAGTTTGTCGCCGAGGGCATCGGTGTAGTTGCGCCACATCTGGCGTGCTACCTCCATCCCCACACATTCACGCTCCGCCAGTATGCCGACGAAACTCTCGTCACCCGTGATGACGGTGCTGAAAGTGGGAATGCGGTGGGAGGGATAGAAAATGCCCTTGGCGGTGTCGTGGTGCGGCGCTTTCAGTTCGCTGGCGAGGGTGCCGATGCCCGGCAGCTCGACGCTCTTGCCCTGTTTCAGTTGCTCAACGATTAAGTCTGTTATATTCATGGTGTAACTCTTTTTTATCGGTTGTTTTTCTTGAGGTATTCTTCGGCGGCGGCCAAGTCCCCGGGGGTGTCGATGCCGATGTTGGCGTGGTCGGTCAAGGCCACGTGGATGGTGTAACCTGCCGCCAGCCAGCGCAGCTGTTCCAGTTTCTCGGCCTCTTCGAGAACACCGGCTTCGAGGCGGCACACCTCGTGCAGCGCTTTCGAGCGGAATGCATAAATGCCCACGTGCTTCAGGTATTGTCCTTCGTCGAGCCAGCGTTCCGGTTCCACGCCGCGGCGGTAGGGGATGGGCTGACGGCTGAAATAGAGGGCTTTCCCATTGTCGCTGCAAACCACCTTCACATTGTTGGGTGAAAGCAGCTCCTCGGTAGAGGCGATAGGGGTGGCCAGGGTGGCTATCTGCACCGACGGGTCGTCGAAGCAGGCGGTGAGGGCTTCAAGCTGCGAGGGCTCCACGAAAGGCTCGTCGCCCTGCACGTTGACGACGATGTCGTAGATGTCGCCCTGTTTCTCCATGCGGTCAAGCACTTCGCCGCAGCGGTCGGTGCCGGAGCGGTGTTGGTCGGAGGTCATCATCACGCTGCCTTCGCCGGCCATTCGCTCCATGTGGTCGCAGATGCGCTCGTCGTCGGTGGCCACCACGGCGTTGTCGATGCCGTCGGCGCGGTTCACACGATGCCACACACGTTCGATGATGCTATGGCCTCCGAGCAGCGCCAGAGGTTTGCCCGGGAAGCGGGTCGAGGCGTATCTTGCAGGAATTACGGCTAAAACTTTCATCTTCTCTCTGTCTCCGTGCCTTGTCGGCCGAACAGGCTGTTGAACTCGGCGTCTATTTTCTCTATGATATGACCCAGATCCTCGCGGTTCTCCACGAAGTCGAGCTCGTCGGTATCCACCACGAGCATCTTGCCGTCGTACTGCTCGGCCCATTGTTCGTAGCGGTTGTTGAGGTTGGTCAGGTAGTCGAGGCGGATGCTGCTTTCCAGCTCACGGCCTCGTTTCTGGATATGGCGTATGAGCGTCGGCACATCGCCGCGCACATAAATCAGCAGGTCGGGTTTGGGCAGCAGGGAGTAGGTCATGTCGAAAAGCTTCGTGTAGGTCGTCAGGTCGCGGGTGGTCATCAGGCCCATGGCGTTCAAGTTGGGGGCGAAGATGGCAGCGTCGTCGTAGAGCGAGCGGTCGCGGATGAAACTCTCGCCGGAGGCCTGCAGGTCGGCCAGTTGCTTGATATTGGCATAGAGCGTGTGAATCATCATGTTGAACGACCAGCGCCGCATGTCCTCGTAGAAGCTGTTGAGGTAGGGATTCTCTTCCGAAGGACCGTAGATGGCCCGGTAGCCATAATGGCGTGAGAGCAGTTTCGTCAGCTCTGTTTTTCCGGCCCCTATATTGCCCGAGATTGCTATCTGCATACTGTTTTAATTATGCCATACACCCTCTTTCTCTTTGAGAGAGAGTCGTATAGCCATTTTATTTTGTTTTCTTTTAAAAGGCAAATATACGTCTTTTTTTTCAATCTGCCGAAATTTATTTTCCCATTCGTTATAATATGTTTGCAAATAATTGGCTTTGAGGATAGAAACCCTGATGGCTCCATAATGCCGCCTGGTGATACCTTGGTAGTACCCTAGTGATACCCTAGTAGAACCCTAGTAGAACCCTAGTAGAACCCTGGTAGTTCCTTTATGCAGGGAATCAGAGGATGGGTGCTCCTGTGGCGGAGGACAGCTTGGTGAAGGCATTGTGGGAGAAAAGCGTGTCTATTGACTTTTTGCAGGAGAAATCATTTTTTTTCGTATATTTGCAATGGAAACCGGCCTCCGAAAAGAGGTTGGAAAGTGATGTTATATACCATACAACCAGATTGTTATGATGGATATAGAGAACCTTGACGAACTGATTAAAATGGCTTTGGCCGAGGATATCGGCGACGGCGACCATTCGACACTTGCCTGCATACCTCCCACAGCTGAGAACGCGGCCAAGATGGTGGCCAAGCAGGAGGGTATCCTTTGTGGCGCCGAGGTGGGTGAACGGGTCTTCCATTTGGTTGACGATACATTGCGTGTGGCCCTGTTGAAGCACGACGGCGACGCGGTGGCCAAGGGAGACGTGATAATGACCATAGAGGGTCACGCCGGCAGCATTCTGACCGCCGAGCGTACGGCGCTGAACTTCATGCAGCGCCTGTCGGGTATCGCTACCGAAACGCATCGTATGGTGCAAATGCTCGACGGATTGAACACCCGTCTGCTCGACACCCGCAAGACAACACCCAACATGCGTCTGTTGGAGAAATACGCTGTTGCCTGCGGCGGTGGCACGAACCATCGTATAGGGCTCTACGATATGGTGATGCTCAAGGACAATCATGTCGATTTTGCCGGTGGCATCGAACAGGCCATCGACCGCACCCATGAGTATCTGAAGGCCAAGGGGAAGAACCTCCGCATCGAGATAGAGGTGCGCGACCTCGACGAGCTGCAGCGTGTGCTGGAGCATGGCGGTGTGGATCGCATCATGCTGGACAACTTTGATATACCGACGCTCCGTGAGGCGGTGAAGCGCATCGCGGGCAAGTATGAAACCGAGGCCAGTGGCGGCATTACCGACCAGACGTTGCGGCCCTATGCCGAGACGGGTGTGGATTTCATTTCGGTGGGAGCTTTGACGCACCATATCAAGAGTTTGGACATTTCGTTGGTGAAGAAGTAGCGACAGGTGATTCCTTTCAAGGCATACATACGGTTGTGGGTCGGCAAGCTGAAGCAGTGGCGGCGCAAGGCGCTCTACTGGCGGCCGGTGCGTTCGACGCTCTTTTTCCTGCAACATTTCTCGTTGCCGGGCAACAAGGGCGTGCCGCTCTACGACGTGCTGCGCTACTTCCTGGTGGGCATCTTCAACGGCGACCTCAACCAGAGGGCGAAAGGGTTGACGTACAGCTTCCTGACAGCCATTCCGCCGTTGCTTATCTTCTTCTTCACATTGGTGGCCTATTTCCCGGTCGATGGTGTTCAAGACGAGTTGCTCTCGCAGCTGGCTGGCATCATGCCGGAGAAAATCATGGGTCCTATGGCCGACACTATCAACGATGTGATGGGTCACCGCCACAGCACGTTGCTTTCCATCGGTTTTGTGTCGTCCATTTTGTTGGCTTCCAACGGATTGATGGGGGTTATCTCGAGCCTTAACTTCGCCAACAAGAGTGTTGAGAAGCGCCCCTACGTGCAGCGCTACCTGCTGAGTATCATGCTGGTGTTCATCCTTTACGTGATGATAGTGCTGACGATGGCATTGCTGATCGGGCACAAGTTGCTTTTGCAGCTCATCTTCAGCCAAGGATGGTTGATGGCGACCAAGGCCAACACGCTGATGTTCAATATCGGCCGTTGGGTGCTGGTGACGCTGGCCATCCTTACGTCGGTGTCGCTTATCTACTATTGGGCACCTGTCAAGAAGCAGCGGGTGGGCTTCTTTTCCGCCGGTTCGGTGATGGCTACGGGCATGTTTTTGGTGCTCAGCTGGGCATTGGGGTTGTACCTCAACAATTTCAGTAACTACAACCTCGTCTATGGCTCCATCGGAACGCTTCTGATGCTGATGTTCTGGGTGAGGTTCAACTGCATTGTGTTGCTGGTGGGTTACGAGCTGAACATCAGCATATACAATGGAACAATTGTGAAGAAAAACCGCGACAGCCGTCGCGAAATAAAACAGCGAATACAAAACTTACACGATGATAATACAGAAAAGTCATGGGCGCGTGGTGAATGAGACCTCCGCCCCACGCGAGAAATTCAAAATGGTGGCCAAGACGATGGTCAGCCTCGAGGAAGTGCTGGCCGACGAATTGCGGGCCTTGGGAGCCGAGAATGTGGAGATTCTGAACCGTGCCGTCGAGTTCGAAGGAGATATGCGTATGCTCTACCGGGCCAACTATTCCTGTCGCACGGCGCTGGCAATATTGAAGCCCTTTGCCGAGTTTGATGCCAACGACGATCAGGAACTCTACGAAAAGGTCTATAAAATACGTTGGGAGAAGATGCTCGATTGCGACGGTACCTTTATGATCGACAGTACCACTAGCGGAGAGGTGTTCACCCACAGCTACTATGCTGCCTTGAAAACCAAGGATGCCATCGTCGATCGCTTCCGCCGTAACTTCGGCAAGCGTCCCTCCATCGATACCGAGGAACCGGATTACAAAATCAACTTGCATATCCGCGACAATCACGTCACGCTGCTGATGAACAGTAGCGGCGATTCGCTGCACAAGCGCGGTTACCGCCAAGGCGTGGGCGTGGCGCCCATCAACGAGGTGTTGGCCGCAGGATTGCTGAAACTCGCTGGCTGGAAGTGCGACTGCAACTTCTACGACCCCATGTGCGGTAGCGGTACCATGCTGATCGAGGCCGCCATGATGGCCAACAACATACCGGCGCAATACTACCGGGGCAACCGCTTCGGATTCATGCGGTGGAAGGAGTTCAACCTGGGCGAGTGGAAGAGCGTCAAGGCTGAGGAGGACCGCAAGATTGGCGCGCTCGATTTCGATGGTGAAATATGGGGTAACGACATTGATGAACAGGTGATTCAACAATGCGAGAAGAACCTCGAATATGCCAAGCTGCACCACGATGTGATGCTGCACATCGGCGACTTTGCCGACCAGGAGCCTCCCGAAGGCAAAACGCTGATAGTCACCAATCCTCCCTACGGCGAACGCATCAAAGTGGAAGACCTCAACGCTATGTATGAAAAGTTGGGCGACACTTTCAAGCAGAAGTACGGAAAAGATTGTGAGGTGTGGCTTATCACCAGCGATTTCGAGGCCATGAAACATATCGGATTGCATCCGTCGAGGAAGATTCCTGTGCAAAACGGTGCGCTCGATTGTCGCTTCCTGAAGTTTGAGTTGTACGAAGGATCGAAAAAGGCCAAGTATCAGCAGGATGCTGAGTAGCACGGAGATAAAACGTTTGGCGCTCGAAGTGGGGTTCGATGCCTGTGGTGTGGCGGAGGCCGATGCCTTGACCGATGAGGAATACCCTTTGCGGCAGTGGCTGGCCAAGGGATGGAATGGCGGCCTCGGGTATATGGAGCGCAACGTGGATATGCGAATGGATCCGCGATTGCTTGTCCCCGGAGCTCGAAGCGTCATCTGTTGTGTCAGTGCCTATCCCCCTCCCGAACCGGGTTGTACCGACGGGGTGGCCGCCTATGCACGGCACCGTGAATACCACCAGGTGGTGAAGGAAATGCTGTTTGCCTTGAAGGCTCGTTTGGGGATTGAGGGGAAGTGTTGCTGCGATACGGTGCCTATCAGTGACAAGCATTGGGCCGCCCGAGCGGGTCTTGGCTGGATAGGACGCCACACGTTGCTGGTCACCCCGCAGTGGGGTTCATGGGTCAATCTTGGTGAAGTTGTCACCAATGAAGAGTGCGATGCCTATGACAAGTCGATTGCCGGTAGGTGCACTGATTGTCAGTTGTGCGTGGAGGCATGTCCGAATCATGCTATCGGTGAGAAGATGATTGATGTGCGTCGTTGTACCGCCTACTATACCACCCATCACCGTCGTGATATTCCGCCCGGGGTGGATGCTCATGGGTACACTCTTGGATGCGACCTTTGCCAGCTGGCGTGCCCTTTCAATAAAATGACAGTAATTAACCAATAATTCATAAAATACAATGAAGAAGGTATTATTTGCAGTATTGCTTGTAGCCATGTCTATGACCGCGAAAGCGCAGTGGTTCAATCTTGAATCGAACCGCGATTACTATCATTTGGGTGTCAACCTGGGTTCGGCTGGCTTTGGTACCGAATATGCCGGTTTCGGTTTCGGTGCAAGTCTGTCGATTTGGGGCGTCTATATCGATTGCCTGGTGAATCCTCCTGCGAGTGCAACCGACAACCACGTGAAAAATGAGTTGTGGTTTGATCATGAGGCATTCGTTATCAATGCAGGATACCAGATTCCTGTCCTGCCGTGGCTCAGGGTTGCTCCCATCATTGGGTACAGCCAAACCAACTATGGGTACGTGGATGCCAGTACGGTGAATGTGAATGTCAATAGTGAGACTTCGACAGGCCATATCTCGCACGACTACATTGTTGATGAGTCATCTCGTAATCATGAGGTCAATTTCGGAGCCGGCATTTTTGTGCGTCCCATCGAGGATATTAATATCTATGCTGTCGCCACCCGCCGAGCCATCTATGGAGGGGTCAGCCTCAATTTGAATAGCTTCTAAATAAACCGCATGAGAGTTGAATTTCCAGAGGCAAATGAAAAAAATATTTTGCCAGATTGGGAAATTGTTGTATCTTTGCAGCACGAAATTAATAATCAAATTATAAACAATCGTCTAACAATAAACGGGTTAGACGGCAAAAAGTAAGAAAATGAAAAAAGGAATTCATCCCGAAAACTATCGCCTCGTGGTGTTCAAAGACATGTCGAACGACAATATGATTCTCACCAAGAGCTGCGCCAACACCAAAGAGACCGTTGTTTATACCGATGGCAAGGAGTATCCCGTGGTGAAACTCGAAATCTCGAACACCTCGCACCCCTTCTTCACCGGCAAGTTGAAACTCGTTGACACCGCTGGTCGCGTCGATAAGTTCATGAACAAGTACAAAAAGTACGCCAAGAAGGCCGAATAAGCGGACTGCTTGAAGTACCGATTCAGTACAAGACCAAGTAAGAAAAAGGTAATTTGTTTTAGATTTTTAGATCTAGAAACCCCGCCCTGCAAAGGACGGGGTTTTCTATTTTGTTGTATTCCCCCTTTTCTGTTAGAGCAGCTTCAGAAGCATGCTTTCGATGTCGTTACTCTTGGCAGTGGGCTCGAAGCGGCGCACCACGTTGCCTTCGCGGTCGATGAGGAATTTGGTGAAGTTCCACTTGATGTCGGGATTCTGGTCGTAGAGGCTGTCCTGCTGTCGAAACATCTGGTTGAGGTAGGCACCGATGCGGTCGGTGGTATCGAAGCCACCGAAAGAAGCTTTGGACTTGAGCCAGACATAAAGGGCGTCGGCCGAGTCTCCGTTGACGTCAATCTTGGCCATCTGAGGAAAGGTAATGTTGTAGGTGCCGGTGCAGAAAGCATGGATGTCGTCGTAGCTGCCGGGTGCCTGTTCGCCAAACTGGTTGCAGGGGAAGTCGAGGATTGTGAAGCCCTTGGATCCATACTTGTCGTAGAGCTGTTGCAACTCGGTGTATTGTGGCGTGAAGCCACACTGTGTGGCGGTGTTGACCACCAGTAGCACTTGACCCTGATAGTCGGCGAGGCTGACGGGGGTGCCGATGCCGTCGAGGACGGTGAACTGGTAGATGTTGTCGGTGTTCTGCTCCACGGGAGCTTCCGTTTTCTGTTTGCATGCGCTGAACAGCAGCAGAGAGATGCTGAGCAGTACGAGGAATCGTGTGTGTTTAATCATATTGATGTGAATTGATTTATGACGGCAAAAGTACATATATTTTTCAATACGTCAGAAAAAAAATGTATTTTTGCACCGCGAAAAACAAAAAAACATCATATTATGACGAAGAAATATTTAGCATTAGTCCTCGGTGCCATGCTGGTATGTGGCGGCGCAATGGCTCAGAAAAAGAAACAGGCTCAACCTGAGTACAATGGCGGCATCACCACCGAGATGATGCAGCAGATGAAGAAAGGTTTCGGCGGCAACGCCAGCGACAAGGCCCTGCGTAACATCATGGTGAACCAGAGCCCCGCCAAGCTGGCCATGAACTACGAGAACGCCACCAAGTTCGACTCGCACTTCTCGAACCGCGTCGTCAGCAAGGCCGTCACCGACCAGAAATCGAGTGGCCGCTGCTGGATGTTCACCGGCATGAACGTGCTGCGCAACCAGGCCATCCGCAAGCACCACCTGCCTGCCGACTTCCAGTTCTCGCAGGCCTACCTCTTCTTCTACGACCAGCTGGAGAAGAGCAACCTCTTCCTGCAGGCCATGATCGACACCTACCAAAAGCCCCTCGACGACCAGGAGGTGCAGTGGCTCTTCAAGAACCCCATCGGCGACGGTGGCCAGTTCACCGGTGTGGCCAACCTCATCGACAAGTACGGCCTCGTGCCTG
>ODAI013711634.1_pt1 | contig 16364 bp, 15 predicted proteins | sample 1539321 | NCBI WGS metagenome assembly ODAI01 (sample SAMN02144231, study PRJEB22623) | gut metagenome | biome: sheep rumen | host: Ovis aries | place: New Zealand
AAGAGCGTATCTTCTAACGGCTACATCGGAGTTGCATTCCAGGGCCAGACAAACAGTGGAGACTTTGCTAACACTGTAATCACTGCAAAGAAGACTGATGATGACGGTGCCTACAAGAAGAACTTCACATGGGCAATCCCTGTAGCTCTCTCTGTATGGTTCTAATCTAGCGTAGCTAACACTACACTAACCTAAACCAAAAAGGTCTCCAGTTCGCTGGGGGCCTTTTCTGTTTTAAATCCGTAACAGAAATCATTGTATGTAAAGCAGCCCGGTCACTGAGCGCAGTCGAAGTGGCGACGCTTCTTAGCAAGCAGACTCCCTTCGACAAGCTCAGGGAGCAGGTATATTTTTGCAGATACATTACGTCTGCCACAACGCGGTCACTGAGCCTGCCGAAGTGCCGACGCTTCTTTGCAAACAAGCTCCCTTCGACAAGCTCAGGGAACGGATTGTTTTTGGTGGCAAAAAAGCGCCTTCCCGACGAAGAACCGCCATTTTAACAAAGAACCGTCATCCCGAACTTGATTCGGGATCTGTAAAACATTCAGCTACAGCTTTTACAGACCCTGAAACAAGTTCAGGGTGACGGATGGGGCGGATTTTTTGTGGTGGCAAAAAAAACTTTACCCCAACGAAAAACCGCCATTTTTACAAAGAACCGTCATGCTGAACTTGATTCAGCATCTGTAAAACATTAAACCAAAACTTCTACAGACCCTGAATCAAGTTCAGGGTGACGGATGGGGGCTGTTTATCTTTGCAAGACACACTACTTGTTCCACAACGCGGTCACTGAGCCTGCCGAAGTGCCGACGCTTCTTTGCGAACAAGCTCCCTTCGACAAGCTCAGGGAACGGATTCATCTTAGCAAAAGAAAGCGTCATTCCGAACTTGATTCGGGATCTGTAAAAATAAAGCTGTAGCTTATACAGTTCCTGAAACAAATTCAGTATGCAGCATGAGATTGTGTAAAGAGTTGGCTTTTCACCAATAATGTCATATATTTTAGGTAGATAGAGGACATAGGGCTTGTCCTGGCTAAATAAATAAGTTTCGATAGATGATTGGGGTCGGAGAGCCTGACCCGGCTAAAAAAATAAAGCTCGATTGAGGAAGCTCTGTAGGCAACTACAGGGCTTTTTTTATAGATGGGGAAAATGGAAAATATAAGGATTGCACAGAAATAATGAAAAAGGCGAAACCCGTCCTTATATTATACTTTTAATAGAAATCGAAAAGAATAAATTTGCAATTCCTATAAGAACAAATCTGCATAAAACAAGAGATTGTTATGAAAGCAATCCTCAAACAAACTCTGGTTTGGATTACACAAAAGCAGTTGTGATTTCAAGGAATGATTATATTGATTCTACAAGGTTTCCTGAAATTGAGCATAAGGAATATAATTATATATTGGAATAAAACTCCCAAATCTTATCTTTTTGAGCGCAAGCGAAATATATTTACCCGCTACCCAGAGCCGGACCGGCACATACACCGCCATGGAGCCCCGAAGTTGACGCGAAGCGGCAATGAGCGTTAGCGAAGGGCGAAACGGCGGTGACGCAAAGGCCTATACTGTCGAGTTAGTCAAACAACAGATGGTAGAGCCAATAAAACTTCGTCCAGAGACTCCAGAGACACAAACTTCTTTTTACCTTGCGTTTTAGGCTGATAAAAACTATACTGTCCAAATGGAAGTTTCCTGCGCAGAACACAAGGCAATCATCATTCAGCCGCCACTTGTTCAATTGAATACAGCATATCCTTCGGGCGCATACCTAAGCGCTTTTTTTAAGAGCCAGAATGTCTGTTCCAGCTGGCACGACCTTAGCATAGCACTGATTGACCGTATTTTTTGCAAGGGCGGTTTGGAAAGGCTCTTTGAACTTACGGAAAAAAAGGCTCTTTCGCTTGCAGAAGGTTTTGCAAAGAACGGCGAAGACTTTGCGGCAAAGAACCTTAAGCAATACATTCTTCAGAAAGACCTGTGGATTTTATGGATAGATTCAATAATGAAAATCCTTCGCGATGGTTCTAAATCTTCTTCAAGGGAACTTACCCACAAATTTGTTTTTTCTCCATTTGTGCCCCGCGGAATGAGGATGGAAAGCTATCTTGAAAAGCTTGATGCCATGCCCACTGCAGACGATGCAAGAAACTTGGCGGGAGCAGCTCTTGAAGACCTTGCCGACTACATAAATGTTGCCTTTGACAAAGATTTTGCTCTCATACGCTACGCAGAATCCATTGCGGTAGGAAAAAAAAGTTTTGGCGAAATAGAAGGCTCGCTTGATTCACCGGTACTAAAAGAATTTTATGAAAAGGTGTTGGAACAGGTCTTTTGCCCAGGAGGAAGGGAAGACACAAAAATCATGGGGGAAGCAAAAGAGGGAAGAAGATGCCTTGTCTGCATTTCACTTCCTTTTGCGGGAACATTCACGCCGGCACTTTTTACCGGAAGATTCCTAAAGCAGCGCTACGGAAGCAAAGTATTCATTTCTTTTGGCGGCGGATTCATAAACACGGAACTTAGGGATTTTGACTTGCCTGAATTTGAGCGCTATGCAGACGCAATATCACTGGACAGGGGATACGGTTCTTACAGGCGGCTTTTGGAAAGCGGCATTCTTTCCGGCAAAGATTTCTCTGGCAACGGAGTCTCCACTGGCAGCGCACCCCCCACCAGCGGCGTAACCTTCCCCGAATGCGTAACCTCCACTGGCAGCGCACCACCCACCGGCAGTGCAGCTTCCACTGGCAGCGGAGTCTCCACCGGCAGCGCACCCCACACTGGCAACGGAACTTCCACCGGCAGTGCAACCTCCACCGGCAGTGCAACCTCCACTGGCAACGCAACCTCCACCAGCGGCGTAACCTTCCCCGAAAGCGTAACCTTCACTGGCAACGCAATCTCCACTGGCAGCGGAGTCTCCACCGGCATTGCAACCTTCACTGGCAACGGAACTTCTACCGGCAGCACACCCCCCACCAGCAGCGTAACCTTCCCCGAATGCGTAACCTCCACTGGCAACGCAACCTCCACCGGCAGCGCACCCCCAACCGGCAGTGCAACCTTCACTGGCAACGAAAACTTTCCTTGTGACACAGCTTCCACTGGCAGCGCACCCCCAACCAGCGGCGTAACCTTCCCCGAAAGCGTAACCTTCACCGGCAACGGAACTTCTACCGGCAGCGGAACTTCCACTGGCAGCGCACCCCCCACCAGCGGCGTAACCTCCACTGGCAACGCAACATCCACCGGCAGCGGAGTCTCCACCGGCAACGCAACCGCCACCGGCAGTGCAACCTCCACTGGCAGCGAAAACTCCACCGGCAGTGCAACCTCCACTGGCAACGCAACCGCCACTGGCAACGCAACCGCCACCGGCAACGCAACCGCCACCGGCAACGGAACTTCTACCGGCAACGCAACCGCCACCGGCAGTGCAACCTCCACTGGCAGCGAAAACTTCACCGGCATTGCAACCTCCACTGGCAGCGGAGTCTCCACCGGCAGCGCACCCCCCCACCAGCGGCGTAACCTCCACCGGCAACGCAACCTCCACTGGCAACGCAACCTCCACTGGCAACGCACCCCCCACCGGCAGTAGAATATACAAAATGCGCCTTTGGCTTTCCAGCAATGGCAAAACCGCCACAATTGCCCCAAGCGAAGACGACGGCGAAATGGCAGCTTTTGAAAACAGCGTAACAAAAAGCCTCGTCCCCGACTATTCAGACATAGACTTTTCGCTCTACCCCCGCATGGCAGACGACACAAACCCAATGCAAAGGCTATGGTCAGACGGCAGCTGGATAAAAGCCTACCTTGCCCACGGCTGCTACTGGCACAAATGCGCGTTCTGCGACGTTACCCTGGACTATGTGTGTTCCTACAAAATGACAGATATAGAGCATTTATATTCAGGGCTTTTGGAACAGGCAAAAGAAAAAGGCGTGTATGGAATTCATTTTGTAGACGAAGCCTTGCCGCCAGCAGGATGCATCCGCTTTGCAAAATGCAACCTAAAAGAAGGCACTCCCCTCTCCTACTGGGGAAACGTCCGCTTCGAAAAGGTCTATTCCCGGGACATGGCAGACTTCCTCTGCTTTGGAGGCCTAACAGGTGTAAGCGGGGGAATAGAAATTGCAACAGGAAACGGTCTTGACAAAATAAGCAAGGGAACAGACTTGGATTCAATCGTAAGCGCCTGCTGTGCCTTTAAGGAAGCCGGAATCCTAATCCACGCCTACATGATTTACGGCTACTTTGGGGAAAGCGCCCAAGACACAATAAATTCAATGGAAACATTGCGGCAGTTCTTTGAACTTGGACTTTTGGACTCTTGCTTCTGGCACAAATTCGTACTTACCCGCCACTCACGAATCTATGATGAATGGAAGCACGGCCTTTACCCAGACCTTTGCCCGACGGAAGAAGAAGGGGCCGGTCTCTTTGCAAAGAACGGAATGCACTTTAAGGGGGAAGGCGATTCAAAAAAATTCGGCAGGGGACTCAACCTTGCGCTAAATTCATGGATGCACGGAGAAAAGCTTGGCATGAATGTCTGCAAATGGTTTGACTTTAAAACCCCAATGCCAACGGTTGCCCACGACCTTGTACAAAAAGCAGTGGAAAAATACGAGCTTAGGCGGAACGCAGAATGGAAGTCTCCGCTAAACATAAAAAGATGCCTCTGGCTTTCTTCCAGACCCCTCGTATGCAAAAACAAGCTTGAATGGCAGTATATGCAGGAAAACCATTCTCTTGCGCTTCCATCCGGGGCAGACAGTAAGAGCGTAAACGAATTCCTTTTGGCAATGGAAGGAATTTCCGCAAAAATTCAGCAGACTAAGCCTATGGAAGATTTTGTTAAAAAAAGACCGGATTTCTTACCCCTGCTGCAAAAGATGAGGGGCAAGGGGCTTGTGCAAGTTTAGTTTTTTCTTTTGAATTTGGACGGCATGCCATTTTTAACTGTGTCCGGCACTACGTGACCGGCCAGACCATGCAATTTCTACCCGCTTTCCAGGGTTCCGCTAGCGCTCCATTCCTTCGGAACGGCTCCGCCGCCCTTCCAATCGGGCGTAGGCTCTTTGGCAAGAAAGCCTTCAGCCAAATCACTTCTGATTCTCTAACATGGAAATCAGACGTAGCGCAGGACAATAAAGCCCAATGCAATCATAATCACAAAGAGTACAAGGCAAAGTATCATGCAGAACAAATGCTTTCTTTGCCTGGCCTTTGGAAGGGATTCAGAGCGTCCCTTTATATAACAGATGAGTTCTATTACTGCAACTACAAAAAGAACAATTGGGGCAGCAAAAATCACGCCCCCCAAAAAAACAAATATTGGAATCAGCGACATATTCTAAGACTGGGCGTATTCAACCTTTTCGCCAAAGCGGCTGGCCAAGCCCTGCTCAAAGAATACCAGAACGTCTTTTGCAAAGCTTTCATCTATGGCATTGCGGTAATTGTTGATTGCAGCTACATAGTCCAGTGTTGAATGAGGCGTGTTGTTTGAGCGAACCTTTCCGGCACCAGCGTTGTACATTGCAAGGGCTGTAACCTCATTTCCTGCGGTTTTAAGGAAGTAGTTAAGATGCCTAAGGCCTTTCTGGGCAGAAATCTTAGGGTCAAAGAATTCCTCTTCGGTAAGGGTTGGGAATGCGTTGCTGTTAAGCTGGAAAAGCCCGCGGTCAATGGAACCGTTCTTGTTTACGTGAGAAGCGTAGGGCTTAAAGCGGCTCTCTGCATATGCAATTGAAAATGCCAGCGAAAGAGGAATGTTGTATGTTTCCGCAGCGTCAAGGATGGCAATTGCGGTCTCGCGGTTACCGGTAACCTGATAATAAAAGCCTTCTACAGCAGCGCGTGTCTGCGGCTGGCGGGAAAGGATAAGGCCTAAATCTTCGCGGTTGATTGCGGTTGGATGAAGGGAAAGCGATGCAGTTCCAGCTCCCCTTACGAACTTTGCGGGAACGGCTTGGCTTGCGCTGGAATTTGCCTTTACCAGTGCAGGAATAAAGGAATCATCAGTGTCCAGGGCAAGAATTGTTTCTTCTGCTACTTCTGCAACAGGCTCTTCTGCCAAGGCTTTTTCCTGAACAGAAGCATTTGAACTGGAAGCAACTGGTGCAAGGCTGTTTAATTCAGCGTTGGGCAAATAAAAATAAACGAAGGAACAGACGGCGGTAAAAAGTGCGCAAAAAAAGACGGAATTAAAAATAAGTCTTATAACGTTTGTGCGCTCAGCAGCCCGGTAATAATCAATGCGCTCACAAGTCATTGAAGTCTCCTTAAAGATAAAAACCCCTCACTTCTCTCCAGATAATTGAAAAGATAGTGGCACAATTTTACATTTTAGGCAAGTGAATTTTAGAGAAATTCGATGAAATTCATCATTTTTTTACGAAATTTCCTACTTTTTCATTGAAAACCGTGCATTTCTTTACCAAAATCTACAATTTCTCTGCAAAAAGCCAGTAAAACAAGCCAATGGATTCTTCTGACAGATTTTGCTGGTAGCAGAGCCCAAAAACAATTTCCGTGGGGAAAAAGCAAAAAAAATTGAAATTAATGCGCTTTTAGGCTAAAATATCCCTGATGGCACTAAGATACTTAACCCTGCCAATCATAATCCTTCTCGTGTGGGCTTTTACCGCAATAACCTCCCTGCTTGGAATTTACAGGGACTGGGCCCGCGGAGCCGTCTTTGTTACCCTTTTAATCTTTGCCCTGGTTGACCCCAAGCTCTTTACAAGAAAAGGAAGGGTTTTGAGCCGCATAATAAAAAGAAAGAAACGCATCTTTGCCTCGGAAAAAAGTGCCGCCGACTTTGCGCAAAAATGTCTTGCAAAAGAATATTCCACATCATCTTTCGTAATAATACCGGATCTTTCCCCCAACTCGGAATACGGAATCCACACGTCGGAAAACGGAAGCAAATACTACGTAGGCAAAGTTGTGCGCAGGGGAGACAGGACTGGAATCAGCGAAGTCTTTATTAGCGAAGAGGGAGAATGGCTGGACAACGTGTACATAAACTTCTTCCGCAGCAGAATCTTTGCAGACTTAAACACCCTCTTTAGGGAACACAAGGGCAATGCCACTTCTTACTTTTTTGGCTTCAAGTGCGCATGGGAAAGCTACGCAATGTGGAAGCCAGCCAAAAACTATGCAAAATTCCTTGAGCAGGGAAATTTTAGCACCAGCATCCTTGTTACCATGAAGGAAGGCCTTTCCGTTGACGAATACTATGCCGCAATAAAGTCAATGCTGGAGTCTTTTTACCAAGCCCCGGTTTACGCCTACAGACTCTTTAGGATTCAGCTTGCAGTCTCCATATCCAGTCAGGGAGCAAGGAGATGGGATTCCTTCTTTACATGCCCAAAGATTTTCTTTGCAGACCTGCAGGAATACAAGTGCACATTTGACGCATCCCCAATGGACCTGCACTCAAAAATTTGCAAAGGCATAATCCTTGCAGAAAACTGAAGTCACAGACTGAAGTCAAAGACTGAAGTCACAGACTTCTATCACTCTCAAAATCATTGTAGATAAGCATCCAAGCAATCACGTCCATAACAAAAACGTAGAGGAAGAACAAAAGCCCAAGCCCCCCGCCCTGAATGCTGTCGCTAAGCAAAAAGTCGTAGACCGCATGGCAAAGGGTTGCAGACGCCACGCAAAGAACCATGTTGGCAAAGGAAAGAACCCCAAGCTTCCTGTTCTTGAACTGCCTGGCGCGCGAAAAGAAAAATCCCATAAGAACACCGTAGGTAGCATGCCCCGGTATGGAAAAAATAGCCCTTCCCAAAGCAATCGAATGTCCCCAGCCCAAAAGATAAAGCACATTCTCGCAGCCTGCAAAACCCAGCGAAGAAGCAAGCGCATAGACAATGCCGTCGTAGCGGTAGCGGAAGCAGGGACTTGACCACAAAAGAATCATCAGAATGAGCCACTTGTAAAGCTCTTCAACAAGGGCAACAGCCCAAAAATTAAGCGCAAAGTCAAAGTCCATGACACTTCTGGCCGCATAGTTCATAAAAAGGAGGCTTCCCACAATGCGCTCAAATGGAATGACGGCAAAAGAAAAGAGGGCACTCAAAAAGAAAATCTGAAAAACCTTCCCAAAAGGCTCACGTTCAAAGCGGTCCTTGCTGTAGACAAAAAATAAGATAAGAAAGACAGGCAGCAAGGCAAAAATCAGCGTAAGACCAAAAAAAGCAAAGGTCAAGAAAACCTCCCGTGCCGCCTAAGAATTATTCCTTGGGAGCAGAAGCGTCGGCAGCCTCAAAGAGGGTACCCTTCTGGGAACCGTCCAAAAGAGACGCAAGCGGATTGTCCTTTTTGCTGTTTGCAAGAACCATGGGAATTCCGTTCTGCGTAGCCTTCTGGGCAGCTTCAATCTTTGTGCGTATTCCGCCGGTACCAAAAGAATTGGTCTTTCCCAAAGTGATTCCCTTCAAGAGGGCATCTATATCCGTAACGCTTTCTACAAGCTTTGCATCAGGATTAGTCTTTGGATTGTCCGTATAAACACCGTCAATGTCGCTAAAGAGAACAAGAAGCTCCGCGCTCCACAAAATTGCCGTAAGGGCAGAAAGGTTGTCGTTGTCTCCTATAGAATTCTCTTCAAAGGAAACAGAATCGTTTTCATTTATAATAGGAACAACACCTTCGTCCACAAGGGTAAAGAGAGTGTTCCTCATGTTAAGAGTGTGGTGGTAGTCCTCAAAATCTTCCTTTACAAAAAGAAGCTGGGCAACGTGCAAAGACTGCTTCTTAAAGGCAGCCCTCCACTTGTCCATAAGCTCCACCTGGCCTATTGCGCAAAGAGCCTGGCGGTAGTGCATGTCCTTTTTGTGGGCCCATCCGTTAATGCTGGAAAGCCCCGCAACCTGTGCACCGGAAGAAACGATGATTATCTGCTTGCCTAAAGCCATAAGCTTTGCGCAGTCAGCTGCAATCATGTTCATAAAGTCAAGGTTGATTGTGCCGTCCGCCTTTGCAAGCGAATTGCTTCCAAATTTTATTACTATTTTCTTTGCGCCTTCAAGAGTCTGCTGAATGTTCATCTTATTTGACCGTCCCCGTCAATCAGGAATTTTGTTGTGGTAAGGGCCTTTATTCCCATTGGCCCGCGGGCATGAAGCTTCTGGGTGCTAATTCCAAGCTCTGCACCAAAACCAAATTGACCGCCGTCCGTAAAGCGGGTGCTTGCGTTAACGTAGACACAAGCAGCGTCCACCCTGGTCTGGAAGTCGCGGGCAATGGAGCGGTCGTTTGTAACAATGCATTCGCTGTGCTTGGTATTGTGCGCGTTTATAAATTCAATCGCCTCGTTTGCAGAAGAGACAAGCTTTACCGCGAGCGTAAAGTCAAGGAATTCAAAGCCAAAGTCTTCATCAACGGCTTCCCTAAGGTTCTTGCAGCAGTCCTTAAGAATGGCAAAAGACTCCTTGTCCGCACGAAGTTCCACCTTGTCCGCAAACGCCTTTGCCATGAGCGGAAGGAAAGCAGAAGCAACATCCCTCTGCACAAGCACTGTCTCTATTGCGTTACAGGCGCCCGGCCTCTGCATCTTGGCATTAGCAGCAATTTTAGCCGCCACATCCAAATCAGCGGACTTTTCTACAAACAAGTGGCAAACACCGCTGCCTGTTTCTATAACCGGAATCTTTGCATTCTGAACAACATTTTGAATAAGCCTTGCACCGCCACGGGGAAGCACAACGTCTATCTTTCCAAGGGCAGTAAGAATCCTGTCCACATCGGAATGGTCAGCTTTGGGCTGGCAAAGAAAAACCGCATCCGTTACACCGGCTTCCCCCGCAGCAGAAAGACCTTCACGAATTGCCTTTACGATTACAGAATTGCTTTTTAGCGCAGATGAAGAACCGCGAAGCAAAATTGCATTGCCGCTCTTGTAGGCAAGGGCAAAGGCATCAACCGTAACATTGGGGCGGCTCTCGTAAATAATAGCCACAACCCCAAGCGGAACCCTAACCTGCCTTATCTGCATACCGTTAGGAATCTTCCAACCGGCAACCTCTTCCCCGATTGGGTCAGTCTGTGAAATTATAACGCCAATGGCATCAATTATGGACTGGAATTTCTTCTCGTCAAGGGCAAGGCGCTCAATCAACGCCTCGCTAACACCGCGTGAACGGGAATCTGCCACATCCTGGGCATTTGCCTCAAGAATGGCATCCTTATTTTTTTGCAGGGATTCTACAACCTTCTCTAGCGCATAGTTTTTTTGCAAAGCGGTCAGCAGGGCTGTTTTTTGGCTGGCAACCCTAAGACCTGCGCAAAGCTCTTCAAATTCATCTGCCATATACGGCCTCTTTTTTTAATTTTAATAGTTGGCAAGAAAATACATGCCCAAAAGAATTGCAAGGCGGCACTTGTCCTTGTTCCAAACGGCATCCTTTGGAAGACTCTTTATGTACCACCAGAAAAGCCCAAATTCCGGGTCAATGCGGAGGGCGTATTCGTCAAACTCGGGGTTCTTTGTCTGCGCGCCAAACATAAGGTAAACAACGTCGCTAACAATGCCAAGGAAAAGGCTGTAGGCTTCATCATAGGCCTTGTCTTCCATCTTCTTGTTGAATTCCTCAAGATGGTACAAAACCTCTTCCTTTAACTCCTCGTCAAATTCTTCAACCCAAGTTTTTTGGATAAGCAGCAAAAGGTTTTTGTGAAAACTGGAAAGAAGCTTTGCCTCGCCATCCTTTGCCGAATCAGCAACTGGCACAAAGGCATCTCCCGTTCCCAAAACATCGGCAACAAGAATGGACGCTTCGCCTATTTTTTTAGAATCATCAGAAGTTATAAATTCATTTAATGCATCAACCGATTTTTTTTCTACAAACTGATTTATTAATTCACTGCTCATGGTTGCTATTTTAGTTTTTTACACCGATTTTTTCAAGGGGATTTTTATATTCCGGAGCGCACCCCATCTTTAACTGTGTCCGGCACTCCGTGTCCGGCCAGACTCCGCGTCATTTTATCCCGTAAAACAAGCAGCGCCATGGATGGCGCGTCATTTGTTGGCAGAAGAAGCTGGCAAGTTTTCGCCAGAAAACTTGCGGGATAAAATGTCACGGAGGGCATTTTATCCCGCTTTGCAGGGTTCCGGCTTTCGCCTCCATTGCTTCGCAACGGCTACGCCGCCCTTCCAATCGGGGCTAGGCTCTATTTGCAAAAGCCCCAAAAGACTAAAATTTACCCCCAAAGACATACTCCCGGCTGTAGCGGTTTAACGGAACAAATATCATCTTTTTACTTATGCGCTCCAAGGGGATTTCTGTTTTTACAATACTATCGCGTTCAAATGGAAAGGCATCCGTCTGAAGGTGACTAAAATAAAACTTATACAGGGTAAAGCTTCCCTTGCGGTGCCTGTAGTCATAGAATTCAACCTTTTCCACAACAGAAAGCAGTTTGTTGTAAGTAAAGACAAAACCGCATGAACCTTGTTCAGGACGCGCACTTCTCTTATTTGGGTACAAGGCAAAAACCTGGGACAGCTTTAGCTTGCGCGGATCCCAATACTTGCCATCCTGACCCACAGGATCATAGTCTTCTTCCAAAGCGGCATTTCCCGCATACAGGGCGCTTGTTGAATTTGAATCGTTAAAAAAAAGCAAATACAACTGATGGTGAAAAACAGTAGAAACAACAGCCAGAACTAAGGATAAAAAGAAAAAGAAGTCTATATCCGTAAGCGTATGCAGCAAAAGCGAAACCGCGAACGGTATAATAAAGAAAAGCCCGGCAAACCGCTCTCTTATTTTCATATTATTTGTACTCCAAAAGCATCTTGCGCACTTCTTGCAGCTTGGCAGTTTTCTCCATTTCATCTTTAAGCCATTCCTCGTCATTATCCATAGACATTGCCATTCTACCAAGTTTTTCCTTCCAGTCTACAGTATCAAATGCATTCATGTCCCTGCCATTATAATCGGTAATTGCAAAAGGAGAAACACCGTTTTTTAAAAGCCAGGGAATAATGTCATAATAGCCAAAGTCAATTGCATAGGGCAAATAAGGCTCTTTCTGGCCAAAGGTAAGCTTTTCGTTTTTTAACCGCTCTGCCAGTTCAGAGCCAAAGGTTCTTCTTGAATCTCTTATTAAGATAAATGGGGTGTTGGCAGATTCAAGAACTTTTGCATACAAATCTTTGAAAGTCAAAAAGTATTCCAAAGAATCCTTGTCTTCTGCAATGTAGATTGCCTGCAATATGTTGCTTACTGAATCACAGTCCAAGATAAAATTTTTGTTTTCAAAAATCAGTTTTAGCCAGTCTTTGACAGCAGACTTACCCAGCACTTTTTTGATTACAACTTTGCTTATTTGCTTGCAGTTTTCTTCCGTAACAGGAAAGGAATCTTTGTGCAAAACATCTTTTAGCATTCCTTGTGTTACAATGTGTTTTTCAAAACCCTTGAGCACAAGAGCGTAAAAGTCCTCTTCCGGCATTGACTTCTTTTGCAAAGCAGAATCAACCATATAGGAGAACAAGTCGTCAGAATAGGTATCCATGGCTAAGTAAAGCGGACAGACAAATTCATCTTCCTTATTATTAACCGGGACAAACATATCCGCGCCAAGGTCAACGAGCTTTTTTGCAGCTTCAAATTCGTGCCTGTTAATTGCAAGGGCAAGCAGGGTAAGGTTTGCAGCATCTGTTTTTATGCGGTAGTCGTTAAGGGGAAAACCATTTTCTGCAATAATCATTGGCATAATAAATGAAGACTGCTTCTTTAAGGCCAAATTCATCAGGCGGACATACTGCTTTTGGCTTGGTGCTTCTTTTTTCAAAAACTTTTCCAGCTTTGCAGTATTTCCGCTTTCTATTGCAGCTTCCATTTTTGAATCTCTGTCTTTGCAAGACAAACAGGACAAGGCAAGCAGAATTATAAAAATAATTTTCGGAAACATAAAACCCTCTCTCGTCTATATTAGTGCAAAGATTTTTCTTAGTCCAGTTGCGTGTCTCCATCCCAGTGCTTTCTTGATACATTTTTTTTTGAAATGTTCCCTTCGACAAGCTCAGGGAACGTAATGCTCCTTGTAAAGCAGTATCAAGCCATGCAATCTTATTTACCAATACTCTGGGCGTAAGTCTTTGCGTTGTTGACAAATGTTTTTAAATCCATTTTATCAAAATATTCTCTTTGCCATTTTGTATAATCAAAACGTTCCCTTTGAACGGCGGCAATAAAATATTCAGCATCTACAACTCCCATTGCCTGAACAAGACATTCCATTCCACGAGAAAGAAGTTCAACCGTAGCTGGCGGTGTAATCATTTCAGTCATCATATTCATTACCTCCATTTAACATATCAACAAATTCAATAGGATTCATAAGCCTTACGGAATCGCTTTTATATTTCAGCATTCGCTTATCTGTACTCAAAAGGTAATCGCACTTCATCATTTCTGCGCAAACAATGTGACAGGAATCTTTCATTTTTACGCCTGTTGCCATTACTTTTTCAGCTTTGGCAATAACTTCTTCTGACTTATCGCTGCTTATATAGTCAGATACATTAGCATCCAAGAAATTCTTTACAGCAGTTTTTCTGTCCATATATGGATTGCAAGAATTTTCATAATCTAATATAAAAGAAGATGCAAGCTCTAAATGCTTTTCTTTTACAAGCGATTGCACTAGCAATTTAGCCTGAGTTTATAATGAAATTGACAAATAACTTTGGTCGTCATAAGGTCTATTATAACAACAGTTATCAAGATAAATTTTCATGCTTGTAATTATATCACATAATTTCAATTTTGAGTAGAAATCAGATAATTCTGACTCTTTAAAACAGTGCAAAGAACAGGGCTGTCAGAGTGGCTTGTCCTGATGCTCCAGTTGCGCAACCACGGAAGTCAGTCTTGGATGCCTCCATTCCAGTGATTTCTGACACATTTTTTATATGTCCCTTCAACAAGCCACTTGACGCTGCGCTGTGAGTGCAGGTAACGTAATGCTCCTTGTAAAGCAACATCAAGTCACGGAGGGATCTTTACATCTTTCTTGCCAATAAATATCAAGCCACGGAGGGCGGGTTAGCGCATGCAGAATTGCGTAGCGATTCTGCAATCCTCAAAAAATCCACGGAGGGATTTTTTGAGGCGACTTACGCGGGATTGGAGGGGGCGCGGAGCGCGTGCGTAGCACCGGCCGGGAGGGTAAGCCCCGGAAAGCCCGTAACAAGGGGCATGAAAGCCGATTGCAGAGTAAAAACGGATGGTAGAACAATTAGGACTTCGTCCAAAAGACTCGTGCAAAAGATAGAAGTGGGGGCTTATATCGACAGATTGGCGGAAAGGTTATATAATAGAAGTTAATGGTTATGAAAAAGCTTTTTATTTTTACTTTCCTCGCTTTTTTTTCTGCGGCCACTTTTTATTCCGAAGGTGAAGGCGGCATTACGGAAAAGAAGAAGGTGCTTTTTCTTAGCTCCTATTCGATGAAGGAAGAGGCTGTCATGCTGCAGATAAACGGCCTCACATCGATTCTTCCCGATGACAAATACGAGATTTCCTATGAATTTATGGATTCAAGGCGCTTTAATTCCACCTACGACACTTCGCTTTTTACGATTTACCTGCGCAGCAAGCTAACAAGGCAGACCGGCTTTGACTGCATAATTACGGGCGGCGACGAGGCGCTTTCTTTTATGTGCAAACACCCCACGATGAGGGGCGACTCTCCAATCATATATTTTGGCATTCAGGATCCAAATCTTTGGAACGACGTTCAGAAGTACAACTTTATGACAGGCATTTCCGGCAACCCGGATTTTTCTTCCAACATAAAATTTGCAACTTCGCTTTTTCCCAGCACCAAACACCTGGTTTTTATTACAGACTCTTCGCGCGAAGGACTTTTTGACGAAAAGAAGATTGCAGAGGTAATGGAGAACCACAAGAAATTCTCTTACGAGATTTTAAATCTTACGGATACCGTTCCCGCATCGCTTAAGTCTAGGCTGGAGGCACTGGAGCAAGGCTCGGTGGTTTTTCTTTCGGACATCTACCTTTCCCACAACCGCACTTTGAATTCTTTGCAAAAGACGGCTTTTGACATTTGCTCCGTTTGCAAAGTTCCTGTCTTTTGCGCCAAGACAGACCTTACCGAAAGCGGCGTAATAGGCGGCTGTGTTACGGACAACTACGGCAGTGCAAGGATTGCGGCAGACATAGCAAAGCATGTTATGAGCGGAACGGATGTTTCCAAGGTTCACCGCATTGCAAAGTCGCCACAATTTTCCGTTGCAGACAAGAATGTTCTGGACTCCTTTAAGATAAGCACATTTTCCCTTCCTGCGGACACAGTTATAAAGAACCACTACAAGAGCTTTTTTGAGCGCTACCGCATAGCAATTTTTGCAATAGGGCTGTTTTTTGTTGCGCTGGCCTATGCCTTCATCTACTATTTTAGGCGCAGCATTACGCAGAAAAGGCTTTTGGAAACGGACAACAAGATTTTTAGGCACACCGCCTTTGAATCCACGGACTATATTGCGGTTGCAGATGTAAAGGAAAATACAGCGACTCTGCTTTACGGCTCCTGGTTTGGAAACGAGAGTGAACTTCCAGAGAGCATGCGTAAAATAAACCTTCCCGATTTGATTAATATTTTTGCGGAAAAATATGTTGCACCAGAAACCAGGCAAAAATTCATAGAGGTGTTCCAGCTGGAGAGCATTCTGCCAAAGATTCAGGCGGCCAAAAACGGCAAGTATGTCTTTTCCGGCAACTTTGTAAGACCTGACGGCAGTTCAATAACAAAGCAGTTTTCTTACAGCTTCCTTGACCAGAAGAAAGGTATTGTTCTTTCCTACCGCACGGATATTACACAGAGTGTGCGCGAGGAGCAGGAGGCAAACGAAAGGCTTCGCAGGGCTGTGACTGTTGCACAAAAGGCAAACGAAGCAAAGACCCAGTTCCTTTCCAGGATAAGCCACGACATTAGGACTCCGATTGGGGCAATTTTGAATCTTACCGACTTTGCAAAAAAGGACATGGACAATAAGCAGAGCCTTAATGCAGACCTGGACAAGATTGCAACCAGCGGGCGCTTTTTGCTTTCGCTTATAAACGACGTGCTGGATATTTCCAAAATAGATTCCGACAAGATTGAACTTAACAAGGAAGCCTACAGTTTTATTGATTACATAAAGGAAATTAGGAACATAATCCTGCCTATGTGCACGGAAAAAAATATCTTCTATAAGATTATAACTCAGAATGATTCGGCGGAAGTTGTTATGTTGGACAAGATTCGCGTTAACCAGATTACGCTGAACCTTTTGTCCAACGCGGTA
>ODAI014429421.1_pt1 | contig 16363 bp, 16 predicted proteins | sample 1539321 | NCBI WGS metagenome assembly ODAI01 (sample SAMN02144231, study PRJEB22623) | gut metagenome | biome: sheep rumen | host: Ovis aries | place: New Zealand
AAATTTGACGATTTTAAATAGGAGGCAAATATGGATTATTATGTAAAAAATAATGACATTATCGTGCATGAAAAGGATTTCGACCTTGATGAAACTCTTGACTGCGGTCAGGCTTTCAGGTGGAAAAAAATTGATTCAGACTATAAATGCACCTATACAGGAAAATTTCTCAATGATGAACTCACTGTATCACAGACGGAGAACTGCTTTATTTTCCACAATATTTCCGAAAAGGATTTTCTTGACAAATGGTTTGAATATTTCGATTTCGGAACGGATTATTCCGAACTCAAAAAAATATTCTCACAGGACGAAACACTCGCAAAAGCCTGCAAATATGCAAAAGGTATCCGCCTGCTGAAACAGAATTCATGGGAATGTCTCATATCATTCATAATTTCACAGAATAACAATATTCCGAGAATAAAAGGCATTATACAGCGTCTTTGCGACAATTACGGAGGAAATTTCCCGACTGCACAGGCTCTCTCGCAGGAATCCCCCGAAAGCCTTGCATATCTGCGGAGCGGTTTCCGTGCAAGATATATATGTGATGCATCACAGAAAGTAAACAGCGGTGAAGTTAATCTGACAAAAATATCTTCCATGCCTTTGGAGCAGGCAAGGACTGAACTCAAAAAAATAACAGGTGTAGGCGATAAAGTCGCTGAATGTGTACTTCTTTACGGTATGCACCGCACAGAAGCTTTTCCCGTTGATGTGTGGATTAAGAGAGTGCTTGCCGAATATTATCCGAATGGTCTGCCTGAATACATATCCGCAGATGCAGGCATAGCGCAGCAGTATCTTTTCCACTATATGCGTACTGCCGCATCTGTATAAATAAAAAATCTCCGCACGGAGCGGAGAATTTTTATTATTCAAAAATTATTTCATATTCCGAAAGATTTTCCCATTGGTTTAAAAACTGAGTGAAAATGTTTTCGGCATTTGTCTTGACGGAGTAGAAGAAGTCATAATTCTGCAAAAGTTTTTGTTCCTGAGCTTCTTTCTGTTCGGAGAGCATATCTGAATAGTCGGAATAGTCAAGGGTACTGAAAATATCGTCTTTTGCGTCTTTAAATTCATAGCTGTTTTCGTCAACATAGTGGTTTGTTATTTCGGCTTCGGGGATTGATATGAGTACAGTTTTTTCGTCATTGTCAACAGCGATTTCTATTTCGCTGAAATCAATATCCACATCAATTGCGCCGTCAAAGCTGAAAATGAACATATTTGTCGTAAGCGGGACTTTCATGCCCCATGCGTCTCTGTAAACCTCATAGACTTCCGATGAATGGTATGTATAGGTTTTCGAGGTAAGACCGTAAGCAGGTGAAATAATATCCGATATATCGCTTTCATAAATAAAAATCGGTTCGGTGGTAGGTTCTTCGGTAGGAGCTTCTGTGGGTTCTTCGGTAGCAGGTTCTTCGGTATGTGATTCGATAATATCCTCAGCGTCCGCCTGCATCTGGGATATACCGCTCTGTTCCTCGGTATGGCTCATACTTTTTTGTTTTTCGTTGTACTTTCCGAAAAGATATGCAAAATAAACGCACATCATGAACATAAGCACAAACAGCACCATAGCGATAAGGATAACAGGTGTATCGACAGCAACCTTATGAGATTTTCTTTCTCTTTTGGTATCCTTTTCGATTTCGTTCTGAACATCGAGTTCATTTTCATTTTCCATAGGAAAGACCCCCTTTTTCTAAAAATATCCCGATATACGGACAGCGTATCTGTCCGTACTCTCATTATAACATAAATATTCCTTATTTTCAATAATTTTCATCTGATTTTCATTTATAAAGCTAAATCGTAATAAATTTATAATTACTGATTAATAATTTATAAAAAAAGGACAGCTTTTAAGGCTGTCCTTTTTATTTGAATATATCAATGTTTTTTAAAAAACGAAGTCTTTTTGGGAATCATCTTTTTTTCATTGTGGCGGTCAATTTCACTTCCTATTTTATTACCTGTAAGTCCACCGATTACACCGCCTATAACAGCTCCCGGAATCGTTCCAGCCATAGCACCAAGCGGACCCATGGCTATTCCTACACCTGCTCCCGCTTTTGCACCTGCTATTGCACCTGCTACTATTCCGCCAAGAGAACCGGCAGCTTCTTTTTTTCTTCCCATAAGATATTCCTCCTTGATATAGTAACAAATCATAAAATACAATCCACCGTCATTATAACATAAGTATTTTTAATTGTCAACATTATACAAATATTTTCTGCTATATGCACATATATATATTGTTAAATTTGTACAAAATGCTATATAAATTAATTTTTTTAAATTTTAATTCAGCAGTAAAAGGCGATTAAAAATAATTATTAAAAAAATCCCTTGAAAAAAGGAAAATAATGTGATATAATTATACCATAGGCAAGCTTATTGCTTGTTAATTAATTTAAAGGAAGATTTGCACAAGCCACAAGGGCGCAAATCTGACGATTTTAACAAGGAGGTTTTAAAAATGGGAATGTTCGACAAGCTTATCGACAATCTTAAAGCAAACAAAAAAACTATCGTTTTCACAGAGGGCAATGATGCAAGAATACTCTCTGCCGCTGACAGACTTCTTAAAGAAGGTCTTATGGGCGTTATTCTCTGCGGAAACGCTGACGAGGTAAAGGCTGCCGCTGCAAACGGCAATTTCTCCATAGACGGTGCGGAAATCATCGACCCCGAAACATACCCCGAATTTGAATCACTCGTTGCACAGATGGTTGAACTCAGAAAAGGCAAGATGACAGAGGAAGAATGCCGCACTCTCCTCAAAAAATCCAACTATTTCGGCACTATGCTCGTAAAGGCAGGCAAGGCTGACGCTCTCCTCGGCGGTGCTACATATTCAACTGCTGATACTGTAAGACCTGCTCTCCAGATTATCAAGACCAAAAAAGGCTCTAACCTTGTAAGCTCATCATTTATTCTTTTCAGGGAAAAAGACGGCAAGGAAGAAAAAATCTCCATGGGCGACTGCGCTATCAACCTCGGCTATACTGACAGAGTTGACAAAGAGGGAAATGTTACACTTTCCGCTGCAAGACAGCTCGCAGAAGTAGCTGTTGAAACTGCAAGAACTGCATCATTCTTTGGTATTGACCCCAAGGTTGCCGTACTCAGTTTCTCAACTTACGGCTCAGGCAAGGGCGGCACTGTTCAGCTCAGTCATGATGCAGTTATCGAGGCAAGAAATATCGACCCCGAACTCGTTATTGACGGAGAATTTCAGTTCGATGCAGCCGTTTCGGAAGAAGTTGCAAAGACAAAATGCCCCGATTCAAAGGTTGCAGGCAAGGCTAACACATTTATATTCCCCCTCATCGAGGCAGGAAATATCGGCTACAAGATAGCTCAGAGACTTGGCGGATTCGAGGCTTACGGTCCTATATTACAGGGTCTTAATGCTCCTATCAATGACCTTTCAAGAGGCTGTACCGCTGATGAAGTTTACAAAATGGCTATAATCACAGCAGGAATGGCTTGATTCGGCACATAACCGATAATAAAAACGCTCCTGATTAAAGGAGCGTTTTTTTGTCATATCATTCCTGACTTGAAATACATCATCATTTCATTTGTGAGACTTAAATTATCGGGCTGACCTGTTATATCCTCACGGCTTACCCATTTTGCGTATTTAAGTTCGGATTCGTCTATCTTAATATCCGTATCACCGTCAGCATCACAGAAATATCCTGCAAGAATACTGCCTGAAAATCCCCACGGCTGGGATTTGTAATACCTTATATTCTTGACTTTAAGACCTGTTTCCTCCATGACTTCACGTTCAACGGTCTGTTCAAAAGTTTCGCCTATTTCGGTGAATCCTGCGACAAGTGCATCATAATTTATTTTTCTGTCGGTGGCATAGCGAGTTATGAGGAGTTTGTCACCGTTTGTAATACCTACTATAACAGCAGGATTTATTCTCGGAAAAATTATATTTCCGCAGTTGCATCTCAAAGCCCTGAATTTTTCGTCTGCGAAAGTTTTATTTCCGCATTTTCCGCAGTATATATTTGAACTGTACCATATATAGAGGTGAAGTGCAGTGAACATTGCAAAAGTGTTCAGCTTAACGGCATTTTCCGCATAGCGTACTTTTCTTACGGAAACATATTCATAATTTTGATATTTAATATTTCCGTCAGCGAGGAAATATTTAACATTATCGACAGAAAACAGGTAAATATATTTATCTGCGGAAATTTCCCTGTATTTCGGGAACGGGTCACTTATATTTTCTTTTGCGAGAACATAATAGACTGCGCCTTCTCCCCTGAAATGAAAAACAATGCTTTTTTCATCGGGGACGGCATTTTCATAATTATTTGAGAATACACAAGGGGATATATCCTGAATCATTTTTCGGTCAGCTCCTTTTTTTCAAGTTGATTCATCAGTTTAAATTCATATCCTGCCATAACTATTGCGACTACTGCGGAAAGTAAATCTGCTGTCGGACCTGTATATATAATTCCGTCTATTCCAAAGAAAAGCGGAAGTATCAGCAGAAACGGTATGAAAAACAATATCTGTCTTGTGAGTGAGAGGAATACGCCTTTTATCGGTTTTCCTATTGATGTGAAAAATGTTGAGGTTATGGGCTGGAGGCAGTTTATCCATGTGAAAAACAAAAATATCCTGAAAAATCTTACTCCGAAAGTAAAATATGTTTCGCTTCCTTTTCCGAAAACAGACAATATCTGTCTCGGAAATATCTGAAACATTATGAAGGCAACAACAGATATTCCTGCACCTGTTATTACTGCAAGGCGGTAGGCTTTTTTAACCCTGTCATACTGTCTTGCACCGTAGTTGAAGCTTTCAATGGGCTGAGTACCCTGAGCAAGACCTATAACTATTGAAAATACTATCATATTTACCTTCATGACAATTCCTGCACAGGCGATAGGTTCTGAACTTCCGTATTCGGAAAGTCCGCCGTAGTGACTTAATGAATTGTTAAGCACTATCTGTACAACTGCGATTGCAAGCTGATTGAAACATGATGCCATACCTATTGAGGATATTCTCTTTATTACGGTAAAATCAGGCTTGAAATGAATTTTTTCAAGGTTTACGGTTTTGAATTTTCTCACATATAATATTACCATTACCGCAGAAACAAACTGTCCTATAACCGTAGCAGCCGCAGCACCTGCCATTCCCCAGCGGAATACCATTACAAAAAGTGCATCGAGGGCGGTATTTATAACTGCACCTGTCAGATTGCAAGCCATAGTCATCTGAGGGCTTCCGTCCGCCCTTATGATATGACCGCCTCCCGTTGTGAGTATCAGGAAAGGAAATCCTACTGCGGTTACTTTCACATATTCCTTAGCGTAGGGGAGTACGTCATCGGGCGAGCCGAATAATTTAAGCAGGGGAGTGAGGAATAAAAGCGTTATGAGTGCTATGACTGTACCGCTTATTATGAGCATGGATATTGAATTTCCTGCGAAAAATCCTGCTCTTTTGGTATCTCCACGACCCATTGTGAGATTAAAGCATGATGCACCGCCTATTCCGAGAAGGAGTGCTACTGCCATACAGGCTGTTGAAAAGGGAAAGGCAATATTTGTTGCGGCATTTCCGTATGTACCCACAGCCTGTCCGATAAAGAGCTGGTCAACAATATTGTACAGCGCACTTACAAGCATACCAATAATGCTTGGCACGGCAAATTTAAACATAAGCTTTGAAACGGATTCCGTGCCGAGGGGATTAATTTTTTCTTCCATAATATACCTCTTTCATTCATAATACAAGATATATTATACAACATTAATTTATCAAATGCAAGTTATTTCTTTGTTTTGTTTATTACATATTCCCTGTACACAGCGAGCTGTCGTTGAAGTGGAGAAAGTTTTGATTCGGGGGCTTTTTTCGCATTTGGATTATCTTTTATGTAATTATCTATAAGTTCGCAGAATTTATCTGCATATTTATCGGCTTTTTTTGTTCCCACGCCTGAAACGCCGAGAAATTCATCTTTTGACCTTGGCAGTTTCCTGCACATATCCTTTAAGGAGGTATCGGAAAAGACGATATATGAGGGGACTTTTTCCTGCTGGGCGATTCTGCTCCGCAGTTCTTTGAGGAGGGCGAAAAGCTTGTCATTTGCGAAATATTCTTTTTCCTCGGAATATTTTGAAATAATTTTTTCTTCTTTCGGGAGTTTCATTGTAATTTTTCTGTTGCCTTTAAGTATATCGGCTGATTTTTCGGAAAATCTCACAGTGGGATATTCGCCCTCGGTCAGCATCAGATATCCACGGTCTATAAGGAAATCAATTTCGGAGCGTATTCTTGAAACGGAGACATCTTTCATTATACTATATGTTGAAATTCCGTCAAGACCTGCATTTATAATTTTTTCGTTTCGTCCTCCACGCAGTATGTCTGTAAGCATAGTTTTTCCGTAGTCTCTGCCTTTCCGGTGGATACGATAGACGCAGGATATTATTTTCTGTGCATCGACAGTTATATCGACTGTTTCGTAATTGCCTGCACAGCATGAGCAGTTACCGCAGTAATTATGGGATTTTTCTCCGAAATACCTTAAAATATACTGTCTGAGACATTCATTTGTCGAGCAGTAGAAGGTCATATATTTAAGGCGTTCCATATCTTTTTTATATACAGCCTCACGCATTTCATCGGTTAATTCGGTGTTTGTGTCACGGTTATTGTCAATCAGGAATTTTGCGGTATTCACATCATAGCTGTTATACATGAGAATACAGTCGGCAGGTTCGCCGTCACGTCCTGCCCTTCCTGCTTCTTGATAGTAGCTTTCTATATTTTTCGGCATATTGTAATGAATGACGAATCCCACATTTGATTTGTCTATACCCATACCGAAAGCATTGGTTGCGACAATTATTTTTTTTCGGTCGTAGATGAAATCCTCCTGATTTGCATTTCTTTCCTGTTGTGAAAGACCTGCATGGTATCTTGTGGCGGAATAGTTGTCATTGATTAATTTTTCGCAGACTTCCTCTGTTTTTTTTCTTGAATTGCAGTAAATTATACCGCATTTTCCGTCATAGTCCGAGAGGAGTTCTTTAAGCTTGTCATATTTGTTTTGTGGTTTCACCACACCGAAATATAAATTTTCCCTGTTGAAAGTAGTAGTCAGTACAAAAGGATTTTCAAGGCGCAGAATTTTTGAAATATCCTCTTTGACTTCCGGTGTTGCGGTAGCAGTGAATGAACTTATTATCGGTCTGTAAGACAATTTACTGATAAATTCCACAATTTTGAGATAACTCGGTCTGAAATCCTGTCCCCACTGTGAAACACAATGCGCCTCATCGACAGTTATCATGGAGATTTTTACATTTTCCGCAAAATTAATAAAATCCTCTGTCAGAAGTCTTTCAGGGGCGACATATATTATTTTATATGCTCCCGAATATGCATTTCTGAAAAATGCCTGATATTCCGAAAAATTCAGCGAACTGTTTATAAAGGCGGAATTTACGCCTGATTCTTTCAGTGCATTCACCTGGTCTTTCATAAGGGAAATCAGCGGAGATATGACAATTGTTATGCCGTCAAGCATAATTGCGGGGACTTGGTAGCACACGGATTTTCCTGCGCCTGTGGGCATGATTCCGAGGACATCACGGCATGAAAGAATATTGTCAATAATTTCAGCCTGTCCCTCCTTGAAAGACTTGTGACCGAAATAATTTCTTAAAACATCGGATTTATCCATTAAAATTTCCTTTCTTAAAAATCTTTCCCCCGCTTTTGCGAGGGAAAATGATTTGACAGAATCTACAATACCTCATAAGATTATATCATATTTTTTAATAAAAATCAATATAAATTCTGCACATAATAGCGATATAAAATTTGTGAAATAAGAATAGATAGAAATTTTACTGCCAAATAATATTTTGGTATAATAAAAAAGGACTTATGCCTCAGACACAAGCCCTTTTTAATCAATTACATCTGTGCAATTTTTTCGGCTGCACCGTTAAGCCATTCGCCCTCAAAGAGTTCTATTGTACCATTATCGCACTGTTTAGCGAGGTCTGTACAAATCGGGATTCTTGCAAGTACGGGGATATTGTACTGCGAAGCGATTTCATCGAGGTGGCTGTCACCGAAAACATTTATTTTCTTTCCGCAGTCGGGACATTCATAATAGCTCATATTCTCAATTATTCCGAGAATCGGGATATTCATAAGCTGCGCCATTTTAACGGCTTTTTCGACAATCATGGAAACGAGTTCCTGCGGAGAAGTTACTATAACTATTCCGTCAACGGGGAAAGACTGGAATACAGTAAGCGGAACATCACCTGTTCCGGGCGGCATATCGACAAAAAGATAATCAACATCTTTCCAGATAACGTCTGTCCAGAACTGTTTTACAACGCCTGCGATAACAGGACCTCTCCATACAACGGGGTCAGTCTCGTTCTCAACAAGCAGATTCAGGGACATTACATCAATGCCCATTTTGCTTTTCTGCGGGAAGATTCCGAGGTCGCTTGCCTCCGCCTTGTTGTGTATGCCGAAAGCCTTCGGGACGGAAGGACCTGTGATATCAGCATCGAGTATGCCGACATTCTTGCCCATTCTCTGCATTGAAACGGCAAGGAGTGAAGAAACCATAGTTTTGCCTACACCGCCCTTACCGCTGACAACACCGATAACCTTACCGATTTTGCTTAATTTGTTTGGCTGTTCGAGGAAGCTCTGCGGTTTGCTGCTGCAATTGCCTGCGCTCGGACAGCTTGAACATGATTCAGGGTTACAATTTTCGCTCATTTAAAAAAACTCCTTTATTAAAATCGTCAAATTTGCGGTACTTATATTATAACCTTTTTTTTACATATAGTCAAGGTTATTTTTAATTTTATACAACAAATCAGAATTTAGCTATCCCAAGTCAAACCAATAATCCTCATATTTGTGTTCTTTATAAAATTGTATGAGAAATGGTTTCAACTGTTCATGAATACGCCACAAAACATACTCCGTATCTTCGCTACCGTTAATCTGTACCCATTCATAAATCCTGTCAAGTTCTTCAAGTACTTTCGGAATTTGTTTGATAGAAAAATAGTGACAATCTACGAATATTTGTATTTTGCATTCTTTAAGTGCCTGATTCCATACCTTATTCCAAACTCTTTGAAATGATACTGGTACATCATTAACAAATTCGCCACTGTTATAGTCTTTTCCTTTATATATTCCTAATGTTACTGACATGATATCTACCTCTAAATTTCGATTTATCTGTATTTATATACTGTCACAGCTTCAAAGCCGTCAAGAAGTGTTGTCATCTGCCCGAAAGCCATGCCTGTACCCTTTGCCACGCAGTTTATGCAGTCCTTTGCGATACGGCACTCAATGCCGAGAGTACGTTTTATCAGGAGGGTAAGACCGCCGAGCAAAGCACCTCCGCCCGTGAGCAGGAGTCCGTTTCCGTGGATATCTCCGACAAGTTCGGGGGGAGAATCTTCGAGTACCTTTTTAATAGCCTCCATTATTGCGAAAACGTCATCTTCAATAGCATCAAAGAGTTCTGTTTCGCTTAAAATTACCTGAGCAGGCAGACCTTTCAGGAGACTTCTTCCCTTGACAGTGTAAGTAGTTTCATCGCTGGGGTCATATAAATTGCAGAGTTCTTTCTTGACAGTTTCGGCAGTGCGTTCACCGATTAAAAGTTTATACTTATTCTGCATATATTTTATTATAGCCCTGTCGATTGAATTTCCCGCATTTCTGACGGTATGTGAAGTAACAATGCCGTTCATGGAAACTATTGCTATATCGGTAGTACCTCCGCCGATATCGACAATCATATGTCCCTTAGCCTTGGTGATATTCACGCCTGCGCCTATCATGGCGGCTATGGGTTCTTGTATGAGATATACCTGACGTGAGCCTGCGCTTTTGGCGGCATCAACGACAGCACGGCTTTCGATATCCGTGATGAATGACGGGACGCATATAATTATTCTTGGTTTTATTAGCTGATGCCCTGTAACTTTCAGTATAAATTCCTTAATCATGCTGTGGGTGAGGTCATCATCTGAGATAACGCCCTCGCTTATAGGTCTTGCAACGGCTATATAGTCGGGATTTCTGCCTATCATGTCATAGGCTTCCTTTCCGACAGCGAGTATGCGTTCTGTGCGGGTATTGTAGGCTATGACAGACGGTTCGCTGAGGACAACGCCCTTGTTGCCCATAGTCATAACTATATTTGAAGTACCCAAATCTATTCCAATATCAGTATTAGCCATAAAAACTCCTTTCTGAATGTGGGAACGCCGCCCCCTGTTTATTTCCTGAATGGGCAAACGCATTTTTAATTATAAATTAATTTCTCAGCATATGTTCAAGGCAGGTATGGCGCATAGTTTTCCTGTCATTTTCGACCATATTGTAAATTTTCTTTTCCGAGCCGACAAGAATCATCAGATGTTTTGCACGGGTAACGGCAGTATAGAGGAGATTGCGGTAGCTTAACTTTTCAAAGCCTTCCATGACCGGCATTATGACCGCATCAAATTCACAGCCCTGACTTTTATGGACTGTTATTGCATATGCGAGGTCTACCTGAGAGAGATTATCGAATGTATACACGGCATTTCTTCCGTCAAAGTCAATTACGGCAGTTCTTGAAAGCTTGTCCATATCCTTTATTATACCTATATCACCGTTGAAAATGCCTGTACCCTGTTCGTTGTTTTTGACCCACGGGATATCGTAGTTGTTTTTAGTCTGCATAACCTTGTCACCGAGCCTGTAAGTATAGACAAATCCCTTGTATTCGGGCTTTCTGTCAGACGGGGGGTTGAGCTGATTCTGCAATACTTTGTTGAGTTCAACCGAGCCGACAGTGCCTTTTCTTGACGGGGTAAGAATCTGTATATCGTCAATGGGGGAGTAGTGGTATGCATCGGGAAGCCTTGTTTTGGCGAGGTCAATTATCAATTGTACAGCCTGAGAGAAGTCAAGTCTCTGGAAAAAGAAGAAGTCGCTGTCTTTTCTGGACAAGTCGGGGTATTCGCCTGAAACTATCTTGTGTGCATTGGTGATTATACAGCTTTTTTCAGCCTGACGGAATATTTCTTTAAGCTTTACAGTGGGAACAGTACCGCTGTTTATTATATCGTTCAGGAGATTTCCTGCGCCTACTGAGGGGAGCTGGTCACCGTCACCGACCATTATGAGCTTACAGCTGAGTCTCAGCGCACGGAGCAGGCTTTCAAAGAGGAGTACATCGACCATTGACATTTCATCGACTATAAGCGTATCGCAGTCGAGGGGATTATTTTCCTTATGGGCGAAAGTGAGTTTTCCCTCCTTGCTGTAAACGACTTCGAGAAGGCGGTGAATAGTTTTTGCTTCATGTCCTGTCAGGTCTGACATACGTTTTGCAGCCCGTCCCGTAGGAGCGGCAAGGAGAACTTTATCACCTTTTTTTTCAAGAATGGAAATTATTGCATTGAGGGCGGTAGTTTTTCCCGTACCGGGACCGCCCGTAAGAATCATAATATTGCGTGAAACGGCTGAACTTATGGCTTTTCGCTGTAAATCACCGTATTCTATGTTATTTTCTTCTTCCTCAATGTCTATAAGTGAATCATAGTCAAAATCTTCCGGGGAGGAAAAATTTATCAATATATGTATTCTGTCGGATATAAATTTTTCTGCATAGTAATAATCGGGCAGATATACAAAAATTTCGTTATCTTTTGTATATTCAAAGAGTTCGTCATCATCGACAGCACAATCATATGAATTATTGAAATCATCTTCCGATATGCCGAGGAATTTTTCTGACAGTTCTGCAAGGGTTTCAAAGCGGAGGCATGAATGACCTGCCGAAGCGTTGGCTTTGAGAATATACTGCACACCTGCAATGATTCTCTTGTCGGAATTTTTTTGAATACCGACTGCGGAGGCTATGCTGTCGGCTTTTTTAAAATCGAGTTCTATCATATCACCGCACAGCAGATAGGGATTGAGTTTTATGATTTCAGCAGCGTCCGTGCCGAATTTTTTATAGGTCATCATGGCATATCTTGATTTTATTTCATATTGTGCAAGGTATGCGGTGAGTTGTCTGAGAGAGAAAAGTTTTTTTGATTCCTCAGCGATTTCATCGCATTTGCTTTTTGAGATGCCTTTTATTTCGCTCAGGCGGTAGGTATCGTGTTCGATGATATCGAGGGTATCGTCACCGAAATATCTTACAATTTTTTTTGCAAGGCTTTTTCCTATGCCTTTTATTGCACCTGATGCGAGATATTTTTCAATATTGACGGCAGTGGAGGGGAGAACTTTTTCGCAGTATTCAGCTTTGAACTGAGTGCCGAATTTTGTATGCGTTTCGTAGTTTCCTTCAAGAATAAGACCTTCACCGACATCTGTATCGCCTATTTCGCCGACAACAGTGATGAGTTCGCCGCCTGCATCGAGGTCAAGAACCACATAGCCTGTCGTATCGCTTTTAAAAATTATTTCTTCAACAGTGCCTTCAATGTGCAGAGTATCGGTCATAAAAAAATTCCTCCTTTTATAATACCTTATTATTATACTACATTTATTTGTCAATTGCAAACATTTCGGACAATATTTTTTCAAGATTTTCCGAATCGGTTATTATGGTATCGGGATTGTTTATGCAGAACTGTTCGCAAAGTTGTTTCTGTAAGCTGTCGGGGGAGAAGTATACTATAATTATACGGCTTCTTCCTCCTGATTTTATGGCGAGTTTTTCGAGTCTTTCGGGGAACATGACATCTTTTCCGAAAACGGGCAGGACTGATACATAGGACATTGATTCGCTGTAAGGGGTATTGAAGAAAATCTCAGTTATTTCAAATACGGCTGCTGCAAAGAGTATCACAGCGAATATGATTATTATATTTTCCATACACAGCATCTCCTGAAAACAGATTATACATTAATAATATGAAAATGCTGTATGATTTGTCACAAAAAAACTCCGCAGTCCTCTGGACATACGGAGAAAAAGGCAAAAAAATCCGCCTTGCCGTCATATAGTGCATAAAACCCGCACGAAGCAGGTGGGTAAACGCCCACGCCTTTCACGCTCCCTTCGTCCGCAAAAGCGGGAGGTCTGCAATCCACGCACGGAGCCGAATTCCCTAATAAGATGTGTTGGATTATAAAAACTATAATTACTCGAACAAGGCAGAAATATTTATTTGTTGTATACATTATAACACATGAATCTGAAAAAATCAAGTCTTTTTTATATATTTTCAAAAAAATATTAAAATTCGTCAATTTTCATATTCTTCGTCAAATTCGTCATAACTTTCGAGGATTTCCTGAAGTCTTGAAAGGAAGAAAGCGGATACCTCATCAAATTCGTCATCATCGTCAATAGATGCGAGGATTTCCTCACCGTTTTCGTAAATTGATTTAAGTATAACGAGGTCGTTGTCGCTGTTGAGAAAATCTTCATCTTCTGCAGCGGGAATAAGTGCGAAATACTGTTCTCCGTGAAGTTCGGCAGCGTCAATAAGCTCAAAATTTTTTTTGTTGCCCTCCTCGTCAACGAGTTCAAAGAGGTCGGGGGTGTATTCGTTCATTTCTGACATAACTATCTCCAATCCGCCAGAGCCGCAGAAAGCTGTTTTACGGCTGAAGCTGCTTTATGCACATATTATACACTATTTCCGAGAAAATTGCAAGCGGAAATTTAAAACAATTTATTATTTGTGTATATTGTAAGCTTTCAAAAGTAATTTATTGTATAGTTTGACGAAATTTTTTTGAGATTATTAAAAGCAAAAAAAATGTTATTGACTTTTCATAAAGTCTGTGATATCATAAAAACAAGGAATAATGGGAAGTTTGCCGCAGACAGCTTGTTTTGTCTGCACCGCTGCTTTTCATATTCCGCATTTGTTTTTTAAAGCATTTGTTTGTCCGTCCTGCCTGCAAACCGGCACTCCCGTGAACGGCAGATACGGGCATCACGGCTTGTGTATTGCCTTTTACAGGCAATATTTGTTTACTATTAATGATAACCGGAAAGGAATCCTGAAAATGAGAGACTTTAAAGACTTAAAAATAGCAGTTGCAGGCACAGGTTATGTCGGATTGTCGCTGGCTGTTCTTCTTGCACAGAATCATCAGGTAACGGCTGTGGATATTATACCTGAAAAGGTTGAATTGATAAACAACAGAAAATCTCCTATTCAGGACGATTATATAGAAAAATATCTCGCCGAAAAGGAACTCAGCCTCACGGCAACAACAGACGGTGCATCTGCCTATGCCGATGCTGATATCGTTATAATAGCCGCACCCACAAACTACGACTCACAGAAAAATTTCTTCGACACCTCCGCTGTTGAGGCAGTTATCAGCCTTGTACTCGAAAATAATCCGAGCGCAATGATGATTATTAAAAGTACAATCCCTGTCGGCTATACTGAAAGCGTCAGAAAAAAATTCAATACCGACAGAATTATTTTCAGCCCCGAATTTCTGCGTGAAAGCAAAGCCCTTTACGATAACCTCTATCCGAGCCGCATAATCGTGGGCTGTGACGAAAAGAGCAGGGAAACTGCCGAAACATTCGCAAAACTCCTGCAGGAAGGTGCGGAAAAACCCGACATCGACACCCTGTTTATGGGATTCACCGAGGCGGAAGCCGTAAAACTCTTCGCAAATACTTACCTTGCACTCCGTGTTTCCTATTTCAATGAACTTGATACCTATTCCGAAATGAAAGGTCTTGATACTAAGGCTATCATCAACGGCGTATGCCTTGACCCCAGAATAGGCGCACACTATAATAATCCAAGTTTCGGCTACGGCGGTTACTGCCTCCCCAAAGATACAAAACAGCTCCTCGCTAACTATGCCGATGTTCCCCAGAACCTCATTCAGGCAATCGTTGAAAGCAATACAACCCGTAAGGACTTCATCGCTGACCGTGTACTCCGTATTGCAGGAGGAAACAGCTATACAGGCGGATATGTGGGAGAAAAAAATGTCGTTATCGGCGTTTACCGCCTTACAATGAAAAGCAATTCCGACAACTTCCGCCAGAGTTCAATTCAGGGCGTTATGAAACGCATCAAGGCAAAGGGCGCAACAGTTGTCATCTATGAGCCTACACTCGAAAACGGTACTTCTTTCTACGGCAGTGAAGTCGTAAATGACCTCGATAAGTTCAAGCAGATGAGTCAGGCAATTATCGCAAACAGATACGACAGTTGTCTCGATGATGTTGCCGAAAAAGTTTATACAAGAGATTTGTTTAGGAGAGACTGATATGAAGGGAATTATCCTCGCCGGAGGTTCTGGCACAAGGCTTTACCCATTGACAATGGTCACATCAAAACAGCTTCTTCCCGTATATGATAAGCCAATGGTATTCTACCCGCTGTCAACTTTGATGCTCGCAGGAATAAAAGATATTCTCATTATCTCAACACCTGCTGACCTTCCCAATTTCGAGAGGCTGCTCGGAAACGGCTCTCAGTACGGCATCAGTTTAAGCTACAAAGTCCAGCCAAGTCCCGACGGACTGGCACAGGCATTTATACTCGGTGAGGAATTTATCGGCAGTGATGCCTGCGCTATGGTTCTCGGTGATAATATTTTCTACGGCAACGGTTTCGGAACAATTCTCCGGAATGCAAAAAAGAATGCGGAAGAAAATGCAAGAGCAACCGTGTTCGGCTACTATGTTCCCGACCCCGAGCGTTTCGGCGTTGTCGATTTCGACAAGGACGGTCATGCACTTTCAATAGAGGAAAAACCCGCCGAACCCAAGAGCAATTATGCAGTTACAGGTCTTTACTTCTACCCCGCAGGCGTGAGCGCAAAGGCAAATCAGGTAAAACCCTCCGCCCGTGGAGAACTTGAAATAACAACACTCAATGAAATGTACCTGCATGACAGCCTCCTCGATGTCCAGCTTCTCGGTCGTGGCTTTGCATGGCTCGATACAGGTACAATGGACAGCCTCGCAGAAGCAACAAACTTCGTTCAGATGGTGCAGAACCGTCAGGGTATCGAAATTTCAGCACCTGAGGAAATTGCATTCATAAACGGCTGGATTGACAGCGAGGAACTTATGAAATCTGCTGAAAAATACGGCAAATCACCTTACGGTATGCATCTGAAACAGGTTGCAGAAGGAAAAATCAAGTATTAAGGAGAAAATGTCATGACTATCATTGTTACAGGCGGTGCCGGCTTTATCGGTTCAAATTTCATTTTTCATATGCTGAATACATATCCCGATTACAGAATTATCTTTCTGATTAACCTCCTTTATGCGGGCAACCTT
>ODAI010428951.1_pt1 | contig 16362 bp, 14 predicted proteins | sample 1539321 | NCBI WGS metagenome assembly ODAI01 (sample SAMN02144231, study PRJEB22623) | gut metagenome | biome: sheep rumen | host: Ovis aries | place: New Zealand
CACGACATCGACTTCAGAAAAGGTGTTGAACCTTATCCCTTCGACTCCGCTCAGCACCTTGCGGGCCTCTTTGAGGCCGGAGACAGTGCCAGACGGAAGGTCGATCTGAGTTATGTCGCCTGTCACTACCACCTTTGAATTGAAGCCCATGCGGGTGAGGAACATCTTCATCTGCTCCCGGGTGGTGTTCTGCGCTTCATCGAGGATTATGAAAGCGTTGTCGAGGGTGCGGCCCCTCATGTACGCAAGCGGCACCACCTCGATGACGCCCTTTTCTCTGAGTCTCGCCGCTGCTTCTATGCCGAGCACGTCATAGAGCGCGTCATAAAGAGGCCTGAGATAAGGATCTACCTTCTCCTGCATGTCGCCCGGAAGGAATCCCAGTCTCTCGCCCGCTTCAACAGCAGGTCTTGTAAGGATTATCCTTTCGACCTCCTTGTTTTTATACGCATTTATGGCCATGGCGCATGCCAGGTATGTCTTGCCGGTACCTGCCGGTCCTATGCCGAAAACCATATCAGCGGCGCGAATATTGTCCACATAGTCCTTCTGGGCCTGTGTCTTTGGCTTGAGCGGTCTTCCGGTATGCGTATAGCATATGATGTCGCGTGACGCCTTCTGCTCGTCAAAGCTCCTGCCGCCCGCTTCCATCTCGATGAGATAGCTCAGCTTCTGCGGATCGATCTCGGGCTCAACATTCAGTGCTTCGATAAGTCTGGCGATTATGCGCGACGCAAGCTCGGGATCCCTGCCCCTTATGCTGAGCACATTGTCGCGGAGCGACATCTCCGTTCCCGTGTATTTCTCGACGGAGCGGATATTCGCGTCATAGTTGCCGAAAAGTCCCTGTATGTTGATCTCTTCTGGTATGTTCAGTTTGTAGTCCATATGATCTCTGTTTCGTCCTTAAGGGATCTTACTTTCCGCTGAGGAATTCCTTTACGGCCTTGTTGACTGCAGATCCGTCGGCCTTGTCTTTCAGATCAGCCATGACGCTCTTCATCAGTCTGCCCATGTTCTGCATGCCTTCTTCGATGCCGAGCTCTCCGGCGATCTCCTTTACCCTGGCTTTTATCTCTTCTTCGCCCATCTCTTCAGGGAGATATGACCTGAGTATCTCGATCTCATTCTTGTAGCCTTCTATCATGTCGTCCCTGCCGGCCTTCGCGAAGTCTTCAAGAGCGTCGGTTCTCATCTTTACCTGCTTCTTGATGATCTTTACGATGTCTGCGTCGTCATCAAGACTTACTCTCTGATCCACTTCATACTGCTTTATGGCAGCTCTTACCATGTTTACTGTGTTCTTTCTTACTGCATCAGCGCTCTTCATAGCGTCCTTGTAGTCCTGCAGCAGCTGTTCCTTAAGACCCATTTCAATTCTCCTTTTTCCTTTAAGAAAAAATGCGAACCGATAAAAGCTGGTTCGCATCTCCGTTTTTAATTAATACTTACGAGCTTTCTTACGGGCAGCCTCAGACTTCTTTTTACGTCTTACGCTCGGCTTCTCGTAGTGCTCTCTCTTACGCAGCTCAGCCATAACGCCGTCGCGAGCGCAAGATCTCTTAAATCTCTTAAGAGCACTCTCCAGGCTCTCGTTTTCTCTTACTATTACCTGTGCCATATTCTTGTCTCACCTCCGTTCGTCATGGGATTATTGCGGCCAATGACCGCAACGAAATGATTTTACTACTCTCAGAAGAGATTGTCAATAATATCTCCGGCCATCATTTTACGCTTTGAATCGCCATCCTGCGCAAACTTCTCTGCCGCTTTTCCGTGTATCATCACTCCGTACATGAGGCTCGTATCGAGTGTGTTGCCCTGTGCTATGAGCGATGCGATTACTCCTGCCAGGACATCCCCCGAGCCCGCAGTAGCAAGACCCGAATTGCCAACTGTATTGAGGTATAGTTTCTGTCCGCTTCCGGCATCCCTGAGAGCAATGAGCGATACATCGGACTTGACTACCATGCTCACTTCAAACTTCTCGGAGAACTTCCTGGTGTAGCCTATTCTGCTTCTTGCAACAATATTGATGTCTTCCCCGCAGAGCCTTGCCATTTCTCCGAGGTGAGGAGTAATAACACACTGGCATTTCCTTTTGCGAAGAGACTTGAGATTCTTAGCGATCAGATTGAGCGCTCCGGCATCAAACACAGCCGGCTTATTTCCGGCAAGGATCTGCTTAACAAGCAGCCTGCCTACTGAATCCTCTTTGAGCCCCGGTCCTATCAGGATAACATCCACGCTGTCCTGGAAGCCTTCGAATGCTCCAAGCACGTCATCAGGCTTATAAGGGACTGCAACAGCTTCAGGTATTGAAACATTGAAGAAGCCGGTATACTTGGACGGACAGAAGATCTTTACAAGGCCGCAGCCTGCCCTGTAGGCTGCTTTGGCTGCAAGCATTCCTGCGCCCAGCATGCCATTGGAACTGATAACCAGACCAACTGTGCCGAATGTTCCCTTATGGCCTGTCTCTGTGCGGGGTGCAAGAGCTGTGCCAACTGTTTCATCAAAGAACGCGCTGTCGAGGACCTCGAGTTTATCGCTCACATTATTGTAGCCGTCATTCATGAGGCCAATGTCAATTACCTTTACCTCTCCGCAGCATTCCCTGCCGGCTCCGAAAAACATTCCGGTCTTATAGCTGCCGAATGTGACTGTAATGTCTGCTCTTACAGCCTCGCCCATTATGAGGCCGCTTGTGGCATTGAGCCCTGATGGAACATCAACAGCGACCTTTAAGCCTGACTTTGAATTGATGTATTTGACCAGCCTTATATCGTCATCTCCGAGTGCCTTATTGAGACCGATTCCGTATATTCCATCGATTATGCAGTCATACTTAGCGTTCAGTATGCTGCGCTCCACGCCTCTGAGTCCTGATACTCTCACATCCCTGTGAGAATTAACGAGGATGCTCATCTGACGCTTCATCTCGTCACTTGCCTTGTCTATTCTGCCGGCAAAATACACGCTGACACCGGTGTATCCCTTTTGTGCCAGCCATCTTGCAGCAGCTACAGCATCGCCTCCGTTGTTTCCATGCCCGGCAAGGATCAGGATCTTTGCTGATTTATCCGGGAGTCTTTCAGACACCACATCAGCAACTCCCCTTGCAGCATTCTCCATGAGAACGATGAAAGGAAGTCCAGCCTGCGAAGCATACTGATCCATGTATTTCATTCCTTTTGCCGTCAATGCGTACATCGGCAATACCTCTCTCCTTTTTATTTATCAGACAAGAAGATCCCACCTGATGATATTTTTATCAAACACCGGGCCGGCATCGCTGCAGTTGAGCCTGCCCTCAGTAGTTTCTATAAAGCAGTCATCGTAGTCGTCAGACTCCGCAAGAATGGTGCTGCTCATGCTGAACTGCCCGTCATCAGCTTTCTCTGCCAGCGACTTGAGCATTTCGCGAGAACCTCCCGCACAGATATACGGAACGTGCCTGACTGCGTCAGATGCTTTCCCTTCTCTGCCGTTGCTGCCATCAAGTGTGAGAACCTCTATCTCATTGACGAGATGTCTGAAGGACTCAAGCATGTAAATGTCTTTTTTAGTCGGATAGCACAGGATGAGCTTGCATCTTATGCCGCGTACCAGCAAGGCACGCGAAAGACCAAGCATTTCAGGAATTCCCAGATCATCAGCAACCAGGAGCACTTCCTCAGGCATCGCATCCAGATCGAATCCGTTGCCGAGGCCCATAGTGACGATAACGTCTTCACCTGGCTTAAGTGAAGCGAGGATCCTGCTCTCCTTGTTGTCTGCAGGGAATACCACAGTAAACCTGTTGCTGTCAAAATCACAGACCTGATAAGGTCTGCGGACTCCGCCCGCTTCTATCATAGCATATTGGCCTGGAAGTCTGAAGTCGCACTCTCCCATGTCGAATGTCATTTTGTGTATATCTCGAACAAGATTGTCGTTATATACGACCTTGCCTGTCTTTTTCATTTTTTTATCTTTCTCTGTTATTAACTCTCAGTATCTTCTGAAGCTTTCTCTATCGCTTCTATGATAGCAGCCTTGGTTGCTCTTGCGCTTACCTGAACCCCTCTTTTGCGGGCTATCTCGAGGAGGTCTTCTTTTTTCAGTGTCATGCTGACTTCCTTTGCCTCAGGCTCTGCGTCTTCAGCTGACTCAGATTCTGCATCTTCAGATGCGTCAGCATAAAGCAGTTCAGTGTTTTCTGCAGCTTCATCATCTGACAGCTCTGCTTCTGCTTCCGGCGTCATCATTTCCGAAGGATCTTCGTTCTCAGTCAATACCTCCGCGACTACCTCAGGTGCTTCGATCTCAATAACTTCAGGTTCTTCTTCCACAAAATCTGTCTTTGGTGAAACGGCAGGTTCAGCATCCTGAGCAGGAACGACTTCTGTCTGTGGAGCAGCTGCGCGTGCCATCTCCAGCTTTCTTCTGTAGTTCATTCTTTCTGATTCCTTAAGATCTACCACATAAGAATCCAGGATCTTATCGTGCCAGCCTCTGTTTCTCTCATCTATCAGAACCCAGATATATCCGAGTCCAAGGACCGATCCCGAAGCGCTCTTTACGAAAAGCTCTCTGAAAACCATCTTCCAGAATCTGAAAGGCTTTCCGTCAGCACTTGATACAACCTGAAGGCCAAGAACGGCCTTGCCGATTGATTTACCTCTTGCGAAGAGGATAAGCTCTGCTACGATATATGCGACCAGAATGATAAAAACTACCACCATAATTGCTGCGGATGCACCGCTTAAGTGATAGTTTCCGATCCCGTTTCCGTATCCAAAGCCATACCCGTAGCCGTATCCGTAACCATATCCGAAGCTGTCCCCGGAACCAATTCCCGGATAATATGATACTATACCGTTTGCCGCCATCACAGCTGTATAGAGCAGATAGCTCACAAATGGGACGAAGGTATCGATACATGCTGCGCCAAACCGCTTGCCTCTCGAAGCAAGCTTCATTACTTTCTTTTCAGTCATCAGTTTAATTCTCCAGCCTGTTAAAATATAGAAGTCAGCGGTATAAACCAAACTTCCGAATAATTATACAACACAATTGTTAACTTTGTTTATAGATTTGGTGAATTTCAGTGTCCTTTTTCATAGCTCTGCTTCATAGCATTACAAAGCTGCGGGATCCCGGTTTAAACATAAAGAGCACCTTACATTAACTGAAAGACCTGTAAAGTGCTCTGTTATTACTCTTAATTATCGGTATTTATCCCTGTCTCAGCTTCGAAAGAACTAGTCCTCGTGAGGTTCGAAACCGACCAGGCTTTCCGGCATCTCCCTGCCGCTTCTTGTGTAATAGTCAACGAGAGCTGCCTTAATAGCATCCTCTGCGAGAACCGAGCAGTGGATCTTTCTTGCAGGAAGTCCATCAAGTGCGTCTACTACGGCCTTGTTTGTGAGCTCGAGCGCTTCATCGAGGGTCTTGCCTTTGATGAGCTCTGTAGCCATTGAGCTTGTGGCTATTGCGCTTCCGCATCCGAAAGTCTTGAACTTTACATCTGCAATCTTATCGTCCTCTACCTTGAGATACATCTTCATGATATCTCCGCAGACCGGGTTTCCTACTTCACCTACTCCGTCGGCATCCTCAATAACGCCTACATTGCGTGGGTGCTCAAAATGATCCATTACTTTATCTGTATACAGTGACATTTTTTATTCCTCCTATTTGTTCCAGTACTCAGGTATGCAGTGCGTTCTCTTGCCTGTCTGAAGATCTTCCCAATATGGCGACATGCTTCTGTAATACTCAACGACCTGATGTACCTTCTCAATAATATAATCGACCTGTTCTTCAGTATTATCTATATCAAGGCTGAATCTGAGCGATCCGTGCGCAGCCTCGACAGGCACTCCCATTCCGAGCAGCACATGTGAAGGATCGAGGGACTCGCTTGTGCACGCGCTTCCCGATGAGCACTCGATGCCGTACATATCGAGATGGAGAAGCAGGCTCTCTCCTTCTACTCCCTCAAACGACCAGTTGACATTTCCCGGAAGTCTCTTTACCGGGTCACCGTTGAGCTGTGAATAAGGAATGTCTTTGAGACCTTCGATCAGCCTGTCTCTGAGAGCGCTGACTTTCTTCATGTTTTCTTCCATGTTGTCGCATCCCTCTTTAAGAGCGACGGCCATTGCAGCGATTCCCGGTACGTTGACTGTGCCTGCGCGCTTTCCTCTCTCCTGTGCTCCTCCTTCGATCACGTTCACAAGCTTGATGCCGTTTCTTGCATAAAGAATACCGACGCCCTTAGGACCGTGGAATTTATGTCCCGACATCGACAGCATGTCTATGTTCATTGCCTGCACATCGATTGGCAAATGAGCTGCCGCCTGTACGGAGTCTGTATGGAACAGAACTTTCTTTGCCTTGCAGACAGCTCCGATCTCAGCTATAGGCTGAATAGCTCCCATCTCATTGTTTGCAAACATTACGCTTACCAGAGCTGTATCGTCTCTGATGGCATCTTCTACGTCCTTAACGTCTACAATGCCGTTCGACTTAGGAGCAAGATATGTGACTTCAAAGCCTTCCCCCTCAAGCTTGCGCATGGTGTGAAGAATGGCGTGATGCTCAATGTTAAGTGTTATGAGGTGCTTCTTGCCTTTCGACTTCAGTCCTCTTGCTGCAGAAAGAAGCGCCTGGTTGTCAGCTTCAGAGCCGCCGGATGTGAAGTATATCTCGTTTGGTCTGGCGGCATTAATGCACTTCGCCACTATCTCTCTGGCTTCATCGAGTGCTTCCTGCGTGCGCTGTCCATCGCTGTGCAGGCTGTTCGGATTGCCGTTGAATTCATCGAGACACTGTATGAGCTTGTCTCTTGCTGTCTTGCTGAGGTATGTTGTTGCGGCATTGTCAGCATATACTCTCATTGATAGATTCCTCCTGATGTTTATTATTCTGCCGGATCACAGCTTTCGCAGTATTCTCCCAGCATTTTTCTGCGGTTGCCTGTAATTATATCTTCAAGGGTTATTCCCTTCAGGTAGTTCTCTATTACCTTGTCGAGACCCGCCCAGAGAGGAAGCGTACTGCATGTTGCAGCCTTCTCACACTGCACTCCCTCCTGCATTATGCAGTTTACCGGTGCCAAAGTTCCCTCCGTGAGCAGAAGAATCTCATTGATAGTGTAGTCTTTCGGATCACGGGCCAGCATGTATCCGCCGTTTTTTCCCCTGAGGCTCTTAAGCAATCCGCCTTTATTGAGAATGGCGATAATGCTTTCAAGATATTTTATTGAAAGGTTTTCACTCTCGGCTATATCTGAAAGTGAAACGTAGCCGTTTTCTCCTTTGCGGGCAAGATCAACCATCACGGTCAGAGCATATCTGCCCTTGGTCGAAACCATCATATCTGAAGATCCCCCTTTCATTATTTCATTGGATCCGCGTTATGCTAAAATCACCAGACAAATCCTACTCTTTCGGTAGGAATATGTCAACAGTCATTTTATCAGTTTTATCGTTCAATAAGTTGCTTTTTTGACATAATGATTATTTAATATATATATTGGGTTAATTTTGAAGCGCATTACCGTTCTTCTTCCTTTAACCTTAATATGATTGGAGGATCAGATAATATATGGAGATTTTCTATAATGCAATTGCCTTTCTGGGTGGTCTCGCAATGTTCCTGTACGGAATGCGGGTCATGGGCGATGGGCTCAAGAGTTCCTCAGGCGGAGCAATGAAGAACGCACTTGCAAAAGTAACCAACAAACCAGTAATGGGTTTTCTTCTCGGAATGCTCGTTGCCTGCATTATTCAGAGCTCGACAGCAACTATTGTCATCACTGTCGGACTTGTCGGAGCAGGTTTTCTCACATTCCATCAGTCTGTAGGCATAGTGCTCGGGGCAAATGTAGGAACTGCGATCACAGCCCAGATTATAAGGCTCATGGATGTAAGCTCGGGAATGGACAGTCCTCTTTATTTCTTTAAGGCGGACAATCTGGCTCCTCTAGCGCTGGTGATAGGCATTGTATTTATTATGTTTCTCAAGTCCAGCGCTTACAAGACTGCCGGCTCAGTCGCCTGCGGATTTGGAATTCTCTTCATGGGCCTGATCTACATGAGCAACGTTGTTTCCGGCTTCGGTGATTCCCTGAGCCACCTGCTGACCGCCTTTTCAAACAATTATGCGCTGGGATTCCTCTCAGGTATTCTCGTAACGGGAGTCGTACAGAGCTCATCCGCGGTAGTCGGTATCATACAGTCTATCGCAAGCTCCGTGGGTGTCTCATTAAGCGCAGTATTTGCGGTAATCATAGGTGTAAACATCGGCGACTGCCTTACAACATATCTTGTGAGCCGTATCGGGGCAAAACCTGTTCAGAGACGCACTGCCGTGGTTCATATTGTATATAACGTATTTGCTGCTCTGATCTGCTTCCTTCTCATATTCATAGGAAGAAAGACAGGTCTGATAAGCGATGCCCTGTGGACAGGCACGCTGAACTCCGGTGGAGTCGCTAATATCCACGGATGTTTCAGGCTAATCCCGGCAGTTCTTCTCCTTCCATTTGCAGGCTTTATTGAAAAGATCAGTGAAAAGCTCGTGAAGGATGAACCTGTCGAAGAAGAAGATCGCCAGGCCATTGCGGCTCTTGATTCATTAGACGAACGACTCTTCTCGTCTCCGGCTCTTGCTCTTGACCAGGCGGAACACGTGGTGAGAGAGATGAGTGATATCGCTGTTCACAACTTCGATGCCGCAGTTCATCAGATATATGACTACGATCCAAAACGCAATGATCGCATTCAGACCCGCGAAGATCTTCTCGACAGAATGACCGATGCAGCAAACAAATATATTGTCTCTCTTTCCCCGCACGTGACCAGGGAAGTGGATAACCAGCATCAGAACAGAGTTCTCAAATCTCTCATATGCTATGAGCGAATCGGAGATCTTGCCGTTAATATCGCAAACGAAGTAGATACTCTCAGAAGCGAAAACAGAGTGTTTTCCGATACTGCCCTTTCAGAACTCCGGATCGCATTTGACGCCATTTACGAAATACTGGCTCTGACATCAGAAGCTTATAAGACAAAAAACACTTCCATTGCAAGAAAAGTCGAACCACTTGAAGAAGTAATCGACGACCTCGTAGAGGATCTGAACGGAAGACATGTTTACAGAATGACGAACGGGCTTTGTGATCCTATCAACGGAATACGCTATCAGGCCATTCTTACTAATGTGGAGCACATATCCGACAAATGCAGCGACATAGCCATATATATCATGGAAGGTGAGAATGCATCCATATTCGGCAAGGAACACTCTTACGTCCATGATCTCCACCATTCAAACAACAGCGAGTACCTTCAGGATTATCAGATTGAACACGATAAATACTTCAATGTTCTGAATGCTATTCCTGTCACATCATCCATGAACGACGAAAAAAAGCCTGCTGCGAAAGAAAAGTCCGAAAAAGTCAAACGCAAGAAAGCATAAGTAAAATCATAAGTATAAGAAAAAGCCTGCGCGAAGTATGTAAAACTTCCCGCAGGCTTTTATAGTTGCTGCCACTGGATTTCTCTCTCACGCTTGATCCGTGGAACGCTGTTTCAGTTCTTATCTTTATTTTTTAATCAGGTTCTCCAGCGTTTCAAACAGCAGTTCCGGCTGTACAGGCTTTGAAAGATGGGCGTTCAGCCCTGCCTGCATGCTTCGCTGCACATCCTCGTCAAAGGCGTTTGCCGTTAAAGCGATGACAGGGATGGTCTTTGCATCAGAGCGGTCCATGGATCGTATTGTGCGCGTAGCCTCAAGTCCGTCCATCTCCGGCATCCTCATATCCATCAGGATCGCATCATAGTAGCCCTCCGGGTGCGTCTCAAAGAGTTCAACTGCTATCTTTCCGTTTACAGCGCGGTCAGCCGTGATTTCTCTCATCTGCAGGACCATCTGCATTATATCTGCGTTCACATCCATATCCTCTGCCAGAAGAATGTGTCTGCCCTTCAGGTCAGCTTTTGCACGTTCTTTTTTCGCAGGGACATCCTTTCTCTTAAGAGCAGACTTGAACTCCTCCATGACAGAGGCAGCGAAGAGCGGCTTAGGCAGGAAACTGTCCACTCCGGCTTCAAGAGCCTCTTCCAGGACATCATCCCAGCGATACGCGGTAAGTATGATAATGGCGGATTCGTGACCGATTTCAGCTCGTATCTGTCGTGTAGTCTCAACGCCGTCCATCTCCGGCATTTTCCAGTCCACAAGGATAAGATTGTATGGCTCCATCCTTGCATGCCGCAGTTTTACCATATCGACAGCCTGTTTTCCGGAGTCAGCCACTTCGGAGGCAATTCCGGCCTTTTCCAGAACCAGCTGCGCATGCTTGCATGCTACCGGATCATCATCAACGATCAGCACGGTCATTTCTCCAGGGTGTACATCATCCTCTTCCGGGATGCCTGTTCTGTCGGAATCAGAGAGAGTCACGGTGACTTCGAATGTAGTGCCGCGGCCTTCTTCACTCTCTACTTCAATATGACCGTTCATCATCTCTACGATGCTCTTCGTAATTGCCAAGCCCAGGCCGGTACTTCCATATTTGTTGGTGGATGAGGAATCCTCCTGAGAGAATGTGTCAAAAATATGCGGCAGAAACTCCTTGCTCATACCTATACCGGTGTCAGAAACGGTAAACTTAAGCGAGGTCTTTCCGTCAAACTGAGCAATTCTCTCAACCTGCAGGGATATCTTACCGCCCTCCGGTGTGAATTTGACAGCATTGCCCAGAATATTGATCAGCACCTGGCGCAGCTTCATGTTGTCTCCGATGTAGTAGTCGTCCACTTCGGAATTAATGCGGCACTGATATTCGAGGCCCTTTTCCTGGCATTGACCGCTGAACATGGTGTTGATCGCTTCAAGGAATTTCTGCAGTGAGAACTCTTCCTTTTTAAGTGTAAGCCTTCCTGATTCAATGCGGGACATATCAAGAATATCATTGATAAGCCCCAGCAGATGCTCAGCGGATGATCCTATTTTCTCCAGATATTCCCGTGTTTTCGGTGGTAAATCCGGTTCGTTCAGGGCGATGCTGTCCAGTCCTATGATGGCATTCATAGGAGTACGTATCTCATGACTCATATTGGACAGGAATGCGGTCTTTGCCCTGTTGGCTTCCTCTGCAGCCATTAATGCGTCGCTGAGAGCCTGCTGCTGTTCTATGGAGCTGCGGGTATTCTCGTCCACGTCCACAAAGCAGGCTCCGACACTGTCGATGTGCTGCTCATCATGAACGCCTTCCTTATAAACTCTGGCAAAGCGTACTGTCTCATACCTCTCTTCACCGTGACGCTTAACCATGTATGTATATGAAATTACAGGCTGCCTTTTCAGCCCCTCGCGGATGGAATCCGGCTGAATAAAGCGCAGAAATTCCTCTCGGTACTGGTCGGTTATATATTGGTTGGCATAAGCTGTCACAGAAGACAGATAGCGGAAATGCTCTCCTACACTGAAACCCGTAGAATCCAGATCCGAGTGTGCCTGGTAGCACACGCCGGCATCTTTGTCGAGCTCCAGATAGTATACGCTCCAGTAGTCGGCTGCCAGTGCCGTGATCATCTTATCCTGCTGTTCACGCTGGTGTTCTTCTTCCAGCAGCTTCTCCTGCAGAGCCAGACGTTGTTCCAGTTCTTCATGTTTCACACGGTTTTCAGCTTCTGCAGTCTCCTGTTCGATCAGAAGCATGTTGTTTCTTTTTGTCTGTTCGATTATAAAGCTGAACATGATCAGCATGATTATGACCGTAAGAACAGACTGGGCAATACTCCTTTTTACGGTACCTTCAGAAATGGTGCTTATGCGGTCACTGATAACGCTCTCCCTTATCAGATAAGTGAGCTGCCAGTCCGTTCCTGTAACGGGAATGTAGCTTAGAGTTTCCCGGATGCCATTGAACGTGAACGAGACAACTCCCTGGGTTCCGGCCTGGAATTCCTCAGTAAATCTCTCGTAGGAATAAGGCTGCTCAAAATCTGCGATTTTCATAGCCTCCAGCAGATTATCCTCCACAGCAAGACCGCCCAGAACTGAGTCAGTCAGGGCTGTGCCGCTTTCAGTATAAATATTACAGAATGTAGCATTGTTTGTATGGGTTGTCATGGAAAGTCCTGACAGCATGTCTTTCATGTCGATAGACATGAAGCAGGTTGATAAAGTTTTCCCCTGAAACTGAATGTTGACAGGAATTGCGATAATGACATTTTTTTTGGAACTATTAAGATGTAAGACAGATATTTCAGGCTCCGAGAGAGTCCTGTAATCAAAGCTGTATTCATCAATATTATTCTGAGTTCCGGTCGAGGTATATATAAGGCCGTCAGTATCAACAAAAGCAAAATGTTCCAGCTTATAAAGCCTTTTCATTCGTGTCTGATACGCTTCCAGATGAGCCTTATCGCTGACATCTTCATCAGTCATCATATCGATGGCGATCTGGATCGTCTGAATCTTTTCCTGAAGGTTGCTCTCCACTACCTGTTCCCGGCGTCCTGCCAGCTCATCCATATACAGAAGGCTTACGGACCTGACAGCTTCTTCAGTATCCCGTCTGGCATGTGTGCCCATCCATATCGTACCGGCCACAAGAATGATTGCGAGAATCAAGGTGCCGATTATCGCTATGGTTGCTGTGTAGTTTTTTCTTTTGTATTCCATCAGGGATTCCCCTCTTTCCCGTTCTATTCCGTATAACGCTTTTCAAAGTTGCCGTAAATTTTTGTACCTTCATTAGCCATCACAAAGGCATCGGGATCAATTTCCTTTACTATTCTGATCAGGTGCGGAAGCTCGTACTTTGTGACCATCGTAGTGAGCACATATGTATCTTCATCTGTATATCCCCCTGCGCCATGCCAGTAAGTGAGTCCTCTTCTGACCTCACTCAGGACTTTATCTGTGATTCCTTCCTTTTTAGTGAAGATCATTACCTGGACATTCCGGTTCTGAGTATGCTGATAATCAAGAGCCAGACCGTTTACTACAGCGAAAATCATGGAGTACACAACTATCTCTATATCAAAGAGGAAGAAGCATATTCCATAGATCACAGTATTGATAGCTATTGAAATCCTTCCTACGCTGAAGTTCGGATGCGTCTTCGAAAGGGCCACTCCTATGATATCCTGGCCGCCTCCTGAAGTGCCTCCCTTGAGCACCAGTCCTGCCCCTGTGCCCGACACAAGTCCGCCTACGAGACATGCTGTCAGATAGTCATCAAATACGGGCTTTGACGCTACCGGCACGATAGACATGCACAGAGAAGCGATTCCTATCGAAATGACAGTTGTGATGCAGAACTCCCTTCCGAGAGCCTTATATGCCAGCGCAAACAGAGGCATGTTGATAATCCAGTATATAATGCCGAGGTAGTCTATTCCGGGGATCTGCTGTATGCGGAGCACATTTACAAGGAGCATGCGAAGCAGCATGGATATCCCGGTAAACCCGCTGCTGTACAGGTTCATAGGAGTGATTATCACATTGATGCCTATCGCAAAAAGCAGATTACCTCCGAGTACTAAAGCTACCCTTTTAAGCATGTGACTTTTATCTTCTGTACCGGAGAATAGTTTCATAAAACCTCTGTTTTCTAGTTTGCCTTTACCTTTTTCCAATAGTTGCTGTAAAGTTCCGTTGATGACGGATCAAGAGTGACCAGTGACTCACAGCGGGATACAGTGTCTTCATCAGGGAATACAGCTTTTTCGTTGAGATACTCCTCGTCTATGAGCTCAAGTGCTGCCTCGTTAGGAGTTGTATAATAGAGATAATCGAAGTTTTTAGCCGCAACCTCAGCCTTGCACAGGAAGTTAATCCATGCCTCCGCCTTTTCTTTGTTTATGGCATCCTTAGGGATCACCCATGAGTCTATAAAGAACTCAGATCCCTCTTCAGGAACAACGAATTCAACATCCTCATTGAGATCTTTTGTATATATATACTCACCGTTCCATACGACACCGACCGCAGCGGACCCGTTAGCAAGAAGATCCCTGGCAGAATCGTTTGCATACTTGTAGACCAGTGGCTTCTGTCTTATCAGTTCTTCAGCAGCTTCTTTGATTTCCTTCTCGCTGGTTGAATTTTCAGAATATCCCAGTTTCTTAAGGGCTATCATGAATGCGTCACGTACGCTGTCAGGCATGACAAGGCTGTTGCTGAACTTTTCATTCCATAGATCGTCCCATGAGTCTATTACAACGTCTCCTACCATTGTCTTATTGTAAAGGATCCCTGCAATGCCCAGCTGATACGGGACAGAATATTTGTTGCCGGGATCGAACGACTCCGACTTCTGCATATAAACATCGGCAATATTGCTTACCTCCGGAATATTGGCAGTATCAAGCTCAGCAAGCATGTCATTTTCTATCATGCGCTGAATCATATAGTCGGAAGTACAGATGCAGTCATATGTTGTGGCGTTGTTCTCCAGTACCGTATACATTTCTTCCGCTGTATCATAATAGTCCGGAATGACTCTGATGCCTGTCTCTGCCTCAAAATCCTCAAGAAGCATCGGATCGAAGTAGTCACCATAGCAGTATACATAGACTTCTCCGTTTACGCCGCTCCTGCATCCGCTCATCAGGGCAGTAAAAGATATGAGCATCATAACTGCCGCCATCAAAGCAGCGGTCCTTTTGAAAAAACGGTTCTTAATATCTTTCCTCATTGCAGTGATAGCCTTTCTGAACTGTTGCGTTTTCAATCATTATATACCATTCATGATTGCGATAAAAACGTAAATAATAAAAAAAGACCGCACCAGCAGTCTTTTATGATGGAGGCGACACCCGGATTTGAACCGGGGGTGAAGGTTTTGCAGACCTCTGCCTTACCACTTGGCTATGTCGCCGTACAGTTGAGGGACCCCTCAGAGTCCCTCAAATTCCTGGCTAGGGTAGTAGGATTCGAACCTACGAATGACGGAATCAGAATCCGTTGCCTTACCGCTTGGCTATACCCCATCATTATGTATAATTGCAGATTATATACATGCAATTAATTAAGAAAAAGATTTTGGGGTGGATGGTGGGATTCGAACCCACGAATACTGGAGCCACAACCCAGGGTCTTAACCACTTGACGACACCCACCATGCCCTTTTAAAAAAAGTGGCGACCGGGAACGGGCTCGAACCGTCGACCTCCAGCGTGACAGGCTGGCATTCTAACCAGCTGAACTACCCGGCCGCAAAATGGTGGGACCAATAGGGCTCGAACCTATGACCCCCTGCTTGTAAGGCAGGTGCTCTCCCAGCTGAGCTATGATCCCATGTTGGTAGCGGCGACTGGACTTGAACCAGTGACCTTCCGGGTATGAACCGGACGCTCTAGCCAGCTAAGCTACGCCGCCGTATCGCTTGATTCATTCAATCGCGCTTGATTATAGTAGCAAAAGATCAGAGACTTGTCAACAAAATTTTTGAAATTATGTTATACTATTTTAGCATTATACGTAAAAGAATCTTTCAAAGCATTCAACGGAGGTAATAATGGGACATCCAGACCCTGTAGCATTCACAGTTTTCGGAGTTGATATCAGATGGTATGGCATACTTATTGCATGCGGCATGCTCATCGCAGTTCTTTTATCATGCAGGCGCGCTCCGCATCACGGCATAACCGACGAAGATGTTCTCGACATTGCGCTCTGGATGCTCCCTGCCGGCGTGATTGGGGCGCGGGTTTACTATGTGCTTTTCAACCTCGACTATTATAAAACGCTGGGCTCTGTGCTCGATATCAGAAGCGGTGGTCTGGCGATCCACGGTGGTCTCATCTTTGGTCTCATAACTGTAATCCTGGTGTGCAGGCATAAACATCTGGAGCCTCTTAACGTTCTTGACCTTTTCATTCCTACTGTCGCCCTCGCCCAGTCAATCGGAAGATGGGGGAATTTCTTCAACGGTGAGGCTCATGGCGGCCCGACTGATCTCCCATGGGGAATTCTCGTGGACGGAGTCAATGTCCACCCGACATTCCTGTATGAATCCATCTGGTGCCTGCTCCTCTTTTTGGCGCTGAGCCGGTTCAATAAAACAAAGAGGTATGCGCACGGACAGACACTGGCTTTGTATTTTATTTTTTACTCTCTTGAGCGCTTTATGGTGGAAGCTCTTCGCACAGACTCACTTATGATCGGTCCGTTCAAGCAGGCTCAGCTTATAAGCATATGCGCCATTCTGGCCGGTGTAATCCTTTACCGTTTCTCCTCAGTTCACAAGCTCATAAAGCCTGATAATAATCAGGAATTCTGAAATAATCAAAAAATGAAAGAAACTGCAAGGGGTGCAGTCTCTTTCGAAAAAGGGTATTGGGACTA
>ODAI014705370.1_pt1 | contig 16362 bp, 29 predicted proteins | sample 1539321 | NCBI WGS metagenome assembly ODAI01 (sample SAMN02144231, study PRJEB22623) | gut metagenome | biome: sheep rumen | host: Ovis aries | place: New Zealand
AAGGTGACTTCAAGGTGGTGGAAAGTATGATACCAATTTTATACGAATCAAACGAGACTTCCTTCACTTCAAACGGCATAGGAAGATTAAGAGACTGTATATCAGCCATTGTTGTCGAAGAAAGGAACGGAGTATATGAACTCGATTTCGATTACCCAGTAGACGGAGCAAATTTTGACAAAATCCAATGCGGTAGGGTGGTAGTGGTAAGACATGATGACTCAAACGATGTTCAGCCTTTTGATATTGTGTCTTATTCAAAACCAATAGACGGAGTTGTTTCATTCCATTGTGTGCATATCTCATACAGACAGAGAGGTCTTGTTGTAAGCGGAAAAAACATCAACACATTAGCGGACGCATTCACTCTGTTAAAGAACAATGCAACACCGACTAATCCGTTCACATACGAAGCAGACTTTACTTCGACCGCATATATGGCAGCCGCAGACGGAACTCCTCGTTCTGTCCGTTCTATGCTTGGCGGTGTAGAGGGGGCCATACTCGATACATATGGCGGTGAATATGAGTTTGACCGATTCAGGGTAATCCTCCACAGACGAAGAGGGCAAGACAGAGACTTTTCTATCAGATACGGAGTGAATCTGCTCGACTACAAAGAAGAAACAGACTTTTCCGAAACATATAATTCAGCCGTTCCGTATTGGACAGGTTCCAACGGAGTAAAGGACATCATTGTGATAGGCAACAAAGCGACTTCAACCGCACCGACTTATAGCGGAAGAGAAATCTGTGCTGCACTCGATTTAACTGATAAGTTTGAGAACAAACCGACTAAAGCACAGTTACAAAGTGCGGCTCTGTCCATAATCAATTCAAAACAGACCACACTTCCGCAGCAGACTATAAATGTGGACTTCGTAAGGCTTCAGGATCTTGGCGAATACGAAACACTCAAATCACTCTTACAATGCAATCTGTGTGATACTATCGAAGTGATTTTCCCCAAATTCAATATGAGGGGCAGATTCAAGATAGTAAAAACAGTTTACAATGTATTGCGAGGCAAATACGAAAGCCTTGAATTAGGAGCATTGTCCACTACTTTAGCCGAGGCTCTTGGTATCGTTTCAGGCGGTGACAGAAAGTCTGTTCCTGATGTTATTTTTCTTAATGATGATGATGAAGTCCAAATCAACACCAACACAGTAATTTCCGGATCATTAACAGTACAAGGGCATAATTCTCCAATAGGAACGATTATAGAAGTAGAAAACGATGCAACAACATCCGTTCCGTCTGGCACATCAACACCGCTGATGTCTATAACATTGCCTGATGGTGTTTGGGTCGTGCGTGTCCTTATTAGATTCCCTGCTATGGGTACGGACAGAACGAAATATGTTTATGCGAACATTTCAGGCACAAGTGGAGCAACGGGGTATATGTACAGACACCCTTGCGAAAATATGATAACTGGAGTGATGCTCACGCAAATCATCACGGGTAGCGGTACTTATTATGTCAATGTTTACCAAAACAGCGGAAGCGCAAAGACATTCATAGCAGGTTCTTCGGCATACCAAAACATGAGAGCCGTAAGGATAGCATAGGAGTATATATGAGTAATTCAAGTTTAGTAACATATACAAGATTATCCCCTCATTATGATTCAAGAGAGGGGACACCGATAACAGATATAACTATCCATCATATGGCAGGGAATCTCACAGTATATGAATGCGGTGAAGTATTCCAAACGAGGGAAGCATCTGCGAATTACGGAATAGACGGAGAGGGCAGAGTCGGTCTGTATGTCGAGGAAAAATATGCTTCTTGGGCAAATGCTAACAAGCCGAGTAATCAGAGATCCATCACCATTGAGTTGGCAAACGATCAGGTAGGCGGTGACTGGCACGTATCCGATACCGCAATAGAAAAATGTATCGAGTTATGCGTGGACATCTGCAAGAGAAACGGAATTGACCTTGTCTATACTGGGGACACATCAGGCACACTCACACGGCATAATATGTTCTATGCAACTACTTGCCCTGGCCCATACTTGCAGAGCAAATTTCCATATATTGAAAAGGAAGTGCGAAGACGAATGAGTATTAAAAACGGATGGTATAAAGAGGACGGAAGTTGGTACTTTTATAAAGATAATAAACCGATAAAAAATGCATGGGCGCAGGACTCAAAGAATCTGTGGTATTGGCTCGGCAAGGATGGGAAGATGGTGAAATCCAACCTCATTACTTGGAAAGGCAACAAATACTATTTGAAGAGCGACGGAGCAATGGCATCCAACGAATGGATTAAATTCGGCAACGGATGGCGATTCTTCAATAAGAACGGAAAGATGCGCATCGGATGGCTTAAGTGGAAATCAAACTTTTACTATCTCGATAGCAAAGGCTACATGGTGACTGGGGGCAGGAACGTCCCTTGCACATTCGATTCGGACGGAAAGTTGGTGGTGAAATGAACTATGAAACGATATTGACTCTTATAGGAATAGTCCTCGGGTCTAACTGGCTCGGGAACTTCCTAATGGAGTTATACAAATCCAAAACCAAAAAGAAAACACCGTCCGAGATCATACTGAAAGCCTTGTGCAGAAACCATCTCCTGAACAGAGCGGACTACTACCATGAGATAGGATATATCCCGTCCGACGAATATGATGACATTCAAGAAGAGTATCAGGCATATGAAAAGCTGAACGGAAACGGACGAGTAGCAAGAGAATATGGAGAAGGCGGGGCGTTGAAATCGCTCCCGATAAGGTGAAGATATGAAAGAAGCACTAATCAAATTACTCAAAATCAAATCCATCGTCACGATCCTGTTGACACTTACATTCGTAGCGGGTGCCATCCTTCAGCAAGTCGAAGGGTGGGAGATCCCCGAAGCATTGGTCAACATCTACATGATGATAGTTGGGTTCTATTTTGGGACACAATTCAATAAAGACGAGAAGACAACCGAATCGGATCTGAACGGTCCTGAACAGTAGGCAGTCGGGGACGGCTGCAAAGCTCTCCTTTTATTCTCTATATATTAGCAAAGAACCCCGGGCGTAAATGCTCGGGGCTTTTTGCGTTGAAATGATAGACAGATAGGCTCGTATAAGCCTCTGTTTTACGATTTAAGCGGATAAATGAAGAACTAATCATTTATACTTTGACTCTTCTAATTTAAGCGAAAAGCTGATACCTTCGAACACATCGAACCGCATCAGAAGGCTCCAGTAATGAGATCCAGCGACAACTTTTTTAACGTCTCCGCGCATATCCGAAGCGAACTCAGAGGGAACGTATCCGATATCGGAAAACTCTTTGCTCCGTCCTTTGGGAGCTGCGAACACTTTCAGCGCATTCGGGTCCGACTCGTTATCAGGCTCCGGAACGACCTTGCAACGAAGATATTCGGAAACCTTGCACTCGTTCAAGTTTATCCCGGTCGCTTCTAACAGTTTACGGATGCCTTCCGTGTGTATGTTCCAGGAACGAACCTCGATAGGGTACGAAATCGAGCGAACACTGGATTTTGTATCAGTAGACTTACCAATCTTATTAAACAATCCCATAATAGCACCTCCGAACTGATTATATCACATTTTATTAGTTGACAAAAGAGCAAAATGGGATTATATTATATATAGTGATTCGATTAATACATACCAGCGGTGCGAGGGGATAGACCTTCAGCACCAATAAAAATGGCTCCAACTATTCCTAAAATCATAAAGGTCGGTAATTTCTCCGACCCTATTATGAGGATACCAAAAGGGTAGGGCATAGTCAAGTAAATATGTATTATTAGAATCACCACGAATTAAAACGGAGGTGATTTTTTTATGAGAAATCGTGCAGTGAAGCAATTCGCCATCGTCCAAGCAGACTCGGCTCAGACATTCACGGACGAACTCAACAAGAAGCTGATAGAGCTGGAAGGAAAGGACGTCACTATCGACTTCTATGAGAACTTTCTCGGAGCAAGGATCTACTGGGTCGAAAAGATTGGGGAGGCTCCCGAGAGCATTCAGGAAGAATACGAGGCGATCGGTGCGGGATTTAAGTGCAAACAGTGTCCCATGCATCAGGAATCACTCAAAGCAGACGGAACAGTAGACGCAAGAGCCAAAACGGGCAAGTGTATACTAAAAGGTTATTGCAGAGTATTCGGAGAGCAGAACGCGTGTGAAAAGCTCTACGAGATGATCCAAGCGGGGGAGGTAAAGTTATGTTTAGCAGATTAAGAAAAAGAATCGGAGCGGTGCTCGTATTAGTTGGTTTTATAGCTCTTATCGGAATGGCAGGGGCTGATGATGTGGCCGTAGCAAATGGGATCCATTCGCCTATCATTCCACTCGTTCTCAAGGGCATCCTGTTCCTCGGTATGATGGCAGGCGGTGCGGTACTGATCGGAGGCGAGACAGATGAGGATAGTTTATAAGAAGCCAGGCGAACCGGCAGAAGCTCGTAACGTTCCGAACGAACTGGACGAATGGCAGAGGCTCGTCGGCGGTTATATCGAGACGGTATACCTGACGCGGAATCTGATAATGATCGCAAATGAAGAGGGTTTACTGTTACGATTAGCACCGAACTTCAAATATCACGGTCAGATGATAGTCGGCCCGGTCGTATTTGTCGGAGTAAAAGACGACGAGTTCATAGACATCGACCGCGACTGGGAGCGGAAGATAATCGAATACTATAGGGAGGTTTAGGATGGTAGGAAAACAATACGAATGGTATAACCCAGCGAGCGACAGAGTGTGCTTTATTGTTAAATTAAATACTGACTGCTTCGAATTAATGGATATTATCCGAGCACTTCAATTTTACACAACAAAGAAGGGTCTCTCATACGAATCCATTAAAAACACCGTGGAGCTTGTCGAACAGCTTACAACTATAGCAAAAGAAGAGCCCAAGAAAATCGAACATTTATCGGAGGCAAGAATATGAGAGACACAGAATACTACAGAAACAGAAGAGCGTATATCGAGGGCTTATGGTCCGGACTGAAGAGCTTCGGGGATCTCGAGTCCATCCAGTACGCCTGGAGCATTAAAAAAGACGGCGAATACATCCGTATCCAGGACAGCATTAACAATGACATATATCTCCATATCGAGGGGCTGACGAACGCAGAGGTCTACAGGCAGATCGCAAAAGTGGTGCTGCAGGGCGATTATGAGGGATGTGTTCCGGAGAGACTCATAACAGACATAGCAGAAAAGAGAGCAATAGCTCCACTGTTCAGGGAGGTAGAAGGATATGACAACTGAATACAAAGTGAGAGTTAAGCACGGATATCTGGCAGAGTTCGTCTTCAGAGCTGAAACGTTCAAGGAGGCTGGGTACATAGCAGACCAGTTCCTTGACAACCTAATAGAGCCTGATGCGAGCAGAATAACGATAAGCATAGAACCATATAAGAAGCAGATAGAGGAGGATGTTGAAGATGAGTAAAGGATTAACGGGAGACTTCCGTAAGTACATGGATAAATCGTTCCTGGGATCGTGGGACGTGCCGGAAACAGGCGACCTGGTGCTGACGGTCGATTATGTAGACAGAGACGAAGTGCAGAACGACAGGGGCAAGGAGAAGAAGCTGACGATTCACTTCAAAGAGAACGGATACAAGCCGATGATATGCAATACGACCAACGCCAAAGCGATCAGCAAGGCGTACGGATCCACCAAAGTAGAAGACTGGGTCAATAAGAAGATAGCCATATACAAGGCGACGATATCGGCGTTCGGGCAGACTCAGGAATGTTTGAGGGTCAGAGAATACCCGCCGAAGACCGATGAGATCTATTGCGAGTGCTGCGGCGAGCTGATAGAAGACACTACCATCGATGGCAAGACATTCAAGGCAAAGGCTATCGCAAATAATGCGATGACCAAGTTCGGTAAGTATCTCTGCTATAACTGTGCAGCTGAAGCGAAGAAGGAACAGGAGGAGGCAAAATGAAGGCCGTTGTTCCTGAACGGTTTGAATGGGTTTACGTGTATTTAGGTAAGCAAACCGACGCAGTTGGGTATGTGGGTCGAGCTAAAAACTCAAGCAGATGCGCCAGGAGGCTTTTCGAACACCGAAGTGATAGCTGGTATACATCGGAAAAGTGGAAGCTGTTTGTCTGCCCATGTGCCAACAGATGCGAATCGGAATATATAGAGACCACCTACATAAACAGATACAAGCCCAAATACAACAAGGGCAAAGTAGGCTGGGGCACGATGCTTGACGACAATATTATCGAATTAGAAAGACTGCCTTCTTTTGATGAAGACATGGTCACTTGTAAGGAGCAAGCAGAATGGGCTTTGAACGATTACGAGACGCAAATCAAAACAGCCATGGTAAACAGTGGAGAATGGGAAATGCAGCCAGCCTACCGTGAGCAAGATACTTAAGGAGATGAATTTATGAACTTAACCAACACCAACTATTTCAGCCCTGAAGCGATGCGTTCCTATTGGAGCGTGTCGCAGTTCAAGGCATTCAATAAATGCGAGGCGTGCGGGCTTGCAGAAGTTAACAGGGAATACCAGCGCGAAGTAACCGACGCGCTACTTATCGGCTCGTATGTGGATGCGTACTTCTCGAACGAGATCACACCGTTTATGGCTATGAACGGAGATAAGATGTTCAAGAAAAACGGCGAGCTGCTTGCAAAGTTCCAGCACGCAAACGAGATAATCGAAGCGGTCAAAAGTCAGCCGTTGATGATGGACTTCTTAACAGGAGAGAAGCAAGTAATAATGCAAGCGGAACTGTTCGGAGTGCCGTGGAAGACCAAAATGGACGTATACGACGAGAAGCGTATCGTAGATCTGAAGGTCGTAAAGGATTTTGATGACATATATGATCCTGGCTACGGATGGCGCTCCTGGGTGGAATATTGGGGCTATGACATACAAGGCGCGATCTATCAGAGAGTTGAGCAGATCGTATCGAACCGAACCGAACCGCTTCCGTTCTATATCGTAGCGGTAACTAAAGAGAAGATCCCTGATATCAAGGTGATGCATATCCCGCAGCACATACTCGATGCAGCTCTGAAAATAGTCGAGGCGAAGATAGAGAGATTTGACCTTATAAAGCAGGGAGAAGTTGAGCCAATACGATGCGAAAAGTGTGACTACTGCAAACGCACCAAGAAGCTGACCGCTCCGGAAGAGTACGAGATTAAGGAGGCCGTCTGATGAACCTTCGAGACTGTGAAGGCCTCTACAAGTGCGGAATGGGAACGGACGAGAAGTGCCGGAAAGCATTGTGTCCGTTCTACAAACCGCCGAAACCGAAAGAGAAGCGCACCCGATACGTGCTGGACGACTTTTCGGGATTATGGAGAGAGGAGACAATCAATGAAAAAGGTAACAATGACTGACGAACTTAATACAGCTGAGGCGATCAACAAGATCCGTACCGAAAAAGGCGTAACCATGCAGGATCTGTCCGAGGCGTCAGGCGTATCGATATCAGCTATCAGCAAATACGAGAGCGGGAAACGTTCTCCCCGGATGGATTCATTTACCAAGCTGATGGGCGCGCTTGATACTGAGATCATACTCAGCAACAAATAAATGCGTTATAGAGCGGGGCGGTTCCTTCTTGAAAATATAGTGTTTGTGCTTTGTTCAATGTGTTTTTTGCCTTTCATAGCCCTTCAAACTGACATAGATTATAACACCGTCCCGCTTTATATAGCTTTTAAGGCTCAAAACCGACGATTTGAGCGAGTTTTGTGCGATACACGAACAATTTTACCATTACGGAGGTTATCAATGAATATACACATGATTCACGGCAGACTTGTAAGAGATCCGGAGCTGACCAAAGGAAACGAGGATAAGAACAACAGAACTAATTTCACTGTAGCTGTAGACAGAAGATACGGAGACGAGACGGACTTCTTCGACTGCGTTGTATTTGGAAAACGTGCGGAAGTTATCCACAAGTATTTCCACAAGGGTTCCGAGATCCTGCTGACAGGAGAGGGACAAATCCGCTCCTATGACGATAAGAACGGAGTAAGACGAAAAGCGTACAGCATAACCGTATCGGACTTTGACTTCTGCGGTTCCAGACTGGCTGATAGCGATTCACAACAGACCGCAGCGGAACCAAATCTGGACGGCTTCAAGGAATTAGATGAGGACATACCATTCTGATGATATTAGTTGACACAAGGGAAAAACCAAAAGCAATCGGCAAAATACTGGAATACTTTGAAGCGAATGGCATCGAGTACGATTCCAGCAAGTTATATATCGGTGATTATATCCGATACGACAATCCATCGGTGGTAGTCGACAGGAAACAGAATATCGCAGAACTTGCGAAGAACTGTACTTCCGATCATGAGCGCTTCAAAAGGGAACTGGAAAGAGTTAAAAAGGCAGGGGCTCGGCTGATACTGTTGGTGGAACAGGACAGATATAAGGACCGCGACGAATGGATCCACGTCCGTGACATATCGGACCTTATGTGCTGGACTAATCCATATACGACTATCACGGGCGAGAAAGTCTATCGAGTCCTTGCGAGCTGGACGGCAAAATACCCGCTCTCGGTCCAGTTCTGTGACAAACGGGAGACGGGAAAAAGAATAGCGGAGATATTGTATGGCGGAAATTAAAGACACTTATAAATTCCCTGGAGGCGTGTGCCCGGCGTGCGAATACTCACCTCTTCAAGTTAAGGTATTTTTGAGCGACAGCGGATGGAGCAGAGCGGAATATGTCTGCCCAAACTGTGGCCATTCGGAAGGGCTTGCGAAAACAAATCCCGCTCAGCCAATGCAGCGGGAACTTTCAAACTGGAGCAGGGACGTTACAGGGAGAGATAAACGATGCGTTATATGTGGGGAAACGCAAGGACTTGACGCGCATCATATTCTCCCAAAGAGCAAATACCCCACGCTACAAACAAAATTAGGAAACGGTATTACACTGTGCAGAAGATGCCACAGACTTGTGCACGAGAGTTACGTTCCATGGCCGGAGAAATATAAATGAGTAATCAATTTTTAGATGCTGCAATAGAATACGCTTCGAAGGGGCTGGCGGTCTTCCCGGTAAAAGCGAAAGGGAAGAATCCGCTCACAAACAATGGAGTAAAGGATGCCACCACCAATTTTGATCAGATCGAGAAGTGGTGGAAGCGGTATCCCTCGGCAAACATAGGGATCGCTTGCGGAGAAGTCTCAGGCGGTCTTCTTGTTGTCGATCTGGATGAGAAAGACAATGGCATAAGCGGAGCTGATTCCCTTAACCAATGGGAACGTGAGAACGGTCAGCTTCCCGATTCGTGGCGGTCATTGACGGGAAGTGGTGGCGTTCATATCTTCTATAAGCTGGATGGAACCACTAAGAACAGAGTCAACTTGCTGGATGGAGTCGACATCAGATCCGACGGCGGGTATATCGTCGCTCCACCTTCAGTCCATCCCAACGGGCATCGATACGAGTGGGAATACGGCCCTGACGATTTAGAGATAGCCGAAGCTGACGACACTGTTAAGGAACTTTTAGGCGTCGGTAAGCAGGCGGATCCAGAACGGTTCGTGCTGCCTGAAAGCATAGGCAAGGGCCAGCGAAACGATACGATATATAAGATGGCGTGCTCCATGCAAGCAAAAGGTGCGCTGGACGATGTGATATATATCGCTTGTAAGGCAGTCAATGAGAAGCAATGCGATCCGCCTATGAGCGACGAAGAGGTGGAGAAGATAGTAGAGAGCGCCCTGACCAAAGCGAAAGGAAACGCAAAAGCACTGTCTCCATCTAAAGAACTCGACCTGCTGACCGTAACAGATTCTAAAGGGAACGAGAAGGTCCGCCAATGCGCTGAGAACGTGACGAGAGTAATACTGAACGACTCGAAGCTCGCCGGCAAAATCAAAGATGACCGGTTCGGATACAGACTGATGTATCTCGGTCAGCTCGACTGGAGGGAAAAAGGCGACGTATACGGAGAATGGACAGATAAGGACGATTCAGCCCTGCAGAGTTACCTTGATATTAAATATAACCTGAGAAACGACAAGGATTATACGAACGGCTTCAATGTGGCTCTGCTGGATAACAGTTACGACCCGCTCGTTGGATACCTTGACGCGCTGGAATGGGACGGGATCCATCGTATCGACGAGGCCATGACCAAATGTCTCGGAGTGGAGCCGACCCGATACAACGTAGCAGCGTTCAGAACGTTTCTGCTCGGAGCGGTACGGAGGGCATACAATCCAGGATGCAAATTTGACTATATGCTGGTTTTCGTCGGGCAACAGGGCGACGGAAAATCCACTTTCTGCAAACTTCTTGCCTGCAATGATGAGTGGTACGATGAAAACTTCAACTTTAAGGATACGAACAGTAAAGCTACCATCGAGAACATGGCGGGTAAGTGGATTCTCGAGATGGGCGAGATGGATACGATGAAAAGGGACTTCGTAACGGCTGACGCATTAAAGGCATTCATCACGACCCAGTCCGATTCGTACCGTGCTCCATACGGAAGGCGAGCAGAACGAAGACCGAGACACTGTGTATTCTGCGGAACGTCCAACGACAAGAATTTCCTTAAAGACAGAACAGGAAATAGACGATATCTACCTATCGACTGCCATTCAACGGCTGAAACCAAGCGATTCATGTTCGAAGATCAAGAGAATGTGGCAAGACCGTACCTGAGGCAAGTCGTAGCGGAAATGGTCGCATATTACAAGGCGCATCCGAACGAACAGGCCGTCCTTCCCGAAGATATAGCAGGACTTGCAGCTGAAGCGCAGAACAATCACCTTGAGGAAGATGTATGGGTCTCCATCATAGACGACTTCCTCAGATCTGAACCGTGCAACAGGGTAAATGCAGCATATCTGTGGGACAAGGCATTCGACCGTGACGTGGCGGATATGCGCAAGGGAGAAGTGACCAGGATACTCACGATTATGAGGAACGAAATCGAGGGATGGCACGAAATAGGCAAGGCGAGGATGAACGGATACGGACGCGCCGGAATATGCTTCGAACGGGATCCAATAAGTGTCACCTATGACGTGAAAAGTGACACCTTGGAGGGTGACACCGATGCGATAGGTGACACTTTAGAAGGTTTTGAGGACGTAACAGGCGAGTGCGACATACTGTTTTAAGAGACGAAAATCACAAAAAACGTCACCTATCAGTCAAAAAACGTCACCCTAAAAAACGATAGGTGACACCCAAAGGTGACACCAAAGCCTTTGATTTTCAAGGGCTCACGGGCTACTGTCACCTATGTCACCTTTAAATTCACTAAAAGAATATTTTTAGAATATAGATAGTAATTTATATAGTAATTAGAAAGTTAGGGTGACAAGGGTGACAAGGGTGACACTTGAACACTTTGGAGGGCAAAATGGATAGAATCGAAAAGAAACTGAAAGACGCGCTCAGGGATCTGAACGATGTGTGCCTGAGCTATTACGGAGACTGTAGGAAATGCCCGCTGGATAAATACCGCTGGGACGATGGGACTGAGTGGCACTGTTTCGTAGCAGACGCGATGAACGACAGCGAGACTGATACTTACACAGTTTATATGGAGGACATGACATGAGGATATTCCCGTGGTTGCCGGAACTTACCAGCTTCGGAGAGAAACTGACTTGCGACAATTGCAAACGGTTCGGAGAAGACTGCGGACGGAGCGGATATATCTGCGGTAACTGGGAAGAAGCTGAACAGATCCAGATGATGCTTATAGGAGGAGAAAATGAGAGACTGTGAAAACTGTGTATATGCAAAACCATTCGGAGGACCGAACGATAACAGGTGTTGTGCATGGAGTTGCGAATACATCAACAGAGCCGAAGCAATAGAAATTTATAAGAGGTTCAAATGGAGACCGATAAGTGAGAAACCCGAGACGGAAGGCGAATACATTATCACGAAATTAGATTATCGTGACGAGCCATATACAACGTCTGCTTATTTCGGAGTTGCATTCGATAGCGGTCACAAAGACGTGTTTTATGTTACGGATAGTGAATGGGGCGACACAGAATTAGATGACGTGATCGCTTGGATGCCGTTACCAGCACCGTGGAAAGGAGAAACAGATGGCAAAGATAAAATGTGATTTCAAAGAAGAAAGTACACTTGTGAAGTTTGAAGCGATAGAGGAAGGCGAAATATTTGTCCGTGATGATATGCCATTCATAAAACTGAATAGAGGCAATCGTAACAATGCATTTTGCTTAACGGAATGCGAATGGCTTTACTTTTTCGATTCCACCCTTGTCACCTATGTAAAATCCGCAGAACTTAAACTGACGATATGAGGTGAGGAATGAACGAGCAGATTCCAATGTTAAAACAAAAGCCTCATTGGATTCCGATAGAACGAGGCGACAGAGGATATAGTTCGGGCGACTTCATATGCTCCGAATGTGGAAAACCTTGCCCTTGCTATCACTTGACTAAATACTGCCCTAACTGTGGAGCGAAAATGAAAGGAGAATGACATGGCAAAGATAAAACATAAACTCAAACTGTTCATATCGGTCATACAAAACATCTTAAGACACGAATGGTATTCACCCTATGTGCTTGAGATGATGGAAAAAGACAAAGAACTGCATAAACTATTTGGAGGGAACGATCATGGCAAAGATTGAATGGGACATCAAAGAAGATAGTACACTTGTGAAGTTTGAAGCGGTGCGAGTCGGTGAGGTGTTTATCCAAGATAAAATGCCACTCTATAAGTTAAGCGGTGATGAGGCATTAAATATGTCGGACAGTGATATAGTATGGATTCAGCCGAATGACCTCGTCACCTATGTAAAGAAAGCAGAACTGAATTTGACGATATAAAAACAAGGGCAAGTGGGTGATTCGGTAGTGCCAAGGGGTGGGTGACATTGCCATAGTGAAAGGAGAATGATATGAACTATGAATGCTGTTGGCTCAAATACTCCTCATACTGTCCAGAGTGCAGAGGAGAGATATGCCTTATAAGGCTTTTGAAAGGAGAATGATATGGGAGTAAAAGAAGCCATAAATATACTTGAAAGATTTTGTGGAAGGCAAGGTCATCAATGTGCAGATTGTCCTATTGGAAGCCATGCAGATGCAGAATGGTTAGAGTGGGGCTGTCCTATTCCTTCCGTTTATGATGATAGCACAATACAGAACGCATTAGCGGATATGGAGGATTACTGATGGGAGTATATATACCGAATATGGAGAAGCCGAAGAGTTGTTGGGGATGTCGGCTGATGGACGGTGAAGCAAACTGTCTCGTAACAGATGAAGGCATTTCATCCAAGCAAGAAGGAATCCATCCCGATTGCCCACTAATCGAGATACCCACACCACACGGAAGGCTGATAGATGCAGACCTTTTAAAAGATACGGTACGGGATTCCGTTCCTGCGTATACGATAGGGGTTAAGATACCGACGTTCGGAGATACGCAGATAATGAGTGCAATAGATGTTATGCCTACGATATTAGAAGCGGAGGGACACGATGAGTAGCGGAGTAATAATCACAGCAATTATTTGTTTAACACTGATCATATTAGCATTTGGCGGAAAGAAATGACGGTCAAGGACTTTTTAAAACAATACGAGAAAGCTGAGCAGATAGCCAGGCGAGCTAAAACTGAATACGATGAGGAGACGCTGAGGATCGGATCTATCAGGTCGCCAATGGACATGGATGGGCTGCCGCACGGTACAGGCATAAGCAAAACAGTAGAAGAGCAGGCGATACGACTCAGCGAACTGGCGAACCGATACAAGGAAGCACAGATCGAAGCGCTGAAGAAACGCCAGGAAGTATTCGACGTGATCTGGAACGTTCCGGGGCTTAAAGGCGAGATCCTTTACCAGCGATACATAAACCTTCTGAAGTGGGATGATGTAGCAGACGCCGTACACGTATCGCTCAGGCACGTACACAGGCTGCACGGTGAAGTTTTAAGAGAATTGTCTCAGAATGTCATTGAATGTCACTAAATAGGGATGCTACGATGCTATTGTCAGAAAATGACAAAATCGAATCACTCCAAAGCCGGAGAGATCCGGCGAACATGGCCCGACGGTCGTGCAACACTGGTTAGACTCCAGTGCGGGCCCATTTCAACATCCATACATCCCCAAAGAGAACGGAACAAGGCAGCTCCGTTCTTTTTATTAGAGCTATGAGTAAAGTAAACCCACGCTACGCCAACGGCAATACAAGACGGAAGTACCGGGCACGTTTAAAAGCCATGGGACTACCGTGCGGTATATGTCAGGGCAGGCTCGGGCCTATTCACTACGATGAGCCTTCGGACGCTCAGCATCCGCTCAGCTTCGTGATAGACGAGATCCATCCGGTCAGCAAGTGGAGGCTGTTCGGTTATGATTCACCGGAGGCAGCCGCTCAGGACTGGAACAACCTGCAGCCAGCTCATTGGATCTGCAACGCCAGGAAGAGCGACAAAGTGCCAGAATTAGAAGGCCGAAAAATAATTAATATTGCAAACATAAAAGATGGCGACTGGTGACGGGTGGGGCGGGTAGCCCATACCCCGGCCTCGGCGCAAAGCCGCTGGTCCAGCGCCGATTTACACACAAGGAGTTTTTGGATGACCAGAGCGGAGAAATTAAAGGCCCTTGAGGAGCGCTTATCAGATGCTCTGGAGGAGGCCGGTCCGCAGACTATTGCAGCAATAGCGAAGCAATACCGCGAGACTTTAAAAGAAATCGAAGAATTAGAAGGAGCTGAAAATAATGACGACGACATCGCAGAGATCCTATCAGCAAGAGAAGCTGCAGGGAAGCCAGGAGCCGTCCGTCCGAATTGCTCCTGAGTATGACCAATCCGACGGACCCGATGCAGAACTGATCCTGAGGAGTGGTGGACTGATATTAGATCCCTGGCAGGCTGAAATCATATTCGACTGGATGGCGGTTAGCCCGCTTGGCAAGTGGATATGCAAGACCTGTGGCGGTTCGGTTCCGAGGCAGAACGGAAAGACCGGACTGTTAGAGGGACGAGCTGAGGCAGGTATGCTGATGTATAACGAGCAAGTCATATATACAGCGCATCTGCAGAAAACAGCAACGGAGACCTTTGAAGAGATGGCCTCCTTTTTTGATACTCCAAAGCTGAGGAAGTACATAAAAGACATTAAGACCGCGCTCGGACGTGAGCAGATAATACTGACTACTGGTGCAAGGGTAAAGTATTTAGCCAGGACTCGAAACGGAGGCAGAGGACAGCACGGAGATCTGCTTATATTTGACGAGGCCCAGGAGCTGTCCGTAGAGGCTCAGGCATCATTCATTCCGGCAATATCCGCAAGCCTTAATCCGCAGGTCATATACGCTGGTACTCCGCCAGATCCGACAGCAGACGGAACAGTTTTCCGCGGTATCAGAGACAAGGCAACGGCTGGCGATACAAAATCAACCGCTTGGTTCGAATACTCGGTGGAAGAGATTGGTGACGTCCATGACCGAAAGAGATGGGCACAAACCAATCCGGCTTTAGGGCGCAGGATCTTAGAAGCAACCATCGAAGGTGAATGCGAGCAGATGCCTCCGGATACCTTCGCCCGTGAACGTCTCGGCTGGTGGACTCCGATAGTCGAGCATGAGGTCGATTACGCAATACCTTCAGACATATGGGACGCTTGCAGATCCGAAGAGCCAAAACCCAAAGGTAAGACTGCGTACGGAATCAAATTCAGCGCAGACGGTTCGACTGTTGCGCTGTGCGGTGCGGTCATACCGGCAGACGGTCCGGCTCGTATCAGTTTGATTGAACTGAGACCAACGGGTCAGGGCATCAGCTGGTTGGCAGACTGGCTGAACGCACGATATCAGAAGGCATCCTGCGTAGTAATAGACGGAAGGAACGGTGTAGACGTATTAGTGGAACGGATCGCTGATACCTGGAAGATGAAGGGCTCTGTTATAAGGCCATCAGTCCGGGACGTAATAGCAGCGGTCGGCACGTTAACCAATGCGCTTAATGAGAAGTCCGTAACGTGGTTCTATCAGCAGGACGCACTGAGGGAGAGCGCAATAACTTCAGTAAAAAGACCCTTCAGCGGTGGCTGGGGGTTTGGCGGAGACAATTCCGCACCGATAGAAGCTTCTTCACTTGCATTATGGGGAGCGCAGAACAGTAAAAGAGATCCAAATAAGAAGATGAGGATAGGTTAATGGGTAGATTACTTAATCCGGATAAGGTATACGGCATAGGCGAGCGAGAGAGAGAAATGCTCCGTCAGCTTATGAACGTATACGAGAATGCAGAACAAAAGAACAGACTAAAAGAAAGATATTACAACGGCAAGATAAGGCTTAATGAGGTCAATCTCGGAATA
>ODAI011461295.1_pt1 | contig 16361 bp, 12 predicted proteins | sample 1539321 | NCBI WGS metagenome assembly ODAI01 (sample SAMN02144231, study PRJEB22623) | gut metagenome | biome: sheep rumen | host: Ovis aries | place: New Zealand
AGGATGTACAGGGTGGTGGGCATGATCTGGGGCCATTTGATGCGCCAGAAGGTTTGCAGGTTGGTGGCGCCGTCCACGCTGGCAGCCTCCACCAGCGAATGATCCACGTTGGAAAGGGCGCTGACGTACAGCACGATGGGCTGGCCCACGGAGGTGGTGAGCAGGATGGTGATGATGCACCACAGGGCGGTGGAGGGATCGCCCAGCCAGTTGATGTTTTTGCTGATCAGGCCCAGGCTCGTGCAAAGGTAGTTCAGCACGCCGGTATAATTATTGAAGATCCATTTCCAAACCACCGTCACGGCCACGGAGCCCGTGACCACCGGCAGGTAAAACACGCAGCGGAAAAAGGAGGTGTTGATCTGCCGCAATTTATAAATGACGGACGCGACCCACAGGGAAAACATACACGTGACCGGAACGCTGACCACCACGATGACGATGGTGTTGACCAGCGCCTTGGTAAAAATGGGATCGGCAAACATTTCCTGATAGTTGGCCAGGCCAACGAAGGAAAAATCCGTCATGGTGTAGTTGAAGAAGCTGGTCACCAGACACATTCCCATGGGGAAAATGACGAAACCGATAAAAAAGAGCAGGCTGGGCGCCATGAAAATATAGCCCGCGATGTTTTCCCGGCGGCGGGCCTCCTTCATGCCCCGGGATAGGGAAACGCTTTGCGCCATTTTTTCACCAACTTTCCTTATTAGAAACAGCGTCCCCCGCTCCGGGGAGAAACGGGGGACGCTGCTTTATGGATTGTTCCGCCTGGAACTGATATTGATAAGTTTACTGCACTTCGCCCATGTACACGGCGACTTCGTCCGCTACCTTGCCGCTGGCGAATACGCGCTGGAGCAGGTTCCACCAGGCGGTGCGCTGCGCGGCCCAGTTGGGAGCGATCTGATAGTAGCCGCCGAAGTAGGGGGAGAAGATGCTGTAGGAAGCGTTGATTTCCTTCTCGGTGCCGGTGTAGATGTCTTCCATGTCGCGGGTGGCGAAATAGCCGGTGGCGTACACGGCCTTGGTGTTGCCGTTGCACATGAAGCGGATGAATTCCTTGGCGGCAGCGGCCTTGGCGTCGTCGCCGTTGTTGAACACGCCGAAGCCCCAGATGCCGCCGTCCAGCGTGGGCACGCCATCGTCAGAGGGGAAGGCCATGGGGAATACTTCCACGTTTTCCGCCAGGTTGTCCTTGTTGTTGGTGGCCAGGGCAGCGTTCCAGCAGAAGCCCATGGCGGTGGTGCCGTTGCAGAACAGGCTGATTTCATCGCCCGCCACGATGCCGGGGTCAGAGGTCAGGATGCCTTCCTGCACCATATCGTACAGCTTCTGGAGGCCCTTGATGTTTTCTTCGCTGTCGATGGTGTATTTGGTGAAGTCTTCATTGGTGAAACGGCCGCTGTACAGGTTGTACACCAGCGCGCGGGTGCCCTGGTCGCCGCCCTGGCCGCCGCAGTACACGATGCCGGTCACGGGGGTGAAGCCGGTGGCGGCCAGCGCGCGGCAGGCAGCCTCGAAGCCTTCGGTGGTCCAGGTGTGGTTTTCAGTGTCGATGTACTGCAGCGCGTCGGCAGCCTCAAAGGCTTTCTTGTTGATGACCATGCAGTGGGTGGTCATGCACAGGGGATATTCATAGTAGTTTCCGTCCGCGCCCTTGCAGGAGCCGGCCACGCCCTCATAGATGGCTTTGCCTTCTTCTTCGCCAAACAGGTCGTTCAGGGGCAGCATCTTGCCCGCGGCGCCCCAGTTGGCCACCAGGCGTTCGGGGCCTTCAAAGATGATGTCGGGGGTGGTCTTGGCTTCGATGGCGGTGGTCACCTGGTCGTCGCCGGACTGGTAATCCAGATACTGCACGTTCACCTTGATTTCAGGATGCACGGCGTTGAAATCAGCGATCAGTTCGGCCACGGTAGCGTCGTCCGTCCAGCTGCCGATGGGATAGGTCCACAGGGTGATTTCCACGTCCTCGGCAACAGCGAAGGCGGGGATCATCAACATCGCACACAGGAGCAGAGCAAGCAGCTTCTTCATAGAATCAGATCCTCCTTTAAAATATGGTCGATTTGTCCCGCCCCGGCAGGGAGCGAAACTGTTCTTGCGATAAATGTACTACATTTCTTTGTTCCTGTCAATAGGGTTTTGAAAAATATTTATGAACCGACAGATTTTTGACCAGATTGTTCTTTGTATTGACAGACGGCCGGGGGATATATTATAATGAAACAGATGAAATATCCTACAAACTTTACAAAGGCGGGATGTCCATGACGGAAGCGAGCCGCAATGAAAAGCTGTATATCCAGGCGTTCCGGGAAATACGCAGCTATATCATGGAATACAGGCTCGGCCCCGGCGACCTGCTGCCCACGGAACAGCAGCTTTGCGCCCAGCTGGGCGTGAGCCGCAACGTGTGCCGGGAAGCCATCAAGAGCATGGAGTTGATGGGCATGGTGCGGGCGTGCCCGGGACGGGGTACGGAGGTGCGGGAATTCAGCCTGGACTTCATTTTCCAGAACGTGCTGTTTTTCCACATGGACGGGCAGGAAAAGCACGTGCGGGAAATGTTCTCCGTGCGCAAAGCCCTGGAGCTAAGCTTCATGCGGCAGGCGTTTGACTCCATCACCAAGGAGGACATCGCCGAAATGCGGGCCTGCGCCACGGAAATCAGGCAGCGGTGGGAAAAAGGCGAAATGTTCGAGGAGGCCGACCAAAGGTTCCATACCGCCATGTTCCGTTCTCTGAACAACACCATCCTGAATTCCGTGCTGGACGCCATCTGGGCGGCGGACAGCGGCTTCCAGCTAGAAGCGAAAATGCCCCACCTGGCCAGCACCGTCACCAAGCACGAGCACATCGTGGACGCATTGGAACAGTATGACTACCTGGCTTTCGCCCAGGCCATGATGGCGCACTACTCGTCGGGCAAATACACGCAGACGAATTCCTATGAAGAATACTGAGGGAGGAAGCGTTTTATGCTGATCGAAGAAATCAAGCAAGGAAAAGGGTTTTCCTTTGACCTGGGAAAGCTGGGGAAGAACTTCGCCACGGCCCAGTCATTCCTTTTGACCGCGGACTTCGCGTCCCTGTCCCTGGGCCGCCACGACATTGACGGAGACAGCGTGTTCGTGAATATGCAGGAATACACCCAGGAAGAGAAAGAACCTTCTTATGAGGCTCATGCCGTGTACGCCGACATTCAGTTGGTACTCAAAGGCAGCGAGCGCTTCCGCTGGGGTTTAGGGGAATTGAGCGAACTGAAAGGCGATTTCCGTCCCGTGACCGGAGTGGAAAAGTTTGTTGAATTCACCCTCCACGAAAACCAGTTCGTCATTTTCCTCCCCGGCGAACCCCACGCCCCCGGCCTGCCGGAGCATAGCCCCGCCTTCTGCCGGAAGGCGGTGGTGAAGGTGAAGGCTGAATGAAGGGACGTTTTAGATAAGAGGGAGTGTGGAGTTTATATAGAGAATGTTTTGCATTCTCTCGACAGACGAGCCTCAATTGAAATCTTTTATCACTCCAATCTCCACTCTTCACACTCCACACTTCGCTGCATAAGGCGCCCACAAAACAATACAAAAAAGGAGCATCAACCCATGAAGAAGCACATCGTATGCCTCGGCGATTCCAACACCCACGGTTACTGCGCCGATCCCACCGACTGCGCCGACGGCGGGAGCCGCTTTAACGAGGACGAGCGCTGGACCTGTCTGCTGCAAAGGGCGCTGGGGGATGAATACCTGGTGCTGGAAGAGGGCCTGGGCGGGCGCACCACCGTGTTTGTGGACGCGCTGCACGAAAGCATGGACGCTGTGTCCGCAGCGTATCCCATCCTGATGAGTCATGAGCCGGTGGACTTGCTCATTATCATGCTGGGCACCAACGACACCAAGGAGCGCTTCGGCGCCAACGCCGCCGCCATCGCCGTGGGCATGGAACGGCTGATCAAGAAGTGCAAGTCCGTGGAATGCTGGACGGCGAAAGGCCCCAACATCCTGGTCATCTGTCCCCCGCCCCTGGGCGACGGCTTCCACGACGAGGTAATGGGCCCGGGCTGCGTGGAAAAATCCAAGGCGCTGCCGAAGTACATGAAGACCGTGGCCGAACGGAACAGCGTGTATTACCTGGACGCCAAGGACTGCGAGTTCAATCCCGTAGACTTTACCCACCTGACGAAAAATGGCCACGCACAATTGGCCGGAATGCTGGCGAAACTGGTGCCCGGCCTGGTCAGCTGAAAAAACCTTTTCGATTCCCCGAAACATCCGAAATTTTAAGGCCACTGAAAAAGTCAGTTCTGAAAAGGACTGGCTTTTTCAGTGGCCTTATTCCTGACGAAAAATATCTACGGGCGGTCACGGTGTATTATCCTGAAGAATTGAAATAGCCCCTGCTTATTACTGGCTTTGAATGAATACAAGATATATCCGAACGGGAAGATTTCAAACAAACGCCAAAGGAGCTTCCCGTTCGGGATTCTTATTCTCATAATACAAACTGATGGTTTGAGTTCCATCGCAGAATCCGCAATATAAAAATAAGAAAGATTCAGAGAGCCTTATATCGTGATCTTAAATCCTTCTTCAATGCATGCGCGGCCACGGTTGCCGATTTCTGCAGAGAACGGAGTATTGCGCTTCATATAAAAGATGGGACAATAGTTGGCAAGCAGGGTTTGAATTTCGTTGTACCTGTCTTTCAGCTTCCTGGATTCCTCTTTTTTTCGGAACGCCTTCCTCATTTTCCTCTTCAGCGATTCCTCAGAATGTCGTTGTATGGGCCACATACTCGGTATCATCCAGTCGCTGCTTGGCTACCAGCTTTGCAAAGAAGCCATCCTTTTTAATCAGCTGTTCATAGCTCCCGTCCTCGATGATTTTTCCCTGATCCAGTACGATGATCCTGTCGCATTGACGGATCGTGGACAGTCTGTGAGCGATCACGAGCCGCGTACAATTCATCTTATCCAGCGCATCGGCGATCCGCTTCTGCGTCAGATTGTCCAGCGCGGAGGTGGCCTCATCGAACATCAGAATCTTGGGCTTGGGCGCAATGGCTCTCGCGATCATGAGCCGCTGCCTTTGGCCGCCGGAGATACTGCCAAGCCCTTCGGAAATCACGGTTTTCATACCCATGGGCATCCGCCGAATATCTTCCGCAAAACCGGAAATTTCCGCGGCCTCCCATGCGTCGTCCACCGTAAGCCAGGGAGCGGAGATCGTGATATTGGAGTAAATATCCCCCATGAACAGCTTGCCGTCCTGCATCACAGACCCGATCTGCCGCCGAAGCGATTTGGGATCCAGTTTGTTTAAGTCCTTCGAGTCATAGTAAACGGCGCCCTTCTGTGGCTTCTCGAAGCCCAACAGGATACGCATCAGCGTAGACTTGCCGCAGCCTGTCTTGCCTACGATGGCCACATACTGACCTGCCCGGATCTTGAGGCTGACATCGTTCAGTATTTGCGGCATTTCCGGATGATAACGGAAACTGACGTGGGAGAGCTCAAGATTGCCTGACAGCGATGTGATCATGGTCTTGTTCCCATCAATCTCCGGAACCGTTTCAAGAAGGGGCTTCACCATATTCAAGGTCGGTTTGATCCTGGAAATAGAGACCGTGACATCGGTCAAGGCGCGAAACGCGCTGTCGATCATACCATATGCGGTGGTGAAAGCATAGTACTCCGCGATCGAAACGCCGTTCTTAATGGCAAGATAGTACATCACGGCCGTTCCGATGAGGGAGATGGCCTGGGTGATGACCCCGCTCACCCGCATGAGCATGGGAGGGTTATAGAGGAATTGAGCGCTTTCCGCATAAAGCTTGCACCATTTGGCAAAGGAGCGCTGTTCTGCCCCGGCCAGCCGGATCTTCTGAACGCCGCCTACCAGTTCATGGGTGATACCGTTCTCTTTTGAGGTAAGCAGCATATGGTTTTTCGAGACGCCGGTAACGATAAAATACCTGCCGACGGAGACCAAGGCCGTCAGGAGCGTGATGATCAGCGAAGGCTGCACCAGGGCCGGCGCGTACACGAAAATCTGCGAAATGTATATCAGGGAGAACAGGCTTGTCAGACTGGTAGACAGCAGGATATTGACCATCTTGTCAGACAGGTCATTGAGGAATCCAATGCGGGTGGCAAGCTCGCCTGCATTGAAATTCTTAAAGAAGGTGGCGGGCAGCGAAAGAACCCGCATGATGGACGCCGCCTCCACAGCGATATCCAGCTTTGTAGTGATCCGGGCCGTGGCGAAGCTCTGCACGACGCTGAATACCAGTGCGGAAAGGGAAACGCTTACCATATAAATGGCGATACCGACCAGCAGCCTGCTGCTGCCGATCTTGATAACATCCGAGAACAGGGCTGAAGTCAGTTTGGGCATGAGCAGACCCACGCCGGAGGCGGCCGCCATAGCAATAACCAGTATCAACAAATCAATGGGAGCGATCTGTTCCATGAGATAGTGCATAAAATCGCGGACGCTCATTTTTTTCAGCGGAAAAGGCTTATAGAAAGCAATCGCGTCTTCCTCAAAAAGATCCTCGTTGCGTCTGCTGACCCGCACATAGCGTTCCCGCTTGCGGTCATAGAAACGATAGCCGCCGAAGCTGTAAGGGAGCAGCGCAACGACGCTCCCGTCATCCTTTTTTGTGCCCAGCATCGCGCCGACAGCGTTCTTGTACCATCCCTTTTCGAGGCGGCCGCCGCGCCGCATGATTCCATAAGGGCGCATGAGGTATTCCAGCACCTCGTTCATATCCCGGATTTCCTCCGGAACATCCTTCGGCTTGACGCGGTAGTATTCCAGGATCGTTTCAATTGCGTCCGTGATCATCTGGCGGTCGTCGCCCACCGCCTCCGAAAGGCGCTTGCCCATCACGGCATTGGCAAGCGTCTGGAAAGATTCCTCAAATATTTCCGCGTCAGATTGCTTTCGATCTCTGATCTGTTCGTCGAACCAGCCCATACTATTCGCTCCTTACCAGTTCCGTGTACAGTCCGCCATTTTTCATGAGCTGCTCATGCGTCCCGCGCTCCACAACCTTGCCTTTATCCATCACGATGATCTCATCGCAGTCCCGGATCGTGGAGAGCCGGTGGGCAATCACCACGCAGGATATGCCGCGGGCCATGATAGCCTCCACCATTTCGCTTTCGGTGCGGGCGTCCAGCGCGCTGGTGGCTTCATCCATAATGAGCAGGGTCGGATCCTGGGCCAGCACCCGCGCGATTTCAAGGCGCTGCCGCTGTCCCCCGGAAAAATTCTTGCCGCCCTCCGTAATCATGTACTGGTAGCCGTCTTCCCGCAGCATGATGTCATCGTGGATTCTGGCATCCCTGGCCGCCAGGATCATTTCAAAATCCTGAATGGAATTATCCCACATCTTGATGTTGTTGGCGATTGTATCCTCAAATAGGGTAATGTCCTGATCCACCACGGCCACAGAACCGGTCAGGACATTCCGGTCGATGGTGGCGAGGGGCTTATCATCCAGCAGAATCTCACCGCTCCATGGCTGATACAGACCGGAGATCAGCTTGGCCAGGGTAGACTTGCCGCACCCGGAGAAACCGACGAAAGCCACCCGCTGTCCGGGAAGCAATTCCAGATTAAAATCCTCAATCAGCGGCGGCTCCAGGCGGGAATAGCCGAAGGTCACATGCCGCATGGACAAGCGGCCACTCAGCTTATCATACGTTTTCGGCTCTTCCCGCTGCTGCTCCAGCATCGGATCGTCGGGATATTTCATCACATCCTCGACCCGCTCCATTTCACTCCGCAGTTCCTGTATGGTCTGTCCGGCAGTGATGAGATTGGCGGCGGGTTTCATGAAGCGGGCCATGATCCCCTTAAACGCTAAGATCATACCCACGGTAAACTCACCCTGCATCACGAGCGAGACGCCCAAAACCAGGATGAGGGTGTTTGAAACGGCATTGATCGCATTGGGAAGCAGCCCCCAATACTCAGACATTTGGATGCGCCGGTAATTCTGCGTATTCACCGAAGCCTGATAGCCGGACCATCTCTCGAAATACCCGTTTTCCGCGCCGCTGGCTTTAATGGTTTCGATCATGTCCAGGGCCCCGGTGGTAGCGCCGGCGAGCTTTCCATGGTCGCGCATGGCTACGCGGGTAATGTTGACCCGCTTTTTGCTGATGTACAGGGACAGCAGCAGATTGACGACGATGGAACCGATGGCGATCACCGTCAGCAGCCAGGAATACCGGAACATGACGATCAGGTAGAACACCATCATGGCGGCCTCGATGGCAAGCGGCGCAAGGGTACTGACGAGCTTTTCGGCGATGGAAGAATTGCTCGCTTTCCGGCCCTCAATGTCGCCCGCCATCCGCTGGGAGAAAAACGACATCGGGAGCCTCAGAATCTTCCAGATGAACGCGGCGTTGCCTACCGCCGCCATCTTCCCGTTGAGCCGGCGCAAATAGATCGACTGTATGAACGAGGAAACCAGTTGGATCGAGATCAGCAGAGAAAACCCAAAGAAGAACGGCGTGACCCACGCGGGGTTCGTTCCTGGCAGCAGATAGTCCAGAAATACCCGGGAGAATCCGGACTGGATGATCCCTGCCAGGGTGGTGATCACGGAAGTGGTCACAACGAAAGCGATGGCCGCGTTTGCGCCCCTCAGCCGCTCTTTGGCGAAAGCCGCGATGGATCTTTGCTTGCCGCCGGGCTCGAACTGCTCCGTCGGCTCCATCATGAGCGTAACGCCAGTGAAAGATTCATCAAACTGTTCGATGGAGACGCTGATTTCGCCTCTGGCAGGGTCGTTCAGATAGACCTTATTGCCTTTGAAGCCGTCGCACACGACGAAATGGCTGAAATCCCAGTGGATGATGCAGGGAAAAAGCCCTTCCCTGCGCAGTTCCTCCGGCTCGAAGCGGTAGCCCTTCGCGTTCAGCCCATAGCCGCGGGCCGCCTTCAGGATGTCGCCCGCGTTCGATCCATCCCGGCTCACGCCGCAGGCCAGGCGAACCTGCTCCAGCGAAATCCATTTTTCATAGTATGCCATGACCATGCAAAGACAGGCGGCGCCGCATTCCAGCGCCTCCTGCTGCATGATCACCGGAACCTTGACTACGCCGGTGCGTATCGGGTGTTTCATCTTCTGCGCAGACATCTTTTTCGACCCCGTCAATTCGTAATAAAGGTGATTGGATGGACAGTTATGATCTCGCCGTTTTGGTTTACAACATCCACTGTTCCCAAAATACTCCACGCGAGCATTCCAAACAGCAAAAGAAGCAGCGCCGCCAGCGTCAGCCAGATGGAGGGCTTCGTTACACGGATGTAGTCATTTAACTGCTCCGGGGAGGAGATCTTGTCCAGATTCTTTTTCCTAAAAAGATTGCTCATAATGCTTCTTCCCTCTCTGAAAAACATTTTCAGCGTTCTGAACGCCGCTTTCCTTTCTCAATTCCGCGACAGTTCCCGCGTCTTTGGGCAGGATCTTCCAGACATATCTGCAAGCATCCAGACGCTTTGCGCCGTCAGGTACACTGTCATCCCAGACCATGAGAGGCAGGAACGCCCTGCCCGCGGCATATTTGGGCAGATACCGGAAGCAGGAGCAGGAAAGCGGCGAGTTATACACCACGATGTCCGCGTCCGCGCAAACGTCCGGCCACCGTCCCAACTGATCCGGCCGCACGCAAAGGATTTTTTTTCCGTCCATCCCATTCTCGGCCATCCGCGCCGCCCGGACAGCCGCTTCGATCAGCGCCTGCATCCTCGCGTTAGGGTCCTTCCGAAGATCGGGAATCACGGCGGCTGTCACGTCATAGCCTCTCTGACGGCACATCTGCTCAAACAAAAACCGGCTGGGGAAAGAATCCCACGCGCCCGTCAGAAAAACAGCCTTGATTTTCTCCCCTCGCTTCATTTTCTCCGCGATCCGCGCGGCCTTTTCCGCAAGAGTGCGCCGGTGCTCCTCGATGGAAGGGAGCCTGTAATCGGGCAGCGGCAGCGGCGCATAGCTTAAGAGCCTGCCCAGCGCCACGTTTTGAACGCGGATGATCTCCAGCAGCGCGTTCATGTCCTCTGTCTGCGTTCTTTGAAAGGACTTCTTCTTAACCAGGGGCACCCTGTATTTCGCAACAAGCGCCAGGGGGTTATAGATATTGTCCAGCTCCAGATCGGGGCACAGGGTCTGCCACAGAAAGCCCCGAGCCTCCAGATAGGCGGTAAATTCCGTTTCCAGATGCCCGATCACGTCATTGCGGTCATAGGGCCCCTGGATGCGGTCCATAAACGCTTCCAGACAGCCGGACGCGATCACGCTTCCGCGGAACACATAAAAGTACGAGGAGATGAAGGTCTTGAAAAATCGGCTTTTTCCGTGCCGGTAGCCGGTGAGCCCCCAGAAGTCGCAGGGCGCCTTGGTCATTGTCCTGAACGCTTCGGACAGGGGATAGACCGGCCCGAAGCAGGAATCGTTGAGAAAAATCAACTCATCGGCCGCTTGAAGCAAGCCCTTTTCTCTTAAGAAGGCCAGCCCTCGCTTATACGAGCCAAAATCGTACTGCTGATGTCGTGTAAACACCGCGTAGCGGACAAGCCCCTCCAGCTTGCTCACTTCGGACGGATAGACGGGACAGTCTCCCACCAGCACGACGGTATCGGCCACTTCCCGCAGGCCCCGGATCAGGATGAGCAGCGTCTCCGGGAGAAGGCCGTCGGAAAAAAAGCACGCGAGAACAGCGGCCCGTCTGTGGACGGCAGGCGTTCCGGAAAATTCCCTGGAGAGATACTCCGCCCCCTCCGGGAAAGAGGGCTTTTTCCTTTGCAGCGAAGAAATTTCATAGCCCGTCTTCCGGCCGTAGAGTTCATAGGAAACCAGCGGATTGAGCCCCGACAGCGCCACGTCGCAATGCAGGGAGAGATACTCCGCCGAGCAGAATCCTTCCGAAGGGTCATGCCCCGGCAGCATCCAGTTTTTCAGATAATGCGCCGCGGCGTCCTCTTTATCGGATATGCCGGTGTTTCTCCTGTAATAATCCGCGTCAAAAAGGGGGGATTTCCGGATCGTCCGCCGGTACACTTCGTCCTTGCAGTAATTCAGCGTAACATAATCCCGTATTTGCTGCTGATGGCAAAGGCGCCACTTCACCTTGCCCAATGCCTGTAACAAAGACATGGCTACATCCTCAGTATGTCAAGCGGCCGGTTATCCGCCAGATATCTGGTATTCCTGTACGTATACCCGTTCGCCCGCGCCAGGGAGCACCAAATCCGTTCGATGGCGTGCATGATCGTTCCGTCCAGCTGGCCGCGTTCTTCGGGAAACTCGTCAAGGGACGGGCCCCCGGTGAACATCTGCCGGACGGCGTCAGTCCTCATCCAGAACATGTCTCCGGCGGGAAACGTGGTATTTTTCCGGGGCAAACGGCCCGGGAAGCCCATCCGCCGCATCAAAGCTTTCGCGGGTTTCCTGTTTTTCAGCCACCCGACCCCTGGCCGGACGAGATCCAGGTTCTGGGGAAATACGAGGCCCAGGGCCGGTTCCTGCTCGAACATATACAGAATCTCACGAACCAGCGTCTCGCTGCCCAGCAGATTCCGCAGCAGGTATCTGCGCCAGGCGTTCCCGCAGTCCAGATGCGCGGATTTCTTTGTGTGAATATGGCAGATATACCGGTAACGGGAGAAAACCCCGCGCATGGCGGACAGAAACGGGGCAATATCCCTGCCTTTGTTCGGCTGCACGCTTACATTCACACGTGCCGGGACGGAAGATGTGTCCAATCTCGCCAGATAACGGAGGATTTCCTCCTTTTTTTCCGCTGTGTCGGTGGTGATACAGAGATCGAAGGGGAAGGGGATGTTGGAAACGAAGCCCAGCGTTTCTTCGGTCAGTTCGGGATAAAAGACGTGGGCGTGAACCGCGATGAGGGGCGTTTTATCCAATTCCCTGTGCCATGCCTGATCGTCCCGCATCCGCAGGCTTCCCGCACCCAGGTAATACAGGCTGTTTTCCTCCGGCGCGTCTTCACAGGGCAAATCAAAAACCGCCCTGGACAGCGCGTTCAGGCAGGCATAGCCGTATTCCCGATCAGGCTTCAGGGCAGTCCCGTGCTCCCGGTCGTTCCAGGCGTTTACAAACAAAATCCGATCCTGCGGGCGGTTATGCTCCCGCAGGAATCGAATGTTGATTCTGTTCCACAGGTAAAAGCGTTCCGGCGAAAAGCCGATCCAGCAGTCGTAGCGCTGCCCGCGCACCTTAAAATCATCCCAGGCCAGCATACTTCCGCGATAGACCGGGATTTTCCCACTGTCCGAGAACCACCGGGCTCCCTCGATCAGGCTGCCGTAGTCGTGAGCCGTACCCCCGTCCCGCGTGGCGCAGCTGGCGGCGTAATCCTTACCCCGGGGCGGAAACTCATAATACGCGTCGGGCTTGCTTCCCTCTGGCGTCTGATCCTCGGCTGCGTTCTGTCCGGAACTCGTTCCTGCGCCGGGCGCGCAGGCCCAGATCAAAATCTCCCCAAGCCCCCGGTCCCGGGCCTCTTTGCGCCACGCTTCAAATACCGGGCCGGTTTCCTCCATGTCCTCCGGGTTGTCCACGCCGATCACCGGTTTTCCGTCAATCCGCAGATAGCCGCCGCTCTTCATCGCGCCTGCCAGGCCGGCGATGAGCTGTTCCGGGGCTGTCCGGCAATCATATACGCAGACCGCCATAAAGGAAAAGTCCATGGCCGCCAGCGCGTCCAGCGTCCTTTCGGGCCGCTCTCCGGCGGAGGGATCATATAGAACCGCGAAGCCGGAAATCCCGTGCCGCTTCGCCAGCTGAATCTGATCCCGGATCGCCGCCGGTTCGCAATCCCCCGGCAGATAAACCGCCAGAACCGTAATATCGGTGCGCAGGCCGGAAAAATCCTGATCCGCGCAATATAGCCGGTTTTTCATTGTGCGCAGCATCGATTAATGCATGTGGAATTTTCCGTCATTATACGTAAATTTATGTTTTATCGCGTTACCAAACAGCCTCAACAAATCGAATCCATCCCCGGCGTCCACCGATATTTCGGCCTTCTCCTGCGCTTCTTCATCTAATTCAAATGTGTCGTCGCCCTTGCCAATATCAAATTTACCTTTGACGTCTCCTCCCTCCATCTTGAAAAAGTCTGCGCCGTCGCCCGTATTTACACTGGCTTGGGAACCATTTGCCATCTGAAAATTATTTCCCTGGTTTGCAGTCGGTGTTTCAATATGATTATTACCGTCAACGAATTGAGTGTCTGTAGCTGGCGAATCAAAAGCACCAGGACGAACATCTGCGTAAACGGCAGGTTGAAAACTTGTATTTTGATTTACGATACCAGCATCGGAAGAATTCGCTTGTTCATTATTGCTCGTATTCGCAAAAACAGCTCCTCCCTGTCCCATAAGAGCCTGTATTGCGTTTTGTACTTCCGCGCTCAACCCTGCATCGCCAGCAAGATCCTTCAGTGCGCTTTCGTTCGCCTCGTACTGCGCGCCGCCTGTAACGATAAACAGGTCGTCGTCATCCAGCGCTTTGCTGGCTATCGCCAGATTGGCCAGCATCTCGTCGTCGTTTCTGCTCTTCTTCATCGCTTTTCTCAGCGCATTTGTCAGCAGACCGTGTTTCCTTTCCTTCATGATATTTTTCCTCCCCAAAAGTAGACGAACGGCTTTCCCGATCCTATCCGTGTGAGCAAAAAGAATACATTCGTAAAAATCAATACCTTAATATTATACGCTCGAAAACATCTATCCGTCAATTATTTTTGCTCCAAAAAATAGGGAAAATGTGGAATATATTGACTTCACTCTGTTTTTTTGCTATAAATAGGATGAAAAGCACATTTGATACGAATGAGGAGGTATGATCATGAACAGCGAGCCCATTGTTTCTGTCATCATGCCGGTGTATAACATGGCCGCGTACCTGAACGATTCCATCGCCAGCTGGGCGAACCAGACGCTGCCGGACATCGAAATCCTCTGCATTGACGACGCGAGCACGGATGCTTCCCTGCAGGTGCTTCGTGAATGGGAGCAAAAGGATGAAAGGGTCAGGGTATTCGCGTTTGAAACCAATCAAAGCGCATGGACCGCCCGGAAGCTCGGCATCGAGAAGGCAATGGGAAAATACATCATGTTTGCCGACGCGGACGACGTGATTTCCGAAAACGCCTGCGAGGAGCTGTGCCGGGAAATGCAGAAAATCCCGGTTGATATTCTGCATTTTAACGCGGAAATTGTGAATGTGAACGGTCTTCCTCAAACCCGCATTAAATACATGCAGAAATTCGTTGCTCCCTTCAACGGTTCGCTGTACAGGAAGAAGATTTTAACCGCCTGCTTCTGGGACGAAAGCTACCGTTTTTCCCTGTGGAACAAAATGTACAGCGCGGCCCTGTGCAAGAAAGCGTTCGCGGATCAGGAAGACGCGTATCTCCCCAAGGCGCAGGATAAGCTGACCTATTTTCTTTTGGCGTTCTACGCGGACAGCTATCGCGGATTGCCTGATAAAACCTATTACCGTTATTATTTCGGACGCGGCGGGACGGGCATCAGGAAACTGACCATTCCGCAGTTTGAGCGCTATTGCGCCATGGCGAAAGTGGGAGACGCGCTGCGGGCTTTTTTGGAAAAAAGGGAGCTGCTGGAGCTTTACAGCGATATTGAAAAAAAGTTCAGGGACGAGATGCTCAGCGACTGCGTGGCAAGATGGTGCAATGATATCGCCGCAGAGGACAAAGCATACTGTTTTGATCTGATGGTGAAGTATTGGGGATCGGTTGATACGGTTCGCGGCATTGCGAATAAAGAATTTTATAATCGGTACACCGTCAGCAAACAGGTTGAAAAAGCGGCTTCGATCCAATACGACGGCAGAAAAGTAAAAACCATCGCCACCTATTATCATTCCATCTGCAACGGCGGACTGCAGCGGGTATTGTGCTCCCTGTGCGCTCTTTGGGTTGAGATGGGGTATCAGGTGATCGTATTGACAGACCAGCCCCCTGAAAAAGACGATTATGATTTGCCGTCCAGTGTGAAGCGCATTGTGATTCCGAATTATACGGAGATGAATCCGGATACATATGCGGTTCGCGCGGAGGCGCTGAATCAGATCATTCTTGAAAACCATATCGACGCGGTTGTTTACCACGCGTGGATATTGAACCTGATGCTGTGGGACGAACTGGTGATAAAGACGGCGGGCGCCGCGTTTATCGCTCATTGCCATAATATATTTTCGCTTCTTTTGTACAGCGGCTGGGACAGGTATGGCGTCGTCGTCGCGCCTTATATTTCCGCGGACGCGGTGATGGCGCTGAGCGACGTGGACGCGCATTTCTGGCGGCATATCAACGGAAACGTTTTTGAGACGATCAATCCTTTCACCGGAAATATCAGTGAATGGAAGACCAGCTCCCTGAAAAACCACGATATTCTGTTCATCGGAAGGATTTCCAGCGAAAAACGGCCCGAAGAAGCCGTTAAAATCATCGAAAAGGTACGGGCCAGCGTGCCCGACGCGAAGCTGCATATCGTGGGCACAAGCAAGCAAGCCGGATACATGGCACAATTCAAAAAGTTCATCATCCATAGAGATCTTCAGGATCACGTCATCCTGCATGGGTTCCATAAAGACGTCAGGAAATTCTACCGGAACACGTCTGTTTTCCTGTCCACATCGGCTTATGAAGGGTATCTGCTTACGCTGCAGGAAAGCATGATGGCGGGGCTTCCGGCGGTGATGTACGAGCTTCCCTATCTGACCCTTGTTCGAGACAATCCAGGCGTTATTTCTGTCAAACAGATGGATTCAGACGCGGCGGCGAACGCGATCATCGAACTGTTTCAGGATGACGAACGGCGGATTCAACTGGGGAAGGCAAACAGGGAACGCATTGAGGAACTGGCGGGCTTTGACTTCAAGGGCTTGTGGGCGCGCGTTTTTGACAGCCTGACGCTGCCGAGGAAAACCGTTCCGGATACGGAAAGAATCATGATGGAAACCATGATTTCCCATCTGGACGCGGGATTGACGAAAGTAAAATCGGCCGTGGAAAAGGCCACACTTGAAAAAATCCAGGCTGCGACCGCACCCTCCCTCAACGGCGCGAAAAAGACGGGGGGAACCGAAAAAGCGCCGCCCAAACAGAATCCGGCTGCGGCAAAGGCTGCGGGCGTTGAAAAAAAGGCGGCATCCCCTCAAAGCCAGGGAAAACAGCGCGGCATTTTGGGCTCTATTGGCCAGGCATTATTGAAAAAAATCCAAAAATGAGGGACAAAAGCGTGATGAATGTCCTGCTGATTCATCCCAGTTTCCCCGGACAGTTTGAATATCTA
>ODAI012382908.1_pt1 | contig 16361 bp, 17 predicted proteins | sample 1539321 | NCBI WGS metagenome assembly ODAI01 (sample SAMN02144231, study PRJEB22623) | gut metagenome | biome: sheep rumen | host: Ovis aries | place: New Zealand
AACAATATGAGGACGCAGTAAAGGAGCTCCTGGTTGGAGAGCACCCTGAAAAGGCGGATGTAAAACGTATCAAAGGAAAGAGGAACGACTATTATCGAATCAAGCATGGAGGTTATCGAGTAGTTTATACCGTTATCAATGGAAAAATTGTTGTGATCAGCACGCTTCTGGCAGGATCAAGGGGCGATGTGTATAAGAAGATGAACGGACTGAAATGAACGGAATCATATATACACCTTTCGGCATGCCTAATGCATTGCAATGGTGAAAGCAGCAGGACTGTACTCAGATTAGTCCTGCCTTGAAACAAGATATTCAGCAACGGATTCTTCCACAACGCTATTTAGACTAACGCTGTGATTATAAGCATATACTGCAGCTTTCTTATGAAGATCGGGATTCTTAAACCGGACATTGAAGCTGCCTTTAAAAGCTTTTTCAGGTGTTTTTCCCTCTGCAGAGCAAAGTTCCAGATAGTCATCGACAGCACTGCGAAAATCCTTAACAAGTTCGGAGACGGTAGTCCCTTCATAAGATATTAAGGAACGAATACCCTGAACTTTTCCAAAGAGAATCTGATCGGTCTCAGATAATTCCACGCGTTGAAAATACAACAAAAATTGGTGCTCTGAGAACGTGTTCGAGTCTCGCCACTCCGACTCTGTAAACCGCAGAGAGCTTGATTTTCAAGTTTTCTGCGGTTTTTTCATGTCATGCTGCAGTGATGAAAGAGCAAATCCTTAATCAAGTATTTGGTATCTTCCCTGATTGATTTCTGATACATTATATTTTGAGACATTATCTGCATATGTAAAACGGGGGTCAATATGAAAAGAACATGGCAGGCATATATCTTCGTGTTAATCATTATGGCGATACTTCTTGCCGGATGCGGAGGCAATGATGCCCCGCCTGCTGCCGATACGCCGGAACCGGCTGCGCTGAACGGTGTATATGAATCAGAGCTGGGCTCTTTCGAGTTTAACGGCGACCGGAAGACAGTAATTGTTCATGCTTCGGAAGAGATGTCAAAGAGGACGGAGATGCCGGAAGGAGATACCGCGGCGCAGTACGTCTTCCTCTTCCATAACGGAGCTTATCGTTATGACAAGGCGGAATGCTTTCGCATCATAGCTGAAGATAAAACGTACCAGTTTGACAACGATTTCACACAGACAAATGAAAGCCGGATCGTCATAAGGCTGGGTTCCGACAGTGAACCGACAGTATTTGAAAAGAGGGAGAACTGATATGGCAAAAGAAAACAGGGCAAAAACATCAGGGAAAAGAAAGAAATCTGCGGCGGTTATAGTGGCAGGCGTTCTGGCCGCCGCCGCTCTTATTCTTGCAGGTCTTTATGTAATCGGAAATATAGCGGAAGAAAGAAAATATGACCGGATACGGGAAGAACTTGATAAAGAATTCGGGCAGAATGAAGTTTCCCCGGAGAAAGAGGAATCTGCAGCTGACAGCACAGATACTGCATCGGAGGCAGGGAGCGATTCCGTTGTCAGTATCGGTGATATCAATGACAAAGGGTTTACACTGACCATGCCCAGGAGTACCTTCCCAAAGGGATCGTACCTTTCATATACGCCTCTTTCCGATGAAGAAACGGCAGAGTACGTCAACGAAGAGGAATACTCTTTTCTTCAAAACCCGGCAAATATAGAATGCGATAATTACAATGGCGGGCTGTTTGCCGAGAATGTTGAATACACGGTCCCGATTCCGGAGGGTGTGGATCTTGACAGGCTGGCGTTCGCATATCTGAATGAGGAAACAAAACAGGCCCGTATTATTTACCCGGACCATTTTGATCTGGAAAACATGACAATGTCCGTTTCGCTTCCTCATTTTTCGAATGCCGCCGCGCTTACCCTGAAAGAACAGAGACAGGTGGAGGAGTTCCTGGATCAATACAGCAAAAAAACAGTCGTGGAACAGGACAGCCGGAAACAGGCGGCAGAAGCTCTTGAGCCATATGTCGCCGCAAAGGTTAAAGCGCTGGGGCTTAAGAAAGAAGCCGAGGCAGACCTGATCAAGAGTGCGCTGGGATATCTCGGAGGCTGTTTTAAGGGCGATGAATTCAACCCTCAAAAATACGGAGACACAATCGAGACCGGAACAAAAACAGCTATTGCGCTGATGGACGCAGTAATGGAAGGCGATATAGAAAGCCAGGAAGAGGCTCTCCAGGATATTGTGACCGGGGCGATCATGCATGGCCTGGATGAGCGCAAAATGTCTGACAGAATCAATGACGCACTTGAAAGTGAATTTGCAGGAGATACGGTCGGTACAATTGCCGGCAATACCAACGCCATGGCCAGGATGGCAACCAGGATGGCGGAAGGTGACTGGAAAGGGGCAGCTGAGGAACTTGGCGGCATTATGCAGGGCGTCCATCCTGCCGTGGAATTTACAACCAAAGGAACCGTATATATCGCAAGATGCGTCGATCTTGAATTTGTTACCTGGAAGCAGAATGAAATTGAGGAACTGTACCAGGCCTACAGAAACGGTGCGGAAGGACTGTTTGGCAATGAGATTTTAAAACAGGATCCGGATTCCCTTAAGACGTTTCTGCAAACGTCCAGCGGCTACACAAAAGGGAAGATGGTGAACCGCTTCTACAATCTGGACAGGATTGAAGAGGTCTGTGATAAAAACGGATGGGATTTTGAAGAATACAAAAAACTGGCTGATAAATACCGGGATAAGTTTGAAGCCCGGGCAACAGATGCCCTGATCGACTATTTTGATACCAGGATCCGCCAGGAAGAAGAGGCTGAAAAGATCAAAGAGAAAGAACGGATGAGCATTGAAACGATGCTGCAGCCTACGATCGGGGTCCTGAAAGCCGGAAATTACGAAAAGTTCTTCGGTGAAAATGAAGCCGTCCCGTATAATCTGCCTGACAGGCTTGAAAGGCTTGTCAGGGTCAGAGGCCTTATCTCTCAATATGTGGATGAGGAAGCTCTGGAAAAATCCATGAAGCTTGGTAAAGACGGGTACAACTGGGGCGATATCCTGAACTGGTGGGTCATGCGTGTGACGGAATATCCGAGAGAGGAAGCGCTGCAGGATTTCCTGAAAACACTTCAGGAGGCGAAGCTCCTGAAACCGGGAATGGAGAAGCTGATCAGAGAAGAAATAAATGAACCGATAGAGAACACGGAAGGCGGATACTGGAGGCTCAGGGAAACGAATGTCACGTCTCATGAAAATGAGATCGGAGCAGATGGATATGCGTCGTATTATTATTCGGCTTCCGAGCTTACTCACACTGAACAGGTACACCAGCCGGCAACAGACTATCATGAGTCGGGAGAAGCGACGATTATTTCTTACTGTTCCGCACCGCCGCAGGTCATTCAGCCGGAAGAACCGGTTGTTATGCAGGTATCTATGGATATAAGCTTCGGAGGCTATTACCTGCTTTGGGGATCCTATGCTTCTGTAAGCTATGGGGCGCCGAATGATGAGAGGAACGGAATCATGTATAATGCAGGCGTCAAATTTGAAGCCACAGATGAAGATGCCGAAAACTCCGCCTATCTGGATACGGTAGGAAACACGCCCTGCCCTGAGGCAGAGGTTTGCCATGTCTTTGATAAAGGATACGAGGCCGGGAGTGAAATGGCAATCCTGTTCTCCGGATGCGGATCCGATACGCTCTGGATCTATGAGTGGGTAGAATAGAAGCGGGCAGAAGTCGGAAAGAAATGAGGTGTTCCGATGAATCTGGTAATTCATGATCTTGATGAAAAGGGATGGAAGAAGATCAGCAGCTTCATTATTGCCGGATTTACGGAAGAGCTTATTAAGCTTCTGCTGCTCATGATCGCAATAAAGGCTGTAAAGCCGGACAATGTCTACCGGTTCGCGCTGCTCGGCGCGGGAGTCGGATGCGGGTTCACCGGGCTTGAAGATATTATGTACGGCGGTACCAGCCTTGCGGTTGCGATTACGCGGCTGCCTACATTTGCGCTGCATATGTCTTTCGGAGTCATTATGGGACTGCACCTCGGACTTGCGGAATATGCGCGGCACAGGGATGACGGAGAATGCAGGAAGCACAGATTTCTTGCCCTGGCACTTCCCGTGCTCTGGCATACCGTATACGATGCCGCGACAGCATCCAATCATGCGATGAAGTCAGAGGATGAGGTTATGCAGGTGGCGGGAGTAGCGGTCGCTCTTCTCATCGTTATCATTTCGGTCATCCTGCAGTTTAAGATTCTCGGGATACTGAAGAAAAAGTGTGCGGAGTACTGCGAAATGTCTGTAGAACAGTGACACGAGGTAAGACAATAGATCTGCAGATCGGAGGAAGAAAAAATAATTTCATTGAGGGGACCGAAACTGAAAATATTTGCCGGCATCCTGGCGGTGATCTGCCTTGCGGCGGGGGTTTATTTTACCTTCTTTCACTCGCGCGGGTTTGTAAAAAATACTGCCGTCATCGTATCTCTCGAGCTGGTAGAGGGAGTGGGAGATGAAGAGGATACATATTATCCGGTCGTTGAGCACAAGGTGGACGGCAGGACCTATACTGGACGGCTGGACCAGTCGGGTCCTTCCGATGAGGTTGGGAAAACCATAACGATTCTGTATGATCCCGAGGATCCTTCGAATGTACACGGAGGAATCGGGATCGGCATCTACCTGATTGCGGTGAGTGCGGCGATTCTGGCGTTCGTTATTTTCAGCACAATCAGAGAGAGGCAAAGCCAGAAACAGTTCCGGGAGATGCGTGCGTCCGGAGGAAGGGAAGGTTACCTTCCTTCCGTGCAGGGAGAGGAGCGCGAGCTTTATTTCCTTACGGATCTCGGAACGGCAAAGTACGGGCACCGGATCGAGGACGGGCAGCGCAGGGTGCTGTATGAAGCAAAAATGACAAAGTTCACCCTGACAGGGCCCTTTGGCTTTGACTTCATTGACCACGAGCACGGCACAAGCACGCCGCACCTTGTGGGGCACAGCGAGGAGAGTGAGTGGGATACGTTCCTTATCGACAATCACTACACGTTTGAGCTGGACGGCGTCGATGTATTCCGGCATTTAAAGCAAAACGGAGTCCACGTGGAGACGAGCCTTGGCGGCGACGGGAGGCTCGGCGCAGTAAGCTGCATCATTTTCAGGGACGGAGAGGAAATTGCAAGAGCAGTCTCCACCAGCCAGTATCCGCATGAAGAGGATGAAGCACAGCACAAGGTGGCCGACAGGGTCGCCACGCAGGGGTTCTACCGCATATGGACGCGCGAGCAGAATCTTGACCTGCTGTTTGTGACACTCCTTGCGTTTGCAAGAAGCGGCGCCCTGGATGATAAGGGTGGAATTTATGGAGCTTTCGGGTTATGACAGAGAACACTATGGGGACAAAGAAAGTCAGCAGCCTTGTTCTTACTACGGGTATCCCCCTGATGCTGAGCCTGCTTATCAATTCTCTCTACAATTTTGTGGATTCGGTTTTTGTCTCCCGCGTCGCGGAGGATGCGCTGACCGGGCTGTCCCTTGCAGCGCCGGTGCAGGTGATGGTGTCCGCGCTCGGGCTTGGCAATGCGGTAGGACTCAATGCCGCGATATCCCGGGCACTGGGAGAGGGCAGGCCGGATAAGGTCAAAAAGACCGCCAGTGCGGCGATCTTCCTTGCCTTCTGTGCCTGGATCCTGATCTGCGCGGCCTGTCTTATCGGAGTCCGTTGGTATTTTCGCTGGCAGAGCGGAGGAAATGAGAGCATCGCCGCCTACGGCCGGGATTATCTGACCATCTGCATGATTTTTTCTCTCGGCCAGATGGGGCAGTGGGTCTTTGACCGGTTTGTCATCGCGAGCGGAAAGTCCCATCTGTTCCTTTATACGCTGTCGGCAGCTTCCGTCACGAACCTGATCCTTGATCCGGTCTTTATTTTCGGGCTGGGCATGGGGACCCGCGGAGCCGCCATCGCTACGGTGATCGGACAGCACATGGGACTTCTTGCGGGGATACTGATCAACGCGCGCTGGAACAGGGAGATCGAGTTTTCCTTCACGCTCCGGCCGGACCGGCAGAGCGTCGGCGCAATCCTTCGGGTGGGAATTCCGTCCATGCTGGTCCAGGTGCTGACCAGCTTTGTCACGGTGGCGATGAATTCCATACTGCTGGCCTTCTCGAGTACCGCGGTCGCCGTCTACGGCGTCTGCAGCCGCATGTGCGGGCTTTGTACGGTGGGGGTGCACGGCATTGACAACGGACTGATTCCCATCGCGGCGTACAATTACGGCGCAAGGAAGCCGGACCGTGTACATCAGTCGCTGCGGTGGGCGATGATCTATTCCCTGCTGTTTTATCTGCCGTTTCTGATGATACTGGAAATCGCGCCGGGAGTGGTTCTCAGGATGTTCAACGCTTCAGCGAACATGACAGCCATCGGCACGCCCGCGGTTCGTCTTATGGCGCTGTCATGGCTGATTTCCATACCCAGCCTGGTGTCTGCGTCGGCCCTGCAGGGGCTCTCGCTCCCCAGACCCAGCATGGTGATTACGATGCTGCGGCAGGCAGTCCTGCCGGTGCTGCTGGCACTCATCCTGAGCAGGTTCGGGAGAGTGAGCCTCATGTGGCTATCCTTTGTGCTGGCGGAAGGAATTGTCGTTCCGGCTGCGATTACATTCTGGAAGAAGGAAAGCGGCAGGACACTGGAAGGAATGGAGGAGAATCATATCGCAGGCTGAGGATTGCCGGGAGCTTTACCTGTCGATCCAGCCGGCATAACCTTCAGCGTACTGGCTGTCCGTGATGGGTGTAAAGCGCGTCTGATCTGTGCCGATATCATCCATAAAACCGCTGTAGGCCCGGTAAATATTCTGCGTGTCATTGTCATAGACACGCTCGTATTCGCCGATCATATCTGAGCGTTTCTCCTGCAGGATGGTGTCCCTGCGGCTGCGCTCCTCAAAAGCCTCCAGAACAGAACCGGTATCATTTGCGGGAGATGAAGGCTGCCCGCCGATGCCAAGGCGCATTCTCCACTCCCGGATATAATAATCGGTATAGGTGAATGACTGCATGATATGACTTAAGACCGGCTGCCAGTTCACCAGTTCTCCCAGAGGGGCGAACTCCGCGAAAACGCCGTTGATTTCCCACATCGCGTAATTGTAGCCTCCGGCGAGTATGATATCCGGCGCTTCCATAATTACCGCGGAATAGATTCCTTCTCCCATGACCCCGTTCTCCGCGAAAACCGCATACAGGGACTGGTAATCCCAGATTGCCTTATCCCGGCGCAGACTTTGGATTGCCGCCCTGTCTGCCGGGACGCAGGAATTCTTTACAGTAAAGTAGTCTGTCGTATCCGCGTACATCTTTTCGAAAAATTCCGGGACAGAACCTTCTTCAAGATACATGCCGAGCCCGAGGTAATAAGACATCTGTCTGCTTTTGGCGGCGGAAAGATGGTCAATATTGTATAAACCGATCATACTGTTCCCGGGATCCGATGCCTGCCACATCAGATGCTCGGCGTTCCCGTCCCAGGAGACCTTCCAGCCCTTCGGGATCTCAATAGTAAAGTAGGGACTTTTATATTTTTCCCACTGCACATTCTCCCATTCAGCCAGGCGGATGGAATATTCTGCGGGCGCAGTCCCCTGATTCTTCGCTTTGGAAGAAGTTCCCGCTTCCGGCTGCCCTGATCCGGAAGGAACTTTTGTCTGCGGCTTTGTTTTCGACAAGGCAGGAGCCTTCACCTCAGCGGCCTTCGCTTCGGCCCTGGCTTCTTCCACGGAATATTCCTTTATCTCTTCTGCGGCAGGACCGCTTTCTTTCCTGCTGCCGCAGGAAGAACAGCAGAGAATGACTGTCAGCAGAATGACAAAATAACAGGCAGAGTGTTTCATGGCATCCCTCCGGAACTATGCGGCCAGCCGCGCCGCCGAAAAAAGTCTGACATATTGAATTTTATCAGATAAAATGCGGATAATGAAGCGCCGGTTTCCTGAATAGTACTTCCGGATATTACTCCCGGATATCGACAGCCGAAATGCGGCTTCATATGATACCGCGAACAGCTACGGGGAGGGCGAGAAGACGCTGGGCGAGTGGCTGAAGCTGCGCGGGCACCGGAATGAAGCGGTCATCCTGGATAAAGGCTGCAATCCCGGCCAGGAAGGCAGTGAGGATGTCTTTTCGGCGTCGACGGTCCGTGAGCAGCTGGAGGAGTCCCTCAGGAGATTAAGGACGGATCATGTCGAGCTCTATATTCTTCACAGGGATGATCCTGATGTTCCCGTGGATGAAATAGTGGAGGAACTCAATCTCCTCAGGCAGGAGGGAAAGGTCCTTCGTTTCGGCGGCTCCAACTGGACCTTCGGACGGGTCAGGGCAGCCAATGAGTACGCACAGCGGCATGGTCTTGCCGGCTTTACCGCGGTGAGCCCTGCCTATTCGCTCGCGGAGTTCATACACGACCCGTGGGGAGGAAGTGTCGCCCTCTCCGGAGAGGCGCAGCAGCCTTACCGCGACTGGCTTACAGGGAATCAGACTCCCGTTTTCTGCTATTCGTCGCTGGGAAGGGGATACCTTTCCGGAAAATTCCGCACGGACAAAGATAAGCCGATCGAAGAGTGCATCGGTAAGGCGCCGATCATGGAGTATGACGCGCCGGTTAACCGTGACAGGCTCAGAAGAGCGGAACACCTTGCGGCGGAAAAGGAGTATACCGTGTCCCAGATCTGTCTGGCATGGCTTCTGCATCAGCCGCTCAATCTCTTCCCGATTATCGGACCGGGCTCCGCGGAACATATGAAAGAAAACACAGACGCGGCGGACATCCGCCTTACGGATGAAGAATGTGAATGGCTGCTGAAGGGGTAAGAGCAGTCATCGGAATCGGCACAGAAGAGGAAATAATACTATGCCCGGTGAAGATATAAGGCAGAGGTTCCGAAGGCCGGTAAATGATCCGGTAACCCTGCAGGAAACCCGCATCCAGGGAACGGCGAGTTTTCCATGCACGATCTATGAAGCTGACTATGAAACCAGGGGGACCGAAGGGCCCTTCATAGTCAACCCGCACTGGCACAATGCGATTGAGATGCTGTACTTTGAGCGCGGGCACTATCTTCTGAGCGTTGACATGAATGTGACGGAAATCAGGGAGGAGGCCGTCTGTTTTGTCAACCCGGGAAGCCTGCACAATATCCGTACGCTGCGGGATGCCGGCGAGTCCCGCCTTTTGCGAAGTGCGCGACATGTTCCTGAAAATTTTTCACACGTTTAAGGAATACGGAGAGCCGGTCCTGGACCAGCGCCTCCTTTCAGGAACGGTTCCGCAGCTCAGGGTCAGGGCGTCCTTTATGAATATGCGCGCAGCCCTGGAGAACCAGAAGCTTCTCCTTCGCCAGTACCGTCAGGAGGATAACCGGGTCAGCGCCATGAAAGAGGTCATGACCTACGTCAGGACGAATTATGTGGACAGGATTTACCTTAAGGATCTTGCCGCCATCATGAATATGAATGAGCAGTATTTCTGCCGCTTCTTCAAAACATTGAAGAATTCCGAAGGCACACCGGCATGACGCCGCCCATCGAGTACCGGAGGAAAACCAGGGAGGGCCGCAAAGAAGTCAAAATACCGTAAAAAACGGACAAAATGCCAGACGATTTCAGAAGTCGGCATATTGTATAAATGAAGCAGTGGAAAACACTGCGCTGTGAGAATTCAGGAGAGTCTTTCCGGAATCGCTCATTGTGCAAAGAAACACAATGAATGCTCCCGGAAGGGCTTTCTTATCGGGCAGGTTTTTGCGCGCCAGGAACAGAAGTATGGTCAAAGACGCTTTTTGATTCTTTTTGATTCCGGGCAGTTCTGCTAAACTGTAACTATCAGGCGGAAAAATTATGCTTTTCGTGTTTTCCGCATAAAAAGGTTCGATGACCGGAGGCATTCATGAAAAGAATCAGGGGACTTGTTCTCGGGGGTATTCAAAATAAAATATTCAATCTGATCCTGCTTACGGTGATGATATTGTCTGCCGTAAACTTTGCTGTCTATGTATACCACAGCAATATGCTCTCGAACCTTGCGGCCAAGTCCTCACAGAAGCAGCAGGAGGTGATCGGCGAGGTGACCTCCGAGGTGATGGACGGCGTCGTGACGCAGTCACTGGGAAGGTCCAATAAAGCCGCGGCAAAGATCGCAGACGAAATGTTTGAGGAGGCGGGAAACCGCATCGCTTTCTATGCGGACTACGCGTCGGGTCTTGTCGCAAATCCCGAAGACTATGACCTGCGTCCTTATTCCGATCCGGATCCCGCGGATGACGGAACATGGACGATGAAGGTAATTTATGCGGAGGGGACAAGAAAGTCGGACCCGGCGCTTAAGGAGCGCATAGGGCTTTTTGCCAACATGTCCGAAATGATGATCTCCATGTGCAGGTCTACCGGGGCAGCCAATGTCTATATCGCCCTGCCGGAGGGCGTCCATATGTCTGTCAGCGATACGTCGTCGAGCTGGTTTGTTGACGGAAAGCCGCGAAGCTACGATCCAAGGGAGCGGGGCTGGTACCGGCAGGCGGTCTCTGCGGGAGGGCTGATCTTTACCGAGGGTGAATATGACGCCAACACAGGCGCGTACTGCATCGAATGCGCAGCCCCTGTCTATGATCCGGACGGCACCCTTGCAGCGGTGATCGGCGCAGACCTGTATCTGGATGAGATGGAGAACACCCTGCAGGAGTCATTGTCAGAGGGGGAATACCGGCTGCTGGTCAACCGGAGCGGGCGGGCGGTGCTCGAACCGCAGATCAAGTCCTTCCCGATGGCCGGAGATGACAGGAATTCAGACCTTCGCATGTCAGGAAGTATTCTTCTGAAGCAGGCAGTAGATGATGCGATTAAAGGAAATGATACCGGCGTCCGGCTCGGAGAGCTGGAAGGCGGAACCTATTACATTACGGGAACGCCGATCAAGACGACAGGATGGGTGCTGATATCCGCGTTTGATGCGGGGATCGCCGGAAAGCCGGTGGCTGCCCTGCAGGAGAGAAGTGCACAGGTCCAGGCGGAAGCAGCCGAAGCCTACAGGGAAAAGGCGGGGAAATCGAGACTTACCGCGGGAGTCCTGCTTACGGCAGCCGCGATCCTGATGTTCGCGGGAGCCATCGTTCTGGGCAGGAGGATCGTCAATCCCCTCAATACTATTACAAAGCACATCTCCGAGCTCAGCGAGACCAATCTCGAATTTAAGATGGAGGACGCCTACAGAACCGGCGATGAGGTGGAGGAACTGGCACAGTCATTTGCCTCTGTTTCCCACAGGACGGTGGAGTACCTCGAAACGGTCAGGCGCGTCACGGCAGAGAAAGAGCGGATCGGTGCGGAGCTGTCCCTTGCGACGCAGATTCAGGCGGCAATGCTGCCGCACATTGTGCCCGCATTCCCGGACAGAACGGACTTTGACATTATCGGCAGCATGAATCCCGCAAAGGAGGTCGGCGGCGACTTCTACGACTATTTCCTGATTGATGACGATCATCTTTGCATGGTGATTGCGGACGTGTCGGGCAAGGGCGTGCCCGCGGCGCTGTTCATGATGGCTTCGAAGATCATCCTCCAGAGCGTTGCGATGATGGGCAAGTCCCCCGCGGAAATCCTGACTACGGCGAATGAGGCCATCTGCTCGAATAACGAGGCGCAGATGTTTGTCACAGTCTGGCTCGGAATTCTGGAGCTTTCGACAGGAAAGCTTACCGCTGCCAATGCGGGCCACGAATACCCGGTATTTAAAAAGCCGGACGGTTCGTTTGAAGTGTTCAAGGACAGACACGGATTTGTGGTCGGCGGAATGGAAGGGATCAAATACAGGGAGTACGAAGTTCAGCTGGAGCCCGGATCAAAACTGTTTGTCTATACGGACGGCGTTCCGGAGGCGACAAACAGTGACCTGGAACTGTTCGGAACCGAGCGGATGACGAAGGCACTCAATGACAGTCCCGATGTTCCGGTGCTGGATATACTGAAGAATGTACAGAAGGCGGTTGACAGCTTTGTCGGCGATGCGGAGCAGTTTGATGATCTGACGATGCTGTGCATGGAATATATCGGACCGAAGGAATGAGAGACACCCGGATGAGAAGTCTGCCTGGTGGAATTGAGAGGTGACCAAATGGAAAAGCCGGTATTGTTTATCAACGCCTGTGTCAGGAAGGAGTCCAGAACCTTTAGGCTCGCACAAAATCTCCTTGTGAAGCTGGGCGAACCGTTTGAGGAAATCTGTCTGAAGGATGTACAGTTTCCGAGGGTCGACGAGGACTTCCTTAAAATGAGGGACAGCCTTATTGCCTGCGGCGAACTGGGCAATCCCATATTTGACATATCCAGACAGTTCACGCAGGCGGAGATTATTGTGATCGCTGCTCCGTACTGGGATCTTTCTTTTCCTTCCTCACTGAAGCAGTATTTCGAGCAGGTCAGCGCGGTGGGAGTGAGCTTTACCTATACGCCGGAGGGCTTTCCGGCAGGCCTCTGCAGGGCAAAGAGACTCTATTACGTGACCACCGCCGGCGGAGTGAATTATATCCCGGAGGAATTTGGCTTCGGATATGTGAAGGCGCTCGCACAGAATTACTACGGTATTCCGGATGTGAGGCTGATTAAAGCGGAGGGTCTGGATATTGTCGGTGCGGATCCTGAAGCGATCCTGGAAGCCGCGGAAGACGGCATGACTGTTTAACATGTATCGGCAGAAATTCAGACTGATACACAGACAGGCAGGACACAGAAAGTTCACAAAATTATTAGCACTCTCTGTTGACGAGTGCTAATATAAGTGCTATATTACATATAGAACAAAGTAACAGAGAAGACCACAAGACAAACGTCAGACTGATCCAATCACTCCTTCCATTGCTCAGAATTCAATTCATTCAGAGTTAAGGAGGTGTGCATTATGTTGATGCCGAGTATTTTTGGAGAGAGTTTGTTTGATGACTGGTTTGATTTTCCGGATATTGACAGAGAATTAAATCGTATGGACAGGAAGCTGTACGGTCATAACACGGACCGCCTGATGAAGACGGACGTGCATGAGCACGAAGACCACTATGAGGTCGACATTGACCTGCCCGGGTTTAAGAAAGAGGACATCAGCCTGCAGCTTGAGAACGGCTATCTGGTTGTCAGCGCAGTCAAGGGCCATGAGGATGAGAAGAAGCAGCACGGCAAGCTGATCCGCCAGGAACGCTATTCCGGCTCCATGCAGAGATCCTTCTACGTCGGCGAAGGCCTTACGGAGGAGGACATCAAGGCAAAATTCGAGCACGGTGTGCTGAGCCTTGAACTGCCTAAGAAGGAAAAGGAAAAGATTCCGGAGAAGAAAACTATAATGATCGAAGGATAACCTTAACAGGGAACCGGAGAGGGCGCCGCTAAGCGGCGCTCTTCTTTTTGTCTGAAGATGAGCCATGCGCATGAGAAAGGGCACCGATCGTTTGATCAGTGCCCCTTAAGAAATATTCGGATCTCTCACTTGAAATCTCCTTTCTTTTTCATATTATTCAGTTATTCAGGGTGTTCGGGATGCTCCGTTTGTATCTGTTTTTCAGTTCGTGCCGGGCACCCCAGTTTATACTGCTCGGATCATCTGTTACCTGCCTCTCTTCGGTTTCGTTTATCGTGATCACGTTTTGTATTTCTTTGATGATTGAAGTATACTATGTGCCGCGGAAGTTGTCAATCAATTCTGCGGCACAAATTAAATTGTCTAAAAATTCGCAATTTACTTTTCAATTGTTTGCTATTTTGAACCCGGTTATAATATGATTGAGTTATCAAAATATGGCATTAAGGATGTCAGACTGATTAAAGCAGCGGGTCTGGATATTGTCGGTGCGGATCCCGAAGAGATCCCGGAGGCTGCAGAAGTCAGTATATCTGTATAAATCTCAGTTTCACGGAATTACAGGCAGAGGCAGGAAAATGATCGATGTAAATTATGAACTGGTCAACATGTGGCAAGTCAGTGCTGAAGGCATGAATGACTGCATCGACATGATTGACACCTATGGCGATACGCGGGATTCTGAGCTTCACTGGCATCACGCTCTGGAAATGATGCTGATGATTGAAGGATCTGTAACCTATACCGCCAACTGCACCAGTAGAAAATGTGATGCCGGGGATATTTACCTGATCAACAGTCAGACGATCCATAAAGGGGAGAACAGCACTGTGAACGGACATGTAGTCGCACTTGTGCTTCGGATCACCGACGAGTTTCTCAATCAGCTTCTTCCCGGGCAGACACCTTGCAGCTTTGCAATTCCTTACGGGACTGAGACGGAGTCACTCCTTCGCACGGATATGTACACGATTGCAGATGCTGTGCGCAAAAACAGTGATCCTGCAGGCAGCATTCTGGTTAAAAGCTGTCTGCTTCATCTTGTATATCTTTTATTCCGGGACTGTCGTATAGACGAAAAGCAGCAGTCGAACAGCTGCGAGTATTCCAAAGCAGCGATCCGGTATGTATCCCGTCACTATGAGGAGCCGATCTCCCTGGAACAGATCGCCACGGCTGTCGGTCTTCAGAAAAACTATTTCTGCCGCTGTTTTAAGCAGGACACAGGACTTACCTTCGCACAGTACCTGAACCAGGTTCGCTTGAATGTGGCTCTTTCCCTGATGAGTAAAGGGGACGTAAGGATGCTGGACTGCGCCCTGCAGGCGGGTTTTTCTTCTGAGAAGGTTATGATTGACTGGTGCAGAAAAATTCATCATACAACACCGCTACAATATGTACGGAACCTGCAGAAAAGGCGTGAGTGACGACTCAGGCAGCCGAACCAGGGCATCTGAATACTGAACAGAAATATAGACGCAGATATGTACCGGAAAAATACAAATCTGCGTCTCTTAGTATATTATGTAAAGTCCTTAATGAAGTCAGCAAATTCCTGAAAAGCCGCATAGCTTTCGGGAAGGTCGTTCAACATGTAGCAGTGGAACAGGCCTTCTTTAATCGTCAGCTTTGTTGGTATCCCTGCAGACCTCAGTTTTTCATACATACGAACCGACTCATCTCGCAGAATCTCATCATCACAGGCGTGAAAGTAAACAGGGGGCCAGCCGCTGATATCGGAATTCATCGGGTTGAGGACGGGATCGCTCAGATCACCGTCAGTGAAATAATATCCATGCATGGCTTCTCTGAGATTCAGGCAGACCACAACTTCAGTTTCCCGGTTTTCCATCATACTGGGAGAGTTATACTCTGGATCAGCGCTTCCACTGATCACACAGGCGCAGGAGGGCATTGGCAGCCCGTGCTGCTTCAAATATGCCAGGAGCGCCAGTACCAGCATTCCGCCTGCAGACTCTCCGATAAGTGCGATATCCTTCGGGGCATATTCCCCAAGAAGCCCCTGATAGGCTGCTGCGCAGTCCTCTACGGCAGCAGGCTGTGCATATTCAGGGCAAAGCCTGTAATCCACGCTGACTGTATTACGCCCGCAGAGAACACCAGTATGTGCGAGCATGAAGCGGGCGGACCTGCTGTTGCCTATGGTCATTCCGCCCCCGTGAATGTGGAACAGAACCTTACCGCTGTAATTTGGAACCTGAATCCGTTCTACAGGTATGCCTCCGAGAGTTTCGGAGGTGATGATCACTCCTTCCGGAAGCGGTTCCATGACAGCAGCTGCGTCAGCCATTTCACGGGCAGCCGTCCAGTCCATTGTTCTCCAGTCAGGTTCCGGGATAAACATACTCCGGAAGAATTCCTTCATTTCCTGTGCTTTCTTACTGACCATCGGTGTTTCCTCCTTATTTCGCCTCGGAAGCTTCTTTAGCAGCTCTGCGCTCGATATTTGCCTTCAGCATAACGGGGTAATCTTTATCAAAAGTGTAAAGGATGAAGCAGATGAGAATTACAAGAAGGGCGGCGCCGATGAGGTCAATTGCACAGAAGCATATAGCGCGGAGTGCGCTGTCGGACTGCGCAGGCAGCATGGCATTGTAGCCGCCGGCGGCGAGAACCATGCCGAGAAGAGCCTGGCCGATGGCAGCGCCGACTTTACCGCCAAAGCTGGCAGCCGAGTTTGTGAGGCCGGAGAGTTTGTAGCCGAATTTGTAATCATTGTACTCACAGGTATTGATGATCATCGGATTAATTACTGTGCCGATTGTGCCGGTCGCAAAGAGAACCATGGAGAAGCCTGTGATAAATACTGTCAGGTTCGCGGGGGCAGCCATACGGATCACGGTTCCTGCAAGTCCGACCAGGATTCCGATCACACCCGTGGTACGAAGACCAAGACGCCTGATCAGGATCGGGGAAACCAGGAAAGTGAGTACCATGCCGGAGATTGCGATCG
>ODAI012708516.1_pt1 | contig 16361 bp, 13 predicted proteins | sample 1539321 | NCBI WGS metagenome assembly ODAI01 (sample SAMN02144231, study PRJEB22623) | gut metagenome | biome: sheep rumen | host: Ovis aries | place: New Zealand
TCAACTCTCAACTCTCAACTCTCAACGGCCCCGCCCACCCTTTTAGTTTTTAGTTTTTACCTTTTACTTTTAAAAATTCTCAACTCTCAATTCTCAATTCTCAACTCCCACCTCCGCCCACCCTTTTAGTTTTTAGTTTTTACCTTTTAGTTTTCTTAGAACTGGAAGTAGATGAAGGGCTGGAGGTCGGCGGTGATAAACTGGTAGACAAAGAAGACACTCAGCACGACGAGGGGGAGCATGAGCCACAGGGGCATCTGGGCAAACCAAAGGCGGTAGCGGCGCTTGAACCGTTCGGGCAGCCAATGGATGACCATGCCGATGAGGAAGACGATGAAGACCGAAGCATAGTTGTCCAGGATGGCGGGCACCTGCTGCCAGTTCCACTGTCCGCCGATGCGCTCCACCATCTGTGTGGCGGTGCGCCAGGCCACTTCGTTGGCCTCAGCGGGGTCGAGGTTGGAACCGCTGCGGAAGAAGAGGCGCGTGAAGCTGATGAAGATAAAGGTTAGGAAGGTGTTCCACACCAGCACCACACCGTCCTTGAACTTGGAGCCCTTGTAGTGTCTGCCGCCGAAGGCCGGCACCAAGTTGAGCAGAATGATGGCCACGGCTATGACCATGAAGGCAAAATGGAACATGCTCAGTACCGGCACGGGATAATAGTGATAGGCACATTTGACAAGCAGATAGACTGCCGCTATGCCGAAGATGCGGGCCCAGGGACCCCATTTCTTCCAGGTTTTATACACCAGTATGCCTAGGCCGTTGAGGGCACCCCAGGTGATGAAGTTGAAGGACGCCCCATGCCATAGACCACCCAGGAGCATGGTGTCGAAGTTGTTGAGGTTGGTGGTCAGGTCTTTGCGGTGGCGTGGGAAAATCCAGTAGACAAGACTCAGCAGCACCACCAGCCCCACGGCGGCAGCGGTGACGTAGGGGTTTTTGGCCATCAGGGCCACCACTACAAGCATGACGGTGGGGATGAGGAAGGTGCCAAGGGTGCCGTTGCGGTTGCCGCCGAGGGGTATGTACAGATAGTCTTTCAGCCAGTTGCTGAGCGAGATGTGCCAACGTTTCCAAAAGCCGGCGGCATTGGTGGCCTTGTAGGGCGAGTTGAAGTTCTTGGGCAGGTAGAAGCCCATGAGCATGGCCACGCCGATGGCTATGTCGGTATAGCCCGAGAAGTCGGCATAGACCTGCAGGGAATAGATGAGCAGGGCGGAGAAGTTTTCGAAAGAGGTGAAAAGGAGGGGGTTATCAAACACGCGGTCGACAAAGGAGACGGCCAGGTAGTCGCTGAGGATGAGTTTCTTGAACAGGCCGTTGAGTATCCAGAAGACGGCGATGCCAAACTGACGGCGGGTGAGGAAATAGGGTTTGTAGAGCTGGGGGACGAACTGGTCGGCACGGATGATGGGACCGGCCACCAGCTGGGGGAAGAAGGTGGTGTAGAAGCCGAAGTCGAGGATGTTGTCGGCATGGCGCACCCGGCCTTTGTAGACATCGACTATGTAGCTGATGTTCTGGAAGGTGAAGAAGCTGATGCCCACCGGCAGGAGGATGGCGTTGGCAATGGAGTAGTGGGTGGCGGCGATGGTGTTGAAGATGTCGGTGAAGAAGTAGGCATACTTGAAGTAGCAGAGCACGCCCAGGTTGACGGCCACGCCCAAGATCATGAGGGTTTTGCGGGCGGACTGGGTGGAGCGGCCGGGGCGCTCCTGGCGGCTGCGCATGTTGTCGAAGAGCAGGCCTAGGAAATAGCCCACTATGGTGGAGAAGATGAGCAGGAGCACGTATTTGCCCGAGGTTTTGTAGTAGAAGAAGAGGCTGACCAGAAAGAGGTAGCCGTTGCGCCAAAGGCGACGGCCGCGACCGATGCGCAGGTTGGTGGGCAGCTCTTTGTGCTTGCGCTGGTAGCGACGCTGGCCAAGGGAGACGATGAGGGCGAAACCGATATAGGCCAAGAAAAAGAAGACCCAGAAGTGAATCTGCGTGAAGAGCAGCGGATGGGAGTCGTCGAATGCGAGGAGACGGGTCAGGTATGTGAGCAAATCGTCTTTGAGCATGGGTGTGTAGGGATGGCTACTTGTTGTATGGGTTGTTGGTATGGCGCGACTTGCGACGGAGGCCGCGGGGCAGGGGCCGCTCGCCGGCAGGGGTCGTGGGCTGCACCTTCGGCTCGCCGGCAGGCTGGACGGGGGTGGCCTTGGGCTCTTTCAGCCCCACGGGCTGCCAGTCTTTCTGCAGCTCGCGGCTGAGGGCCTGCCAGAAGAGGTCGCCCACCAATTGATAGCCCGCACGGGTGAAGTGCACCTTGTCGGCTTGTGCAAGTTTGGCCTTCTGCCATTTCTCCATGGAGCCCAGACCCCCCATCACCTCAAATTGGTCCCACACGGCTCCGCCGGTCAGTTGGGCCAGCCGGTAGCAGACCTCGCGCACCTGCAGGCCGTTGCGGTTGACGCTAAAGCGGTGGCGGCCGGTCTTGCGGTAGCTGTCGTTGTTGCTGACGAAGATGAAGGCGCAGTGGGGGTTGACGGAGCGGATGGAGTCACACAGCCGCAGATAATTGTTTTTGAAGGCCACCGAGTCGAATTCCTTGCCGTGGGCATCATTGATGCCAATGCCGAAGATGACCAGGTCGGGCCGCAGCAGTTTCAGGTCGCTGGTGAGGGCACACTTGAAATAGTCGGGCACGGCGGCACCGTTGACTCCAATGGAGTTGTAGGTGATGCCGTGGTTGCGGCTGTTGAGATAGACACCGGTAAGGGTGAAGGTCTGGCCGGGGCCGCAGGGCAGGATGAGGTCGAAAGAATCAACATTGGCCCGGAGGTTGAAGACAAAGCGATGGTTGGCGCTGTCGATATAGGAGGGCGGGGTGTTGTAGTCGTTGTAGCTGATGCTGGGGACGATGCCGGAGGGCGAATGGCCCAGCACGACGATGCGCGAGACGGCATAGTCGAACTGCCGGTCGGCATTGAGTATCTGTATGCGGGTGGGCACGTCCTGGGCGGTGACGGAGATGCCGCAGAGGCCCATGGGATATTCGGGCTGGTGGTGCACATTGCGGGTGAGCAGCACCTTCTCGGCACAGTGGACTTTGTAGTCGGCCGGATTGTTGCACCTGGCAGCGGCCGAATAGGGGAAGATGAGGCCGCGGCCGCCCACGGCGGTGGGATAGGCAGTGAGGATATTGGTACGGATGCGGTGGGGCAGGGTGCCGGCCTGCACGTGCGATCCCCCGATGTGCACGATGCTCAGGTTGCCCTGGCCGGTGGTTACCACTCGCTGCCATTTCTGGAAGAGGAATTCCATGGGGGCCGAGTTGGAATCGTAATGGAGCACATTGGCCTCGCGGTTGAGGAAAGGGTAGTCCTGCGCCTGCAGGCCGACGGCGAGGACGAGGGCGCACAGGGCGGTGAGGATGTTTCTACTGGACATCGGCTACCTCCTTGCGCATTCTATACATTTGGTACATATTGTCAAAAGCTTTGGAAAGGCGGTCGCCCATGATGTCGACGCCTCGTTGTGAGAAATGGATATAGTCGGGGCCGCCCAGCCCTTGGTCGACCCACGCCTCCATGGAGCCCAGGCCACCCATGGCGTGGAAGATGCTCCAGAAGGCGGCTCCATGGGCGTTGGCAGTGGCTTGCAGCGACTCCACCACCTGCGGCAGGCAGGGATAGGACTGCAACTCGCCGTTCTCGCGGGTGCTCATGTCGGAGGGGCCGATGAAGAGTATCTTGGCCTGGGGGCAGCACTGGTGCAGGCGGTCTATCTGCTGCCCTATATGCTTGCAGTAGGCTTCGATGGACTGGCTCCCCTTGAGGTAGGGCACCGAGTTGCCGCCAAACTGCAAGATGATGAGGCCCACGTCCATCTGGGCATAGGCTGCGGCCAACTGGTCGCGGTTGATTTGGGTGAACTGATGGCCGGAGCAGCCACGCATGGGTATGTTGTCGACAGCCACGCCGGGGCCGTCGTCGACCATGATGCCGTAGAGGTCGGCGGTGCCCGTGACGCTAAGGCTGACAGAGGTGGTGGCCGAGTCGAGATGCCAGCTGAAGGCGTGCACGCCTTCCTCCTCGCAGGTCTGGTCGTCGCTGTAGGAGCCGCGCCGGTCGGCAAAATGCACCGCAAGGGGGCCGGGGCGGTTGTTGAAGATGAGTTTGAACTGGGAGAACTGCCGCAGGCGGCTGTCGCAGCTGCGATGGGTGCCGGCGGTGATGGTGCTGGTGGCACTGCCGGCGACACGGAAGTCCTGTACCATGGGACCGTAATTGCCCGCGGCCCGCACCACCAGTGAGTCGCCAAAGGGCGACTGGCGCACGAGGGCTCCGGTGCCGTAGGTGCTGACGGAGAGGCTGGGGATGAGGGTGGCAAAGGGCACCAGGCCGGGACCGCCGCCACCAAAGAGCCCCTGCATGTAGGCACGCAGGCGGTTGGTCATGCGGTCCATTTCTATCTGGGAGTCGCCGTAATGGACGATGCGAATGGTGCGGCCAGACTGCTGGGTCTGCTCCAGCTGGGCAAAGAAGTCGTCGAAGTAGCTGTCGTCGTCATTGGGAAACCAGAAGCGGATGTCGCTGCTGTCCACCTGGTGGCGGTAGTGTTCCAGCGAGTCTTGCTTGGTTTTCATGACCTGGGCCAGCGAGTCCTGCTGGGCCAGATAGGCCTCCACGTCGAGCTGCCGCTGGGGGTTGAGGATTTTGGTGAGGGTGGGGAAATGGAGGTTGAGGATACCCACGTCTACACCCTCTTTGGGATAGACATAGCATATGCCGCCCAGCAAGGCCAGCACTAGGGCTATAAAGAGGAGTATCTTGTAGGGTCTCATTGAAGTTTTTTCTTCAACTCGGCAATGTCTTTATACATTTCTTCCAGCTTGCGCTGCATGACGTAAATCTTGCGCTGGCGGTCGGCAGGCATGGCGGGGGAGCCCAGCACGACGCTGTTGCTGTCGATGTTGCGGGTGACGCCGGATTGGGCGGCGATGGTGACGTTGTCGCCCACGGTGATGTGGCCCACGATGCCCACCTGCCCGGCAATGATGCAGTGCTCGCCAATGTGGCCGCTGCCGGCACAGCCGCTCTGGGAGGCCATGGCGGTGTTGCGCCCCACGCTCACATTGTGGGCTATCTGGCAGAGGTTGTCGATCTTGACGCCCTGATGGATGATGGTGGAGCCCATGGTGGCGCGGTCGATGCAGCTGTTGGCCCCAATTTCCACGTCGTCCTCTATCACCACGTTGCCTATCTGGTCTATCTTGCTGTAGGAGCCGTCCTCGGTGGGGGCAAAGCCAAAGCCGTCGGCTCCAACACTCACCCCGGCATGGAGGATGCAGTTGCGCCCCACCTTGCACTCGCGGTATATCTTCACGCCCGGATAGAGGATGGTGTTGTCGCCCACTTCGGCATAGTCGCCTATATACACCTGGGGGTAGATCTGCACGTTGTTGCCTATCTTGGCCTTGCGGCTGATGACGGCATACTGGCCTATGTAGCACCCCTTGCCCACCTTGGCGGTGAAGTGCACACTGCTGCGCCACGAGCGCCCTTTCTTGGGCTTGGAGGCACTGTTGAACATGTGCAGCACTTTGGCCACACAGAGGTAGGGGTTGTCAACACGGATGAGGGTGGCGTCGACCGGATGCTCCAGCACAAAGTCTTTGGCTATGAGGATGGCCGAGGCATGGCGCTCGTAGATATAGTGGGTATACTTGGGGTTGGCCAGGAAGGTGATGCCACCCTCGTCAACTTCTTCAATGCGACAGGGTTTCCATATCAGCACGTTCTCGTCGCCTTCGATGGTGCCCTTCAGTTTCTGGGCTATTTGTTTTGCTGTGAATTGCATGTGAGATAAGGTTTTATTTTTGTGTATGTTTCGTTGTCAATGATGGGGACTTTCAGCAGGTCTTGGACATGCTGGAAGAGGCCTGCCTGCTCGCGCAGGCGCACGATGGCCTTGGCCTGATAGTAGTCGAGATAGGGATGGTGCTTGAGTTGGTCGAGGGTGGCGCTGTTGAGGTCCATCTGCGCGATTACCTGAGGGTTGACCGTAACATAGGGCGCGATGTCGTTGTAGCGGACCGAGTCCATGCCGTAGACTTCCCACAGCTGCTCCTTGCTGATGTAGCCGCCCAGCAGATTCCTGTATTTCAATATCCGCCGCGCAAAGGCGGGCCCGATATTGTACAGCTGGACCAAATCCAGCGAGTCGGCACTGTTCAGCTCTACCACCACGCGTTTCTCCTTGCGGAAGATATGGTCTGGGGGCGACACCGGCTCGGCCTGGGCCACGGGGTGCTGCCCGATGCCGCCAACTGTGGCCGCACGCTCATAGGAGGCACTGCCTTGGGCCACCCCCATGCGTGAGGGATTGTGGCCGTGCTGCGCTGCCGGGGGCACCTCTGGCGGCAAATCTGCTGCGGCGGTCTCTGGTGCCTGTCGGCCACGGCGGGCGGGTACTATAAAAATGACAATCAGCAGCACCACAAAGAGCACTGCTGTCAGCCACTGATAGGCCCGGCGTCGTGTCATTCCTCCTCGGTCCATTCCAGGGTTCCTCTTTGGTGTATGATGACGGGGGTCTTGAAAGCATCGTCCGACTCAAAGCTGTCGCCATAGGTCACCCGCTGGCCGTTCTTCGACCTCACGGGGTTGGGCGAGTAAACCCTGTGGGCCATCTGGTCCCAGGTGAGGTCTTGCAGATAGACCGTATCGCCCCGCTGGAGGTCAACTATGACCACGCTGTCTTTCACCAGTGTTATGTCGCCCCCTTGGCGGGTTTCGGCATAGCGGGCCTTGAGGGTGGCCGTGGGCTTGTTGTAGCCGTCGAAGAAGCGGGCAAAGATGCCTTCCCTATAGATGGTCTTGCTCTCGGGCTTGCTGTATTGCTCTATGATTGGGGCCCACATGAGCATCTGCAGTTTGCCTCTCTCGCTCCGTTGGATGCGGGCCTGCCGTATGGTGTTGTCGGGCAACTCGTGAGGCTCAAAGTCTTTCAGCTTCTCTATGTCGTTGCCACAGGCTGCAATACAACAGATAAGAAACAGGGCCAACGCCCCGTTTCTTATCTGCCTAGTCGTTTGCCTGATTAAGCTCGACGACATTTAGCGGGTTCTGATGATGGTGGTTTTCCCAATCCAGCCGGGAACCGTATAGCTTTGGCCGTCGATGAGGTTAAGCATGAAGGCATCGTTCTTCTTGGGGAAGTAGGCGGCGTAGGTGCCAATCAGACGGTCGGCCACGTTGGCAATCTGCTCGGTGGGTTCGACCGACTTGGCGTGGCGGCACTCGTCCACTGCGGCCCAGTAGGCCGAGCGGCCACCCATGCCGTCGTCGATGCTGCGGTAGCTGGAGGCATACACCTGTGCCAGGGCAATGTAGGGCTCTCCCTTGGTGCGGTCGACCTCGGCGGCCTTCAACAGCGAGGCGCGGGCCTGGCTGTAGTTGTTCATGCCATTGTAGCTCATGCCCAGGGTCAGGTAGGCGCGGTAGAGGTCTTTCTTATCGGTGAGGCCCTTGATGGCATCCTGGACATACTCCACAGCCTTGGCATACTGCTTCTTACCATAGCACATGGTGCCCATACGCATGGCGGTGCTGGGCGAGGGCTCCAGGTTGTAGAGGTTCTCCGTGGCCTGGAAGAAGAGCTGGCTCTCGGTGCAGCCCTTGCGCATCATGATGTCGGTAATCTTGCGCAGCAGCACCACGTCGTTGGGATTCTCGTTGAACTTGGCCTGATAGATTTCCACCAGCTGGTCGCAGTTGGCATAGGGCGAGAAGACCGCATCGACATTGTTGATGTAGCCGCTTATCTTCTGCACCTTGAGGGTGTCCTCAACCACCTGCTCCACAATCTCCTCCAAACGGGTGGTGGCGATGTCGTAGTTATCAATAATCAGGGTGGCGTCGGCATAGCCGGCCTGCACATAGTCTACCGTGGCCTTGAAGAAGAGGGTGATGTAGTTCTCATCAATCTCTGAAACATTGGCCTTCACCGCAGCGGCATAGATGTCGTAAATCTCCTTGACGGCCTTGGGCTTGTAGAGGCTCAGGGTGTTGGCCTTCATGCAGAGCACCTTGGCCTCCTCGCCAAAGTTGGCGATGCGGGTGTCATACATGGCCATCAGCTCCTGAATGTAGTCCTCGCGCTCCTGCTCGGTGGTGGCACTCTTAATCATGGCATCCATGATTCTCTCACCTCTCTGATAGACAGCCTTGCTGAAACGGGGGCAGTGCAGGATAATCTGACGCCAAGGCTCGTAGCAGTCGGTATAGGCTTTCTGTTTGTAGAATTCTTGGTACAGCGACACATTGCTGATGCAGGCAATACTGTCGTCGGGGGTGGCACCATACTTGTTTTGTGCACTTGCAGCCAGGCTCATGCTCAAGGCGGCGGCTGCGACAATTACAATTTTCAGTTTCTTCATGGCTAATAATTGTATCGGTTTGTTTACCGTTTTAGTATTATTAAAATTAAATTTCTTTTCCTCTATACCCACCAAAGGGCTTAGTTTAGGAGTTTTTAAAAAAACTTTGCTTCCGATTTTTTATTCCCGCAGTGTGGGGTGCCGACAATGGCCCTGCATCTCAGCGTCTCTCCGAGGCGCCACATTGATACCCTTTGGCCAAAATCAGTCATACGCTACAGAGATGGTTCCCGTCGGAGGGTCTAGTTATACTTGCGTTTGGAGAACCACCGTTCGCACGAGCCCACGGATATGCCCACCGTGAAGACATCGCGCCGCAGCAGGTCTACGTTGCCAAAACTGCTGTAGGCCAAACTCAGCGTCAGCACCGACTTGCCCTTGCGCATAGGCAGGGTGAAGCCCATGCCGCCGCCCACCTCGTCGAGGCGGTAGGCGGTGCCGTCGGTCAGCTCCAGGGACAGGCGGCCGCTGTTGTAGAAGAGGCCTGCGCTGATGCCGATGCGCGACCAGTAGCTGCTGCTCCCCTGGTCGCCCTTCCACTCGCCGCCCAAGGCAATGCGGTAGTTGCTGCCGTAGCGCAGGGCCGACGTGCCGAAGATATTATTTTGGGAATTCTCCACATACTTCATGCCGCTGTAGGGCGAGTAGTAGCCGTCCAAGGCCACCTCCCACCGCTCGTTGCGCTCCAAGGCCAGACCCACGCCCACTGCCAGCGGCTGCAGAAGCTCGCTCTCATAGGTGTCGCTCACCCCGGGGGCCGGGAAAATGGTGTCGAAATAATACTCCAACGAGCCGGCAGAATAAAAGGTATAGGCCAGCGACTGGTCCTCCAGCTTCATGTCGCGGGGCAGGCGCGCCGTGGCCCCCATCCGCAGGGTGTATTTCTCTCCCAAGGGCTGGCTGTACTGCACGCCCAAGTCCACCACCAGGTTGCTCACCAAGGTGTTCTTCTGGCGGCGCGAGTCGATGGTATAGGTGCTGTCGCTCCCCTGGAAGTCGTAGGTGATGGCCCGCTCGATGGAACCGTACAGATAGTCCAGATTGAAACCCACCGACAGGCGTTTGCCTATGTTGAAGCCGTTGCCCCAATAGATTTGGGCCACGCCCCCGTTGCCGGCATAGATGGTCTTCACATCGCTCTGCGTCAAGGGGTCATACGCCGTATGGGTCGACTCGTAGTTTACCGCGCTGTAGGGCAGTATGCCGGCCGAGGTCTTCCACCATTTGGTCAGCGGGAAGGCCACCATCAGGTAGGCCACGTTGCCGTCGGCATCGGTCTGCTTGTTCACATCGTTGCGCAGGACACTCTGCTGGATGTTCAGCCCTATGTCGAAGACAAAAGTCTCCGGCTCCACGGCGGCAAAGGAGGCCGGGTTGAAGGGGTTGATGCTGTTGCGGGCAGCGCGGCTGTAGACCACCCCGCCCAGACGCATTGCCGTGGGCATATTGTAGGGCAGGTCGCTCGACCCTATGCCAAACTGCGAAAAGGGAATGTTAAAGCCGTTCTGTGCCCTGGTGCCTTCAGGCATCCCCAGCAGCACGGCCAGCAGCAGTAAAATCGTTATTCTTTTATCTTTCATTTTCTTTTAATATCTCGTTCAGTCCAATCATTACCAAGTAGGGCTCCCACACACAGTCCTCCACCCGAAGCCTTCCTTCGCCCCACAGCCAGTTGGCGTCGCCGCCGGTCAGCAGCACCCGCGCCCCGGGCTCGCGCTCTCGGTAGTGGGCCACAAAACCCTCCACCGCAAACCGCGTGGCTGTCAGCACGCCCGCCTCCATCGCCTCGCGTGTCGTGCGGCCGGTGACAGGCTCCTGTGTGGCATCCACCGTGGTTAATAACGGCAATTTTGCCGTAAAAGTATGCAGGGCGCGAAACTTAATTTCGATTCCCGGCAGGATGGCGCCGCCGCGAAACACCCCCGCCGCGTCCAGATAGTCCACCGTGATGCAGGTGCCCGCATCCACAATCACACAGCCGCGCCCCTGGCAGAGGCACCGCGCCCCGCAGGCCGCCGCTATGCGGTCGGGACCCAAAGTCTCGGGCGTGGCATAGTCCAGCGCGATGGGCAGACGCGTATCTGCCGTAAGCACCGTCACCCGCTCGGCTTCCAAGCCCAGGCTCTCCAGCTCCAGCGCACCCGTGGCACACACAATGGCCCGCTCCACCCCCTCGCGGGGCAGGGGCTCCCCCGTCTCCGAAAGGCGCACCAGGCGGTCGCCCTCAAAGAGCGCCCACTTCATGCGTGTGTTTCCCTTGTCAACGGTCAGGTACATCCTCTTCTATTTTGTTTGGCGGCATTCAGCCTTTGGTGTTATACTGATTCATGGCACGGTCGGGGCCCTGGGTGACAAAGCACTTCACCGCCTCGCAGGCCGCCTCTATGCGGGGCTGCAGCACGGCCAGCTCCTCCTCGTCGAAAGCCCCCAGCACATAGTCTATCTGGCGGCCGCGGCTGAAGTTGTTGCCCACGCCCACACGCAGGCGGCAGTAGTTGTGGCTGCCCAGCACCTGCTCGATGTTGCCCAGCCCGTTGTGGCCGCCCCCGCTGCCCTGTTTCTTCATGCGCAGGGTGCCCAACGGCAGGGCTATGTCGTCCACCACCACCAGCAGGTTCTCCAACGGCACGCGCTCGGCCTGCAGCCAATAGCGCACCGCCTCGCCGCTGAGGTTCATATATGTGGTGGGCCTGATCATCACCACCGTGCGGCCCTTCAGACGGAACTCCGCGCGGTAGGCCTTGCGTTCCAAGGTCCATTTCACCGGCTTCTCTGCCGTGCCCACGGCCTTGGCCAGCGCCTCCACCACCATAAAGCCCGCATTGTGGCGGGTGCCCTCATACTCCTCGCCCACATTGCCCAATCCCACAATCAGATATTTCATACTATAGTCTGTGTCGTCATATATTCTCGTCCCGTCGTAGTGCTTCTCGGCCGACTTTGTCGGCTGCTCATCCGCCTGCCGCTGCCCCTCGGAAAGTGCAGTGTCGGCTGATTTACAGCGAGAAAAGAGTTTCTTAAACAAATTCATTATATATAATAGTAATTTGCAAAGATACAAAACTTTGACAAAACGGATAAAAAAACTAAATTCTTGATGCCGAATTCTCCATGGCAAAGCCTTCCCCTGCACACAACACAATGTGCATTAGCACTGCCAGCACTAATTATGTCTGCGACAAAAAACTATTCGGCTCTAGTTTGATAAAAGACTGATTTTTTAGCAGCCTCGAAGAGGCTGAATCTCAATAACGTTGCGAAAGGTTGAGCGCAAAGAAAGCTTGCTTGCTTGCTTTGCCGAGACCTAGCAACGTCTCGCAGAAACCCCACACAATGAAGGGGTCGCGACCAGAGGGAGCAACCCTATGTTGGGTCGCGACCAACGGGAGCGCAGTGTGGGGATAGCGAAACCCTTACTACTCAGCGTGTCGAAGACACGCCACATTGAGAAATACGAGCAAGAATCAGTCATACTTTGTACTAGAGCGATTTGAATTAAAACCTATAAGTTACATACCTCACCTAACAACAACCGTTTGGGTGGAACTGCCATTGGCGGTGACCACACGGAGATAATAGGTGCCGGGGGCAAAGGACTGGGTGTCGAGTTGCAACTGCTGCGTGTGGCGGCTGTCGGTGTAGACTTTCTGTCCGCTGACATTGTACATGTCCACTTGTATAATATCCTGAGCTGCTATGTTGAGCAGTCCGTCGGTCGGATTGGGATATATCTTCACTTCGGGAGCATCCACCTCGTCGACTGCCTCACTGGTATGAATATCAATGGTTACTTTGGCGGTATCCGATGCACAACGATAACGGTCGGTGGCCACCACATGGTAGATAGCATCCTGAGTGATGAAAGCCTCGGTATATTGGGCCGTCGGATCGGCCAGATGTTCGGCTGGCAGCCACTGGAAGGTGAAGGGGGCCGCACCGCCTACCACTTCAACCCCTACCTCGGTGCAAAGATGGTTGCACTCAATTATGGTGTCGCGCAAAGCCACGCTGGGATTGTTCACCAACACCAGACGCATAGTGTCGTAGACCTTCAGGTCGGGGAAAGCGGGGCATACCGAAGTCTCTATATAAAGTTCGATATACTTGGGCTGGGTCAGATTGGCGCCGGGGATGCCGGCCACATTCAGATAATGGGTGGTTTCCTTGGAGATATAGAAAGGCTGGTCACCTTCCATCACGGCACCAGAATCGGTGGTGCAGGTGAAATCAACGCCATACACCGCAGTGCCGCCATAGGTGATGTGGCAGACACCATCGTCATAGGCCGACTGGCTCATTTCGAAAGGCACCCGTGTGGGGCAGCCCACACGTACCGTGTCGCGATCGACGCGGTTGAAATGGAGCTGGGTGGAAGGGCTGCTGAAACTTCCATATTCCAGAAAAACCCCGCTGTCGTATGCGTTGTCGCCCACGTTGCACACCGAGAGGTGCATATGGTAAAGGGCACAGGGGACAATCTGTGTGGTGGCCACAAGTTTGGACGTGTAGCCGTCATACTGCACGCCGTCGCTAATGCTTGTATTGTCGTTGTAGTAAGAGGTGTATTCATAGTAGCATCCGCTGCCGCCACCACCCGAAGTGCCAGGCACGCCCGGGTTGATGGTGTTGATTGCCACAGCTATGCCCTCGGGCGTGGAGTCGGAGACCGACCCGGGGATGATGGCCACATTCCAAGTACGCTCCTCCATAGTCTCGGGGTCGGGGCCGGTCACATAGAAGGCAAACACATCGTTGAAGTTGGAGCACACATACTCGGGATATTCCTCTGATGCAAACGTATACATAAAGGAAATCATGTCGGTGAGGCCGACAAAGTCGAAATCGAGCGTGGCACACCCGTTGATTGAGGAAGTGGCTATGGGGGCCAATTCGGCATCAGAGTAGTAGCCCGTAATCGGCTGGCTGGCACTCGTGAGATTGTTGGGACCAGGTGCAACGGCGATGTTGCCCGTGGTCATCACAATGCCCGAGTCCATGGAGAAACCCGTAAAACCATTGGCCTGAAAAACACCAATTTGGTCAGAAAGGATAGGACCTGAGGTGTTGCTGAACTTCGCATTGGTGATGTAAACTCCTTTGCCTGCCAACGCACTGTCGACAAAGTCATTCACATCCTGTCCCACTGCCGAAGTCACGGTAATATTGTTTTGCGCATGCAAATTACCCATAAGGCAACAGGCAAAAACAAAATAAAATAATGACTTTCTTTTCATTGCTGATAATATTAGTTAATAATTGAACAATTCTAGAGTGCAAAAATACTAAAAAAAATTAATACAAAATAAAAAAAAGCCCGTCTGCACTTTTTTCCACCTTTAGGTGAAGAAAGCCTCCAGTGGAGGGTTTCGATAGCGGAGCGGAGAAAGGCACCCTCCGCGGTGCCTCCACTGCCTTAGCAGTGGGCTGCGGATTCGAACACCGCAGATAAAAATAAAAGACTTCCTCGAAAAATACAGTGAAGAGGAATACGTTGCCATTGCCAAAGATGTGAAAGCAGTGGTAGACGACAATACTAAATATATTGACTGGGACAAAAAAGCAGACATCAAGGCTCTGTTGAAAGTACAAATAATCCTCACCCTTGCCAGACACAAATATCCGCCTGCAACACGCGATGAAGTATTCAAGGCTATTTTTGAACAGGCAGAGAACTTCAAGAAGAACAAATTTGTCCCCCACGAGTCTATCAGCCACTTTGACCAAGAGGATTACCGACCACTGATGGCGGCGGAGGGAATGGATTGGAACGGGCAGAAGAACGACTGACTATGCCTCTAACTCCAACGGGCGGCCGTCAAGTTTGGCTGCCACTAGGTCGTCGCCGTGGTAGACGAGCTTGAGGGAGAAGAAAGGCTGATCGGAATCCATCAGCAGCCGGAGAAATATCTTGTCGCCTTCCCAAAGGGTAAGGTCAAATAGGCGTTGCTTGTCAACCCACTCAAGGTCGCCCTCGTCACAAACAATCTCTTCACCGCTCCATTGCGAAGCGGTGAAGAGATGCATGTATTCGCACGGCCATACGTCGCTGATGAAGGTGACGATGCCGCGATAACGCCATTTTTGGACTTCAAGGCCGGTTTCCTCCTTTACCTCGCGGAGCATGCACTCGTCCGGACTTTCGTCTGGCTCGCACTTGCCGCCCACGCCAATCCACTTGTCGTGGCTGGCATCGTTCTCTTTTTTCACACGATGGAGCATCAAGTACTGGCTGCCCCGCTCGAGATAGCAAAGGGTGGTCTGTTTCATTGGGGTTGTGTTTTAGAAGTTTTCTTGTTCTGCCAATTGTGGTACCACTCAAAAACGACAGGCACCACAAAGATGTTCAGTAGTGTGGAGGTGACCAGTCCGCCCAAGACAACTACGGCCATGGGGGCCTGTATTTCGTTGCCGGGATGGTCGGCGGCCAAAATCATAGGTACTAACGAGAGGGCAGTCGTTAGGGCAGTCATGAGGATGGGATTGAAACGGTCCAAAGAACCCTGTATGATGAGGTCGCGGGGACTGGCAGAGGTTTGCTGGTTGAAAAGCGTTTGGTAGCGCGACACTAGCAGAATGCCGTTGCGGGTAGCAATGCCAAAGAGGGTGATGAAGCCAATGAGGGCAGGGGTGCTGAGGGTGTTGGAGCCCAGTTTGATGGCCAACACTCCACCGATAAGTGCCAAGGGGAGGTTGAGCAGAACGATGAGTGAGAGGCTGAGACTCTTGAACTCGGTATAGAGCAACAGATATATGACCATCAGTGCCACAATGAACACCAGAATGAGTGTGCGGGTAGCACTCTTGGCACTCTCAAACTGTCCACCATACTCTATGCGGTAACCCTCGGGCAGCTGTATTTCGCTGTCGATGGTCCTCTGTATATCCTCCACCACACCGATAGCGTCTCGCTCGCTCACATTGGCAGAAACGACTAGCTTGCGCTGCACATTCTCACGTGAAATGGTGTTGGGACCACCCACCGAAACCACGTCGGCCACCACACCCAGAGGGACTTTGCCGCCGTCGTAGGTGTCTATAAGGGCATCTTTGACGTCCTCGATGGTGAGAGTGTCGTTGGCAAAACGCTGCTTGAGTACGAGGTCGAAACTGCGCTGGCCCTCATACACGTCGCCAATCTTTTCGCCATTGAAAGCCGTGGCCACAAAGCGGTTGAACTGTTCCATGGTGATGCCGTATTGTGCCAGCATGTGGCGGTTGGCCCTCACTTGCAGTTGGGGCGTTTCGGTCTGCTGCTCCACATTCACGTCCACCAGCCCTTCTATGTCTGACACGGCTCCCTTGATTTGGTTGCCCAGCATAAAGAGCTGGCTTAGGTCGGTGCCGAAAATCTTGATGGCGATGGTGGCCTGGGTGCCGCTAACCATGTGGTCGATACGGTGGCCCAAGGGCTGTCCCACACTGGTGACGACCCCCGGAATGGAGGCCATGCGAGTGCGCACATCGGCCATAACCTCTTCTTTGCTGCGGTCCGCGAGACGGAAATTGACATCAATCTCGGCCCCGTTGGTGGCCTGGGAATGTTCGTCCAGCTCACCACGGCCTGTGCGACGCGAAGTGGAGGTCACCTCGGAAATGGCAAGGAGTTCCTGCTCCAGCAGATTGCCCAGTTTGTTGCTCTCTTCAAGAGAAATGCCGGGTTTGGCAACCGCCGCGATGGTGAGCGAACCCTCGTTGAAAGGCGGGAGGAAATCGCGCCCCATGGTGAACATAAGACCGATGGCGACCAAAAGCAGGGCCACGGTGGTGGCAACAACCGGACGTCGATGGCCGAACGTCCATTGCAGCATGCGGCGGTAACCTTTAGAGAGCCAAGTAGCCAGCCAACTGTCTTTCTGGCGACGGTTCAGATAGGCTTCGTCGGAGAGGAGTAGTTTGCACAGGAGGGGTGTGACGGTCATGGCAACCA
>ODAI011181801.1_pt1 | contig 16360 bp, 12 predicted proteins | sample 1539321 | NCBI WGS metagenome assembly ODAI01 (sample SAMN02144231, study PRJEB22623) | gut metagenome | biome: sheep rumen | host: Ovis aries | place: New Zealand
AATATAAACATGACAAAAGGAATTGTAAGTGGCGTTGTCGCCAATATGGTCACCCTCCGAGTGGACGGTCCGGTGCTTCAGGGCGAGATATGCTACATCACAACAGGCGGCGACCGACTGATGGCAGAGGTCATCAAGATTCTCGGTCAAGACGTATATGTGCAGGTCTTCGAAAGCACACGCGGTCTGAAAGTCGGTGCTGAGGCTGAGTTCACAGGACACATGCTCGAGATACAGCTCGGCCCTGGTATGCTCAGTCACAACTACGACGGACTTCAGAACGACCTCGACAAGATGGAAGGTGTCTTCCTGAAGCGCGGTGAATATACAGAAGCGCTCGATGGCGAACGCCTTTGGGACTTCGAACCGCTCGTGAAGGAAGGCGACAAGGTGCAGGCCAGCGACTGGCTCGGCAAGGTGGAGGAGAACCATCAGCCCTTGAAGATTATGGCTCCCTTCCAGATGAAGGGCACAGCCACAGTCAAGAGCATCGTGGCGAAAGGTCAGTATAAGATTCACGACACCATTGCCGTCCTGACCGACGAGCAGGGCAACGACATCAAGGTCGATATGGTTCAGCACTGGCCCGTGAAGTTCGCGATGACCAACTACAAGGAGAAACCTCGTCCATTCAAACTGCTTGAGACAGGTGTCCGCACCATCGATACGTTCAACCCCATTGTGGAAGGTGGCACAGGTTTCATCCCCGGTCCCTTCGGTACGGGCAAGACCGTGCTGCAGCACGCCATTTCGAAGCAGGCCGAGGCAGACATCGTGATCATCGCTGCCTGCGGTGAACGTGCCAATGAGGTCGTGGAAATCTTCACCGAGTTCCCCGAACTGGTTGACCCGCACACAGGCCGTAAGCTGATGGAGCGCACCATCATCATCGCCAATACCTCAAACATGCCCGTCGCAGCTCGCGAGGCTTCTGTCTATACAGCCATGACGATGGCAGAGTACTACCGTTCGATGGGACTCCGCGTCCTCTTGATGGCCGACTCGACGTCACGTTGGGCACAGGCTCTTCGCGAGATGTCCAACCGCATGGAAGAGCTGCCTGGCCCCGATGCCTTCCCCATGGACCTCGGTGCCCTCATCTCGAACTTCTACGGCCGCGCCGGCTATGTCTATCTCAATAACGGCGAGGTAGGCTCCGTCACCTTCTTGGGAACGGTGTCACCTGCAGGCGGTAACTTGAAGGAGCCCGTGACGGAGAACACCAAGAAGGTTGCCCGTTGCTTCTACGCCCTCGAGCAGGACCGTGCCGACAAGAAGCGTTATCCTGCTGTCAACCCCATTGACTCTTATTCGAAGTACCTCGAGTACCCCGAGTTCGCAGAGTATATCAAGGAGCACATCAACGAGGAGTGGATTCCGAAGGTGCTTGCCTTGAAGACTCGCATGCAACGTGGTAAGGAGATTGCCGAGCAGATAAACATCCTTGGTGACGACGGTGTGCCTGTTGAATATCACGTTACCTTCTGGAAGTCAGAAGTGATTGACTACGTCATCCTGCAGCAGGATGCCTTCGACGAGGTGGACGCTGTGACGCCCCTCGCACGTCAGGAAGAGATCCTCAACCTTGTTACGAAGATCTGCGACAAGGAAGACTACAAGTTCGACACCTTCCTCGAGGTCATCGACTACTTCAAGAAGCTTATCAACCTCTGCAAGCAGATGAACTACTCCCTCTACCAGAGCGAGCAGTACTACGACTACATCAAGCAAATTGAAGCAATGTTAAATGCATAAGAAAGATGGCTACAGCATTTCAGAAAGTATATACAAAGATAAGCCAGATAACGAAGGCTACCTGTTCGCTCAAGGCGAAAGGTGTCGGCTACAATGAGTTGGCAACCATCAACGGCAAGCTTGCTCAGGTGGTAAAGATAATCGGTGACGATGTTACGCTGCAGGTCTTCGAAGGCACTGGCGGCATTCCCACCAACGCAGAGGTCGTGTTCCTCGGCAAGAGTCCGTCCCTCAAGGTCAGCGACCAGCTGGCAGGACGCTTCTTCAACGCTTATGGTCAGCCCATCGACGGCGGTCCAGAGGTTGAAGGCAAAGAGGTGGAGATTGGCGGTCCCTCTGTGAACCCCGTTCGCAGAAAGCAGCCCAGCGAACTCATCGCTACAGGTATCGCAGGTATCGACCTCAACAATACGCTCGTCTCGGGTCAGAAGATTCCTTTCTTCGCCGACCCAGACCAGCCGTTCAACGAAGTGATGGCCCTCGTTGCCATGCGTGCAAAGTGCGACAAGATCATTCTTGGCGGCATGGGTATGACTAACGACGACTACTATTTCTTCCGCAACACCTTCGCTAACGCTGGTGCGCTCGACCGCATCATCTCCTTCATCAACACCACCGAGGACCCCGCCGTGGAGCGACTCCTCATCCCTGACATGGCGTTGGCTGCTGCCGAGTACTTTGCCGTCGAGAAGCACGAGACCGTTCTTGTCTTGTTGACCGACATGACGAGCTACGCCGACTCGCTCTCCATCGTGAGCAACCGTATGGACCAAATTCCGTCGAAGGACTCCATGCCGGGTTCTCTCTATTCCGACTTGGCGAAGATCTACGAGAAGGCTGTGCAGTTCCCCGAGAGCGCAGGTGGTGGCTCCATCACCATCATCGCCGTGACGACCTTGTCCGGTGGCGACATTACGCATGCCGTGCCCGATAACACGGGTTACATCACGGAGGGTCAGCTTTACCTGCGTCGCGACAGTGATGTGGGCAAGGTCATCGTCGATCCGTTCCGCTCGCTCAGCCGTCTGAAGCAGCTCGTGGCAGGAAAGAAGACGCGCAAGGATCACAGCCAAGTCATGAACGCTGCCATCCGACTCTATGCAGACGCGGCAAATGCCAAGACAAAGCTGGAGAACGGCTTCGACCTCACCGATTACGACAATCGTTGCCTCGACTTCGCGAAGGACTACTCGAGCAAGCTCCTTGCCATCGACGTTAACTTGAATACCGAGGAAATGCTCGACGTAACATGGAGCCTTTTCCGCAAGTACTTCAAGCTCGAAGAGGTGAACATCAAGAAGGAGTTCACCGACATCTATTGGAAATAAGAGGAACTTAATAAATGTAGCGTGCCGTGTCCAACAACACGGCACGCTTTGTTTTGTAACCACCTACGTTGATTTTGCAATGTCACGTGAGGGTTATAAAAACTGCTCCCGCATCTCGCGACGCAGGAGCTGGTTGGCGCACCGATTTATTAACTTCTAAAACGAGATCTCCTTTATTTCTTGTCTTCTTTTGGTTCCATCCCTTTGAGATAGACCTTCTCTCCGTTGATGTAGCTCTCGAGCTTCTGCCAGTCCTTGGGAACCCAGCGTTCGCCCTTGTTCTTGAGGCTGAGGATGTGGAAGCCTTCCTTGTCTTTCATGAGGCAGAGGAAGTACCCGTTGCTGCCCATCCAGTCGTCTGCCTGAACGACTTCGTAGAGATTGCCAGGGTAGGGGAAGTGAGACGGCATGAACTTGTAGTTGTAGAGCTGTCCGGGGTGGCTGTTGACGTAATCCAGTGCCAGTGAGTAGAGCCTATAGCAGAGGGCTGTGGCTTCTGCCTCATACCTCACGGGAATGAAGTAGTGCGAACCGGTTGTCAGGCCTGTGTGCAGATTCTCTTCAGACTCTGGCGAAGACGTCGTTGTGACTTTATACATAAGGCCTTTGCCCACTTCGTCGTTGAAGCCCGCGTCGTGCTGCCAATGAACGGGATAAACCTTCGCGCCCTTCTTTTTCATCAGGGGTTTCAGCTCAGGCTGTATCAGCGTTTCGAACGCATTGATGTCGAGGGGCTTCATGTCGCCTCTCCGGATGCCACTTGGTACGGTGATGAGATGGCTGAGGCTGGCCGACTCCACGATGCCGCCGTCGCCCTTCGTGTCCTTGTATCTGTGGTAATAGAAGTTTGCTATCTCGGGGTCTCTGAAGCTGAAGGAGTCGGGCATGACTTCCTCCATCTCTTGCGGAAGCACCAGCGAGTACCGGATAGTGTCCGTGCCGAACTTGTGGTATTCGTAGAGGTGACTTTCCGCGGCTTCCGCTCCGAGGAGGGCAAAGGTGCGGCGGATGGAGTCGAGACCACAGGCCATGATTCTGCGGCGCTGGGCGTTGAGGCTGTCATTCACATGAACGGCCTTTTCTTTTTGCTCCTGGCTCATGCTTTCGTGCATAGGCGGAGTGTCGGTGATGTAAAAGTGGAAGCCGGCACCCAGTTTGTGCGTGATGCCCCTACGCCACATGGAGCTTTGCTCGCGATAGGTGCTGAAGCCTTGCTGCCTGAGGTATTCCTCCAGCCTCTGAAGCTGTTTGTTCGGCTCCTGGCTGAATGCGGCTGCGACGAATGCAGCCAGTAATACGAGTGCTGATAGTCTTTTCATGACGTGATGGTTTTATTGTCGGTTCATTAGCATTGCCACCTCCCGGTCGAGGCGTTCGCCGCGCTCGCGGACGTCCTGCAATTGAGCAGCAGCAATGAGATAAGGGTTATTCATGTCGAGCAGCCTATCTTCCGGGAACGCTCCCTCCGCAGGTGTCTCCATGGGAACGGCTTCCTCGGCAGGCGGCTCTGCTATTGTTTCCTTCCGGACGGTAGGCTTTTGTCTTCTTGTTAGTTTAGGTTTCTCTGCTTGAGCCATGGCAGGTTGCTTCTGTTCTGTGACTACTGTCGGAGCTGTCGCATGTGTTTCCTCAGTGCTGTCCTGCGGCTCCGTCACTATTTCTGCTATGACAGGAGGCTGTTGCTCAGGTTTCTGCTTCCCTATATTAAGCATGATGAGCAGTAGCACGCTTGCAGCGACGGCAATAGCCGATGCAGGGAGCAGCCAGCGACGCTTCTGTTGACTATTCATCCTGCTTATGAAGTCTGCCGGGAGTTGTGGCTCGTGGGCATATTTGCGTCGGAGTGCTTCGCGCAAGTCAGTATCCTTAGGTGTTTTCATAGTTGCTTATGAGTTGCTTGTATAGTTTCTTACGTATTCGGTAGAGGCGGTTGGCCAGGGCATGAGGTGTGGCATCCATGATGAACGAACATTCCTCCAGGGTGCGGCTCTCGAAGTAATGGAGCGTGAGCAGCAGGCGCTCGTCGGGCGGCAGGTTGTCTATCAGCAGTTCCAGCCTCTGTATGCGTTCCTCGTTCCCTGTGGAAAGCTCCGCCTCCAGTTGCTCGTCCGAGATGTCCGTCTGCCGGACCTCCGTGTCTTCTATCGAGACGGTGAACTGTCGGCGGCGTTTCAGAAAGTCGAGCGTCAGGCGGTAGGCGATGCGGCAGAGCCATGTGCCGAGCGAAGCCCGCTGCGGGTCGTAGCTGTCGATGGCAGCGAAAGCCTTCAGGAAAGTGTCTTGCGTCAGCTCCTCAGCATCCATCGTGCCAGGAACCTGCCTCGCAATCATGGCGAAGACCTCCTGTCCGTAGCGGCTGACCATCAGGTCTTGCCCCTCGCGCCGACCGCTCCTTACTGCTTCTGCAATCTGCTTGTCTGTCTTCACTTCTCGCTTCCTTATGGGTTCGTTCTACTTGTTATACGACAAAAAGCGGATAATATCCCGCTTCGCAAGTCTCTTTTTTTATGTATATGAAACAGCTCCCGCATCTCGCGACGCAGGAGCAGGGTGACGCACTAATCTATTAACTTCAAAAAAACCAAACTGTCTTTTACTTCTTGTCTTCCTTAGGTTCCATGCCTTTGAGGTAAGTCTTCTCTCCGTTGACGTAGCTCTTCAGGATGGCATAGTCGACGGGAACCCAGTACACACCTTTGCTGTTGAGGGTGAGGATATGGTAGTTGCCATCCTGTTCACGCTTGCAGCAGAGGAAGAACTCGTCGCTGCCTTTATGGATGTTCCCTTTTACCATGTCGGGGAGTCCATGAATAATGTGGCTATCATCTGACCCTGCGAATTCAGTAGTGAATTTATAGGTGTAGGGCTGTTCTGGATGACTGTTGACGTATTCGTGTGCCAGCGCGTCTAGTTCCTTGTATAGGGCTTTTGCTTCGGCTTCGTGCCAGGAGGGAATGATATAGTGCGTGCCAGTAACAAGGCCTGGATGCGTTTCGAACTCATGCTTGTCACGGCCATATTTGGGTGTCAAGAAGAAATCTCGGTCATTCTCGAATCCTTCGTCGTGCTGCCAATGCACAGGATAAGCCTTCGCTCCCTTCAGCTTCATGAACTTCTTCAGAACGGGCTGGATGTGTTCGCAGAAAGCTTCGCCGTCGAAGGGCTTCATGTCGTCCTCTTTGATGCCTGTTGGAACAGTATAAGAGTGATAGTAAGAGTAGTAATAGTCGCTATAGTCAATAATCCCATTATCATTGTTTTTATAGGGCTTATTGTGGTATTCGAAGTTGGCAAATTCGTCGGAAGGCCCCATATAGGAATACTTGATGGTGTCCAAGCCGTTCTTGTGGAACTCATATAAGTAGCTTTCTGCAGCATCCTTGCCTAAGCTGGCGAAAGTTGTGCGGAAGTAATCAATGACTCCCTCCATTTTCTGACGGTTTTGAGTAATGCGGCTATTAACCGTAAGGACACGCTGTTGCCTTTCTTCTTCGCTCAGTCCCTTCTTGAAATAGGATTTCCATCCACCTGTGTGGTGGACGCCACCAGTCTCTATCCTGTAAGTGATTTTTCCTGCGCTATTGTCCTGTTGCTTGTTGACATTAATGTATTGTGTCGGCAAGTATTGTTCCAACTGAGTGAGGCGAACGTTTGGCTGCTGCCCATAAGTTGTGGCAGTAAAGACTGCCAAAAGCATGAAGGTAAGAATCTTTTTCATCGTTTTATATTATTAATGGTTATTCATCAGTTGAGCTACTTCTTGGTAAAGGCGTTCACCTCGAGAGCGGATGTCCTGAGCATCTGCTATTGCCAGCAGGTACAAGTCGGGTTGTTTGGGCAGGTATTCATTTTCTTGCTCTGGCTCTACCTGCGCAGGTTCTGCTTCTTGGGGTACAGGTTCTTCGAGGGCAGGCTTGTGGACTTTCCTGCGTTTCTTAACTGGCTGAGGCTTCTCTGCTTGTGCCACGACAGGTTGCTCTATAGCTTCCGTCGGAATTGTCGCTTTTGTTTCCTCAGTGCTGTCCTGCGGCTCCGTCACTACTTCTGCTATGACAGGCGTCTGTTGCTCAGGCTTCTGCTTTTCTATATTGAGTAAGATGAGCAAGAGCGCGCAGGCAGCGATGGCAAGAGCCGAGAGGGGATAGAGCCAGCGACGCTTGGTGGCTTGGGTTTTGATGCTTTTCATCACCCTTTGCTCCATGTCGTCGGGCATCTTCATGCCTGCTGCTCGGTCGTTCTGCCTTTGCAGGGCTTGGCGGAAAAGTTTGTCGTCGTTCATGGCTTCATGTGTGTTAAGATGATTCTAAGTCTTTGGCGTATGCGGTGAAGCTGGCTGCTGAGGCGCGACACCTCGCGAGCCGTGGCCTGGCCCGCCTTGTCTGTGATGTAGGCAATCTCTTTAAGAGAGCGTCCGTCGAAGTAGAAGAGCTGCAGGAGCATTTGGTCTTCGGGCGAGAGCTGCTGTATAGCTTCGTCCAGTTGCTGTGCTGTCGTGTCTTCAGGCAACTCGTCGGGAACGTCATCACTTATGTCAAGCGGCAGCATGACTTGCCGTTTTCGCTTTCGCAGATGATAGAGCGCTTCGTGGTAGGCAATGCGTTGGAGCCACGTCGAGACAGATGACTTCTGCGGGTCGTAGTCATTCAGGTGCTGATAGGCCGCAACGAAAGTGTTCTGCACCACGTCCTCGGTGTCCTCCTGCACCCCCACGATGCGTCCGACGAACACCATGAGCGATGGGCCGTAACGCTTCACGAGCAGGCCGAACTCACTTGTCTCGCCGCCTCGTATGCGCTCTATGATGCTGTTGTCGTCGTTTGTCATTCTACCTTATATAGACACAAAGAGGCGAAATGTCACGCCGAGCGGGCAACTTTTTAAGTTAAAAGATTGAAAAGTGACAATTGAAAGGTTATCGGAGCACCTTTTTGTCTTGGCTGATGATGATGCCACGAGGCATTGACCATTGACCATTGACCATTGAACATTTCCTGCCGTTGAGGTCGTAAAGACTCCCATCGCCCGCCTTAAGGGGGAGAACAAGAATCCCGTCTTCGTTGTCTCTTTGCAGGGTCAGCGTGCCGGCGGGGATGTCGGCATGTGCTTGATAAACACCTTCGTCGAGCTGGAGGCTCCAGGAACGTGTGGCGGAAGTGGTGGCGGCGAGCGTCGAGGGGATGTCAGGAACGAGAGACTCGCCGTTGGTCGACGGGGCGTAGCAGACGTTGTCCTTCGTTGTGGCAGTCTCCGGCTCGACGACAATCATTGTCCAGAACTGCAGAGAGGGCAGGGTGAGGGTAATCGTGCCGGTCGATGAGGTGTAGCGATAGTCCGTGAGTTCCTGCATGGCACCGCCGCAATAGTCGGGCGAAGCGACCCAGATGCGACGTACTTTGCCCATTCCTGTCATGCCGGTCAGTTTGATGGAAAGTGCTTCGAAGCGTTTCGGCCAAGGTCGTGTGGCTTGATTATCGTGCCAGCAGAGTATGTAATCATCCGTAACGTCGGTCGCCGAGTCGTCGTGCGTGAAGTTGAGCAGATGGACGACTTGCCTGCCGTTCACTTCTCTGGCGAGCATCGTCACTTGATTTGCCACCGGTTCCCACGTGTTAATCGTCACGTCGGAACACGTTGCCTTGACATTTGTCTTCTCCTTCCAGTCGTCTCGCAACAGGTTCTCGTAGGCCGTGAGGAAGTCGTAGTAGCGCGTCATCCAGTCCTCAATTTGATTATGCCACTTCATGCCTGCGTAGGGGAAGTACTCCCTGCAGAGCATGTGGTCGCCCCCAAGTTCGAGATGCGACCCGCCGAGCGCGAACATGACGGCATCTGCCATAACTACTCCGGGCGTATTAAAGTTCTTGTTATCAGCGGCATAGTTCATGTAGGCGGCAAGGACGGAGCGCAGGGCAGGGTTGAGGCTGAGGTTCTCATCAATGACGTGCTTGATGTTCGAGAAGCGTCCGTCGCCACTTGTGAGGCTGCTGGCGGCCTTGTTCCCCCAGACTTCCGAGTAAAGGAAATCAACCTTTCCAGTCCCTGCAATCTGTTGCGCACCCCATTGCGAGACGGCGTTCATGACGAGCCGCTTGCTCGGGTGACGGTTCTTCATGTGGCTGATGAAGTCAGCATACGCATCGCGCAGGTTGACAGCGTTGCCGTTGTAGTCATAGACGGTACCTCGCGAGCCGAGCTGATCAATCTGAAAACCGTCGAAGTCGAGCATCGAATAGACCTCGTCGTTACGCTCTGCCAGGTAGTTCAGCCAGCCTCCGTTGGCAGGATTGAGCAGGTAGATGTCGCTCTTCCAACTGTCTGGCAAGTCATGTCGGTCGATTGACCATTGACCATTGACCATTGACCGTTGACCATTGGCCGTTGGGGGTTGGCTATCGGAGCCATTATTAATGGCTGTGTCTTCGGGCGTAGCCATATGGTCAATGGTCAATGATGAATGGTCAATGGGTTTATAGATAAACCATTCGGGCTGCACGCCGCGCTCCTGCCAGCCGTCGAGGGCGCCGAAGCAAAGGTTGTAGAAGATGCTCTTCATGCCCCTGTCGTGCTGAGCACGAATGTAGTTCTTGATGGCGGAGGTGTAGATGGTTCGGTTTGCGACGTCCTTGTACGAGGTCCACAGCCCGCCGTCTCTGGTGCCGCCGAGTGGCCAGTCGTGGCAGTAGTGCCAGTCCTGGAACTGCACACCGTTGATGTGGCAGCGGTTGAGCCACTTCATCTCGGTCCTCGCCTTGCTGAGCGTCTTGTCGTTTCCGAAGGTTGCCACAAAGCCGTAACGCGGGAAGTGCGTCCAGTCGCTGCTGATGTCGATGCCGATCGTCGCGAGTATTTCGTCGTTCTCCTCAGCCGGACGATAGACCTCGACCATATATCCGCGGAAGTCCTCCGTGGGAGCCGTCCAGGTCCAGCTGCGCGAAGTGAGCAGCGTGTCTGCGATGATGTCGCCGAGGAAGCGGTAGCGCACCCTCGCTCCCGATGGCGGAGAGAGCGACATTGTCAGCGAAACCGTATCGCCAGGGCTGTAGCTGCACTTGTCGGTCTCAATCTGATAGCGTAACTTGGGCAGTTTCACCGATGCACCCGTCGCGAGAAGCGGGGCGATGGGACGAGCCTCGACCGTCTTTTTGTATGGCTTCGAATGCAGAGCCAGCGTGCCGGACGAGAGCGTGAGCAAGCCCGTGTAGGTACCTGCTTCAGGCGAATCTTCGCGGAGAGCAAAGTCGTTTCCATCGCCGAAGGCAGTCGCGACGGCCGTCCCGATAGGGTAGAGGCAGGCAGGATAGAGTGGTGTGTGGGGCAAGTTCCCGTTCGTGTCGGCAATCTGAATCTGCTTGGAGTTGGTATTGACCTGCACCTGGCAGAGCCCGATGTTATCGACGCGATACTTGAAGTCGCCGCTTGTATGGAGCGCGATGGCCTGTGTGCCCATGCGGAGCGGCGTGTCTGTAGTGGACGGTCCCCAGTGGTTGCCCCAGTCCGAAGCGCTTGTCATGAACTTCAGCTCGCCGCCGTGGAAGAGAAACCCGCTCCATGAATAGACGCCCGAAGCCTGTTCCGTCATCTGCTGACGCGTCCAGCCCGTCGTGATGGCCGAGCCCACGATGTAGAGCGCGGCACGCGTCTGCACCGCCCAAAACAGGCTGAAGAGGATGAGATGGATGGCTCTATACATATTATAATAATGTCTATTCACTTGCAAAGATAGCAATTTTTTGAATACGAAGGCTGTTTTGATGCCAATTTTCTGCCGTTTGAGTGGTTCCTAAGACACATTTCGTTGCCAGACATGACAAGTCAAGTTTATTGCACGTACATGTATATGCAATTGCATTTACATGTACGTGCAATTGCATATACATGTACGTGCAATGAAATCGTCGTGTGGGGTTGAGTGTCTTCATGTGGTGAAATGCGTGCTTCAACGTGAAAAACTTAGTCGGACAGGCTGTTAATTCGGATATTTTCACTAACTTTGCAGAGCATTAACCTATATCGAAATGGCAAACTACATCAAACAAAGTCTCGAAGAAGGCGAGACAATCATCTTCAAGGGACGGCTTCACTGGTCCTACATCTTCCGTTATCTTCTGTTCAGCCTGCTGTTTCTGGTGGGCGGAATCATCGTTATCTACCTGGCTTACTACAAGTATCCCGAGCAAAAGACAGCGCTCTTCTACGTCGGCATTGCTTTGCTGGTGCTGGCTTTCTTTACCTGGATCGTGGGCCGCATCGTGCGTACTCGCAGCGAGTTTGCTGTCACGGACACCCGTTTCGTGCAGAAAGACGGCATCTTCAACATCAAGATGACCGAGATTCCACTGGCCCGCATTGAGACCGTGAACTTCTATCAATCCCTCTGGCAGCGCATTCTCGGCACCGGTTGTGTGGAGATGGTGGGCAGCGGCGGCACGTCGCATCAGGTGCATTGCATCGAGCAACCGATGAAGGTGCGCAAGATAATCTGCGCTTCCATCAAGAAGCCTATGCCAACGAATAGTGCTAGTGATACTAGTTCAACTAGTATGACTAGTTCAACTAGCACTCCTAATAACCCTTCTCTAAATGAACAGCCATGAAACAAGCAACTGAAGACCGCATCGCCTTCGTAGATTGGATACGCGTCATTGCGTGTTTCCTGGTGATGCTTGTGCATGCAAGTGAGAACTTTTACGGTGCCGACGACAGCGGATTGGCAGGCAATGTGTCCATGCTCGCCACCGAGAGCAACCGCTTTTGGGTAGCCTTCTACGACGGAGCCCTTGGTCGCGTCGCCGTACCTCTCTTCATGACTATCAGCGCATTCCTGCTCGTACCGATGAAGCCGGGCGTGAGCATGGGCGACTTCTACCGCCGTCGCTTCCTCCGCATCCTGCCTCCGATGATTGTCTTCATGCTCCTCTACTGCTTCCTTCCGCTGGCTTGGGGCGGCATGACGTGGGAGACATCGATGAACGACCTGTGCCGTCTGCCCTGGAACTTCCCGTCGATGGCAGGACACCTCTGGTTCATGTATCCCCTCATCAGCCTTTACCTCATCATCCCCGTTGTGTCGCCTTGGCTCGAGAAGGCTTCCGCAAAGGACGAACGCCTGTTCCTCTACATCTTTGTCTTCTCGACAACCATGCCCTGGCTGCACCGTTTCGTGAGCGACGAGCTGTGGGGCGAGTGCTTCTGGAACGGCTTCCACATGCTCTGGTACTGCTCCGGCTACCTCGGATATCTGGTCCTCGCACACTACATCCGCTATCATCTCCAGTGGACCGACAGCAAGCGCACCATCGTTGGCCTTGTCTGCTTCATCGTCGGAGCTGCGTTTACTGGCTGGAGTTTCTGGCTGAAAGGCGTTCCAGGCGTAGCCATCGAGACGCCGATGCTCGAGTGGAGTTGGGAGTTCTGCACGCTCAACGTGCTCATCGCGACGTATGGCCTCTTCCTCCTCTTCTCGACGATTCACCGTCCGGCACCAAGGTATATCACCTCTTTGGCTAAGCTAAGCTTCGGCATGTACCTGATGCATCTGTTCTTCCTGGCTCCCATCGCAGTCTATTTCGTGAATGGCAGTCAGGCACAACCGCTGATTCCCGTCTGGGCAGCCATCCCTGTGATAGCCGTCTTGAGCTTTATCTGCTGCGCCATCACCACGAAGATAATCTCCCTGCTGCCTGGCAGCAAGTGGATTGTGGGAGCATAAGTCAGCAGATTCATACTGTCACAAAACGAAACACACCCTGTTAAGTCGGTCAACTTAACAGGGTGTGTTTTATGTTTTAGCTGGAAGAGTCTCCTGTCCCAGCAGGGAGATAGGTCTATCTTAACTGCTTACCAGATGTCTTCCGGCTCTTCAGGATTGTCGTAAATCTCCTTCGCCACGTACTCGATAAAGTCCATGTAGAACTCCTTCTTCTCGGCGTCGAGCACGGATTTCAACTTGATGTAGTAGGTCTTATCGGGGTCGAGCGTCTGACGAACAAAGATGTGTCGGATGTTCTCGCGGTCGTTAGCACCTCGCTCAGTGCCGTCGGCAGAGTCGATGGACTTAGGTCCCTTCATATATCCATTGTTGCGCATGCGCTTGTCAATCTCGGCGCTGTAGTCGTCGTCATTGGGATTATCGTCTTCCCAGCCCACTTTCCTCGCGTCGTCAGCATTCCTGCAGTCCATCGTCAGGTCCAAAGGAATGCCAGCGACAGGCAGCCTCTCGGGATCGGAACCGAAGTAAACCTGAGCCACGCCGCGGTTGCCGTTGGCAAGCACCTTGTAGCGAACCTCATAAGTTCCGCGGCGCGGAACAGGCGGCAGCTTGAACATAACCTCGAATCTACCCACAGCCTTCATCTCGTCTCGGTGGAGGTTGCACCAGTCGTCGTTCCATGCATTGTAGTAAACAAACTCCATGTTGTCGTTCTGCTGCATGTTCTCGAAGTAGTTGTAGGCTCGAACGGTATTAGGAATATATACGTGTTTGTATTGCTCCTCGCTGGCCTTCTTGAGTCGGATATCGTTGTTCATCGCTTCGGGGAACAGGCTCATGCCGTCGAAACGGATGCGATTGCGATGCAAGTTGTCGCGTGTGGCATCATTATATGAAATAGGTGCGCTGATGGGATAGATGTTGCAGTTCTCCATATCATTGAGGACGGCCAGTGGAGACTCGGAGTTGATGCGGCTTCCCACCTTGTCAGGATCGCAGCCAATCTCCTCGCCCGTGCCCTGACGCGCATTGTCTGTAATGGGGAAACGGTTGATATAGACTCCGTTGCTGGCACCGCTTTCGATAAGTTTGATGAGGCGGCGCTTGCCCATCGTCGTGTAGAACTCATAGACAGGGATGGTGTAGCGGTCAGGTCTGCTTAGGCTATAGCCGTATTCGTTGATGTGGAACACGAGTTTTCCCTTGGGGATTCGCATGGGAAGCATGTGGTAGGTCATCCACTGGTAAAGCAGGTTGTCCTCGCTCTCATAGTTGTCGTCGGTCGTGAAATGGTCTTCGTCGCTGTACTGATGCTTGTCGAGAATCCATTGCATAACTTTCCTGAGCAGGTCATGATCCTTCGGGTCGATACCTTCGCTGCGCCAGAAGTCGTCGGTCTCAGCAAAGATGGTAAAGCCGTAGAGGCGGTGTCTGGGAGCAGAGGCGATGTTGCCTTCTGCAAAGCCCACCTCCGTCATGCCTTTCAGGTCCTGTATCTGTCCCGTCTGATAGAGCTCCTCGTATCTCTCGTCACGCACCTTGCTCAGTGTGTCGAGCAGGCCGCAGGCTTGTATGATACGGAAGCATGCATAGAATCCCTCCTTCTGTTCGTCCAGGCATTGCTGGATGTATTTGGCTGCCGTAATGTCTTTTGGTGCGATGACCTTTTCCATCTGATGGATGATGCCGTTGATGGAGAGGATGTCTCGCTCCTTTACGCTAACGGGACAATTGTCGTTGATATAGATGCTGTCCGGATATTTGCTGGGCTTCCTGACGGAGAGCTTCTTGTCGTTGAGGCATGCGAGGATGAACTCATCCTTGTCGGCGGGGAAGTTTGTCGTATAATAGAATGCAGTGAGGTCGTCTCCACCGTCGATGATGCTGTTGTAAACGATGACCTTACGTATGGAGTCAGCCTTGTGCTCGCTGGGGAAGGCATCCCAAGAAGCCTCGGGGATAAGGCCTTCTTCTACCAGGTCCTCCAAATATGCCTGTATGGCATCATTGTTCGGAGCAAAGACAGTATAAACACCACGTGCACTGAGCAACTGGCTTACCTTTGAATCGCTGAGCTTGCTGATGTTTACCTTTTTCAGGATATCAACATAGCTGCTATAGGCCTTGTGCTTCTCTAAATAACTAAGGATTGTCTCTTCGTGAAAGACATAGCGTGCCGAAGTATCAATACTTTCCGTGCAACTCCAAGCGAATGCCACCAAAAAGCAAAGTTTGAATATAAATGAGTAGCGTCTCATGTATGTTTATGTGTATATTTGGGGACAAAGTTAGCAGAATTTTTAATACAAAGCAACAATTTGTTGTATTTCTTTTGCATTTTATTTGTATAATTGTAACTTTGCGGAAAATAAGCAAACAATATTCAAATCTTAATCAAAAAAGTATGAAGAAAAGTGTTTTCCTTAGTCTTGCTGCAATCGTTGCAGGACTCTGCCTGACTTCTTGCGGAAGCAAAACTGCAGGCAATGCTGAGGGTGCCGACAGCCTTACACTCTCTGGTCTTAACCCCGTTGACTTTGCCAGCGACTCTACGGGTCTCTATGTCATTTCCAACAAGAACGGTATGGAGGTGTGCTTCACCAACTTCGGTGGACGCATCGTCAGCATCATGGTGCCTGACAAGGATGGCAACATGACGGATGTCTGCCTCGGTCACGACAACATTGCCGACTACGAGAAGTTCGGTGCCGAAGGTTGCAACTTCGGAGCCCTTATCGGTCGTTATGGCAACCGCATCGCAAAAGGTCAATTCACACTCGACGGTGAAAGCTACCAACTTCCCATTAACAACGGTCCCAACAGCCTGCACGGTGGTGGCCCGATTGCCTTCCACAACCGTATCTGGGAGGCTGAACCCATCAACGACAGCAGCATTGCATTCAGCACGACAAGCGCTGACGGTGAGGACGGCTATCCCGGCAACATCAAGGTAACTGTTACTTATGTCGTTACTGAAGACAATGGTTTGCAGATCAGCTACTTTGCTACAACAGACAAAGCAACTGTCCTGAACCTGACCAACCACTGCTACTTCAACCTCAGCGGCGACGGCTCGAAGGATTGCCTCGACGAGGTGCTCTGGCTCGATGCAGATCAGTTCACCGCTGTTGATGCTGACGTTGCCGTTACTGGCGAAGTGCTCGACGTTGAAGGAACTCCCTTCGACTTCCGTACTCCCACAGCCATTGGCGACCGCATCGACGACGAGACAAGCGAGCAGATTGTGAATGGCCACGGCTACGACCACAACTGGATTCTCAACACGAAGGGCGACATCACCAAGCCTTTTGCAACACTCTACGATCCGAACAGCGGCATACAGATGGATATGTTCACCGACCAGCCTGGCGTACAGTTCTATGCTGGCAACTTCCTCGACGGCAGCTTCGTCGGCAAGAAGGGCGTGAAGTATCCTCGTCGCAGTGCATTCTGCTTCGAGACACAGCACTATCCCGACAGCCCCAACCATCCCGAATGGCCCACCACAACCCTTCGCCCAGGCGAAGAGTACACGACAACAACTCTCTACAAGTTCAGCACGAAGTAA
>ODAI012936314.1_pt1 | contig 16360 bp, 15 predicted proteins | sample 1539321 | NCBI WGS metagenome assembly ODAI01 (sample SAMN02144231, study PRJEB22623) | gut metagenome | biome: sheep rumen | host: Ovis aries | place: New Zealand
CAGCGTGTTCAGTATCTGCATCGAGCGCCGCCGCTCCGTACCCTTGAACGTCACGTGCTCCACGAAATGCGCCAGACCCTCCTCCCCCGGCTCCTCATTCCGCGTTCCCGCAGCAATCTCATATCCACAATACACCACCGGCGAAGCCGACGGCAGATGAATCACGCGCAGTCCGTTGGACAATGTATAAGTATTGTATTTCATGTCTTAGCCAAATTATCTGCAAAAGTACATATTTTTCTCGCGTTCGGCAAGATAAATCCAAATTATTTGTGAACCACACTTCCTTATAGTCTTCCAAAGATACTGCCTTCATAGATAGTGTTATCGCTACTTCCCCTTTGCCTTCATTTTCTGCTTAAGCCGTTCCAAGGCAGTATTTGCCTCATACACCCCGTTATTTCCAGCCATTTTATAATCATTCTTCGATTACGTCAATCCATCTGTCATCGTGGTAGGCCTCATAACAAGCCTTGTGAAAACTTCAAAAAACCGCCCCGACAGATGCTAATCAATAAAAAAGTCGCATCTTTGCACTATTTCTCCCAAGATATTTGGAGTTGTCGAAAAAATACTATAAATTTGCGACAAGAAATAATGAAAGCGTATGAGCAAGGCTGATTATATTGAAATACTTCAGGGCTGCAGCAGCACACTGCGAAACGACTATGGCATAAAGTCGCTTCGGCTGTTTGGTTCTGTGGCACGTGGTGAAGACCACGAAGGCAGTGATATTGATGTATTCGTGGATACGGAGACTCCCAATCCCTTCTTGCTGATGGATGCCAAAGACTTTCTGGAACAACTTGTAGGGCGTTCTGTAGATATCATACGCAATCACAAGAACCTAAATCCCCGCCTGCGCAGCAGGATAGAACGCGATGGAGTCACTGTCTTCTGAAAATAAAGCGCTGGCCCTGGACATTCTTTATGACATCCAGTCTGCCATAGAGCGAATTCAGGAAAGGACGAAGAATATTCATTCCGCTGACGACTTCTTGTCTTCTCCTGAAAATATCGGTTCCACGGAGAACGGAACCGTTCATAAGACAGAAAAGCTTTGAGCTATCGGGAAACGGTGGTACCTTTGTAACGCACTTCAGATTGGAGTAGTTTTAAAACTTCCAATTCGTCCGACGCTGTCGGACAAATTCAAAACACCAACCAAAATGCTTTTCCAAAAATTGTCTTTTTCACATTTTGTGAAATTTCAAAACTCTAAAGGACAAGCGGAGTCCCAAGAGGTTGAATAAATCAAAAATTATATGGATATCAGTTTCACCACTTCACTCGTCTGTAAACCATTAACATTCAGCATGATGCGAGTGAAACTGCGGTTTCACTTCAGTTTCACTCGCAATCACCTGCAAATCCCTCCCTTCGAGAGGAGTAGGGACGGGGTTCTTATATGCTTTTGCCGAGTGATTAGGGCTTAATCACTCTACGGTCATGTGTCTTTTGAAGGACAAGCAATGGACTTTACATAACAAAAAACTAATAGAATAATTCACATCATGCACAAAACATGGCAAGAGAGAACTGCTCCAAAAGTGACGGAAGTGAAATCGAAGTGAAAGTGCAGTTTCACCTACAAACGTAAGATAAACAACGACTTACAGCGAATGAAACTGGTGACGTTGAAAATCCCTCAGCATAGGGGGAGCCTTCACATTTCGTCGAATTCACAACAATCACCTTACCAAGACCAGATGCTTTTATTCGAATCATTACTACGCTGCCGGGTGGTGGTATTGCCGTAGGAATCGGTGTAACTTGAAGATGACCCAACGGACTGGCCGTAATTGTTCTTATACGTAGTATTCGTATTGCCATAGCGATCAGTGTAGGTATTCGATGAGCCAGTCCTATTACCATAGCTATCGGAATAGGTCGTGGAAGTGTTTCCGTAACGATCGGTGTAACTTCTGTCCGTCCCCATGGTATTGCCATAGCGGTCTTTATGGGTAGTCGTAGTATTGCCATAACGGTCCGTGTACGAAGAAGAAGTACCGATGGTATTGCCGTATTGGTCACGATGGGTGGTTGTCGTATTACCGTAGCGGTCTGTGTACGAGGAGGACGTTCCCGTTGTCTGACCATATTGATCGCGGTGGGTACTGGTGGTATTTCCATAACGGTCTGTGTACTTCGACGAAGTACCTACATCATAATTCTGTGCATTTACTGCGATGGCGAATACGACAGCCATCATTGTCATCATTAGCTTTTTCATAATCTGTCCTTTCTTCTTATGTTATACTTTTTGTTATCGTTATTGTTACTTCCTTTTTGCCTTCTGCTTAACCCGTTCCAAGGCTGTATTTGCTTCATACACTCCATTCTTTATAGCCATCTTATAATCCTTCTTCGCATACTTGAAATAGCCTAACGACTCGTAGGCAAATCCTCTGAAGAAATAGAGGCTGCCGTTATAGAAGCCCGTTTTCAGCGCACTATTCACATTGTCAATCACGTCATTCCATCTGTCATTACGGTAGGCCTCATAAGCCTGTTCACTATAGAACTCATACGCCTGATGTCGCCTCGGAGCCGTTTCACGTGCAGCCCTCAAAGCCATCTCCATTGTCGCATCGTCATACAGATTCCCCAATGGACTCACCACAACCTGATCATTACCAAAAGTCTGAGCCTTTCCGCTCACAGCCATTAAGCACATCAGTGCCATCATCATTACTTTCTTTCTCATATCTCTGCATTTTACTTTCATGCCGCAAAGATAGATTATCTTCCCATATCTTCCAAACAAAAACCAATCACAAGGCTTGTGAAAAATATAATTTTGCCCTTGATTGCACATGTATTCAAAGATAGTTGTAAATTTGCAATGTGATTAACAAAATGTTGCTTAATACTAAAACGTTGTTGGAATTATGAACTTGAGGAATCTTTTCAAGAAACACAAGAACCCTAAAGATCGGGGTGAGGAAGTTGCCGAGATAGTATGTAGAGCATGGAATACGCTTGATGCTAACCTAATTGAACCGCTGCTTAGTAATGATTTTGAGTATGAATCCGTTTGGGTGTTTGAAACAATGAAAGGCAAGAATCGTTACCTTGATTATTTGCGAGGCAAGTTCAAAGCAATTAAGGACTCTGGGAGTGTTGTTAAGGCAGAAGTGTACTACCAAGAAATAATAGGCAAACACATTGTCATACTAAATCAGGATGGGATAGGAGGTACTGCTCTTGAAATAGCGCTCAACAAAAATGGTATCAAACAAATATGGATGCGTCCACCATCTTTGACACTGCCTGCAACATTTACGTCAAAGCCAAAAGGAGATGTGGTTGCAAGGGCAACTGCAGCGAATCAAATTAAAAGCATCGAACTGGAAGATTGTTCCATAGAAAAAGAAATGGAAGAACTGGCTAAAAAGCCTGAAGAGGAGCAACCATGGTATATGAAATCCATGAAGGCTAATGACAGGGATATACAACATGCTGTAAGATGCATCAAGGGCTATTTCTCAACAAATTTCCCAAATTCAGGAATGCACTGGATTGGTATGGAAGAAAAAACTGATTACTGCGATTTGACATTTACGTTTGGAGATGCTACTTTTGATTTGCTTATTGAATACCACTACGGTAATGTTCGATTCTTGGATATCACGCCAATAAACAAACTCGTTGAAGAGTGCAAAAACAGAGGACATGTTGCATGTATTGCGGCACTGAGGTCAGAAACTGAAGTTTCATTTATCAATCCTACGACAAGTTCCCCTATTGACTTTTCAAAATATTCCCAAGAGGTGTCATAGCAAAAGACAGGGACGGGAGAAAAGGACTTCCACAAGGCTTGTGGAAAAATATTTTCGTTCATAATTGTACATGTTTTCAAAAATAGTTGTATATTTGCAGAGTGTTTCAAATCTATATTTCTTGTCACATTAAATCTTGAAATCTATGACGGATAGAAAAATAGCAAAATACAATTTGGAAATGGCGGAACATGCAAATGGAGCCGCACAATATTTGGATGCTTTATTGGGTGGAAGATTTGTCACGAAGAAGCAAACTAACGATATAATAGACTATGTGTTTGCAGGAACAAAGAGAAATATCGAAAGTTGTCCTTTTGAGACCCAGGAGCAGAAGGATGCCGAAATACATCGTAGAGAATATTTGTTGAATACGTTGAAATCGTTGATGGGATTATAAAAGAAAATGGCGTATTGTAAAAAAACAAAAAGATCTGGGTTGTTGGAAACAATAATGCTTATGACATGATACACAGATTATGGATATAATAACTTGGTTGCTCAAAAAAACTAATGGTATAGACATCAACAGTCTTTTATGTGAGAACAAAAGACTGAAAGAAGAGAACGGTAAGAATCTTTCTCAAATTAAATTATTGCAGAATGACAAAGAAACAGCTAATCATACCATTGAGCAGGTAAAGGAGCAATTGAATATTTTTGAATCAGAACTTGCTTGTGAAAAAGCGAATTCTGAGAGGCTGATGAAATTAACAAAAAAACAAGATGAAGAATTGCAAACCATACATAACTCCGAGACTGAGATTAAAAATGAGAATCTGGTTTTAAAAACGGAAATAGAAAGAGTTAATTACAATTTAAAAGAAAAAGATAATATAATTGCTAATTTAAAAGATCAAGTTGTAGAATCAGTCAAATCACTTGAAAACAAACAAATTAAAATAAAAGAGCTAGAAACAAATATCAAAGAAAAAGAAAAGGAATTAGAACATAACTCTCAGCGAACTTCCAACTTAGAAATAATTAGTGAGCCCACTGTCAATAATGGAGAAATGCTGCCATTTTATTCGCCTAACGGCAGTGAGGACAATGAAATCTTGGACCAGATCGACCTTTTGAAACGTTCCAATGAACAGCTTCTTATTAAGAATGCTCAACTCAAAAAAGAGGCAGACGAGTTAAGAGGCAAGTTGTCCAATAAAGAAAACACTATTGCCATTTTAAATGAAAGAATCAAAGACTTGGAAACAAAAGAAGGAATTAGGCCTATAGACATAATAGAGGATTCTGTCAATAAATTCCAAGTAACAAATCTTTCAAAGCACAATGGCTACATTGATACAACAAAGCGAACAATTGATACCGTCGTAGATTTAGAAACTGGCAAAGAAATATTTGCCAAAGAATTCTTTAGCCAGCCGGAAAGAGTCATATTTAGCATGCGCAACGAATTGCAAAAGGCGATATATCTAAGACATCCGAGATTTATCTGCAAATATTGCGGACAGATGGTTAAGATTTCAGGAAGAAAGACAGAAAGAGGAACACCATCATTCTTTTCACATCTCCGTGACAGCGAAGATTGTGATTACAAAACCACAACGGGAAGGACAAAAAGAGAGATTGAACGGGAAAAATATTCAAAATGCAATGAAGGAGAGCGTCATAAGAAAATAAAAAATCTTCTCGCCACTTGTTTGCTTAAAACAAGAGGTGTTACAAATGTTAGGACGGAAGAAACAATGCATGGAAATCATCCCATCTTAAATTGGAGAAGGCCCGATGTAGCAATCTCTTATAGAGGACTAGAGATTATTTTCGAGTTGCAGCTGAGTTCGACATTTGTAAGTGTTATTACAGAACGTGACCTTTTTTATAGGTTGAACAAAAAGTTCATAATATGGGTATTTAACTTTGACGATCAGTCGGAGCATGTTAACTTGACAAATATGGTCGTAAAAGATGTATATTACAATCACAAGCTAAACATTTTCATTTTTGATAATGCCGCTTACGAAGAAAGTTTAAAACGAGGTGAGTTAATATTAAAATGTAATTGGATAAAGCCAGATGGAAGCTGGCAGTATCCTAACATAAATAATTCTGATGCATTAGGAGGTAAGTTCGTATCACTAAGTGACCTTACTTATAGTGATGACTATAAACCCTTCTACATAGATGCAGAGAAAGAGTATTTTGCACAAAATCCGGATTTTGCTCAGTGCGCCATAACCATCGAAGAAGACAACAAACAGATATTAGCAGATCTGGATAATAGGGCGAAAGAGGAAGAAGAAGCTTTGCATAATTTTAATAAGCGATTAGAAGTATTAAAAGAAGCCTTTGACATAGAGTCTGAAATCAAACATACTCAAAAATATTTGATTGGTAGACAATATGGAAAAGTCGGTCTTATTACTTTTGAAGGAGAAATCAAAATTCCGTTTGAATACAACTCTATAGATGCACGTAGATATTGGATTGAAGCAAAGAATAATAATACGGTTGCATTATATAATAAGAACAACTACGAAATAATCAATGAAGGGCTTAAATGTGAATCTATTGGTGAAGGAGTTTATCGTATTGCTAAACATGTGGGAGAAGACATATTATGGGGAATACTGGATAAACGCGGTGAGAACCTAGTTGATGTTCAGTTCTCACGAATTGAGGTATGGAATGCAGAAAAGCAGTTCTTGTTAGTCGTAAAGAGTGGAAAGTATGGTATAATGAACCAACATGGTATTTATATTCTGAAATGCATATATGATTATATTGACTACATCGACAGTGAAGGATTTGCTGCCGTCACATTAGAAGATAAAACAGGTAAAATAGACAGTGAATGTCATTTCGTTACAGAAAATTCTATAGCAATAGGAGATAAGTTCCAGAAAATACACATCATGGGTAAGTGGGGCATAGAAAATGTTGTGGCTTGCAAATATGACGAATTGGGATCTTATCGTGGCAGTTTACTTGGTATCATAGGAGATTCCATGAAACTAATTGATGTGCCATTTGCAGAAGATTGCCCTGTAAAGGTAAAACTCATAGGAAAGAACGAAAGAGGAATGCTGATATTCAAAGTTGGAAGCAAGGAAGCTTTTATGAATGTCCGCCAACAGCAGAAAGCAAGGAAAGCAAGCATGAACCCCGAAGAGGTTACTGAATTATTCATCTCTTATGTCAATTATGAAAGAGATTTAATATATTTAAGCGCGACTCCTATAAAAGGCCCTGTTTCTAAGAAAACAGTAGGTACAAAAAACGCAGACATCTCTATTGGAACAATTATTGAAGGTGCGGTTGTTCATGTGGAAAGGAATTACATAATCATCAAATCTGAAAATAAGCAGACTGCATTCATCCACCGCTCTACATGGGATGAACACTCTTTGGACCAAATAAATATAGGTCAAATGGTGAAAGTAGAGAATATTGGATTCGACGGTAGACATAAGAAACATGTCTGGAGAATACTGTCTGTTTCCTGACCAATATAGGTTTCTTTGCAAAAAATGGACATAACAACGACAAAGATATGCAAGATAGAGTAACACTTCCACAATGGTTAGACCATCTAATCTTTGAACAATTAGGAGCAAAGTATTGTCGTGCTAATGCCGATATGACTGTTATTGATTGGGATAAGAGTGATGTACTAAACTATTTAGGAACATACTTTCCACGCAGTTATGCAGAATCTTATTGTATCTTTAGTGAATTTTTTCGCTCGCATCCAAACGTATTTGAAGGCAAGACAGAAGTATCTATTTTCGATTTTGGATGCGGAACAGGTGGAGAAATTATTGGATTGCTTACTGCAATATCTGAGAAAATTCCTAGCATCTGCAAAGTGAACATTTCTGCACTTGACGGAAACTTTCATTCATTAAGACTGTTTGAGAAAGTTTTTAACACTTACAAAAGAAGATGTAGAATAGAAATAGAACTTAAATTGATTCCGATTAAAATTGAAGATTTTTACGATCTTTCCATTCTGGACACAATCATACCTTGCGGACTTGACATTTTCATGTCATTTAAAGCTATATGTGAGTTTGTGACAAAAGAGAGGTTTGAACAACAAAATGCTTATACCCATATAATCAAGACGTTTCTTCCAAAACTTGACGAATATGGACTAATGGTTCTTGCTGATTTGACTTCACATAATAAGGTGTCTCAAGAATGGCTACCACGAATGATGGATGCTGGATACTCCCAAACAGATTGCCAACTATTGATGAAAAACAATGGCTACAATCAAACATTCACTGTATCGCATAAAAGGAAAACAAACGATATAAGTAAAATTGCATGGAGAATCTTAAAACGATAAACAAATGAAAAAAGACTGGATGATTAAAGAGTCCGAATTGGACGATGACCAAATTAAGGTCTTAAATGCAATACTCGACAAATCGTGTATTGTAACAGGATGTGCCGGTAGCGGGAAATCTGTGCTAGCACTTATTAAGGCTCAACGTATACAAAAAGAGCGTGGAAACAACTATCAAATAATAGTTTTCACCAAAGCATTATGCCGATATATGAACTCTGGTAGAAAAGAACTAGGTCTCACTAAATCTTTCTCATACCACTGGCCCTGGAAAAATGTAAAGAATTGTCCTTCTTCCGATTATCTAATTGTTGATGAAATTCAAGATTTCGATGAAGATGAGATTAAGGACTTTCTTGGAGCCGCTAATAAAAATTTCTTTTTCTTTGGTGATACTGCTCAGTCCGTATATGAAGACCTTAAAGATACGATGCCCGTTGAAGACATCATTACATTACTTCCACGGGGAAGTGGGACAAAGCAAATGGAATTGTATCGTAATTATCGGTTACCTATTGGGGTGGCAAGATTCGTCCAGTATATTGGGGTGGATTTACCCCCATTTGATGAAACAACATACAAAAGTCCAGAAAAGACCATTCCGTATATTTTAAGATTTGGGAATTGTCATAAGGAGATAGAAGCAATAATAGAATTGATAAGGAAACGTGAACTTACAGATGTGGCTGTTCTATTACCAGACAATCCTGCTGTTGATGAAGTAGCAAACACCTTTTCAGAGATGGATATGGGATATGAGTTGAGAAGTAAAAACGAAGACAATCTTGATTTTGAAACAACAAACCCTAAAATTACGACATATTATAGTGCGAAAGGACTGCAATTTGAAACAGTTTTCGTTCCAATGAGCTGGTACGGTAGAAGTTCTGCTTCTACTATGAAATCACTATATGTCGCCATGACGCGAACTTACCGTGATTTGTATATAACATATAGTGGCATAATGCCAATAGCTCTTAAGAAGATTCCAAAGGAATTGTATAAAGATACTTTAGTTGAAACAATAGAAGACATTTGATATATGGCAAAATTATATGTTCCTACATCAACGCTCAACTTTAACAATATTCTGTCGAGTGAGAGCATTTCTCCCAAAGCTTTTTATTCTGTCAGAGGCTTTGGCTACCCCAGATGGACTGAAGTAGAAGAGAATAATAACGAGAATGTCATCATGCTTTATAGCCAGCCATTCTCTTTCGTAAGGCCAGAAAGTGATATGGAAGACCATCCAATGCTGGTTGAAATTGTTACTGATGAGTCTTTCCCAATGGTTTCTGATGGCATTTTCTGTTGTGACCATACTATTTATCTTTCTCCATGGCGTACTCGGTTCATTTTCTTTTCACCCCAAGACAAATTAGTTGCTTTATCTTTATCAGATAGTAGTCTTGAAACAAAGATGCTTGCTTTGTATGGTCAGAGACTGTTAGTCCAAGATTTTCCATTAAAGAATGTGGGAGTCTCGGAAATTAGCAGGCCTCTTAATAAAGAAGCAGTAGAACACGACTTCCGCATTAATAGAATGAAGGGGTTTCTTTATGGCTACTATATTGGAGCTTTGCTTTCGAATTCACAAGAAATAGTAAAAAGAGCAAATATTCTTCAGGAACTTCGGAATATTTTCTCTTCCATTTTGTCTACAGAATCGAGAACGCCAACTTTTCTTCAGCAAAAAAATTGGAAAACCTTTTCAATGAAATTCAGAAAAGTAATCCAATTGTCAGTTATTTGCAAAGCATAAAAAAGGAATCAGCCTGCGTTGAAAAAATCATAAGCGACTTGACAGAACTTGGTGTTGTTTTTCCATCAAAAGTCAATAGCGTAGAAAACATTATTCAATCATTGAAACATGCAACGGATGGCAATAATTATGCTTTAGACTGGTTAAATGGAGAAGAACAAAAACTTACCCAATCAGAACAACGGAGCAGGACTCCACTACAAGTCTTTGCGGAAGAGGTCGTTATGGTTGATATTTCTTTGAGCAAGATAAACAATAGCTGTCTTCGAGATGATAATGAAAGGGCTTTAGTAAGAGCTTGGTGTAACGAGGTTTTTGTTTTAAAAGAGTATAATGGTAAAGTTAGCACCTTTGCAGAATCTCTTTCTGATGAAGTGACGAGAAAAGCGAAGGTTGTATATGGTGACTCTTGGGAAGAAAGTTATTCAAAGTCTGTACTTAATCAAATGCGGAGGTATGTAAGAGCACAAGAGTCTAACATTTCTTGGCAAGATGACCTATTCTCTTCTATTACGGCAGTAATTGCGAAAGGCAGTGATTGGGAACAGTTGCGAAAGTTTATGCAAAGCAAGATGATATCTGATTATAAAATTGCTTTTGCTTTCTTTGGTGAGTTGAATGGTTTTGCCAATCTCACAAGGGATTTCACAGATGTTCTATTTGCTCACAAAGACAGAAACTATGTCGCATCAGTTTATAAAGAGATTTATGGGCAATTACATGGCGAAGACCCTTCATTGGGCAATGAAAATATTATTCTTGTAGACAATAGGGCACGATCTAATGATAAGGATAGTATATATAATGCAAATGATAGCTTGAGAGCAAAGGTCGAAGCTATAATAAAAGCACATCCCAAAACGTCTCTTTCAGAAAAAGACAAAGAGATAATCAATCGGACCCTGAACACAGTTCAAGACGAACTTTCTTTTATTGCTATGATCTGTAAGGAAGTGGGGAATCCCAAAAGTGGCATATTCAAATATATTAAAAAAGAATTAAAACCTAAAAAGGAGGAAACAAAAATAGAGAAGCCAATTGACAAAAAGAGAACTCCAATGGAGGCAAGTCTATTTGGACACATAATAAATGGTATGTCAAAATTGTTAGAATCAGACTCTACAGATAGAAAAGCGAGTAACAGCATTATTAATGACACTAATGCAGTGAAGATACTGAATAGTTGCCCAATATTGCCATATGATTTGAAGGCACAAATTGTAGATATATTTATAGATTTCCAAAGAAGTTACCAATCAGGGTATTATTTTGAGCATCAGAATCAGTATAAAAGAAACAATTCAGATGTCATAGATCATTTTATTAAGTTTTGCTTGTCTAAAAAAAATAATAGGGCAATAAAATGGAGCCCAGAAAATAGTAAACTGATGGACGAATTAAAAAAATATCTTATGAAGTTTTATGCCAACTGACAAATTGTTAATAACAACTGATAAGGAAGAGCAGGTAGAGGCTACAGCACCCGTCATCATCTCTGCCAGTCGTTCTACCGACATACCCGCCTTTTATGCCAAGTGGTTTTTCAACCGCTTGGCTAAAGGGTATTGTATGTGGTACAATCCGTTTAACCAACAGCCGATGTATATATCGTTCAAAAATTGCAAGGTGATAGTCTTTTGGACGAAGAATCCAGAACCAATCATTCCATATCTGCCAGAACTTGACAAACGAGGTATACATTACTATTTCCAGGTGACTTTAAATGACTATATGCAGGAGGGCTTTGAACCGAATGTGCCACCAGTGGCTAAGCGTATAGAAACATTCAAGAAGTTGTCGCAAATGATAGGCAAAGAAAGGGTTATATGGCGCTTTGATCCCCTTATCGTGACACCACAACTTACACCTCGTATGCTATTGACTCGTATCTGGCATATAGGAAACGAGTTGAAAGGTTCCACAGATAAACTTGTATTTAGTTTCGTTGATGTGAAGGCATATCGGAAGGTACAGAACAACTTAATCAAAGAAACCTCATATTTCACGAAAGAAGATGTTGAAAGAGCTGAAATGTCTGATGCTCAACGGACAGAAATCGTTGAGGGGCTTGTAAAACTGCGGGAAATATGGAAACAAGATGGATGGAATCTGCAAATGGCTACATGTGCAGAAGATATGGAATTATCACAATATGGGATAGAGCATAATTGCTGTATCGATGGGGAGTTAATGAAACACATCTTTGCCGATGATAAGGAATTGGTCTATTATCTCCATACAGGAAACTTGCCAGAACGCGATATGTTTGGAGAAATCCCCCCAATTCCAGAAAAAACAAAGAATCTGAAGGACAAGGGGCAACGTAAAATTTGTGGATGCATGATAAGTAAAGACATTGGTGTGTATAATACTTGTCGTCACTTCTGTGTATATTGCTATGCTAACACCAACAAGGAAGCAGTGCTAAAGAATAGGAACAAGCATAATGACGAGAGTGAGAGTATTATTGGTTGAGAAAGGCTAAGAAATAAATGTCAAATAAAAAAACAAAGAAATGGCAATTGTTAGCAAAGTTATAACACCCCTCTTTTTTAGCCAAGAAGAACCGTATGTGGTTGTGCTTTTTGCAGAGAAATATGAAAATAGATTTCAAATTGGGGCAGCTAATAGTCCTCGCTATATGCAAGTATATGACTTGCAGAAGATATATCCAGAATTAGAAAGCGTATATGAGGCAAAAAAACAGTTTATCGAAGAAATGAAAATAGGAAATCGCGAACCAATTAAGTTGTGTGATTTCACAATCTCTGATTTTAAAGATGGCAAGCATACATCTGTTCTAAGTATGTCACATGGGAAAGAAACATATTTACGGGTAGGTGTGTATGATAATAATAATGAACGTGATGTAGCAAAGAGAATGCTTGATTTCTGCATAGAACATAGTTTTTTCAAATGGGACAAATAATGTAATATGAGTTTGCCATCACGGTGCATTGTCATTGCTGTTCCAACCTATCATAAAGATTGCATTGGAACGCACGATTAAGGACACCGTTGATGTGATTGCGGGCAATAGATTGACGAATAAAAGAGTTTCGTGGAATTATGATTGGGAAATTGCTTGATTTCAAAGATTATCTTAAGGATGTGGTAAAAGACATAGGTGGTATTAAAGTATTTATAATAGCACTTGTGATTACTATTGTGGCATTTCCATTTATGATGTTATATTATCTTATTATAGAACCTCTGTACAAAATGATTCGTATATTAACAGATGCCCCAAAACTTGGGATAAAAAGAGCGTATATGAGGTACTTTAATTCTGAACAATTTGATAAAGAGCGGAGGAAAATGGAAGAAGAAGAGAAAAAGGCTTTGGATAGCCGTCTTTTACCAGACAGCAGGCAAAAGAGATTCAAGGATTGGGAAGTCTGGCCTAATGCATATGTGGTTGACAAGGTCGCTGTATATGCTGCCGGTGGCCGGACTTTGCTATATGTAGATGAGAGAGTAGAAGAATTTGATGTGCCAGAAGGCGTGAAGAATATTTATCACCGTTGCTTCGCCTGTTGCGATGTTATGAAACGGGTCAGTATTCCTTCAACGGTAAAGAGAATAGGGGAAAGGGCTTTCTTTAATTGTGTATCACTTAAAGAAATTATTGTACCCGAGTCTGTTACTATCATAGGCGAAGAAGTGTTTATGAACTGTTCTTCTCTGGAAAAAGTTGAACTGCCGTCTCACATAACGGAAATTCCCAAACGGATGTTTGGTAATTGCAGAAGTTTGAAATCTTTTAAGTTACCCGAAAAAGTCCGAGTCATTGATACAGAGGCTTTTCGGCGTTGCTTTCATTTGGAACGAATAGATACTAATGAAAAACTTGAAGTGATTGAGGAGAGGGCTTTTGAAGACTGTTATTCTCTGAAAGAGTTTATCATGCCAGAACCAGTGAAGTCCTGCACAGTAGGAATGTTTAACGGATGTCACTCGTTGCAGCATATACATTTGTCATCTAATATCAAGGACTTTGGCGGCAGTTGCTGTCGTGATTGCTGGAGCATTAATCAAATAACCATGCCCATAAATGAAAAATTAATCACTTACGCCAAAAAGCGATGGAAAGAATACGCCGAAAAGGTAGATATTACAACATCTGAGAAACCTGTTCCAGAAAGCATGTTCTGGACTATGGAAGATGCTTTGTTCTTTGGGATACCTCGTCTCTCCACCGTCTGCTTAATGTTTTGCTTTTCAAAAGACAATGAATATACTATTCCTAGTTTTGTAACCAACATTAAACGCGACGCTTTTACTTCTTGCAAAAATTTGCGCACATTGAGACTTAGCCCTTTTATAAAGGCAAGTGACGACCCATGGGAACCTAATAATATCTCCTACGACTTTATCTATGAGTATTGGCCGCAAATAGAGAATATTGTCTTTGATGAGACGTTAAAGAATACAAAGTATGCATTTGGATTAAGAGCCTAATATGATAGATTGTAAAGAAATAAAATTGCGAGGAAGTTCTTGTTCTGTTTACTTCATGAATTTTCCAGATGTAGATTATTATGGAGTCATATACATTGAAAATGAATACCATAAGAAATTCAACCGCTATCTGAAGACGTGGGGATGGTGGCTATGGAAGCATACATTCAACAAGTACAAATACGGTTCTTACGACCTTATATACATGCCCAAACTTTCAAAGAGGATTAAACAAGAACATCTTTTATATAAATACCCGTTTTTGTCTCAAGATATTGTTCAGAAGAAACCTGACATCAAAACAACCGACTTGTTGGACTATCTGGAAGATCCTGATGATGCACGCTTTCTAAAGCCTGGTTTTTTGTTTTATAGAACAAAAAAGGGCAATGGACTTACTGTTTTTGACTATTATCCTCTGGTGGGGTTGGATAATAAGGCTCTTACTTATAAAGAGCAGATTGCAGAAATATTAAAAAGCCATAAGGAAGACGCTGAAGCGTATCGATATAAGAGAGGTAACTACGGAGTAGGAAGTGCCGGTCTGTACAGTTCAGGTTTTGAAAAGAATGAGGACTATGCAGACAATATGTTCAATTCCTTGGATCAACAGGCAAAGACTCGATTACTCTTATTCAGTAAACAAGTAAAGGAATTGCGAGAGTTAGGTGTACCAATGGCATTAATGGAAAACATTCTACACCAGAATGACAAACTGAGCAAACTTGTTATTACGAAGCAACATGAAATACTGTTGCCTGATTACAATAATATGGTTGTTAAAATGGAACCGCTTGTAAAAGCCATATTCTTTTTATTCCTAAAGCATCCTGAAGGCATCATATTCAAACACTTACCAGACTACAGACAGGAGTTAATTGACATTTACAAAGATCTGCGTCCACTTGGAATGAGCAATCGCTCATTGCAAAGCATAGAGGACGTCACTAATCCTTTCTTAAATTCAATAAATGAGAAATGCGCGCGAATTCGGGCGGCCTTTATCAATAAGTTCGACGATCATCTGGCAAAGAACTATTATATAACAGGAGAACGCGGTGAAGCCAAGAAAATAACGCTACCCAGAGATTTGGTTGTCTGGGAATAAAATCACGATTTCACAAGGCTTGTGAAGCTGAATTACTTGGAGGCAAAGGTGCATGTTTGTATCTTTGCCTCCAAATTTATTTCTATTATGACAGACTACGAGTTCATTTTGAAGCAATGCCGGAAGTTTCATTTCACGAAATGGGATGAGAATGAGTTGAGGAGATGCCAGGAGGTGCTACCTAACCTGACGAGGGAACAACTGATAAATGTTTATCGAAACAGGCTATTAGACGAAAAGCATCCGCTGAAGCAGACGGCATTCAAGGTGCTGTTTGCCGACAAGGTGGGGAAACGCGAGGATCGTATCAAGAACCTTGACATTGACGTACTGATTGAGGAGTTTAAGGATAAAAAGAGTGGAAATGTGGCTCTTATCCGTAAAGAACTGCGCGAACGTTACAAGGCTGGAAAAGACAAGCAGAAGATTGCTGCTATCTTTAATAGCTCGACTAAAAGTGATCAGCAATGGGTGAAGTCCCAAATACGAAAGGAACGGAATGGTGATTCAGGGAACTCTGGTTATCAGTGGAAAAAAACAACATGGAGATAAAGTGTTAAGATATGGAGCATATATTGGTAATTATTGCACTTCTCGGATTATACTATTTCTATCGCTACTATTACAGGGACGATGGCAACGACTATAGCCCCGTCATGAATACCGATCAAGAAGGCTATCAAGAAAAAGAGTCGAATATGGAAGAAACCTTCAGCACAAGACAATTGGTGCTAACAACGATTAAGAAGATTGGAAGTGAGCCCAAATACACAGAGGATGGACACATACAGTTTGAATATCAAGGTGTCATCTTCTTAATGGAAGCAACTGATGAATGTAAATTTGTTAATCTGATATGGCCGTGGTGTCACAGCTTCTCTAAGTTCGATATAGATGAGTTCGCAAGAGTTCGTCAGGTGGTGAATGAAATCAATGCG
>ODAI011314882.1_pt1 | contig 16355 bp, 31 predicted proteins | sample 1539321 | NCBI WGS metagenome assembly ODAI01 (sample SAMN02144231, study PRJEB22623) | gut metagenome | biome: sheep rumen | host: Ovis aries | place: New Zealand
AAGATACCTCACCTGCCGAGGTATCTCACTTTAACGCATTAAAGCGTAAAACATTACAGAAGTGTTACACAACTATGACAAAAACTTCATCAATTTTTCACAAAAAAGTCATAAAAAGCTCTTGACAAAGCGGCCCGGCGGGTGTATAATAAAGACGTTCCAAGAGGAACAGAGAAGAGGAGGTCACCACCATGATGAACCGCGAAGAGATGCTGAATGCCTACACCGCCCACTCCGCCGCCGATGCCTACATCCTTGGTTTCACCAACCGCGGAAAGCTGTACGCCATCGAGCTGCCGGAGCTGCCTGATGAAGTGTTAAAGCTGGATCATGCGTCCAGCAAGCGCGGCGGCACCGCAAAAATCCGGGTGCGGGTTGCCACAGCTGTGAAGATGGCTCTCATCGCGGCTGGCGCAAAGCTGGTCGGCACGGTGGACGACCTGACAGCTGATAGCAAGCACAACCGCGGCGAGAACTTCGAGCGGATCATCACGGAGCTGAACGGTCAGCGCTGGGTTAAGGACAGCGTGCCCTTCTGGGTGGCTGGTGACATCACACTGGACGGCCGCGAGCTCCAGATCAAGCTGGACGGTGCGGAGCTGACCAACGAGCGGACGCTGGCGACCTGCGCGATGGCGTGAGCCATCGCTCTTTTTTACAAGCGAGTTAGTTGTAACTAACTTTTATGCCGGCCAAATAGTTAGTCTTAACTAACTTTTATACCGGCACGGTTAGTTATGACTAACCATGGTAGATTGTTAAAAAAATAACCTGCGAAAAACTCTTGACTTTTCCCCAAGTCGTGCTATAATATAATTGTTCCAAGGGGAACGGCAAGCGCCGAAGGCCAAGGCGCGGCACGGCCCGCGAACTGAAAAAAGTTTCAAAAAAGTCTTGACAAAAGCAAAAATCCATGGTATAATCAAGATGTAGAAAAGGTCAAGGATAGACCGAAAAACCAGAAAGGGTATCACTATGAAGAAGACCACGATGATCGCGCTTGTGAACTATCTGAACGGCCAGAACGTGACCAACCTTGACGAGATCAAGGCGGAGCTGGAAGCGGAGCTGAACCGCAATGCGGTGCGAGCTGCGAAGAATCGGGAGCTGTATGAGGAGGCCCGTGAGGTTGTCCTGCGGACGCTGCGCCAGACCTCTGCGCCCGTGACGGTCGCGGAGCTGATGGACGCTTGCGAGGACGAGTTGCCCGAGGGCTTCACCCGTGGCAAGGTTCAGTATGGCCTGAACAACTACTGGACTGACGCGGTTGTCCGCGTTGAGAATCCCAGCGGCGCGAACATGTACCGCGCCAAGTAATCACAAGCCCACTTCGGTGGGCTTTTTATTTTTACAAAAAAATAATTATATAGTCATAACTAACTTTTTCGCCGGCGGCCTGCATAAATATTCATGAAAAAAACACTTGACAAAAATCAAAATTGTGGTATAATTAGTATTGTCAAGAGGGACAAGGTAACGGCCCAGCAAACCGTTTGAAAGTGTCCGTTGCGAAAGTGACCGCCAATTTCCCTCTTGACAAAACATCCAAGGTGTGCTATAATCCACTTGTAAACAAGAGAAGGAAAACTCTAAACCAGAAGGAGATACCGCTTATGAGTATGACCCGTACTGCCCTTGACACTCTGCTCCGTTCCCAGCGTACTGACGCCCTCCGCGAAATTCTTGCCGCCAACGGCGATGAGATTCTTCAGGTCGGCCCCAATGAACTTGCCATCCCTTGCCTTGATGCGGAACACAATGACGCTTGGGTGACGATCAAGGTTACTGTTCCGCGTGGTACGCGCAACGGTCAAGGCGGGTACAATGATTATGACGGGTATACCGCCGCGAAGTTGTACGCGGAAAAGGTGGCCGAAGATGCCGAGAAGAAGAAGGTCGCGGACGCGAAGAAAGCCGCGAAGATTGCCGCGGATGAGAAGAAGCGGGCCGAGAAGGCGGCGAAGGCCGCCGCCAAGGCCGCAGAGGGGAAGGCGTAAGCCTTCCCTAACCGCGCCGGCATGAAAATTAGTCTTGACTAACTATTATTTCTGTGCTATAATCCCTATGAAAGGTGAAGGAAAACACCACAAACCAGAAAGGAAATAGCGTTGAACTACGGCGTGTATGATTCCGAGACTTGTAACACTCCCACCATTGACAACAAATTGGTAAGCGATGACGGGCAGGTTTATGACTGTTGCCTCCGCATCATTAACGATGATGGAGACACCTTGGAAGTCATTCCCATGATTAACAAGGATGTATTTTTCGGGATGCCCGAAGCAATGCGGGAAGCATATTTTTCCAGCAAAATCCCGCAGTACATGAAGGACATTTGGGCAAAAAAGTACGAAGTTTTGGATAGTTACGCAATGCGGCGGCGATTCCGTGAAGCGTGCGAAAAGTGGAATGTACAGGCGCTAATCGCACACAATGCGTGTTTTGACATTCGTGTTCTCAATGCTACCATGCGTTATCAAACAAAAAGCCAAGCGCGTTATTTTCTACCCTATGGCGTTCCTATTATTGATTCCATGATTTATTTTCGCAATACTATCGGGAAAACGCAAGAATATATTGATTGGTGTATGGCTAATGGTTTTATGACAAAGCACCGCAAGCCACGCCCTCGCGTGAGTGCCGAAGTGATTTGGAAGTTTCTTACTCAAAACGTAGATTACACCGAGGAACATACGGGCGTTGACGATACCGAAATTGAAGCCCAGATTTTCCTCGCTTGCCGCGCCTATGAAATGGGGATTTAATTCCCCATTTCGGCCCGGCATATTTTTTTATTAAACACTTGACTTTTCCCGAAACTATGGTATAATATAAATATGAAGTAGGGACAGACTCCTACTTATAGGGCAACGTGACGAGTTAGTTTACTGATGGCCGCGCGTATGCCCGTTTTATTTTATTTTCAATTAGTCATAACTAACTATTTTGCCGGCGCGATGCGACGAGTCAAAAACTACCCGTCGCATAGTCAATAATACATGGCCGACCTTTTACAAAACCATAATTATTTTCGTGAAGGTCAAACAGATGTTCCTCTACAAAATCCAGTTCCTCGCCCTCCAATAACCACATCACATCATCATGGCCCGTGCCAACATAGCGAATACGCGGCATGATGTAATAGTTGCGGCTTTTCATAGAAACACGGGTAACAGGCGCGAACAGGTAGCCAAAACCCTCTTTATTGGCATACTCATAGAAATCAAGTTCCTGCTCACAGCCGCCGAAAGTGTCCAAAGCGTTATCGTCCCACGTATCCAAATCTTCACGGTCAAACTTGATAACATAATCAGAAGTAATCAGAGCAATACGAGTAGCACCATTTTTTACATCAACGGCGCGGTGATGGTCATGGTTAAAGAAATATACACCCTTCCAAACTCCATTCACAGTGTGGGCATCAGCAATATAACTTTCAAGCACGGTTAGAGTTTTGATAGCGCGGCTCACATAATCCTTCATAACCATACCCCTTTCTTATTACACCCTTATTATACTCATAAATTACAAATTAGTCAAGGCTAATTTTTCCGCCGGCAATTTTTTTCAGCCAACCCCTTGACAATGCCCCGCAAGTATGATATAATCAAACTGTACCAAGGAAAGGAGCAATGCCAAATGTTCATCCGCTATCTGTACATCTTCGCTGATGGTCGTAAATTGCTTAACCCGCGTGAGTTGACGTTTAATGAATTAAAGTTGTGGATTGATATTCATCATGGATTAAAGTTTATGAAGAAAATTGTAATTATGGAGGGGTAAACGATGGCACACAAGAAGAAGAACAAAGTTAAAACTAATTATGAAGTATATCGGTCAATTCGCCGCGACTGGGGCGAAGTCAACCCCGTAACCAAAGTTATACCCGATAAGCGCAATAAGCAACCGAAGCACAAGAAAGGATGGGATGAGGAATAATGGTTATATTTGAACAGATTCAATATCTCAATGACTATTTAGCCGAATGTATTCAAAACAACCACAAATGCGCACATTGCGGATATAACCATGATGGAATCTGTTTCTTCGCGGCAGACTGCTTCCGCGATAACCAAAAGTTTTACTGGGATGACGACTAAGTTAGGCTTGCCTAACTTTTTTGCCGGGCGAGTTAGTCTCAACTAATCTTTCAAAAAAGACTTGACTTTTCTCTAAGATGTGGTATAATACAATTGTTCCAAGGGGAGCAAAACCTCTGAGCCACGACCCGAGTGGGGCTACGGTTGGAAGTAGCAATAAACGGGAACGGTTAAAAGGTATGGGATGACAAACCCCCAGCAAACGCACGAGGACGGGAAAGATTTTCTAGAGATTTTTCCCAGAACCCCTTGACATTCTCCACGAAGTGTGGTAGAATATAAAAGAACCGAGGAAGGAAAACCTCAACAAACCAGAAAGGAACTTGCCTTATGAAGAACGCTTCTCTGTCCACCATCTACACCACCCTGACCAATGTTGACTTCGAGAACAAGGACGCTATCATGGAAGAGCTTTACGCGGAAATCCACCGCGGTGACGCTCGGAAGGCCGCGAATGCCGCCATCTATGACGCGGCTTGGCCCATCGTAGCCGAGGCTCTCAAAGAGACCGCAAACGCCGAGTATCCCGTGACCGTTGCCCGACTGTGGGATGCCGTGAAGGACGCGGTTGATACTTCTACCTTCACGAAGAACAAGCTTTCCTTTGGCCTGACTAATCAGTGGGCCGATAGGGTGAACAAGATTGAGGGCAAGGTCAACTCCTACACCCTCAAGGCGTAAGTCACCCGTGGGAACATGACAGTTTGGGGTTGGACAGACGGCGCACTCTAATTAACCCCCGCTAAAGTCACCACGTTAAAAACGATTAAGAGCAGAAACCAAAACCTAAATACCGCAAGGGGAGGGCGCAAGCCCTCCCCACTTATGGGGCATGACGCCGCATCAGGGCGCGGCTTTCTCAGGCGAGTAAATCTCCTGATGGGGTTCAATTCCCCCATGCTCCACCAGGATGGTTTTAGAAGAAAGTTCCATCGCGACAGCAAAAACAAAACTGCTTCTGACGACCGCCAAAGGCGGCTTTTCTTTTAATTCCTTAGTTAGTTATAACTAACTTTTTGGCCGGCCGCAAAATTAGTCTTGACTAACCGCCCCATTAGGTATATAATAACAATTGTAAAGAGGAAGGACACCTCGTAAACCAGAGAGGTAATTATCATGCAGGAGACGAAGCGACTCACTTTTGACACAGAGACAGCAGGCGGCCTTGACAATCCCATTGTCTATAACGCGGGCGCATTGGGGCAAAACTTTGAATATGAGAACAATGTTCTCGTTAATGAAACATTCTTTGACCATGAACTCATGAGCACCGCTTATTATGCCGATAAACGTCCCATCTATATTGACGAACTGTGGGACAGTGAAATCTACGCCAAGGACTTCTTTGCCTTCCGTGATGAGATTCACCGCATTATTAAAGAGAACCCAAAGATTGAGCTTTATGCCCACAATGCCGCATTTGACGTCCGCGCCCTGAATAATACTTGCCGCTATCTGTCCAATGGTGCTATCAAATACTTCTTTCCCTATGGCACTGTCATTTGTGACACTTTGAAGATGGCGCGGCAGGTCATTGGAAAAATGCCCTCCTATCGCAGATTCTGCGAAGAGAATGGATATATGACCAAACATGCTACGCCCCGCCCTCGCTTGACCGCCGAGATTCTTTATAGATTCATCACTAAAGACAATACTTTTGAAGAGGCCCACCGCGGGAAACAGGACGTTGAAATCGAGCAAAAAATCTATGAATACATTATGAAACAGCATAAAAAATGTAACCGTGTCCTCTATCCTCGCCAGAAATAATGGGCAGATTACTGCCCATTTTTTTCGCCGGCGCAAAAGTTAGGCTTGACTAACTCATACAGATGTGCTATAATGCCAATGAAAGGAAGGGTGAGATACCTATGAAAGTATACCTGAAAAATGCTATCGGTCAGCAGACTATCCGCGACTTGCGCGTTGGCACAATTTTACGCCTTTTGTGGCTTCAATGGACACGGGTGCCAAAAAATGAACGGTGTATCATAAAAATTATTTTTCGAAACCCCTTGACAATTCCTAAAAAATGAGTATAATATAATTACACCAAGAAAGGAAGGTAATCCCAATGACAATCTGGTTCGACATGGATGGCACTATCGCAAACCTCTACGGCGTGGACGGATGGCTTGACTGTCTGCTCGCAGAAAATACGTTCCCCTATGACGCGGCGCGTCCTATGCTTAACTTCTCCCACCTCGCGCGACTTCTCCACAAAGCGCAGGCAAATGGTTATAAAATCGGAATTATTTCTTGGACGTCTCGCGGCGGTTCTGACTTCTACAACGGACAGGTTGCTCTCTCTAAAATGTTATGGCTTCATAAGCATTTGCCCTCCGTGGAGTGGGATGAGATAAAAATCGTGGCCTACGGAACGGACAAGCGCACCGCCACGGGCGGCGGCATCCTGTTTGATGACGAAGAGAACAACCGTTCTGCTTGGGGTGATGGCGCTTTCACCCCTGACGAAATCCTCCGTGTGCTGAAGGGTATTTAACTGCCCGTTCGGCGCGCCGGCGGAAAAATTAGTTATAACTAACCAAAATTGTTAAAAAAATAACTTTTCAAAAAACTATTGACAAATCTACAAAAATGAGTATAATAATCATTGTCGGGAGGGCAAAGAAACCACCACGGCAGACGCCGAAAAGCGTCTCCGAAAAAAAGTTTCTCCAAACTCTTGACAAACACCACAAAGTGTGGTACAATACAGATGTAAGATAAAGGAGAGGGGAAAATAAAAAGCCACCCCAATCCCAATGCGCAAAAACGCAAGGCTTTGCTTCCATGTGCTTCTTACAAAGTCAAGAAATAAAAAATAAAAAAAGTTCTTGACAAAACCCACAAAGTGTGGTACAATAAAGATGTTCCAAGAGGAACACAAAAGACGCGGAAGGACACCGCACAAACAAACCAGAAAGGACAATGCCCTATGAAGAACACCACCATGAACACCATCTATGCCGCTCTGTCTAACGTTGACTTCGCTGACAAGGATGCCGTGATGGCCGAGCTTTACGCCGAGCTTCACCGCAATGACCGCGCCAAGGAAGAGAAGGCCGCCCTGTATGCCAAGGCCCACGACGTCGTGTTCGAGGTTCTCCGCATGGCGTCCGCGCCGCTCGCGGTCAGTGAGATTTTCGAGGCGTGCGCTGACCGCCTGCCCGAGGGTTTCACGAAGAACCAGATCACCTATGGTTTCCGCGTCTATTGGGCCGATGAGGTCAACAAGACCGAGGGTAAGGTCAATATGTACTCTGTCAAGGAGTGAGAGGGCATCAGCCCTCTTTTTTTATAGCAGAGAGTTAGTTATAACTAACTCTGCCGGCATAAAAATTAGTTGCCACTAACTCAAAAAAACTCTTGACTTTTTTCTGATTTGTGATATACTTAACTTGTCAAAAAGAGAAGGAACACTCTAAAAAACCAGAAAGGTGATTCTTATGAAAATTAAGAAGATTTACACAGATGATTGCCCCTTCAATCCTTGCGGCCAGGGCGGCATCCAGTTTGAAGATGACAGTCTTATTGTGGACTTGCATGATCAGGACTGTTGTGAACACGTATACGCAGACTTTTCCAATCTTGATACTGACGTGATGAATTATGATTTTAAGTCTATCAGTATTCGTGACGCAAAAGAGGGCTTCCAGTTTGGCGATGGCCGCCGTTGGTTCTTCGTGCCTTGTTATAATGAACAGAACGGCTATTATAGTGATGCGCTTGATATTGCTTATGGAAGTTGTGCCCTTAAACTTACTGGTTATAACAAGAAGGGCCCGAAGTATGAATATAAGTTCGTTCCGAAGTTTACCTTAGAAGGTTGCCAGGTCGAAGACCAGATTTATTAAGAAGGCACCCGCCTTCTTTTGCCCGGCGCTTTCAATAATTAGCCTTGACTAATCATCAATCATGTGCTATAATTGACTTGTCAAAAGGGAAAGGAAAATCCCAAACACCAGAAAGGAAACCACTATGGCTAAGATTGTTAAGAACATTGTTGATGCTGACCTCCGCGCTCGTATCTTTGATGAGATTATGCCCAAGTATCCTGCGGGTGGACGCGAGTATATACGCATTAATGATCGTCAGTATGGTATTATTCTGACTGATCTTAACGGCGTAGAGCGTTATATCCGTATTGGTGCGATCGTTGCGGAAGAGCGCGAGAGCATGACTGCTCGGGAACTGATGTTAAATGAAATTAGCGAATACAATGAAAAACAGGAAGCCAAGGCCGAAAAGGCCGCGAAAAAGGCCGAAAAGATTGCTAAGGATAAGGCAAAGCGCGAAGCTAAGGAACAGGAGGCGCGTGAGAATGCGTAAGGACGAATAAGTCCCATCTTGCGCGCCGGCAAGAAAGTTAAACTTGACTAACTCTAAAAAATATGGTATACTGTCCTTGTCAGGAGGGAAAGACAAATGGAGAAGATTTATGGCAATAAGACAATGACTTCCAAATACCAGCAGAAGAACTTTGTACCTGTCCGCTATCAGATGATAACTGTTTATGAAGATTGCACCAGCAAAACCGAGGGCACAGATGACATTATTGCCGCCCTCACTGCCGCGACTGTTTACCTCGAAGACCCCGATTGTATTGCGGTTAAAATCTATGATAATGACAAACAGGAATGGGTCATGGATTACTGGCGCTAAACGCGCCGGGCGAAAAATTAGGCTTGACTAACTCGCTATTGCATGCTATACTCTCATTGTCGGAAGGGAAGAGAACCCCACGGCAAGCGGATAGCATGATGCGCCGCTCGGGTGGCGGACTTCCAGCAATCGAGAAAGTGAAGGAAAACACTTTAACACCAGAAAGGACAGACAATCATGACAGAAAGAATTGCGCGTATCAGTGGCCGCTTCATCGGAAACATGCTGTCAGAGTATCCTCTTATGCTGCTTACACTTTTTAACAATCCTTGGTTCGCTACCATTTGGGCGTTCATGCTGACAATTAACAGCCATTCTATTCTTAAGATTTTTTCAAAAGTCTCTTGACAAAAAGTCAAGTATGAGATATAATATAGAAGAAAGGACAAGGACAGTCCATAAAACCAGAAGGGATAAACTAATGGAAAACATTACCGCCACTATCACCGTGACCCTCACGCCTGACGACATTGATGCTATTGTTGACACTCTAATTGAATGCGTGGACGTTTACAACCCGTGGGATGATAGTTTCCTGCGCAATCTCCGCGAAGATATTCGCGTATATTGCGAACCAAACTATACCATTGAGGCTATTATGGATGATCCCGCAACCGCTCACAAGCTTATCAAGGCCGTTGCTACTCGCCTGGGCGAGAGATATGCGGCAGAAATCAATAAAACGGTTTCTACTTTGCTCTAATAAAAAAGAGTTAGGTTTACCTAACTCTTTGGCCGGCACGATTTTTTTCAAAAAAATACTTGACATTTTTGAAATCTATGGTATAATCTAATTGCAATCAAGGGAAGGAAAACCCTAAACCAGAAAGGAACTTACTATGTGCCAGCAAGTCAAGTTTGAAGTTATCAATCCCGACCTTATCGACCCTGATGATGATACAACTATCTTTGGTGGTATTGCCCTCATTGGTGACAATGGAGTTATCACAAATGTAATTTGTGGTTGCTGCGGCAGTATGTTTGAACCAGAAGATATTAAGATTCTTGAACGTTATGATTATTGGGTAGATTTAACAGAAACGATTATTGGCGATTAAAATTATTAGATAAAGGAGTAAATAATCATATGAAACGTCCTGAGTATGTTACCATCAAAGAACTGAAAGAAATCCTTGCTAATTTTCCCGATGATTATTATGCTTGTGTTGAAGGCGGCGAAGACGCGGGCGGAGGATGGGGAAGCTTTTACATCTCTTCTCAGACGCCAGACTTTTGGATGGAAGCCGACCGCGTTACTATTCTGGATTATTGAGGGTAGGAAACTGCCATTTTATTATTAGATGTAAAACATCTAATACTTTTACTTGACAATTATCAATTTTATGATATAATCTAATTGTAATCAAGGAAAGGAGATACAATTATGACCGCTAATATGAAAAAGATTCTTGACTTGCAGAAAGCACTTGAAGCAATCGGCATTGAAACAGAGCTTAACACTAAGGCAAAATGGTATTGTGCTGATGATTATAAAACCCATTATGGTATAGAATTATTTACTGATATGGATTGTGGCGAAGATACTTGGAGCTTTATTTTCACGCCAGATGGCGAATATATTACAGACTGCACAGACGCACCAACTAAACAGCAATACTCATGAAACAGACTTCGGTCTGTTCTTCTTTATAAATTAGATGTTCAACATCTAATACTTCCTCTTGACTTTTCTTTATTATATGTTATAATATACTTGTCCAAAGGACAGAAAGGACGGCACAAGATGAAAACTGTAACTCTTGGTTGGCTTTTGCGGCAAACCCCTACTCCTTCTCTTGCTTGGTGTAGTAATAAGTATCAATATTATTATTGCCCTACCGACGCCGACAACCCCTACAATTGCCCCGCAATTACTGTTAAGATTAAAAAGGATTATGTGATTAAAAAGAACAAAGAAAAGTTCCCAGACGAGTATTGACAAATCTCTCAAAATATGCTATAATACGATTGTTCCAAAGAAACAGAAAGGAAGTAGAAAATTATGAAGCCTGAGACAATTAAGAAAATTAGCCCGCTTGACTTTGATTCTCTTTCTACTGATGAGATGGGCGCGCTCATTGATGCGCTCACGGAATTACACAAGGAACGTGTTAATCACGAAAAGCGCCTCAGGAAGGCCGAAGAGTATGAAACCAGAATCTATGATTTAATTTCTGAGGCACAGAGTGACGGTTTTTATGTCGTGATTGATAACAAATATCTTGTTCCAGACTGCACGGTTGAAGTTCACGATTGATAGAATCCGAAGAGTTAGAGCAATCTAACTCTTGCGGCCGGCGGAAAAGTTAGACATAGCTAATTAAAAAAAGTTTTCAAAAACTATTGACAAATATAGAATAGTGTGCTATACTAAACATGTTCCAAGGGGAACGGAAAGGAAGCAAGGGCAATGTACAGCACAACTTGGTTGATCAGTAAAGAAAGCGAAGATGGCATGTTTCAGACTGAATTAACTGTATATCACTTCGGAAAGAATCCCAAGTTTCCCAGTTGGTATATGGAAGAAAGCAATTCTTACGTGATTGAAATGATTCAGAACTACAAGTTGCCAAACCCCTTTGTTACCTTCTTTAAGTGCCTGACCCATCAGTATATTATCAAGTGAAAGGGAACGAGAAAATGAGAGATTATTACTTCGAGACTAATGGTTACCGCAATGGCGACCCTGTGTTCTGCCCATTGAACGCTTATGGTGACTGCCCTTACTGTGACCAATGTGGTCATTGCCGCATGACTGACCCCGTGGCCGATTGTGATGACTTCGCCGCTATTTTCCCGACTTGGGACGATTGGCTCGCCGCGGATGATGTTGACCCTGACGCGCCCGAGGACTTCGCAGAGGATGAAATCAAATGGGCGGGCGATGTATATGGATATGAGGACACGATGGAGGACAATGAAGAATGAATGATGAATTGAAGGGCCAAATTGAAAGCATGGTGCAAGATTTCTGTGACGAGTTTATGGATGTTTATCAATGTACTGATTGGGGTATCTCAGCAAAAAAGTTCGCCAAAGAATTAGTAACACAATTTTCCAGCAGGGTCAAAGATTATGCGAAGGACTTAGACCACGAAGAGTAAAAGTTAGGGCAGCCTAACTTTTTCGCCGGCACAATTTTCCTCTTGACAAGTCTTCCTAACTGTGCTATAATAAAGCCATCAAGTGAAGGAAAACACTTCAAAACCAGAAAGGTTTCGCAAATGAAGTTTACCGTGACCAAAGTTTCTTCTGATGACTACATGATTATCCGTGATTTTCCTACCATTGAATCTTTAATTACTTTTATGAAGAAGTGTAAAAATCCGCTCATTATTGGAAACAATTTTTGGTATAAAGAAAACGCAAAATGTATTCCTCAGTTTTCAAAAATAGATTCTAATGAACTTGTTTCTATCCCTTATAATATCGAAATCTATGATGATTACCTTGAATAATAGACCAAAAGAAAAATAAGCGCGAGCGCTTATTTTAGATGCTAAACATCTAATACAGTTGCTTGACTTTTCTCAAAATTATGTTATAATGGCATTGTTCCGAAGGGGACAGAAAGGAAGTAAACATCATGTACATGTTCACAGAGCAACTCGCCAATGCTTGCCGCGTTATCAATGAGACTTTGGGTTCCTATAATGTCCTATGGACGAAAGTTCTGCCCGCGGTTGATGGTATCGTCTTTTACATGACAGATGACAATCGTTGGAAATATTGGTATGAAACCAGAACTATTACAAAGTTAGAACCATGGAGGTCAGTAATAAGATGACAAAGAAAACCGCCTTGCTTGTTGCCTATAACGTTATGTCCGATATGCTTGACTATATAAAAGAAACAGAAGGCCGCGAAGAACTTGAAGGCCCTTATGCCCAAGAAATAATTGAGGCCCAAGAGATTATACAAGAAATGCGTAGAAAGTTAGTGTAAGCTAACTTTTTTGCCGGCAAAGAAATTAGTGCCAACTAACTATTATGCCGGCGCAAAATCATCTCTCCCACCTCTACCATTATATCACATATTTGTCAAGTTGTCAAGTGTAACCACACTGCCGCAGGAGTTAGTTATGACTAACCTCACTATTATGTTTTCATAGTTAGTCTCGACTAACCGTTTGACTTTCATAAAAATTATGATATAATATATATAGACAATGAGGGAGGGGGTAACCTCCCCACCCCTACAATATATAATGCCACAGGAGCTGGGAGCTGGAACCCGCAGGCATAGGAGCTGGGAGCTGCACCGGAGCTGGACAATTCCAAGTGTAGCAGAGCTGGACCGGAGCTGGGCGCCGCACCGCGTCCCGTCTCGTGTGGAGTGTGGAGCTGGGAACCAATGCCGCCGCGGAGCTGCACATAGGAGCTACCACGGTAGAGTTGTACGTAGGAGCTGGATGCGGCTCAAAAATTATTTCATAATTTTTTTAATTATTTTTTATTTTTTTAAATTATTTTAAATTATTTTAAAATAATTTTTTTTAATTTATTATTTGACTTTTCTTCTAAAATATGTTATAATAAAATGGGAATTATATATTATATATATAATAATACTCTCACTTAATTATACCACAAATTAAAGAAAAAGTCAAGGAGCTGGGCGCAGTTGATATTTATAAAATTAAATATTATAGGAGCTGGAACACTTGACATAAAGTGTAATTTATGTTATAATATAATGGGTATATATATTATATATATAATATATAACTATTAATTAACAATTAATAATTAATATAAAAAAAATAAAGTGGCCGCCACGCATACGCGCAACGGCCGCATTAAATTACTTTCCTTCCTACGCTTCTACCAAAGCTAGGAAATCATTGTCCTACAATTCTACATCGTGCCATTCGCCAGCGATATAATAGCACTACGTAAGTTTCCCACCTATTCTTTTTTTCTTACCTTCTACCTAATACCCCATAGCTGGCAAGTATTCTTTTAACTTATTCCACGTCATGGTGCGCGCAGTATTCTTATTAGCCTTATCTAACTCAGGCACACTCATGTATTCGGCTAAGTTGCGGCACTGTTCTACCGTAAGCCAAGTATTCAAAAACTCCGGTGGTATTTCGGGCGCGAAAACTTTAAGGTGCCGCTAATACTAGAACGTCTAGCGCGCAGCTTGAATGCGGTCAACCTAGTTAATTGAATCAACAATCAAGTGATTAAAGCGCTGATCCACAATGGTGATGCCGCGCGCAAGCGCCTTATTTACTATCACGAAGTCATACTCAGGCGGCACCATACCAGTCGCCACAATCATATTGTAAACGCGCATTTGTTCCTATGTCATTGGCTTCTCTAAATTATTAGGCGAGTGTAGCTCAATCGCGTTAAAGCCGCGCGCACGAGCTGCTTCTACCAGCCGCTAATTAGGCTCAATCAGCGGCGAAAAGCACCAATAACCTTTATCTGGTTCGGGCACCAATTCATTGACATGCTGGATAACATTGGTAAAGTAAATATCATTAGCTAAACGATAGCCGACTTCTAATTTGCCTTGGTAGCTCGCGCTGACCAGCGACTTATAATACGCATAAGCCCTCTCCGGCGAAGCTGAGAGACCAATACACATAATGCGGCCGTCCTCAATGAAGCGCTCCCACGCACCCAATATGATTAGCGGCATATACTCTTTCTTGGTAGAGAAAGACTAGATAACCGATAACACTTCCATATTGGATACATCGCGGCGTGCGAAATCTGTTTTGCGCGCCCGCACAAATGCCTACGTAGCAAAGTCAAATACACTGTCGCACTCGTCCCAACAAATAACATCAATGTTCTCTAAAAACTTCAAGTCATCTTTGAGAACGCGGGCGCCCAAACCTTGATAGCACATAACGCCAATTTTGTTGATAGACTCGCCCCAAAAGCTGGGATTCTCCCATAGCAAGTCAGCGTTCGCGCAGCTGTCCGCGTACTACTCAATAATATTATCCTTAAGTGCCGTCGTATCCACTAAAAACAAAATGCGGTTAAGCTGCCCATCGCGGGTAAACTACTGTAAGTTATTAACGGCCCAGTATGTCTTGCCAGTACGGACGCCGCAATCCAAAATATTATAGTCGCCGCGGCGAAAAATTAATTTATTCTATTCTTGTAAGTCACTAACAGTTGTAGTATTCATCATATCTACCTCTCTACTTTTCTCTAATTTTATTATAGCACAAACTTAACACTTTGTCAAGTATTTGTTTTCTTCTAACGATAAGTAGAAAAGCTAGACCTTAAATGCTATGTTTTATTATTTTTATAATAAATATTTGTATACATTTATTTGTATATTTTTTTGACTACCCCCCTAGGCCCCTATATAAGGTAGTCAAAAAAATATACACTTTTTTTATTACCTTCCTTATTATATATATAAGTAAAATTACGAGTAATGCGCGAAGCGCATTACGAGTAATTTTACGCCCCGGTGCCGCGAAGCGGCACAAGGCTTGTACACCTCTTGTTCCCATACTTCAAAATCTGACAAAAATATTACCCCACTCCTATAGGGGTAAAAGTTTTGTCATACCAATATTGTAGTACTTCCATAGCCGTAAAAGTGTCCAATTTCAATTTCATTTCCACCCACCACCCACCACCCACAATTTCATTTTCATATGCCCTTAACCCACCCGTGTAGTATCTGGTAGGAAATTGTCCCAAATTGTACCCGAGATTGGACTTTTTTACTATTGTCAAATGTTTGACTTGTGTCAAAAATTGGGCACTACCCTACTCTCAACTACTACCCCCAAAAAATTGCCACCACCCACCTCCCACCAAAAAAATCACTATAGTAAAAAAATGCCACCCCAACCCCCTTTTTCACTTTTTTTCCTTTTTTGAGTATTCACGAGGTAACCACTCTTACCCTATTATTTGACTTTTTCAAAAGTTGTGGTATAATTTTCGTAGAGAAAAGGGAAAGGAGTTCCACCATATGAAGTTTATTGAAAGTATGCAGGCTTCCACTAGGGCATCTCAGAAAAAGTTCCGCGATATGTGTACACAAGATATGGTTGCGTATGAGAGAGATTTAGTGCGGCGGGTAATTACTGCGTACGCGGCTGATGGCGCTTGGCACTGCACGATTGGTGAGCTTTGGCCGCAGACCGTACAGTGGTTACGGGATGAAGGGTTTACTGTGGTTGGCGATGATGAACTTGGATGGACGATTTGGTGGGGGTCACAGTATGCGTGGAAAGCAAGAGATTTTCCAGCATTTCAGTAAGATTTTGGACAAGCAAATCCAGGAACATCCGTTTTGGGCGTACTACTATGCCTACCCCTTCTCTATGGAAGAAGTTTGCGGGCGCAACGTAAAAGTAGTTTGCGGTGCGTCTCGCGGCTGTATGATTGATAGGAATTATGATTGGGTTGTAAAGTGGAACTTGGACGGAGTGGACACCAACTACTGCGAGATTGAAGAGCAGATGTATGAGAAAGCCGTTTCGGCTGGTGTGGAAGATTGCTTTGCACCCGTTTACTTTCTTGGGACGTATAGGACAAAAGTGTGGACGTGGCCGGCGTTAAGTTACGCGGACGATGATTGGTATTGTGATGGTACTGA
>ODAI011893848.1_pt1 | contig 16354 bp, 15 predicted proteins | sample 1539321 | NCBI WGS metagenome assembly ODAI01 (sample SAMN02144231, study PRJEB22623) | gut metagenome | biome: sheep rumen | host: Ovis aries | place: New Zealand
TGCCGCTCTTTAAGAGCAAGGAAATATCCTTGATATTAATAACGCCGTCTTTTAATACCTCACCGATAGGCTCGTATTTTTCCACCTGCGCGATATATTCTTCTTTATAATCAGTGGCTTTTATGGATACGGTATCCACCTTAATCAACAAGCCGAACTTAGATAAGAAATAGACATCATATGTCGCCGCTGCCGCAAATTCCACGGTAAACACACCGCTTTCGGAATCTGCCGTGTATTTCAAATCGCCGTTTTTGTACAGGTACATTGTTGCGGGAACACCGGCAAGCTGCTCGTAGGTATATTGAACGGTATAAATATCATCAAGCGGAATAAACTTGATATCGTTAGCCTTAACATACTGATACAGCGGTGTGGTAGCGCTTTTTTCCTCATTGAATTTATAAGAGGTCACTACCAAATCATCATAAGCTTTCAATGATAAATCGCTGTCATAATAATAGCCGATTGCATGATCGCCAACTTCAATCACGCTTCTGTAAACTGTCAGCTTTTTAATCGGGCAACCGATAAAGGAGCCGGAACCGAGAACCACATTTTTCGCATTCTGCGGAATCGTTAAACTGCTTAATGAGGAGCAACCGAAAAATGCAAAGCTGTTTACAAGCTTCATATAACTGCCTAAGTTGACACTTTCAAGCGCAGTATTTGCAAAGGCATAGCTGCCGATATTGCCAAGCTTTGCAGCAGTAAAATCTACTGTTTTTAAAGCGCTGCATGCATCGAAGCAGTGCTCGGAAATGCCGGTAACGCCTGCCGGAATCGTGATACTCTCAATCAAAGCGGAATTTTGAAATGCCGAAGGCGCAAAAGCGGTTGTGGTGGATAAAATACTGTTATCCACGCTCGCTTGCGGGTGCACCAAAAGTGTTTTCCCGTCACCGCTATACAGTGTGCCGGCGGAAGAAGTAAAATAAGTATTGTGCTCATCCACATTAATCGCTGTCAGCTCAGTGGCTTCAAACAGAAGCTCGTTATAGTCAAAATCCTCTACATAGCGAGAAATGCTCAAGGTAGTTAAAGTAGAAATGTAAGAATCCAACGCACCCTCTTCCACTGCGGTCACATAGGCATAATCCGAGCCGAAGGGGTCGGGTGCATCATTATCATCATCCACAATAGAAGACAGTGTCGGTGCGCTAATCTTTTTATCGGCATCATAGCACAAACGAAGCGGGATTGTCAGCTCGGTTGTCTGCGAAGCGGAGGAGAGAACATTAACAATGTGTGCACCGCCATCCTCCAAATAAAATTCAAACAACCCATCGCGGTAATACTGAACGGTATCTGCGCAAGCGATAATGCTTACGCTTGAAAAAAGCATAATGCATACTAAAAGAACACTAAGTATTTTTTTCATATCAACACCTCTTCTTTTTTATTAATCGCAAACCGCTCGAATGGCTTTCACGATAACATCGGGTTTATTGGTAATCACGCATTTTACACCGCGCTCAAAGCACTGTTGCGCTATATACGGCTTATCCACAGTCCAAACAGCCACACCAATGCCTTTTTCGGCGAATTTATCGACAATTCCCTCTTCACATAAATAATCAACATGGGGATTGGCAAAATCAAAGCCCAAATCGGCAACATACTGCGGTGCGTCCTTTAAAATTTCCGCAATATTGTTTTGCTTTACTTCCGACTCATCATACAGTGCGCCAATCAGAATCTCGGGGCACTGCAGCTGTGCTTTTTGCATCAGCTTATGGTCGAAGCTTGAAAGTAACACACGGTCAATCATATGATACTTTTTGACAAGCTCGATGGTCTTTTCGACAATCGGTGAATCGACATGCATGGTCTGCTTCAATTCCAAATTGATGAATTTCATATTTTTCTCGGCATACTCCATGCATTCCTCCAAGGACATAATGCGTTCCCCTTTGAATTGCTCGCCTTTCCACGCGCCGAAGTCAAATTGCTTCAATTCCTCAAAGGTCATTTCCTCAACATAACCCTTGCCGTTTGAATTACGGTCAATCTCATAGTTATGCTGAATAACGGGTATGCCGTCTTTGGTCAGGTGAATATCGGTTTCGACACCGTCAGCCCCCATCTGAACAGCTAATTCAAATGCGGCTCTGGTGTTATCGGGCGCATAGGCACTCGCGCCTCTGTGCCCCAAAATTAAAGACATGTGCTAAATCCTCTTTTTTACAAAATTAGTGAAAATCGCTTTCCACCAACTCTATTATATATTATATAAAAATAATTGCAATAGGAAAATAGATGAATTTTACAATATTTTTTTAATTTTTTCGTATATTTCCACACATTTAAATCTTACCTCTACGTGCGGATTGGAGGTAATGAGCTTTTTCTCGGCATCATTAAGCGCATCTGTCTTTTCAACAGCACCGGCAGCGGCAAAACACAGCTCGGGAAACATCACGCACCACCAATTGTGCCCTTCTCCCTTGCCGATGATGATTTGAAGCGCTTCATATTCACCGGCAGGCAAGGTAAAGCCATCATAATACCGTGTTTCAAAAAAAGCGCTTGTCAATCTGACCGTAACGGAATCGGCACAATGGTTTTTTTGCAGTTCATGCACGGCGGTTTGCTTAATTTTTTCTAAATTTAAGCGCGCCATTTGTTTGGCTTGCTCAATCGACTTAGCGCTCTCGAACAAGACTTGCCCGCTTTTGATGACAGCATCTCTCACCTTTAGCTTCAGTGCCTGGTCTTCTTTTGAATCGGAATTGGCGATAATATGCAGTCGCAGCACATCCTTTTTTACCGATGCGCAGCTGCCCGCAAACGATACAAAATGAAAAAGAATACATATAACAAGTGCCAAGCATAAAATGATTTCAAATTTTTTAAGCTTCATAATCCGTATTTCCTTTCTTTGGGCTTTGTGACATAAAAAAGCCGACACAGACAGTGTCGGCTTCAAGATGGAAAAATATTCCTATTCTTCAATAATTTTGCAACCGTAATAGGTCGGAGTGCAAACAAAGGTTTCTTCAAAATTTTCTTTTAATTGTGCTGCCGCAGCCTGTGCTGCCTGTTCACTTTCAAAAATACCGAATATTGAGGGGCCGCTACCACTCATGCAGGAGCCGAGAGCACCGTGCTTGCGCATGACCGCTTTAATCGCCGGGCGCTCGCCGACCTCAATAAACTGCTCGAATACATTTTCACAAAGGCGCGCGGTTTCTTTTAAATCGGAAAACTGAATCGCGCGCACAATTCCCTTCTGGTCAGGCTTTCTGCGCCAGCCGATTTTATCATACTCGGCATAGGCTTCCGCGGTAGAAACATCTTTATGGGGCTTCACGATGACAATGTGGCAATCCTCAATCGGGCGGATGAGCTCCATTTTATCGCCGATTCCCCTGCATATTCTCGTTTTTCCGACAATGCAAAAGGGCACATCGGCACCTACCTTTGCCCCAATGGCACAAAGCTCGTAATAGTGCATCTCTGTCTTATACAATGCATCCAAAGCCACAATCACCGCAGCGCCATCGGCACTGCCGCCGGCAAGCCCTGCTTGAGAGGGAATATTTTTTTGAATATGGATGCGTGCACCGCCGGAAATGCCGGTTGCTTCAAAAAAAGCCTGTGCCGCTTTATAGGCAATATTGTGCGCATCTGTCGGAATTTTCGGGTCGGTACAGCTGATGGTAATATCAGGCGCTTTATCGACCGTTACCTCATCGCACAGGCTGACAGACTGCATCAGCATATACAAATCGTGATAGCCGTTATCCCGCCTGCCTAAAATATCCAGCATTAAATTAATCTTTGCACATGCTTTCACTTTCATGGTTTAATTCTCCGAGAAAATCTTTAATTCTGCCAAGAGCGGTTTTGATATGCTCAATGGAATAGCAGTAGCTGACTCTGATAAAGCCCTCGCCGCTTGCGCCAAAAGCGGTGCCGGGCACCACTGCTACATTTTTTTCTTTTAATAATCTTTCGCAAAATTCATCCGAGCTCAGTCCCGTGGATTGAATGGAGGGGAAACAATAAAAAGCGCCCTCGGGATTGAAGCAATGCAAGCCCATTTTATTGAACCCGTTGACAATATACCGCCTGCGGTAATCATACTCGGCTTTCATTTTTTCGGTATCCTCATCACCGTGTTGCAGCGCATCAATCGCAGCATATTGCGAGGTGGTGGGTGCAGACATAATGGCAAATTGGTGCAATTTGGTCATTTGCTTGATAATCGGTTGCGGTCCTAAAGCATAGCCGAGGCGCCAGCCGGTCATGGAAAAGGCTTTTGAAAAGCCGTTAATGACAACGGTTCTCTCGCGCATATCGGGTAATGAAGCAATGGAAACATGCTCCTTGCCTTCATAGGTTAAAGAAGCATATATTTCATCCGATATCACCAAAATATCGGTTTCTCTTAGTACTGCCGCAAGTTCCTCGAGCTCATCGCGCTCCATAATGGCGCCTGTCGGGTTATTGGGATACGGCAAAACCACCGCTTTTGTTTTGGGAGTGATGGCAGCCTTTAACGCCTGCGCCGTGACCTTAAACTTATCTTCCGCTTTGGTCACAAGCGGCACGGGTACTGCCCCGCAAACACGCACAATCGGTTGGTAACACACAAAGCTGGGCTCGGGCACAATAATTTCATCACCGGGGTTTGTAACGGCGCGAATAAACAAATCAATGCCCTCACTGCCGCCTACGGTGACTACCACTTCACTGTTATAATCATAATCTAAATGAAAATGCGATTTTGTGTATGTACAAATTTCCTTTCGCAGTGCCAATAAGCCGGCATTAGCGGTATAACGGGTTTTTCCGTTATCCAAGCTTTTGACCGCTGCGCGCCTGACATGCCAGGGTGTTAAAAAATCCGGCTCGCCGACACCAAGGGAAATCACATTTTCCATCTGCTCTGCCAAATCAAAAAATTTGCGAATCCCCGAAGGCTTGATATTCAACAATTCCTGATTTAAGAGCTTTTCATAATTCATCATAACGAAATATTTCCTCTGTCATCTTTTTCGGACGTATCCATCAAAATGCCGTCTTCCTTATAGCGCTTTAAGATAAAGTGTGTTCTTGTGGAAATGACCCCTTCAATTGCCGACAGGTTTCTTGCCACAAACAGCGCAATTTCCTGGAAGGATTTTCCCTTCATTTTAATGGAAATATCATATCCGCCGCTCATCAAATAGCAGCATTCCACGGCAGGAATCGCACTCATTTTATCGGCGACCTCATCAAAGCCCTTGCCGAGCTTGGGCTGGACCTGCACATCGATAAATGCACACACATGATTGCCCTCTTCTAATTTATCCCAATTGATAATGGCTTTCTCGCCCATATAAATTTGCTGTTTTCTCAACTCATCCATCTTGGCTGCTGCCTGCTCCGGCTCCATACCGAGCATGGTTGCAATATCCTCTAAAGACATTCCGGGATGCGCATCCAATAATTTAATGATTTTTTCCATAACAAAGCACCTCTTAGCGTATTTGTTTTATTTTAGCATATCTTTTATTTTTTTTAAAGTAAAATGTATAAAAAAATGAAATTCGAAAAAAATAATAATGAGTTTTAGCAATCGGAAAACTCAAGTTCTGCAAAAAAGGAGTTGAAAAAGATGGATTTGATTAACAAAATTGCTTTAATCTTAAGCATCATCGGTGCCGTGAATTGGGGCAGTGTCGGTCTTTTTAAATTTGACATTGTCGCATGGATTTTCGGCGGCCAGGCTTCTATTGGAGCGAGATTGATTTATATCGTAGTGTTTGCTGCGGGCTTGTGGTGCATTTCCCTGTTTTTCCAAAAAGAGCATGACTATATCGCCGAGCGCGTGCAATAAATGCTTAGTCGGCAGGCAGCAAGGCGATGGCGGCAAGCAAAATAGCTTCGCAACAGGAAACACAAGCCGAAACATATTGCAAAAATACAAATCAGCACCTGAAGCACAGGTGCTGATTTTGCTATATTACTATCAGTTTATGATTGCTCTTTACCCAAATCCTTCACATCGGGCGCATCGGATTGCACTGCCAAATCGCCGTTATTAATCGTGTAATAGGTCAATTTTCCATCTGTAAACACAAGCTCGAGAACGGCTTCCTTGCTGGTCCAACCGTAGTAATAAATCTCCAGCGCCTGCCCTTCCTCGTTTGTCGTGCGCAGATGATAAATGTATTTATCATTTTTCAAAAGCGAAAGCACATCTGCCATCTTATCGCCGATTTTCAGCTTCGACTCATTGAAGCTGTCGAGCTTTACCTGAACATCATCCGCCAATTGATTGTTATAGCACAAATAAGTGATATTGCCCTCTTTATCGGTTTTGACCTTCACGGTTTCATTGCCCTTGGTGTAGACGGTTACATCGCTCTTTTCCGTTTTTTCATACTCGCTCAACGCTTTATCGATATCACTCGCTGTGGCATCTTTATTATCGACAAGCTGCACATAATTCGCATCAATTTCATTTTGGATTGCTTTGGGCTCCTTGTTGGAAAAAACAAGAATTAAAACAACAGCTAACGCAATAACCGCTACCACTGCAACAATAATAGCAATCAGCTTTTTTTTGCCGATTTGATTGATTTTCTCTTTCATAGTACCTCTTCTCATGCTCCTGCGGCGCTGTCAGCGCGAAAAGAGCTCTTTTGTTTTGCACTGATGAGCAAAAAGTATAATGTATTTCTATTACAATTTTATCACATTCCTCACCAATTGGCAACCTATACTTTTGTAATCACCTCTTAACCTTTTTTAACTTTTATGTATCTTTACTCGCTATATAGCGTATGCTATAATAATATTCCTAAAAAAATGTGGAGTATTAAGATGTTTAAAGCAAATAAAAGCAGAAAAAAAGGAAAAATCATCATTGTTTTCGTTATTATAGCTGTGCTCATTGCAGCTTTTTTTATATACAGACCCTATTTATTTGATAAATACGGCATAGCGCAAGCTGACAAGGAAATCGAATTTACCATCAATGATGATAATAAAAACGATGTTCCGTATTGCTTATATCAAGAAGGCATTATCACAAGCGTGAACCTCTTTAAAAACTATATGGCGCAAGAATACGGCTCAACCTTTGAATACCAATCCGGCATTTACAAAATCAATGCGAACATGAGCTATAAAGCACTTGGCGCCAAGCTGCAAAAGCCGGATAAAACCAACCTGAAAATCACCATTCCCGAGGGCAAAAACGCTTACCAAATCGCTGAAATATTAGAAAAAAACGGTGCTTGTACCGCCAAGGAGTTTATTGCGGCGCTCTCCGAAAAATACGATTATGATTTTCTCAGCTCCATTGATAAGCGCGAAATGCGCCCCTATCTGTTAGAGGGTTACCTCTTCCCTGCCACCTACGAAATTGAAGAAGGAAACAGCGCAAAGGATATCGTCAATATGATGTTGTCCGCAACAGGATTGCGCTTGGATGAAGCCTTTCGCGCTGCTTGCGAAAAAAAGAATTTAAGCATTGATGATGTTTTAACCATGGCATCCATCATCGAAAAAGAAAGCGGAGGCACACCGATTGAAATGAGCAAGGTTTCCGCTGTTTTCTGGAACCGCTTAAATCATCCCGAAGCGCAAAATACCCCTACTCTCGGCTCCGACCCGACAGTTCACTATGCCGATATGTTGGAAAAGCAGGGCTATGAAAAAAGTATTTGGCAAGGCTACTCTACTTATACCACACAGGGCTTGCCGACAGGCCCGATTTGTTCCCCGAGCGAAAGTGCCATTCAAGCGGCGCTTAACCCGGATGAGCATGCCTATTACTTCTTTTTTACCGATAAGTTTGAAAAATTCTATTACTTTGAAACCTATGAAGACTTTATGCAGGGGCGCAAAGAGCACGGAATTTAAGTGTACAAATAAAAAAATTGCCTTTTTTTCAAAAAAGTTGTAGCATTTTTTCTTATTTTGTGCGATAATACAGGTATAAAGAAGAGAAGTGAAAGGAATGAAAGACCATGGCAAAAGAAAAAGTCAGCATCACTCTGGATGCCGAAGTGATTGAAAGAGTAAAAGAAATCTCCGAAATTGATGACCGCTCGTTTTCACAATGTGTCAATATGATATTAAAAAGATACATTAAAGCAGTTGACAAAAAGATGAAAAAATAAACGAATAATTTCCAATCATCAACAGAGCACTCTCCTTGCGGAGAGTGCTCTGTGTTTTTGTTAAAAACGGTACAGTATGGTATCGGCAATCATTTTTCCCATTTTACCGCTACCAAGCTTCGTGAAGTGCAAATTATCTGCACTATCGCTCAAGCAGTTATTTTCATTGAGTATCTCATAACAGCTGAGAAAGCGGATATTTAAGTCCGAATGCATCATATTCTCAACAAAGGCATCGGAATAATCGACAGCGGTTAAGCCGCGCGCATTTGGCGTGGTTTGCCGGCACCTGATTGTGTGATAATCCGAGCCGCAACGCAAGGAATACGGAATATCAAGAATAATCACCTTTAGCTCCTCCAAGCCGGCTTTTTTGCGAATTTGGTTTGTCTGCTCAAGCATATGCTTTATTTCATTTACCGCCCCGTTAAAGGTGGTAATGTCATCACTATTCGGTTCACCAAGCTTCACATTTGCGATATAGTCATTTGTTCCGCCTTGTAAGACAATATAATCATACTCGCGCATTGGAGAAAGGCTTGCGGGTGTCGGTATTTCTGCCGGTAAACGCGGATACTTGCCATGATACAGCTGCTTTACCTCATCAATTAAAATCGAATATTTATTGCTGACAGCAGTTTTGTCTGCAATTGTTGCGGCAGGAATAGCTATATTATCACAGTGAATTCCCAACATTTGCTCTACGCGCTTCGAGAATTGAAAGCCGGTAATATTTTCACCTCTGTAGGGCTTGCCGGTTGTCAAACTATCTCCGATAAAAAGCGCCTTTTTTTGCGCTAAAATGCGCTTGCCGATATAAAAATCCGTTTCATAATCGCTTGCAATCAGGCTACCGTGAGCTTCCGCAAAGGCTCTTACGGTATAAAAGGTGTATTTTTTCTTAATCTTAAGCGTTGCCTGCTCAATGTTTGCACCTTTGCTTTTTACAACAGCAAGCTTTTCCCAAGGCGCAGCCTTGGATGTCTTGGCATAAATGTTATAGCTTTTTGCAACCGGCAAGCCCGACCACTTTATATTTGCTCCCGAAGCGGTAACCTTGAGAGCAGAGACCGCCGGTGTCCCAATCACGCAAGTGCCGTTTTGATAATACAAGCTTCTGGAAATGTAGCCCTTTTTTTCATCTCGATAAACGGCACGCACTTCATACCGAAAGGGGTTCGCGGTAGGGTCAATGTAAGTATTATTAATGAAATATTTTGTTTCCTGTGCACTGTTAAGAGACTTGTAATAGGTATCCTTATACTCAATATAAGCATCGGTGCTTGCAGGAATGCGCTTTAACTGCTTATATGCACCGCCGGATAAACTCCTGTATACAATATATTCCGATGCCTCGGGCGTTGTTCGAAACTTAATAGTTGCCTGCATAGTGGTCAGTTTAATACTCGGCTTCGTATCGAAGCTGATGCCCTTGATACCGACAGCATCAAATTGACTCAAGCTTTTGTTGTTGTTGTAAACGCGCCTGACGGTGTAATAATAAATATGGTTGGTGCTGATTTTATAATCCTTGTAGGTATAGCTTTTCCCGGTGGCAACGACATCGGCTAATCTTGTATACTTCATCGTGTTTGCGCCGCGGCGATAGATTCTGTACTTTTCACCCTTGGCGCTTTGAAAAATAAAATTGATGGAAATCTTGCCGTTTTTTTCAAGGCATGTGGTTTCCTTCAAAACCGGTGCCTTGGCAGGGTTTGCTGCGGCAGCGCTCATCAGCGGTGCCTGCAGACAAAAGATAAAAAGTAAAATAATTGCTAAGGTTTTTTTCATAATCTCCCGATTTCTTTTTACTGTATGACAGATAGTAGCTTTTCCCGCTTATAATTCCAAAGGAATAATATCGCTGTAAACAGCTGTAATTTTAGAGGTAATGCGCTTGTCGATGTGAAAAGAGCCGAAATACCATTTTTTATAGTCGGCATTTTCGGACAGCTGCTCCAAAAAGGCATTGAGCGCATTGATGCTCGCCATCGTACCGAGCTTGTCTTGGTCGGATAAAATGGATTTGATTTTGGAGGAGGGCTCATGGGATATTATCACATCCACCTTGCCGCCGTGCAGGTCAATATTGGCAGCACCCATCACCAGCTCGCTTGTATCCGGCAGAGAGCCGCCTGACCAGGCATCCTCGCCGTTCATTTCGCTTTCCTCGCTCTCGCCGCCACCCATGGTAAAAACGGTGGTCGAACCGATGGTATAATACTGACCGCGCATCAGGTGAATGATATTGTTGGCAACGCGGTGAATGGTACCGCCGTTCCACTGCTCTTGCGCATAGGAGCGCAGCCTGCCGAAGTTTTCATGCGCGCCGTCAATAAAGGCGATGGTATACTTTTTTTTGGCGAGCGCTTTGAGCGTTTTTCTTTCCTTCTCTCCGCCTTGCCAGATAAAGCCGAAATCACCGCAGACAATGATAATGTCCTCAGCAGTCAGCTTTTTTAATGATTTATCTTGAAATCTTTCAATATCGCCATGCGTATCGCCGGTAATATAGATCAAAATTTACCTCCAAAATAAAAAAAGTATTTTCATTTTCCATTTTTATTGCTATACTATATAATATAACACGAAAAGGAGTTTAAGTCTATGAAAAAATTTATTTCTTTACTTTTGGTTTTTACTTTTTTGATGACTTTAGCTCCGCAGTGCTTTGCCTACACACCTGATGAACCGCTCATTAGCGAAAAGGCAATCATTATGAATTTACAGGATGATAATACCGTTTTGTATGAAAAAGATGCCGATGTGCGCGCACAACCCTCCACGCTGACCAAAATTATGAACGCGATACTCGCTATTGAGAGTGCTGAGGATATTTCCAAAGTGAATGTCACCTGCTCCTATGCCGGCGTGCATGCGCTTGACGGTACCTTCTCCACCTACTTCGGGGTGAAAGAAAACGAAGTGTACACCCTTTTAGACTTGGTCAACCTGATGATGTTGACAAGTGCGAATGATGCGGCTAATGTCATCGCCGTGCATGTTGGCGGCAGTGTGAATGCTTTTGTCAACAAAATGAACGAAAAGGTCAAAAAGTTAGGCTTAAAGGATACCTTTTTCTTAAACCCGACCGGCTTGGATGCCGAGGGTCAATATACAACGGCAAGAGATATGGCTAAAATCACAAAGTACGCGATGAGTCTGCCGATTTTTCAACAAATTGTCAAAAGTGTGACCTACACGGTGCCGAAAAACAAAACCCATAAGGAATACACGGTTTTTAATGATTGCGAGTTAATTCCCACCGCCACTTATAATAAATATGCCTATGAATATGCGACAGGCGTCAAATCCGGCGCGACGGAGGAAGCCGGTTACTGTGTCAGCGCAAGTGCGCAAAAAGACGGTATGGCATATGTTTGCGTTGTCATGGGCGGCAAAAAAACGGATATTGACGGTACAAGCTATACCTCCGCTTTGGTAGATGCAAGGCGCTTGTTCCGCTGGGCTTTTTCAAACTTTAAAATGAAAGCGGTTTCTACCGAAAATACCATTGTTGCCGAGGTACCGGTCAGATACTCGAATGAAGGCGACCATGTCAGCTTAGTACCCGAAAAAACCATCACCAGCCTTGTGCCGAAAAATGTGGATGAATCAACACTGATTATCGAGCCTGTCGATTTGCCGGAATACTTAAAGGCTTCGGTGAAAAAAGGTGATTTTGTGTGCAAAGCGAAGGTCATTCATGCCGAAGAAGAAATCATGGAAATCAACCTGGTAGCCTATAAGGATATGCCCTTTTCACTTGTAAAATATTTCACAAGTTCTATCGGCAGTATCTTTACAAATCCGATTGCTATTATCATTATCCTTCTTGCACTCGGTGCTCTCGGCTTCTATGTGTACCGCCTCTATCACAAAAAGAAACGCATACAGCGGCAAAAAGTGCGCCTGGAAGCCGCGCAAAAAGCGGAGGAGCCGCGAAACAAGGAATATAAAAGCAAATTTGAATCTTTCCATGATGATTTAGATTAAAAAAAGGTTGACCTATCGCGGGTCAACCTTTTTATTAATTCAAATGATTGCTTCTTCAATCACCGGGCTGTAGAACAATTCATACCCTTCTTGTGTCGGCTGCAAGCCATCCCCTTTCGGGAATACCTCATTAAAATGGCAGGTATATTGCTTGCTCGCACTAACATCGCTCACATCAAGTGCATTTTCTGCCATGCAATCGGCAACAGCGACATTGTATTTTTTGCACACAGAGCGTATCGCCTGCGCATAATCCTGAAAGCTTAAGCCGATGTTATTTGTCACCCCTTCCTTGGCAACCGGGTTATGAATAAGTACAAACACAAGCTTTGCCTTCGGGCAGGTTTTTTGAAGATAGGTAAAGGTTGCTTCCAGCGCACCGCAAGTGGTGCTTTCATCAAATTTTTCTGTGCCGTCGGCAGTTACTTTACCGAGAACTGCTCCAAAAGCATAATCATTATAGCCTCCCTCTAAGAAAACATAATTATATGCTTTTTTTACATTCTTTGTCACAATTTCACTTAAATGCGGCACATTTTGATTACCGGAAGAGATTTGCATCGCATTACTTGACTTATCAACCAAGGTAAGCTGATGTTTCTCGGCAAATAAATCGGCATAGGAATAGCCGTGTGCGCCCAAACCGCCGGCAATAGAATCGCCGCACGAAAAGAGTGTTCCGCTCGCCTTCTCGGTGGAAATGAGTTGCTTTTCATAATCGCTGAGAATCTTTTCATCAGCCGTTTTCAACACCGCTCTAACACAAATGTAAAATTTCGGGCTGTCCTTTTTGGCAAGCGTATAGGAAGGCTCTTTGACAACCGCTTCTCTTGCCCACTTGCTTTGCCCCGGCAACATACTGTACACAATGTATTCACCGGCACGCGGCACTGCTTTCCAGCTCAGTGCATAACCGCTGTCGGCTTTTTTGACTGTCACCTTCGGTGTCTGCGGCAAGGTAGTCGCACTTACTGTATACAAAAAAGCAGAGGAAACCGTTTCTTTCGTGCCATTGACTGTGTATGTCTTTACACCGAATCGGTAGGCAGTTGCACTTTGCAGCCCTTTGCCTCTGTAGTTGGTTTTTTGCACCTTGGCATACTCTTTCCAACCGCTGCCGGTATCGTAGTAAATATAGTAACCGTCAACATCAGGCGCTTCTCTCCACTTGAGAAATACCTTTTTATCACTCACTGCCACACTAATGGTTTCCACACTCGCTTCGGTAATCTCTGTCGCCTGCACGGCGGGGCGCGTTGTCTCCTGCTCGGTGGTCGTGGTTGCAGGTACATATTTTCTGCTCAATACACCGAGCGATACCGCTAAGCCGACAAGGCATACCGCTAAAATAATGATGATTATATTTCTGACTTTCACGAATAATTCCTTTCGTCACTCACCTATCACAATACTAAAGCGTATTGCAAAAGCGCATAAAGTCTTCTCTATTTTTATAAACGCCTGCATTTTCGAGAATCTTGGCAAAAATTTCACCGATGGATTGCTTGATAGCAGCCTCCACATTCTCTGCAGGAATGTTTTGCTCCTTCAATTCCAAATACCAATCGTAGTGAATTTTCATCTCATCACTTGCAAAGATTTCCTCTGCCTTGCTCTCATCCTTGAGCGCAAGCTCCATTTTGGCGATGCTCTCCTTCAACCTGGCAGGTAAAATTGCAAGCCCCACCCCCTCAATCAAGCCGATGTTTTCCTTCTTGATATGGTGATATTTCGGGTGCGGGTGATAGAAGCCATCGGGAAATTCCTCGGTGGTAATATTATTTCTCAGCACCAAATCCAGCTCAAATTTACCGCCTCTAAAGCGGCAAATCGGGGTAATGGCATTGTGCGGCTCGCCATCGGTTTGCGCTAAAATAAATGCCTTTTCATCGGTATATGCCGACCAAACGCGGTTGATATAATCGGCACAATCGGCAAGCACGGCTTTATCGCTGTGGCGAATACGAATGACACTCATCGGCCACTTGACAAGACCGGCTTCCACATCAGGAAATTCCTTGATGGCAATTTCCTTGTCAACCGGCGCCTTCGCCATCGGGAACTCAAAGTGACCGCCCTGATAGTGGTCATGTGTTAAAATGGAACCGCCCACTATCGGCAAGCCGGCATTAGAGCCCAAGAAATAGTGAGGCATACTCTCAACAAAGCCGAGCAATCTTTCAAAGGTTCTTTTGGTGATTTTCATCGGCTCGTGCGCGCCCTTAAAAACAATGCAATGCTCGTTATAATAGACATAGGGGCTGTATTGCATAAACCAGCTTTCATCCTCAATCACATCAATCGGGATGATACGGTGGTTCGCTCTTGCCGGGTGGGTTAAGGTACCCTTATAGCCGACATTTTCCTTGCAAAGCAGGCATTTCGGATAAGACGATTTCTTAACGCTCAAAGCCGCAGCTATCGCCTTCGGGTCCTTTTCGGGCTTAGAGAGATTGATGCTGATTAAGATATCGCCATATTTGGTCGGCGCAGTCCAAAGCATATTTTTACGGATTCTGTCCATGCGAATATAGTTAGATTTGTAGGACAGGTTATAATAAAAATCCGTTGCCGCCTTTTTTTCCTGTGCATACAGCTCGTAAAAGCGCCTTTTCACCTCGGAGGGCATCGGCATAAAGCAATCCATAATCTCTGTATCGAAAATATCGCGAGAGGTGATGCCGTTGTCTGCCAAAACACCGTTTTCAAATGCCCAATCCAAAATATTCTCTAAAATTTCATGCGGCAATTCGGGGCTCTCTTCCGCAATTTCGACCGCCTCATAATCATCCAAGCCAAGCTTAGCCAAAAGCCTGTTGATAGAATATGTAACATCCTCCGACGCAATCAATCCGTTATCTAAGGCAAATTTTGCCAAACGGGAGATTTCATAATTGATATTCATTTAATCCTCCTTAAGCTCCGTTTTCTCCAAGGAACGCTCCTTGGATGGTTCGGAAAAAATCATTTTTTTATGTGAAAACTTCTGACCCCAGGCATTCGCCCATTTTTCGGGATAGAATACATAATACGAAACATTATTTTTGCGGCGATAGCCTTCAAAAAAATTGCACCACACGGCGCTCGGGATAGCAATCACCGGGTAATAAAATACCCCGAGCAAAAGACATTGCCAAGTGTGCCCGTATTCATGGATACGGGTGTTATAAGTCCATATTTTGTTGGGATGGTCGGCTTTCATAAAGATGAATAAGCCCAAGGACAATCCCCCTTGATTCCAAGGCAAATAGGTGATGTAGGCATAGCCGAATTTTTCACTCTTTCTGCCTAATGCCTTACAGATTAGATACACAATTCCGCCGACAAGGTTGACCGGCAACCCCCAGGTCCACTGTACCAGGTAAAACAAAAATGTTTTCATCTTTTTCCCTTTTGCGTGCACCGCACGCTCCTTTGCTGATGACAAAGCCTTAATGCAGGCTCTGCTTTGATTGCTCTATTTCCTGCTCTAAACGCTGCCGCTCTTCCTCTAAGATGGCATATTTGCCGCCTTCCGGTGTTTCCAACAGCGGTGCAGCAGTATCGCCTTCGCTTTTGCCAATCCACATTTCTTCCCATTTGCGCCCTGCAATATTTTCGCAAACGGCTTTATCCGTTTCGCTTAATCTGACAGCACCGTATTTTTTCTTGGTTGCGATTGCCGCGCGAATCATGGTATGCTGCTCCTTGGTCATGGTAAAGCGCTTGAGCGCGACCAAAGAGCCGATAATGCACAGCAAAGGAATCACAGCGCTGAAAAGCTTGATACCGAAAGAATCATTAAAGAAGGGGCCAAAAATTTCATAAGCATGCTTACCGCCCTCAACTCCTGCGCGCAGGGTGGTAGAGGCATTGCCCGCGGTATTAACACCAAACCACTCAAGCCCGGTTAAAACAAACATGCCCATCATGCCCGAGGCAATTTTTTTAATAAAGGTGGAAAAGGTTGCAATCACGCCTTCTCTGCGCCTGCCTACAATCATTTCATCCACATCCGTAATATCCGGATAAGTATTGGTAGCTGTAAAGCCGATGCCCGACAAGCCGAAATTATACATAATGGTATGCACGATGATTAATATCACATTTAACCACTTGCCGCTTTCGGTTTTCGGTCCCGTGATAAAGAGCACAATGGCAAGCGACGCAATCCAAAAAGGCGTTGTAATCCACGAGCACTTTTGCTTGCCGAATTTTTTGGTAATCGCATAATTGAGCGGGAAGCCGGATGCTTCGCA
>ODAI014235198.1_pt1 | contig 16349 bp, 12 predicted proteins | sample 1539321 | NCBI WGS metagenome assembly ODAI01 (sample SAMN02144231, study PRJEB22623) | gut metagenome | biome: sheep rumen | host: Ovis aries | place: New Zealand
AAACTTCATTTTTTTGCTTTTCTTCTACAATTCTGAACATGATCAGAAATAACATTTGGTATTCTATAAAGCCCTGGTACTCAACACATAGGCAATGATGCCATAGCATAACGAATTATTTCATCTCACGATAAACTGTTCGTATTTACAAATTTCAACGCCTCATCAAATAAAAGTTTATCAGATGCATCACTATCTTTTTGAATTGATCATGTCGTAACAATAACATTAATGCGGCCTAATCAAGTATCTTTCACTGTATTTTTTTCTCTCATAAGGAAAGCTGTTCAAGAAAGTAGAACAGCTGCCAAAACAATTAAAAATATACTTAATTTTCTCCACATTTTCACAAATATAATTTACAAAAACTACTCTGCTGCATTAATAGATCTCATATTTCTATCCGCCTTATAAGCATCTATAAATTCATAAATATTAATCTTATTAACACCATCAGAACTTAACAAATATAATTCAGGTCTATCCGCTGTACTTGAAGGAACAGCTGCATCAATAACAGTTTCTGTTTCAAGAGCAAACTTAAATCTAAACATATAATAAAGCTTAAAGCTTGTTGAATAATTACTATGAGTTTTTGCTGGACTTGATTCATACGCAGTCAATGTTTGATTATCTTTATCAAACAAGAATACATATGGAGAGTCATCTGAAGCTAAAACTTTCACATTATTTGAATAAGGACTCAATGTTGTTTTATCTCCTCACTCGATATCAACAACACGCATCTCTAATGTTGTTCACATATTTGAACTTCTCCAGAATTGATAAAGATTTCCATCTCACCAAGCCATAAAATTACCATCAATAGCAAATCAATTTAATTCTTGTGGAAGTACAGTTCAAGTTGCGGCTGCAACTGAATAAGTCATAGGGTTAGTATACTGACTCTCACTTCTTGGTTTAACAGCATATCTTGTTAACAAAGCATTTGCCATATTATTAGGACTCTTCTGGAAAAGATAGAATTTATTATTTCAATAAGTTCCAATTCCTCAAATTGATGTTGTAGGCCAATCTCAATCAACAACCTCCATTGGTTCAATTCATGATTTACTTACAAAGAAAAGATCTCATGAATCAGTATAACAGAATAATCATTTCTTACTTAAACTTAATGAACAAGCTTTAGCAGGTTCTCACATATTATAAGCAACAGGAACAACCTTTGTTTGATCATTTACAATTCAAATAAGCGCTGCTTGTTCTCATCAAACATTAACTGAAGAATCAACAGCAATACTTACTAGATTTCACAAAGCTTCTTTATCAGAAGAACTAAATGTAAATATCTTTGTCTTCTTACCTATCTTCTCATTATCAAATTGTGATAAATCTTTAATAACACGAACCATAAATCATTCTTCATATGCTTGAAGTAATTCTGATTTCAATTTAGCAATATCTTCAATCCATAAACCATTAGACTCTACTACTTGAATCTTTTGAGAAATCTCATTATATTTCTCAGACTTTTCATCTGAAGTTGGATCTAGTATCTTGAAAGCAAATATATCTTGCTTAATAGAATCAATTGTTAAATCAATATACTCTCAAGTTGATGTTTGATACTGAATCTTATTTTCTTGAGCAGACTTCATTTGAGCAAAAATAGCTCATACTAAGAATAAAATTGCTAATACAAGACATCAAACCATTGCATAATATTTATTATCATTAAGCAATGAATTAGTCTTTCTCTTCCACTTCATTAAATCAACTCTAGCAGTAAGTTTTCAAGTTAATTTAGAAGTATACTTTGATGCCAATCATGAAAGCTTACCTCAAGTATTAGCTCTTTTAATCTCAATTCAATTAATTGAATAATTGCATAAAAATCAAATTTCTTTCTTATCAACTCTATTAGAAAAAAGATCATCTAAGAAATCAAGAACAGCCATTGAATCCTCTCTCTCCAATACAGACTCTATATCAGCAACATCTTGTTGGTCAATAACATCAGATAACTTTGCTCATATATAAAGGATAGAATCACCTTTTTCTAACTCTCATCAAATAAAATCTGAGAACTGATCAATTATTGATTGATCATTATATGAATTTTCCAAAACAGAATTTACCTTATCATCACGAATAATAACCATTGAAACCTTTCATATCATCCAAGTTTTAACAGCATTATCCATTATAAGCTGAACATATCATTTCAAGTCACATTTAGGAACATTACGAAGCTTATCAGCAAATGCTTGTAACTTTGAATTCAGACCTTGCAAAAAGCTTTCTAAACGTTTTTCAACCTCATCAGAAGTCAAAGAAGCATCTTTTATATCATCAACAAAATCTGCAACAAATTCCTCAAAGATTTCTTTTTGATAATCCACAAACTTTTCACTTCAGATTTGAATATACACCTCTAAATTTATATCATTTCAAACTTGATTACTATACAAATACACTTTTTCAGAATCAATATATTCCACAGCATTATAAACTGGTTTCATCAATGACGAACTAAAATATAAAATTCATTTTTACGAAAAAAACTACAAACAAATTTCTCACCGTATTTAATAATAAAAACATAAAAAAAATCAACATCTTTATAACGCTTTTCATCATAAAACTTAATCTTGTATTCTTAACCAATTTTTATACATTTTAAGTCAGATTTTTTATTTTTTGCGCATAACACATGAAAATCCTTGTACTTAATAGTGGAAGTTCTTCACTAAAATATCAACTATTTGATATGGAAAAAGAAGAAGTTCTAGCAAAATGACTTGTTGAAAGAATTTGAATAGAATGAAGTAAAATAAAGCATAAAACTGCATCTTGAATTAAACACGATGTTGAAGGATTCTTAGAGAATCACGAAATAGCTCTTAACAAAGTATTAAACTTACTTATTGACCCAGAAGTTGGAGCTCTAAAGGACCTTAAAGAAATCGATGCTGTTTGACATAGAATGGTACACGGTGGAGAAAGCTTCAGTAAATCAACATTAATCACAGATGAAGTTAAAAAAACATTTAAAGAATTAACAGACTTAGCACCATTACATAATCCTGCTAACCTTATGTGAGTTGAAGCTGTTGAAAAAGTTCTTCCTGGTATTCCTAATGTTGGAGTCTTTGATACAGCATTCCATCAAACAATGAAACCAGAAAATTTCCTATATGCACTTCCATATAAACGATATGAAAATTACAAAATTAGAAGATATGGTTTTCATGGAACATCTCATAGATATGTATCTCAAAGAATGAGTGAAATATTATGAAGAAAAGATTTAAAAATGATTACTTGTCATGTTTGAAATTGAGCAAGTATTACAGCTATAAAGAACGGAGAAGTTGTTGAAACTTCAATGGGACTTACTCCATTAGAAGGAGTTATAATGTGATCTAGATGTTGAAATATAGATCCAGCCATTATTCCTTTCATGATGAAAAAAGAAAATCTCAGCGCTGAACAAATTGATAAAATCATGAACAAAGAATCTGGAGTATTATGATTATCTGAAAAATCTAGTGACCATAGAGATATTGAAGACGGATATAATGCATGAAATGAAAGAGAAATTACTATTATGAAAATGTATACTAATGCTATATTAAAATATATAGGTGCATATGCCGCTCTTCTAGAATGAGTTGATGCAATTGTATTTACAGCATGAGTATTAGAAAATTCAAAACTACAAAGACAATTAATAGCTGAAAAACTAGGATGGCTATGAGTCGATTATGATGCATCTAAGAATGATTTCAGATGAGAAGAAAGATGTCTTACAAAAGAAAATAGTAAAGTTCAACTTCGAGTAATTCCAACTGATGAAGAACTTATGATTGCCAAAGATACATTCGACATCGTAAATTGAAAATAAGAATCTAAATTAAATAAAATGCAGTATCACTACTGCATTTTTTATAATAATAAATTTTAAGCATTCATATATGTAAAGTGCATTGGATCATTATTTTTTGAGCTCCAGTCTCATCACCAATAAAATCAATGCTTCTTCCAAATATCAACACAAGCTTGATCATTGAAATACGGACTTGCTTGATTTGTTTTTCAATAAACACCTCCATTTACATCCCAATTCACATCAATCGCTGTTCAATATGAATGATGAGACATCTTAGATGATTTACGCATTTTTCTCCAATTAAAACAAGCTGTTGTATCGGGATTTACTTTAATTCAAGCATCTTTCATATCCTTAAATATTGCAATATATTCATTAGCCAATTTCTTATGTACATACAATTTTAATTTCTTAGTTTTTCAATTTGCTAAAAGAATTGGAACCTTTATCTTTTTTAGATATTTTTTCATTTCTTTTTCTGTCTGAGGAACTCATTCAGGGAAAAGCCATTCCATACGTTTTTTTAATTCAACTTCTTTTGCCTCTCCTACATATGCAGAATCAGGAGACATTTCTTCTGTACCTTCGCCTCAAACAACTACTCACGAATCTGCTGAAGAAGATTCAGACTGACTTGATGAATCAAATGTTGATTCATCAGAAGACTCTGATGATTCTCATGAAAGTTGATCTTGAGACTCAGAAGATTCAGATAATGTCTCTGAAGTCTGAGATGATTGAGCACTCATATCTCAAACTCAATCTCACTGTAAAGATATACTTCAGTTTAATTCTATTTGTTTAAGAAGTCTTTCCTCAAAACTTTTTAACTCCTCAGCTGTTTTTAAGTTCACAATCTCTCCTCTTAAATTTTTTAAATCCTCAGAAGATGAACTAAGCACTCAAATCAAATTTCATAGAACAAGTTCATCACTCAAAGCATCATCCATTCACCCCTCATCAACCAAATAATCAACAATCATTTCTTTTCAAAGGGATAATACTAAATCTCATTTTTTTTCTTGCATTTTATCGACAACACGATTTGCCATCTCTTTTTTTAATTGTAGCAATTCTTCACTTGTCCCCGAATCTCATTCAAGACTATTTCCAAGAATATTAACAACACTTTCAGTTAAACCAGCCATTTGATAAAAAACAAATAAAAAATTTTCTCTTAGTTTTTATCATAAGATAATACGATAAAAAACTTTAAATAATTATAAACAAAAAAACAAAAAAATGATAATATTTAAAATGATATTTATCAATTAAGATTGACATTATAATTATTTAAAGAAAAACACCATTAATATATCTTGACTTAATTATCTGTATTTCTATACTTCATATCAAGAAATTATTTTTATTTACTATATTTCTTTATTTCTTATGGACCCCTTATCGTTAATTGCTTTCATTATTCTAATCTTATTATCTATGTTCTTCTCATGAAGTGAAACAGCATTCACTTCTGTACCAATCCATAAAGTTAATGCTCTTGTTAAAGAGAAAAAAAGTTGAGCAAAAGCACTTTCAAAGTTAAAACGTAAGCCAGAAAGAATGATTATTGCCATTCTTATCTGAAACAATATCGTAAATACAGCAACTGCATCATTAGCAACTGTAATTTCATTATCAATAGCTGCATGAATTAATTATGAGCAGGGAACAGTCGTTACAATTGCAACAATTATTGTAACAATACTTTTATTGCTATTTTGAGAAATATTTCCTAAAACTTTTGCAACAACCCATGCTGAAAAAATTTCATTGATTATAGCTCCTTTTTACACTCGACTAATAAAAATTCTATATCCACTAATTATAGCTCTCGAATGGTTAATGAAAGGTCTTAATAAAAAATGAAAAAAAGAATCAGTAAGTGAATCTGACCTTGAAGCCTTCATTGAATTATCAAAACAATCATGAATTTTTGATCACGGACAAGATAAAAAAATAAAGAAACTACTTGCTCTTGACGACCTAACAGCTGAAGATGTTATGACACCAAGAATAAAAATAAAAGCATTAGATGACGAGAATACCTTAGATGAAGCAATAGATTTATTAACAGAGTATCATTATTCACGTATTCCTGTTTATCACGAAACAATAGATAACATCGACAGAATTGTAACATTAAAAGAATTACTAAGAATTAAGAAAAAAGACAAAGGAACAACTCTAATTTCTGAATTAAAACTAACACCAATTTATAAAATACCTCGTTCACAACCAATTGATACACTACTAGAAAAATTCCAAAAGACGCATAAACATATTGCAGTAGTAGTTGATGAATATGGATGAGTTGAAGGAATTGTTAGCCTTGAAGATATCATCGAAGAAGTATTCTGAGAAATCCAAGATGAAACAGATGAAGAAATTCCACCAATTCTAAGAGGAGAAAAAGGAACAGAATTAATATGTCAATCATATGTAAGACTCGATGAAGTCCTTACGACTTTGTGAATTCAATTTGAAGACCTTTGACTTGAAGATGAATTTGAATCAGAAACACTCAGTTATTTAATCACTAGCTCATTCGAAAGATTTCCAAATACATGAGAAGAGTTACAACTACCACTTCAATCTTGAGATGAAAAAGAAAAGAACAGATTCCTTTCTTTGAAAGTACTTCGAGTAAAAAAGAGTATTGTATGAGAACTAGAAGTCAGCATTAAAAACGAAAACAACGAAAAAGTATTACCAAATGTAGCAACATCTGAAGAATAATTATTATCCTTCAACATAATAAAATAGTAGATAAGAAACCACTTATCTACTATTTTTCTATAACTTATAACCACACATATTTTGAAAATAATACTACTCTTCTACAATAAGTTGATCCTTATATTTTTCATATTTCTCAAGAATATCTGGCTCAACTTCATATTTAGGGAATAATTTCTGTCACATTTCAATACTAGCATCACACTTATCCGCAATTTTTTGAGTATTATCAATCCATTCGTTCACTAAAGCTTCCGCATATCAATTTTTTTTACACATTTCTCTTATTTCTACTTCTGTCATTAGATGATTTTGAGTCTTAGGAGCTCTATGATTTGGATCATATATTGTCATATTATCCTTAATTGCCATAGCTAATTCATGAGTTACCTTATCATCAACTGTTGGATATTGATAAATATTACTAACAATACAAGGTATATGTTTTTTTTCAGACAATCACAATACTACGCCATTAACAGATTTTATTTCAGGCTCCTGTTTTTCATCTTGAGCAACAATCTCTAAATAACAGTTATCATCTCATAATATAGATTTCAACATATCAAAAGTTTCTTCAATCTTTTCTATTGGTTCTGAATCTCTTAACATAGAAGAAATCCACGAATCAGCTCATCATGAAAAACAAAGAATTCACTCTTTATTTGCCTCAAGCGACTTAAAATCTATTTTTGGTCTATACTCTATTCACTCTTGAGAAGCATAAGTCACAAGCTTCAATAGATTTAAATATCATTGGCTTGTAGTAGCTATAAGACAGATACTTCAAACATTTTTAAGATTCCTAACATTATTGACATCATAAACTAATCAAACCTCAACTCAAAGAATAGGTTTGATTCATTCAGCATTAGCAGCTTGATAAAGCTGAATAAGTCCATAAATAACATTCAAATCAGTCAATCAAATAGCAGAAAATCACAATTCTTTAGCCTTTTTTACAATATCTTTAGGCTTACCAATTGCCTCCAAAAAAGAATACGTACTATGACCATGCAACGGAATATACATATTATACTAATTACTTTTATAAATAAGATTTATTCCTTTTTTGTTAAAAAATCATCAATAAGATTAAATATTTCATCCTGTTTTTCTACAAGAAGTTCCTTTTCATTAGGTCTAAATGAACTTAAAACCCGATCAACAACTCAAGATTGCACAGCTGGTCTATCAACACCAATCCTCAATCTCCAAAAATCACGAGTTCATAATTTTTCTATAATACTTTTTAATCAATTATGACCTGCTGAACTTCCTCAAAACTTTAAGGCAATTCTTCAAGTAACAAAATCAATCTCATCATGAATAATTAAAATATCTTTTCAACTAACTTTATAAAACTTTGCCAAAGGTCATACTGCCTCACCTGAAAGATTCATATAAGTTTGAGGCTTACAAAGAATAAGTTTTTCTCAACTAATTTCAGTAGTAATTATTTCAGCTTTATATTTCGATTCAAATTTCCAACTTCAAAATCACATAAAATCAACCCACTGATTAATAAAAGTGAATCAAATATTATGTCTTGTTTTTTCATACTTAGCTCAAGGATTTCATAATCAAACAATCAATTTCATGTTCAAATTCATTAGAAACAAAATAACAGAAGAAATATACTGTTATAAACTTTTTATTCAATTGAAAAAATGTAGGAGATTTCCATCTCCTACATTTCATTAACTCCGCAATTATACTTCCTGCATTTCATCATAACAAACACAATTATTTGAAACCTGTTTACAATTAGGATACTTTAAAGTACCATCAGCATTTTTCTCCCCACACTTTTTATTATTAGTATTTGCATAAGTAGATAAACAACAACTTTCAATAGCTTTTTGATTCTTATCTACTCAACAATAAGTTTCACCAGGCTTAATCGTATAATATGTCTCTCAATCATCACAAATATCTACACAGCTTTTCGAATTTCAGTGAGAATCAAGATCGTTTGGATTTCATTTTCTTCAAGCTCAACATGAATAGCACGAACCATTCGATGAAACATATTCATCATGACTACATTTTTTCCAACAGCTTCTAGAGTTACCGAAATCATCAAGATCACCCGTTGAAGGTTGTGATCACGGAGCACACTTCATACAGACATTAGAAACAGCATATTCATCATTTCAACACTTTCTCCAACAAAAATCCTTTCAATCAACAGTTTTCTTTTCTGTTCACGGAGTACAATAATACATACAAGCATCATTAGTTGGAGTATCAGAGAAAGTCCAAGGTTTTGGAACCCAATCCTTGTAGTTCGGATCATTCTCCTCAGCTGTTGAAGGAGCATTAGTTACACTATAATCTCCCCCAATAGATATTCTTCAATAACACAAATCCTTATAGGCAGGGAGCGTACAACCCGTATAACAAGGATCTCTTTCTTCCACTTTTGGATTAACTCAACAACTATATGCCGCAGTACCATCTCACAAATCAATATAACGATAATCACCTCAAGTACACCAATAAAAACATCACTTTAATCAATCAGTTTTTGACTTGAATTCTGTCTTATCTTTTGCTTCAACAAATGTCCAAGGCTCTGCAACTCAAACAGGATTCTCAACATATACAGATCAAGACCTATAAACATCATAATAGAAATCAGCCGTAGTTTTATCATTTTGTAATTCTTTATTTAATGCACGATATCTGTTTTTTCAGTTATCAGGAGTATAAGGCGCATAATAAAATGAATAAGGTTCAAACATACTTTTTATACTAGCACTATTAGGATATTCTGGATTTAATGCTTTATGATACTCTTCTCACTTTTTAAGATTATCAAGCAACCACTGTCAATCATTCTTAGTATTTCAAGCACAATAAGGAAGAGAGCAGACTCAATTACTACAAATATATCATTCACTAGTATCACAAGAATACACACACTGATGTGGATGTGCATTTGCCTCAGCTTCACTAGAAACACAATATCAATTAGTCGCTTCTCAATACTTACCTGCGATAGGTATTATATCTTCATATTTTTGCACCATTGCTCAAGTCTGAACTCATACACATTCTCAAGGTAAAGCACACTTTCAAGTATCCTCATTTCCAAACCATTTATATGGAGGTAAGCAATCTGCTGGATCTTTAAATTCACACCATCATGCTTCAGGAATAGCCGTACCTTCTTCACATTTAGCACAGAATGGTTCATTTCAACGGAAAAGCATAGTTAAGTTCATATTAGCTCTATGCTCTTTTCAATTTCTATCCTTATATACTTCATCTTTCATCGCACACCTACTTGCACATTTTACCCCGTCAGCATAATCTGCTCACGTTAAGAAAATCTCTAATGATTTCTCCAAGTCCTTTTTATTTGCCTCTGGCAAAACAGCACCTGGCTTTAGTGTTCAATAACAAGTATCTTGTTCACATTTAGCTTTTGCTTTATTCCATGAATATCACTTCTGACATTGATAAATAGTTGTAGTCCAGCTATCACAATACGCTGTATCACCTGTTGCTGTAAATGACACTGTATATGTTTTTACCTCATTAGTTTTATTCTTAGGATACTCATATCTAACAGTTTGACCATCAATATAAGCCCTAAAATCACCACCATTTTCAGATTTTATTTGAGTCTTTGTATTATCAGCATATAATTTATCCTCTGTTCACTCACTATTCCATGCTACATGAATATTATAATCTCATGCATTTTCAGTTCATGGAATACATGCAACAGGACATTCTTCCGGATCTGTACATTCACACTTATCTGTAAAATCAACATTAAAACAATAAGGGAATCCATCTTTAGCACATGTATTACATTCTTCACGTTCAGCATAACATTCTTTCTCGTTAACAGCTTCACTTCCAGCAACTTCTCCTTGAGCATTTGTAGTTTCACATTTCCAATACACCCTTCATCAATGGCTTATAAAGGCAGTAGATGTTAATACATTATTTATTTCTAAATTACTAATTCAAGAGGTATATTCGATAGCTGTACCAGAATTAATTAAATCAAGGACCTGTTCTTTATCCAAAAAACTATATGCAATTAATTTTCCATTATGAGCACGATCATTTGGATTATTGTTTAAATATTTACAAAAGTCGCTTTCAGTATTTCAAAGGAAGTGACTTTCTCAATACTTATATCTTCTCGCATTACGTCCACACTCAGCCAATTCAGGGGCCTCTTTCTCTCTGTAAGCAAGACATTTTACTTCCGTACAGTAAGCTGGTCATGGACAAATCCATTCAACTTGTTGTCATGTACCAGGGAATGGTGGTTCACATTCTGGAGAAGATGTTTCACACTTATTAGAGGCAACTTCTCCTGTAGTCACATTATATACTCAATGATCATTAACAACATTAACATTATACACATGATATTCTATAGGACTACGGTTATCCTCACAAAATTTTCCTGGATGTGGCCAAGACTTTTGTCATGAAACATAAACTTTAGCAGCTCCTGATAATCAATAATTTCAACACTGAGGATCTCACAATCGACAATCAGCAGCATTTTCACTTGGACAACTACACAATTTATCACAATAAGGCTGATTAGCAAGTGCAACAGCCTTTGCACCTTTTCAATCAGCAACACATGAACACAAACAATAAGTAGGATTAATAGACTCTGGCTTTCAATCTTTTGCAGGGCATTTAGAAAATCATGGTTTATAATAGATAGATCACACCATACTTTCTGTACACTGACCACGTCAAACAGCAAGTGCTCAATTAACTGAAAGTTTTATGTTAGGATTTCAATTAGGTTTAAGCCATCAATCAGGCTCACGCCATCAAACTATAAGTCATTGTCATCCATTAAACATTGCAACATTTGGCTTACTTGAGGTTCATCAACCATAAGCAAAAACTCATTGGTGTGAAATATTTACTCATCAACCTATTGAAAAGACGTTATCTGCTCATGCAAAAATATTTCAACCTCATCAAAAAATAGTCGAGTTTCTTCAACCAACTGTTCAACCATATGAAGCTAAAATAGCTCAGTTTGCAGCTTTTACAGTACTATTTGCACTTCCAAGGACAACCGCATTATCAACTAAAGCTGTATTTCAGTTTCATCACATCATAACTACTCATTGTCAACCAACAGTATTTTTTGTTCATCATAAAATAAGCGTTGTCTCATCTCATCTATTGTTATTCATTTGTCATCAAATGATTGATGTATGATCAGGATTAGAAATAGTATTGTTAGTATTATCCACCAAATTACCTGAAAAATCAACAGGTCTAACATATAGCACTCAATGATTAATTCATCAATAATTAGTCATTCAAGCCTTTACTATATCATCCCTTTCATATTCTACGAACTGAGAATTCACAACTCTGTAATAAAGATTAATTTGCTGAATCCTCAACGTAGCAACGAACCTCGCTGGATCAATCATAATTTGAGGAGCAGCATAGATTAGGAATCCTCAAAACAAAATAAACAGTATACTCACACATATAAGAAATTTTCTCATTGATGGATTTTTCATGTTGATATATAGAAGGTAAACAATCAAAATACAATAGAATAATTATAAGTATAATTTCAATTAATGCAAACTTAATAACTAAAATATTACATATTATATCAGTATTTTTCTGAAAAATGTACATAATATGATTCCAACTCTTTATCTAAAGTTGCTAAATCAGAAGCGAACTTCATTGCAGAATTAGAAAAAAAGGACTCATTATCTCTATAGAAATGAGAAACTTGTCAGGTATAATCAAGCAACATCTCAACAACAGGCCACTCATTTGTTATAAAAGACATCTGTAATCAAGAGATATAATTTGAAACAGCATTTTTCAATTCGGTATCACCTTTCCATCAAGACATAAACTGAAGTTTAGAATCTAATCACTGTAATTCTTCAATGGTTCAAGTAAACATTTCAAGCAAATTAGAACCATCATAATTCTTCTCTAATCACTCATAATAATTCTTAATAATATCAACCGACTGAGATTGTATAGCCATCAAAGAATTATTATATTCTTTAATATCACCATCTCATCATGACTTTGAACATCAAGCGAACAAAAACACCAATAATAAGAAAATATACTTTTTCATTTTTTTATTTTTGATAAAATAATTTATTGTAAAATAGCAATATAATCAAATGATTCAAGAGAAAAAAAGATTTTTTCTTGATTTTTTTATTAAGATTCACATACTACTCGACAGATAGATAAATCCTGTTTTCGGATTTTTTTTAGTTAAAAGAACAAAGAATATGCAAGCTGCAGAAGTAGAACAAGTAAAGAATATTTTATCAAACCTTGAAAACTCAAAAAAAAGGATCCCCTATCTTTCAGATTTAAAACAACATCCTGTCTTCTGAGCCGTTTTTTCAAATTTAAAAAAAGAAGAAGAAAAAGAAATAAATGATATTATTAAAGAATATATCGTTGAAAAACTTGAAGCTATTAAAAAGACCAAATGATGACAATTATTTGCAAGATATGCTGAAGCGAACCCCGACACATTCCGAAAATTCCGTGAAATGAATGACTCAGCATGTGAAGACAAAGAATTTCAAGCAACTTGAAAACAAATTGAAAACGAAATGTTTAAATTAGAAGGAATTCTTACAGAAAAAATGTTAAAACAAGAAAAAGGACTTGATAAAGTTGTTGATTCATTCTACAATATTGTCTATCTCTTTTTTCCAAGATTTAATGAAATTGAATAAACTTTAAATCTTTTTATGCTATTGATGTTCAATCTACAATCTAGTTATCAACCAGCATGAGACCAACCAAAGGCAATTAAACAAATTGCTGATAGTTTTTCAGAATGAAAAAGTAAGATCACACTCCTTTGAGCAACATGAACATGAAAAACATTTACAATAGCAAACATCATTAAAGAGGTCCAGAAACCAACACTTGTTATTTCTCACAATAAAACATTAGCAGCACAACTTGCAACAGAATTCAAAGCATTCTTTCCAGAAAATGCAGTACATTACTTCATTTCTTACTTTGATTATTATCAACCTGAAAGTTATCTTCCAAGTTCGTGAACATATATAGAAAAAGAAGCAACCGTTAATCAAGAAATTGAGATGTACAGACTAGCAACAATGGCTTCTTTATTAAGTAGGAAAGATGTTATAGTTGTTGCTTCAGCTTCTTCACTCTATGGTCTCTGACAAAGTAGATTCTTTGAAGAAAATTGTCTTCAACTTTACGTTGGTAAAAAATATGATTTCAATGAAATAAAAAGACAGCTGCTTCATATGCAATATAAACCTATTCACTGAAAAATTGAAGCATGAATGTTTGAAATGAAATGAGATATATTAGATATTTTTTCATCAACAGAAAAATGCTTATATCGTTGTTTTTTTGATGAAGATACTATTGAAAGAATAGAACAAAGAGATTCTCTAACATACGAATTAAAAGGACCTGTACAAAAAGCAATGCTTTGGCCAGCTACACAATACCTACAAGATACATCAGATCTAGAACTTATTCTTCAACAAATAAATACCGAAAAAGAATTGCGCATCAAAGAATTCGAAAAACTATGAATGCTAGTAGAAGCTGAAAGAATTAAGAAAAAAGTTGAATACGATATAAGAATGATAAGAGAAACATGATTTGTTAATGGAATAGAAAATTATTCATTATATTTTGATAAAAGACTACCTTGAGAACCACCAAACACAATCTTTGACTATTTCCCAGATGATTTTCTTCTCATAATAGATGAATCACATATGACAATACCTCAATTAAGAGCTATGGCCCAATGAGATAGAGCAAGAAAGAACAACCTTATCCGCTATGGTTTCCGCCTACCATCAGCAATAGACCATAGACCACTAAGATTTGAAGAATTAGAAACAACTTTACAATGGAAAGACATAAACGAAATTAAACTTGATGAAGCTGCTGCTGATTTAGATTTAGTATCAAGTGTCCATAAACAAGTTGTTAATGAAAAATGAAAGGATAACGATGATAACTCCTCATTAATAAACCACGAAGCAAGAAAGAATAATCAACAAGAAACCCTTTCTCGTAAAACAAAAAAGAATGTAAAATCAATTTTTCTTTCAGCAACACCAGCTGAATATGAACTAGAATTATCTGATGAAATCGTAGAACAAATCATTAGACCAACCTGACTTCTTGATCCTGTAACTTTTGTTTATCCTAAATCTGGAGATTATGAAATATTATTAGATTCATTACCAAAACTTCTAAACAAAAAACCATATTTAAATGAATTCATGGTAACCGAAGACAAGACCTCAGATAAACAACACAAAGTAAATCTTGAAGAAATATTCTGATTCGATAATGAAGAAGAAAAAGACTCTGAATAAGAAAAAGTATTCAGAGTCTTTTTATTTAAAAATCTTAAACTACTATTTATTAAGTGCTACTTGAGTTGTTGTTTGACCAATATTGTTACAATCTATTTCAACTATTTCTGCTTCAGCATCAAAATACAAGAAAGAAATAACAGCAGCATAAACTACAACAGCAAATAATGCTACATCTCTAACAACTTTTTGTGTCTTAGTTCTTTCAGATTCAGGCTTAATAAATCAAAGCTTTCTTAATAATGATTGAGTTGTCTTTTTCATGATTTTGTTTTAATAAGGATAAATGTTTACAACAATATTATAAAAGTAATTTTAAAATTGTCAATTTTTTTAAAACTTTTTTATAATAATAGCAAAAGATAAAATTTCTATTCGATTTAATTGCATATTCAGAGTTTATTCATATAATAAAACTAATATCAAAAAGATATTAATATCCTTATTTTATTTAATAAAATATACCACATGGAAACAAATGTAATTATTATTTTAGTCATCATCGCACTTGTTGCATGGATAATTTCTCTTTATAATCGTTTAGTATCATTAAAAGCGAACAGAGAAAACGCATTTTCTGATATCGATGTACAATTAAAATTAAGATTTGATCTTGTTCCAAATATCGTAAATACTGTTAAAGGATATGCAAAGCATGAAAAAGAGCTTTTAAAACAAATAACAGAAGCAAGAACTGGATTTATGAATGCAAAAACAATCGATGGTAAAGTAGAAGCTAACAACGAGCTTACAAGTGCCCTAAAAACATTATTCGCCGTTGCTGAAGCATACCCAGAATTAAAAGCAAACCAAAACTTCTTACAATTACAATCAGAACTATCTGATATTGAAAATAAACTAGCAGCAGCAAGAAGATATTTCAACTCTGCTACAAAAGAATACAATATTGCAGTTCAACAATTTCCTAGTTTTATCGTTGCTCGTATAGCTTGATTCACAACATATGAATACTTTGAAATTGATAACCCTGCAGAAAAAGATTCTCCAAAAGTTGAATTCTAGAAAACAAAAATAGAATTTTACTTATAAACATATTCAATAATTATGCCATTATCACTTCACGAGTGAATACGAACAAATAGAATGAAATCTTTCCTTCTAGTTCTTTCACTCCCACTTATTCTTGGTATTGTTGTTTTTTTAGCATTCTATCAAGGAGCTTTAGAAACATGAATGTCAAATGAAGCTGTAATCAATGCCGCATTAGATGGAACAATGAATTTTCTATCTGTATGTGTTCCAATACTTCTAATTTGGCTAGCTATAGCATTTTTTTGTCAGAAAAAAATTATGTTTTCATTTTCATGAGCAAGAGAACTGACAAGAAAAGAAAATCCAGAACTATA